>Ga0265327_10002132_pt1 | contig 21887 bp, 14 predicted proteins | sample 41621metaG_FD_202089 | JGI IMG/M metagenome (GOLD analysis project Ga0265327, IMG submission 202089) | Rhizosphere microbial communities from Carex aquatilis grown in University of Washington, Seatle, WA, United States - 4-16-21 metaG | ecosystem: Host-associated > Plants > Roots > Rhizosphere...
GCCGACCTGGACCAGGCCGGCCGGCCGGTGACGACAGGCGTCGGACTCTAGGACGTGAAGCCGAAGACCGTGGCGTGCAGGCTGGCGGCGTGCACCCCCATCAGCTTGATAGCTTCGCCGGTTGTGAAGCTGATCACCACATCGGAGCCGACATCGTGGACCAGCGGGGTCAGGCCCGCGCTGAGATAGGCGGAGATGTCGATCGAGTCCGTCCCGCCAACGCCAAAATCGGCCACCACATCGTGGCCGCTCCCGGGACCGAACACGAATCGGTCCGACCCGGCGCCGCCCCAGAGCTGATCATTGCCGGCGCCGCCGGTGATGGTGTCGTCGCCAGCCATGCCGCTCAGGACATTGTCCCCACGATTGCCGATGATGACATTGTTCAGGTCATTGCCCGTTCCGGCCCAGCTGTTGTTCACGGTGTCGTTGATGGTGAGGTTCTCGACATTGGCGGCCAATATGGCGTCGCCCCTGGCGATCACCGTGTCCACCCCGCCGCCAGGAAGCTCCACCACCTTGGTGAGACTGTTGGGCAGGACATAGGTGTCGTCGCCCGCGCCGCCGCTGAGGGTGTCGGCCCCGCCGCAGCCGTTGATCGTGTCATTGCCCGCGCCGCCAAACAGCATTTCGTTGGCGCTGGTGCCCATGATCGTCTGGCCGGGGGTGGGCGCGCTCGGGCCGGATCCCTCAGCTTGCCAGGCGGCCAGGGCCGCCGCGCCGCCGTCGGTCACCACCGCGGTGGTGACGTTGCCCGATGCGATCAGGTTGGTGACGGCGTTCTGGACATAGATGAAGGCGGTGTTGTTGGTCTCGCTCGCGCCGTTCACGGTGTCGAGGTTGATCCGCGCCGCCATGTCGCTGAAGGCGAGCACGGTGTTGTCGCTGACATCGACCCCCTTGGCGTCCTCCACCAGGATGCCGTTGTACATGCTCCCGGCCATGAAATTGTGATGGACGGTGATGTTCGAGTAGGTCAGCCCGCCCACGGTGTCACGGAAGAAGATCCCCTGGATGGGATCGCCATTGCCGCGCAGATAGACGTTGTCCGACACCAGAATGTCATGGGACGCCGTGGTGGTGCCGGCGGTGAAAAACTGGATGGCGTCCGGGTGGTTGCCGTTGGTCACGTGGAAGTCGGTGAAGGTGTTTCCGGTGATCTGGACATTGTTGACCGCCGCGCCACGGATGCCGCCGATGCCGATATTGTGGAAGGTGTTGTCGGCGAGGTTCAAGCCTGAGCTGTTGGAGAAGACCACGCCGTTGGCGAGCTTCTGAAACTCCGAGCCCGAGATCGAGACATTGGTGCTCTTGGTGATGAGGAACGCCGTCATGGCGTTGCTCAGACCCGAGGCGTCGGTCCCATGAACGTTCAGTCCCGAGAACGCGATGTTCGAAGAGGTGTCCACGCGGAAGGCGTAGGGATCCACCGAAGTGTCCCTGGAGAACTCAAGGCCGCTGAAAGCGAAGCCCTTGCTGTTGGTAATATTCAGATCCGTGATCACAGCCTGATGCATCGAGTCCGCAGACGCGATGGTGACCGTGCCGGCCTCCTGCAGGTTCTTGATCGTCAAACCTGAATAGACGCCGGCCGCCAGGAGTATCGAATCTCCTGCATGGGCGGCGCCGATCGCGGCGCTTAACTCACCCGAAGTTGCAACTGTAAAACTCGTCACGAAAGTTCTCCTGCGTCGACTTCGGAGGTCCGAAATCGCCTATAAGTATTATACGCAACTCACTGTTGTATTTCCGGGGGATTTTTGGTCGCTTTTGCGCAATAGGCGTCGTGGTGAATCCACGATATCTATCATTGTGTAACGTTTTGTTACGAGTGCACGGAGCTGCGACTTTACACACTCAGTAGCTTTGATGCCTGTACCGCACTTCAACGACAATGCGACAAAACTTCCACTGCATGCGGCAAAGTCGCTTCGTGGTTAATTCGATGGCGCATGACGAAGGGCTCGCCTTCGGCGAGCGGGCCGCTACGGGCGACGACGATGGCGTCAGCCGCCGCCGATCTTGGGGATCAGATAGATTTCGCTGTCCGGCCCTATGGGGGAGAACCAGGCGTCCTGGTGAATCTCGCCGTCGATGGCGAAGGCCATGCGCCGGTCCACATAGTCCCCGAGGCCCGGGAAGCGGGCCTCGAGTTCGATAATCAGCCGCCGGACAGTGTCGGCCTCCACCTCGAATTCCGACACGCCGCCGGTGAACTGCCGGCAGTCGAAGGGCGCGACCACATGGGCCATCGCCCTAGCCGCCCTTGGCGTCCAGCACCGCACGGATCTTGGGCGGAGACAGGGGCAAGTCGGCCATCCGCACGCCGATGGCCCCGCGCACCGCATTGGCCACGGCGGCCAGGGGCGGCACGATCGGCACTTCGCCGACGCCTTTGGCCCCGAACGGGTGGCGGGGATTGGGCACCTCCACCAGGATTGCGTCGATCATCGGCAGGTCGGAGGCCACGGGCACCCGGTAGTCGAGGAAGCCCGCATTCTCCATCCGGCCGTCGGCGTCGAAGATGTATTCCTCGTTCAGCGCCCAGCCCACGCCCTGGGCGACGCCGCCCTGGACCTGGCCTTCCACATAGGCCGGGTGGATCGCCTTGCCGACGTCCTGGGCCGCCGTATAGCGCACCACGGTCACCTGGCCGGTCTCGGGATCAATCTCCACGTCGCACAGATGCACCCCGAAGCCCGGACCGGCCCCCTGGGCGTTCAGCGACACCTGGGCCGCAATCGGCCCCCCGGTTCGCGCCGACTGGCCGGCCAGGGTCTCCAGGGCCATGGGCTTGGTGTCGGGCTTGGCGGCGTCCAGGCAGATCGCTGCGCCGTCGCGCCACTCGACCTTGTCGATGGAGACGTCCCAGAGTTGGGCGGCCCGACGCTTGAGGTCCTCGATCACCTTTTCCGCCGCCTGGACGACGGCCATACCGGTGGCGAAGGTGGTGCGACTGCCGCCGGTAAGCATGGAAAAACCGATGGACGCCGTATCCGCGATCCGCGGACGCACCCGCTCCAGCGGCACGCCCAGGGTCTCGGCCGCCATCATGGCCATGGAGGCGCGGGAGCCGCCGATGTCCGGATTGCCGGTCACCACCACCACGCTGCCGTCCTCATTGACGTTCACGGCCGCGGTGCTCTCGCCGCCGACATTGAACCAGAAGCCGGCGGCCACGCCACGGCCCTGGTTGGGGCCCAGGGGCGCCGCGTGGTGCGGACTTTCCTTGATGGCCGCCAGGGTCTCCAGATAGCCGATGTTCTGGAAGGTGGGGCCGTAGCTCGCCTTCACTCCGTTGGAGACGCCGTTCTTCACGCGCAGATCGATGGGATCCATGCCCAGCTTGCGGGCCAGATCGTCCACGGCGCTCTCAACCCCGAAGGCGGCGATCGGCGCGCCGGGGGCCCGGTAAGCCGCCACCTTGGGGCAGTTGGAGACCACGTCCCAGCCGGTGATCATGAAGTTGGCGATGTCGTAGCAGGCGAGCGCCGTCATGCTGCCCGCGCCCACGGGCGAGCCCGGGAAGGCCCCGGCCTGATATTTCAGCTCCACCTCTGCGGCGGTGATGGTCCCGTCCGTCTTGGCGCCCAGCTTCACCAGGATCACCGCGCCGGAGGTGGGGCCTGTGGCGCGGAACACCTCGTCGCGGGTCATGACCATCTTCACCGGATGTCCGCTCTGCCGCGACAGGGCCAGCGCCACAGGTTCCAGATAGACGGTGGTCTTTCCGCCGAAGCCGCCGCCGATCTCGGCGGGGGTGACGCGGATGTCGGAGATCTCCAGGCCCAGGACCTTGGCGCAATAGGTGCGGACCATGAACTGGCCCTGGCTGGAGCTCCAGACGTCGCACTGGCCGTCTTCGGCCCATGACGCGACGCAGGCATGGGGCTCGATATAGCCCTGGTGCACGGCCTGGGTGGTGTAGCGGCCCTCCACCAGCACATCAGCGGCGGCGAAGCCCTCGGCGAGATCGCCCCGGGCGATTCGGTTGCGCTTGGCGATGTTGGAAGCCTGGGTGGGCTTGGTCTCCAGGCCCTCGGTGAACAGGTGGGCGTGCAGCACCGGGGCGTCGGGCGCCATGGCCGCCTCCACCTCGATCACGTGAGGCAGCACCTCATAGGTGACGCTGATCAGGCTCAGGGCCTCATCGGCCACGGCGGAGGAAATGGCCGCCACCGCGGCGACGGCGTGGCCGTCATAGAGCGCCTTGTCCCGGGCCATGACGTTCATGGCGAGGTCGCGAAGGTTCGACGCCGCCTCGCCGCCCTCGTGCATCTCGGAAGCCAGGTCGGGAAAATCCGCGCCGGTGATCACGGCCTTGACCCCTGGCAGGGCCCGGGCCTTGCGGGTGTCGATGGACACGATCTTCGCATGGGCGTGCGGGCTGCGCAGGATCTTGCCCACCAGCTGGCCAGCCATGGTGAAGTCCGCGCCGAACGCCGCGCGGCCGGTGACCTTGTCGGCGCCGTCCGGACGGATGGGCCGGCCGCCCACCACCTTCAGATGGGCTTCCGGATGATGGGTGACGTCGTTCATCAGACCCTCACTTGCCGCAGTTCCGCGGCCGCATCCATGACCGCGCGGATGATCTTGTCGTAGCCCGTGCACCGGCACAGATTGCCCGCCAGCCAGTAGCGGGCCTCGGTCTCGGTGGGATCGGGATTGGCGTCCAGCAGGGCCTTGGCCGACATCAGGACGCCAGGGGTGCAGAAGCCGCACTGCAAGGCGGCGTGCTCCAGAAACTTCTGCTGCAGGGGATGGAGGCGACCGCCCTGGGCCAGGCCCTCGATGGTGTCCACCCGGCGGCCTTCGGCCTCGGCGGCCAGCATCAGGCAGGAGCAGACCAGCCGGCCATCGACGATGACGCTGCACGCGCCGCAGTCGCCGGAGCCGCACCCCTCCTTCGAACCTGTGAGGTTCAGCTCATCGCGCAAGGCGTCCAGCAGGGTCATAGAAGGGTCGGCGAGGAATTCCACCGGGTCGCCGTTCACGACCGTGGAGACATGTTGCTTGCTCACGCTTGTCCACCTGCCCGCTGAAAAGCGATGAGCGCGGCGCGCCGGGCCAGCACGCCTGCGATCTTGGTTCGATATTCCGCCGTGCCGCGCTTGTCGCTGATCGGCCGGCAGGCGGCGCGGGCGGCGGCGTCCAGGCGGGCCAGGGCGGCCTCGTCCAGCTTGGTTCCCACCAGGGCCGCGCCGGCCTCGGCCACCAGCAGGGCCGTGGGCGCCACGGCCCCCAGCGCCACGTGGGCCTCGCTCACCACGCCCTGGGCGTCAAGGCTGAGGCTGACCCCCGCCCCCGCCACGGCGATATCCATCTCGGTGCGCGGGATCAGTCGCAGATAGGCGTCGGAGGCGCGGGCCGGTCGGGGCGGCAGGCGGATCTCCAGGACGAACTCCCCAGGCGCGAGCGAGGTCCGGCCCGGGGCCGTGGCGATGGATTCCACAGGCGCCTCACGGCGGCCGCCGGGTCCGGCGATCACGCAGATCGCCCGGGCGGCGATCATGGCGGGAACGCTGTCAGCGGCCGGCGAGGCGTTGCACAGATTGCCCGCCAGGCTGGCGCGGCCCTGGACCTGGGTCGAGCCGATCAGGTTGGCGGCCTCCACCACGCCGGGCCAGGTCTTCGACAGGGCCTCGTGCTCGCCGATGATCGCGCTGGGCGTCGCGGCCCCGATGACAAACCCGCCGGCCTCCTGGCGGATGCCAATCAAGCCCGCGATGCGCTTCAGGTCTACGATGGCGTCGGGCTTCACCCGCCCCGCCCGCAGCTGCACCAAAAGGTCGGTGCCGCCGGCCAGGGGGCGAGCCCCGCCAGCCGCCAGGGCCATGACGGCGTCCTCGGCGGTTGAGGGCGATAGGTAGTCGAGCTGAGACAAGCGAACTCCCGCGTTTCGGCCAGTGTGTCTTGAGACGAGTCCGACATCGGCCCCAAAGAGCCCGCGCGGCGGCGCTGCCCGCCGCGTCCGATCGCCACCGGTCCCTACGATGCGCCCCCAGCGCGCGAGGGGTCAAGCGCCGCGGGCCTTCGAGCCTAGGAGGCCGCCACCGCCAGGGTCCCGAGGACCACAAGATTTACCTGCAACCCGTCCCGCATCAGATAGACCGCGGACGGCGCAAGCGAGGTGACCTGGCCCCGGAGCGCCAGATGGGCGCCCAAAGGGATCGCGGCGATCGCCTTGTCGAGGTCGCTGCGTCGCGCCGCGGCCTGTTCGCGGACATCAAAGTGCAGGCGCGCCTGGAGGTCGTCGATGAAGGCCTGGTGCTCCATCCAGGAGGCGAGCTTGAGGAGGGCGTCATGGGTCTTGATGTCGAAATGCAGGTTCTCCACCGAGATATAGCCGTCCTGCAGGTGGTAGACCGGCTTGCCCAGCAGATAGACCACACCGCTGGGCCGCCAGCCGCCGTCGCCGGCCCGGGCGTGGAAGGCGAGCCTCACCCCCACCTCGTCGCCATTGCTGAAGATCGAGACGTGATCGACGGACACCGTGACCCCGCCGCCGGCCGGGAGGGTCCTGCCGGCCAGACCTTGATCCGCCAGCTCCGTCGCATCGGCATAGGTGAGGCGCACCGGCAGATAGAGGCTGAACTGGTCCGGCAGCCGCGGCACGATGGTGAGGTCCGGCAGGGGGCCTGTCTCGTGATCGGCGGGCCGGTCGCCGATGATCACCTCGGGGCGCGCCACCAGGGCCGCCCCCAGCTCAATCCCGCGGTCGGTGATGGCGGGCTGCTCGGAGAGCACCTTCACCGGATTGACCATCAGCCAGACCGGGGGCGAGGCGCTGATCGGGATGGGCCGGCCGAGCTCGGTCCAGGCGGTTGCGGCGGCGGACTTCAGGACCACCGAGCGGGAAACCTCGCGGCTGATCTGGCCCACCAGGGCATAGAACGGCGACTGCAGCGCCTGGCTGAGCGGCGCGCGCACGGAAATGCTCCCCGGGACCAGGGGCAGCCGCAGATCGGCGTCCTCGATCTGGTAGCGGCCCGAGGCGGTGAGCCTGATCGTCCAGTCGGGATTGAGCGCCGGCTGGGCCATGCCCCAGACCTGACCTTCGGCCCGAAGCGCGCCGAGACAGGGAGTGACCAGCAGACAGCGGCCCTCCAGCCGACCCTCCACCCGCACCGCACTGGTGAAGCCGACGCCGCCGTCCACCTGGGAGACCAGGATGTTCGACCGGGTCACCGCCAGGCCGAAGCGGCCCCCCAGCCCGACGTCGACATCGTTCAGGTCCACCACCCGGGCCGGGACCGCGTTGTTGGCGGCGGCGGTCATCGCGGCATAGTCGGCTGTGGCGCGGACGATGATCGCCGATTCCGCGATCGGCGGCAGCCGCACCACCGCCCCGGGAGTGGGCAAAGGCGGGGCGAGGGGCCCCGACCCTGCGCAGGCCGAAACAAGGCCGGCCAGGGCCACGGCCAGGATCAGTCGCAGTGCGGCGCTTGGACCTGACGGCATCGTCCGCCCCCCGCGGCCATCTCAGTCATTCGGGCCCGTCCTGTCCAGTCTCAGGGGCGGGCGAGCGCCGAGCGGCCTCGACAGCAGGCTGAAAGCTGGAGTTCTTGGCGACGGAGGTCGGCCAGCGCCAGGGCCGGAAATGAAACGACCCGACCCCGCGGAGAGTGGCGAGGCCGGGTCTTTTCGTGCAGAGACTGGAGATCTCTGGGTGCAAGCTTAAGGTCGCACGGCTTGCGCAGACTCACAATTCATTTCCGCGTGCTTTTGGCTGCGCCGTAAAATGTGATCGGCCGGCGCCAAAGCGCGGCCCTGACCGCTCTCCCGATCAGGGCCGCCCTCAGCGAAGCGCCGCACGTGGCCAGGACGGGCCGCGGACTGGCCGGCTTCAGCCGGTTTCTCGACGCCGAGCCGCTCCAGACGGCCAACGTCTATGGCAAGACGGCGCTGGCGGACACGACCCCTAGATCGACCACCAAGAAAATCACAGGGCCGCGGAAAGGGTGACGCCGATGGTGCGGGGACGCTGCGGCGTCGTCTGCAGGCCCTGGCTGAAATTGAACGGATTGCCGAAGGCGAAGGTGTCGCCGGAGACATTGGCGGGATTGGTGACGAACAGCTGGGCGGTCCAGCGTGGACCGGTCAGTTCCGCCGCCAGCTTGGAGCGGACATACCCCCCCATCACAGGCGCGGTCACCGGATCGAAGGTGATCTGGGACCGGCCGACATAGCTGACCTCCCCCACCAGGCGCAGGGTCTGGCCCTTGTGGATCGGTCGCGCATACATCGCCACGAGGCCGGCCGCCTCCCGCGGCACCCCCGGCAGTCCATCGGTAAGGCGCGGCGCGTAGTCCGGATTGGCATGGCTGGTCCGGGTGCGGGACACCACAGCATTGGTGTGCACAGACAGGCCGAAGTCCCACGCATAGGAGAGCTCCACCTCCAGTCCAGAGGTGGCGGCGTCGCCGACATTGGTGGTGTAAGGGATGCCGGAGGGACGGAACTGGTCGGTCTGGATATTGGTCCATACGTCATAGAAGCCGGCGGCCCGCAGCAGCATCCGCTGGTCGAGAGCCCGCAGCTTCCAGCCAATCTCGTAGTTGCGCAGGCGATCCGGCGAGAAGGTCTCGCGGTTGGCGGCCAGGGGACGGGCGCCCCCCGAATTGATCCCGCCGGCCCGATAGCCTTCGGAGAACACGGCGTAGATCAGGTCCCCCGGAGCCGCCTCATATTGCAGGGACAGCTTTGGCGAGATCCCGGAAAACGCCTCGGTGCGCACAAAGGCCCGCGGATCGAACCTTTCGGAGGTCACGTCGGACGCCGTCCGGATCCGGGTCGTAAACAGCCGCCCGCCAAGGGCCACGGTCCAGCGTGGCGCGAACTCGTAGGACGCCTCGCCATAGGCGGCCAGTTCCTGGATGCGATCCTGCCGGGCTTCGGAATAGACCCGGGCCAGGGGACCGCGCACCGGCCCCGCGGCGAGGGTCGAGGGCGAGGTCTCGGTCATCGCCGCCCCGTAGAGCCCCGCCAGCCAGCCGAAGCGCCGGCCGCCCGCAGAGGTGAGCACCAGGTCCTGCACCAGCATCCGGGTCTCGGTGGATTCCGAATAGACCCCCAGGGATGCATCATTGAAGGTGTAGAGGCTGGCCACCGCAGTGGCGTCGTAGACGCTGGAATAGGCGTGCCGCACATAGCCGGTGGATGATTCCAGCCGTCCCCAGTCCATGGCGCCGCGGATGGTCGCTGTGACCATCGCGATATCGTTGTCGTGCGCTTCGGGCGCGCCGCTGGCCCGCTCCGGCGCCTTGGAGGGCGTGATGTACTGGGTGTCGTTAGACTTCAGATGCTGCACCGTTGAAGACAGGTCGAAGCTCCACACGGCGTTGGGCTGCAGGCTGAGGGACAGGCGGGCGCCTTCCCGCAGGGTGCTGTTGACGTTGGCCCGGCGCAGATTGGCGTCGTCGAGATAGCCACCCTGTTCCTCCCAATAGCCCGCCGCCCGAAGGCCCATGGCGCCAGCCACCACCGGTGCGTTGGCGAAGGCCTCCACTGAGCGGCTGGGCGCCCCGCCGTCGGTCCAGGCCTGCGACAGGCCCATCCGCGCGGAGCTGTGCTCAAGGTCCGGCCGGCGGGTGACAATTCGGTAGACGCCGCTGAGGGAGCCGGACCCGTAGAGTGCGCCCTGCGGCCCCCGCAGGACCTCAACCCGGTCAACGTCCACCAGGCGCAGGTCGGGATCGGGCGCATTGTAGTTGATCGGGGTGTCGTCGAGATAGGTGCCCACGGTGGAGCGCGAGCGGCCGGTGAAGGCGCCGTCGGACAGGCCGCGCAGCAGAAGCTTGTCGCGACCGGGCCCGAGATTTGTGGCCTGCACCCCGGCCAGCTGACCGGTAGTCTCCAAAGGATCGACGGTTCCGGTGGCGGAGAGCTGGTCGGCGGCGATGACGCTGACGGCGACCGCAAGGCGATCGACGCTCTGCACACGCTTGGTGGCGGTCACCAGCAGTTCGTCCACGACCACGCTTTTGGTGTCCGCCTCCCGGCGCGCGGGCTGCGGCAGGGCCGCGATCTCGACCGCGTCCCGCGCCACGAGGCGCCAGGTGCAGGGCGCCTGGGCCAGCAGACGCCGGAGCGCCTCTTCCACGGTATAGGTCCCGTTGAGGCCGGGACCGCTCCCGCGACAGGCGGAAACCCCCAGCAGCGAGATATTGGCCTGTACGGCCACGTCGATCAGGGCTTCGCTATAAGGCTTGGGCTCGATGTGAAATCGTATGCGGCTTGCGGCGGCCTCGGCGGGGCCGGCCACGACAAGCCACACGCCCGCAATGGCGCATGCCTGCCGAACTGGCTCGAACCTGCCGATGGACGTTCCCCCCCCAAGGGACGCCTACCTCGGCTGAAGCAGGATATCCCGACCTGACCGTACCGCCTTGACGGGCAGCATCAAGGCCAGGCGTTGAAGCACGTCGCCTTGATTGTCGAGCACAAGGACGCCGGATATCCGGCTGCGGCCCAGATTTTCATCGTCGATCCGGATCGAATCCGGGAACTGGCGATTGAGATCGGCCACCACATTGGCCAGGGGTTCGTCGCGATAGACCAGGCGGCCGCTGCGCCATCCGAAGGAGTCGGCGGGGTTGGCGGCGCTTACCCGGGTCAGCCCCGCGGCCGTGAAATCCAGCCGCTGGCCCGGATGCAGCACATAGGCCCCGGCGGCGGAGGCGTCAGCGCCGCCGCGAACCTGGACCACGCCTCGGGCGACGATCACGGCCAGGCCGTCCGGCCGGTTGCGCACGTCGAACTGGGTGCCCACCACATGGACCACCCGGCCGGCGGCCTCGATCTCGAAGGGCCGGCGCGCATCGGCGGCCACGTCAAAAATGGCCTCCCCCTCCCCCATCACCACCCGGCGCTCGTGGCGTCCCAGGGTGACCGCCAGCCGGGACTGGGCGTTCAGGGCGATGGTGGAGCCGTCGGCCAGCTTCACATCCAGGCGCTGGCCGCGGTCGGTGGCGTAGCTCTGGGCGATGGCCGGCTGCAGCATCTGCGGCAGCACCAGCGCAGCCAGGGCGAAGGCGGCGGCCATGGCGCCGGCGGCGGCGACCCAGCCGCGGCCACGGCCGTGGCGCGCCGGGTTGCGGGCGCGCTGAGCGCCATCGAGGGCGCGCAGGATCTGTGGCCCGCCACTCTCAAATTCATGCCAGGTGGCGAGCGCCAGGGCATAGGCGTCGCGGTTGGCAGGGCCGGCGTCCAACCAGGCGTCGAAGGCCAGACCGTCGGCCTCGGTGAGGCCCTCGCCCTGCAGGCGCGCAATCCAGGCGCAGGCCTGCCCGAGGGGTGTCTGGTCGTCCCTGTCCTCGAAAACGGTCATCGGCTCACCTGCCCTGCCCGTGCTGAAAGCGCCGGGCTTTGGTCAGACGCCGCCGCGGCGCGGCGCCCCTATGCGGGTCCTGCAATTCGGGGCCCATCATGCGGACACCTTGAGGGTCAGCACCCGAAGCGCGGCGCTGATATGCTGCTCGATAGCCTTGACGGACACGCCCATGATCCGCGCCGTCTCCGCCTGGCTGAGCCCCTCCAGCTTGTGCAGGCGGAAGGCGCGCTGGCGCTGGGGCGGCAGTCCGGCCACCGCCTCCATCAGCTGGCGCAGGCGTTGCCGGGAAAGGACGACCTCGTCGGCGGCCGGCTCATCATCGACTTCCAGCCCGCCCAGGGCGGTGCGGGACTCTTGCCGCCAGGCGGTCTCCCGCACGGCGGAGCGCCGCGCGCTGCGGGCCTGGTCCAGCATCAGGTTGATGGCCATCCGGTAGAGCATCGCCACCGGCGCCTGCGCCTCAACCCCGGCCCGCCCGGCGGCAAGCTTGAGATAGAGATCCTGGGCCAGGTCCTCGGCCTGGACATAGGAGCCGGTCCGGGCGGCGAAGAACCGCACCAGGTTGGGACGCTTGTCGAAATAGGCCTGGATCAGCACGCTCTGCGCCTGGTCGTCCTCGGACGATCCTGAATCCATCAACACCCGCCCCGAATCCGCGCGCCGGCGCCAGAAGACCGGACAATTATCCCGCGCCCCCTGGAGTTCAAGCGGCAAACCCACGGGATCCGGATCACGGGCGCGGCGACACAGGCAGTAGCGTTGGCCGTTTCCGTACCGTATCTTTGAAAACATATTGCCGGTGTCGGGGTCCTGTCGCCCCCGCGCATATCTGCGAAGCTGAGCCGCGCGACCGTCTTGAGTCCTGGATTTCTATTGAGGCATTTGGAATGAGCGACACCCCCGCAGCCGAGGCCATGGAGCGCCCGGCGATCGACAAGCAGGCGCTGCTCGCCCGCTACATCGCCGAACGCAACAAGCGGCTACGCGCCGACGGCAACGCCCAATATCTGCAGATCAAGGGCCAGCTCGCCCACTATCTTGAGGACCCCTACACCCCCTTCGTCGAGCGGGCGCCCAAGACCGACCATGTGCGGTTCGCCTTTGTGGGCGGGGGATTCGCCGGCCTGGTGACCGGCGCCCGGCTGGTGGAGGCTGGGGTCACAGACGTTCGCATCATCGAGAAGGGCGGCGACTTCGGCGGCACCTGGTACTGGAACCGTTATCCAGGCGCCCAGTGCGACACCGCTTCGATGATCTATATGCCACTGCTCGAAGAGACGGGGCATATGCCCACCGAGAAGTACGCGCACGCCCCGGAAATCCTCGAACAGTGCCAGCGGATCGGCCGCCAGTACGGGCTTTATGACAACGCCCTGTTCCACACGGAAGTGGAGGACCTGAGCTGGGACGCCGACCGCGCCCGCTGGGTGATCCGAACCAATCGTGGCGACGAATTCACGGCCGACTTCATCGGCATGGGGACCGGACCCCTGCATGTCCCCAAGCTGCCCGGCATACCCGGAATTGAGAGCTTCAAGGGCCATTCGTTCCACACCAGCCGTTGGGACTATGGCTATACCGGCGGCGACCCCAAGGGGGCCTTGATGGAGAAGCTCGCGGACAAGCGGGTGGCGATCATCGGCACCGGCGCCACGTCGGTGCAGGCAGTCCCGCACCTCGCCCGCGCCTGCCATCAGCTCTATGTCGTTCAACGCACGCCGTCCTCCGTGGACGTGCGCGCTAACGCCCCCATCGATCCCGACTGGTTCGCCGACATCGCCACCGTCGGCTGGCAGAAGCGCTGGCTGGAGAATTTCACCGCCAACCAGGCCGGCGGCACGGCGGAGGTGGATCTGGTCCAGGACGGCTGGACGGACCTCTCCCGGCGGATCCGCAGCAAGATCATGCAGCTTCCCCCCGAAGACCGGACGCCGATGAAGATGCTGGCGGCCTATGAGGATTCCGACTTCGAGAAGATGGAGGAAATCCGCGCCCGGGTGGACAGCCTCGTCGCGGACCGGGACGCCGCCGACAAGCTCAAGGCCTGGTACCGCCAGCTCTGTAAGCGGCCATGCTTCCACGACGCCTATCTGCAGGCCTTCAACACCCCTGGCACGGTGCTGGTGGACACCGACGGCAAGGGTGTGGAGCGGATCACTGAGAGGGGATTCGTGGTGGGTGGCGTCGAATACGAGGTCGACTGCATCATCTATGCGTCGGGCTTCGAGGTGGGCACCGAATATACCCGCCGCGCGGGCTTCGATCTCACCGGAGTGGACGGACTCAAGATCTCCCAGGCGTGGGGCGAGGGCATGAAGTCAAAGCACGGCATCCATGTGCACGGGTTCCCCAACGCCTTCTTCGTGCAGCCGACCCAGGGCGCGAACCTGATCTCCAACGTGCCGCACAACCTTACCGAGGCCGGCGCCACGATCGCGGCCATCGTCCGCCATGCGGGCGAGATCGGGGCGAAGGAGGTCGAGGTCACTCAGGAAGCCCAGGACGCCTGGGTCGCTCTGCTGCTCACCGGCATGGGGCGGATGATGGGGGCCCCGGACTGCACCCCCGGCTACTACAATAACGAGGGCCAGGACCCGGGCCCGGCGGCCAGGCTCAATGTCGGCTATCCGGCCGGGGCGACGGCCTATTTCAAGTATATCGACGCCTGGCGCAGCTCAGGCGCCTTCGAGGGTCTGGCGTTCCGCTGATCAGGCGGAAGCTCAGAACTCCTCCCAGCCATCGCTGGCCGGGGCGCCGCCGCCGCCGAAGTTCACGGCGAGCTTACGGCGCAGGTCCCGGGCCGGCGATGGGGCGGCGGCATGACCGCGGGTCACCGCCCTCGGCGTCGCGGAGGCCGAGGCGCCGGCGCGGCCAATCTTGAACCGGGCCACCAGCTTCACGAGCTCCGCAGTCTCGTTGCGCAGGGAATGGGTCGCGGCGGTGGATTCCTCGAACATCGCCGCATTCTGCTGCACGGCCTGATCCATCTGGTTCACCGCCGAGTTGACCTCCGCCAGGCCGGTGGCCTGTTCCTGGGCGGAGGCGGAGATTGAGGCGATCACGGTGTCGATCTCGGCGACCTTGGTGACAATGGCCTGCAAGGCCTTGCCGGTCTCCCCCACCAGGCTGACCCCCTGGCTGACCTGTTCCGACGACGCGGAGATGAGAGCCTTGATCTCCTTGGCGGCTTCAGCGGAACGCTGGGCCAGGGCCCGCACTTCTGAGGCGACGACCGCGAAACCCTTGCCGGCGTCCCCGGCCCGGGCCGCTTCGACCCCGGCGTTCAGGGCCAGAAGGTTGGTCTGGAAAGCGATCTCATCGATCACCCCGATGATCTGGCTGATCTGCCGTGACGAGTCCTCGATCTGGCCCATGGCCTGAACGGCCTGGCCCACGACCTCACCGGACCTGTGGGCGTCGCCGCGCGCGGCCGCCACGGCGGTGCTGGCGTGGCGGGCGCCTTCGGCGGTGGCCTTCACGGTGGCGGTGATCTCATCCAGCGCCGCGGCGGTCTCTTCGATGCCCGCCGCCTGCTGTTCCGTGCGGCGCGATAACTGGTCGGCCGACTCGGCGATTTCCTCGGTGCTGGACCCGACGCTGCCGGTGATACCGGCCAGGGTGGTGATGGTCTCCTCCAGCTGTTCCACGGCGCGATTGAAGTCCGACCGCAGCTGCTCATATTCCGACGCGAACGCGGCGTTCAGGCGGAAGGTCATGTCGCCGCTGGCGAGCTTGCCGAGGCCGGTGGCCACAGAGCTCACCACCAGGGCCTGCTCCTGTTCGGCCTTGGCGCGCTCGGCCTCGTTGCGGGCGTGCTCCGCCTCGGCGGCCTGGGCCTGTTCGAGGGTCTTGCCCTCCAGGCGCAGCTTCTCCACCGCGTTGTCTTTGAACACCATGACGGCGCGGCCCATGTCGCCCAGCTCGTCCTTCTGGCCGGTCGCCGGGACCTCGACGGCGTGGTCGCCGCCCGCCAGCCGGCGCATGGCCTCGGTCAGGCGCACCACAGGACCGCCGATCAGCTTGGTGAGCATCCAGCCCACCAGGGCCGCAAGGCCGACGCTGAGCAGGCCGCCGACCAGCAGCATGGACACGGCGCCCGAGAAGGCCGTGGCCTGGGCGGCGGAGCGGGTGGCGATGGTGGCGCGCTCTGGCTCGGTGATGGATTTGAGTACGGCGCGGACCTTGGTGAGGCGGCCGCTTGTCAGAAGGCTCGCCTGGGCTTCGGCCAGCCGGGCCGGATCCTGCCGCATGGCCACCTGTGAATCTTCCTGGGCGCGCACCGTCGCAGCCTCGGCCTTCAGGGTCTGCGCCTTTTCGCGGGCGTCCGGGCTCTCCGCCAGAGCCACCAGCTGGTCGGAGGCCTTGTTGAAATCGCCCTGGAAGCCCTCGAGCTTCTTGAGGAAGCTGGCGTCGCCGGTGCCCACATAGCCGCGCACCGCGTTCTGCTGCTCCACGAGCGCAGCCAGCGCCGAATTGGCCACCTCCAGATAGACTTGGCCGCGGTCATTGGCCTGGGTGGTGGACCGGATCGACGCCAGGCTCAGGTATACAGCGCCGCACATGGTCAGCACGATGGAGACCACGATGGCGAACGCCAGGGTGAACTTCCACTGCAGGCGAATGTTGGAAAGCATCACGTCCGATCTCCAGTATCCGGGCGCCGGTCACTTCGGAAAATCGGTCAGTTTCGGATATCAAGTTATCTGAACCTACCGTCAACTTCATGAAGCCTCGGAATTGAAGTCACAAAGCAACGGGCGCGGTAAATTTGACGTTAAGCACGGCGACGTCATTAGGATACTGGCGCAAATATAGCGATGAATACCTATCGGATATCGATCGAGGCGAGTCGAATGCAACCGCGCCGGTAGATGTCCCCGTTCTGAGTACAGTGAAGCTTGGCGGGACATCTGCCAGATTGTCGCATCGAGGTGGCCGGGAGCGCCGGCCCGAATCAGCCGCGACATGACCTCAGCCGGAGCGGCCGCCCGGCAGGATGTGCGCCCTGAGACGCACCGTGGTCCTGGCCTGGATATCCTGCGCGGAGTCGCCCAGCTGGACCTCATAGGTTCCGGTGACGATCTTCCAGCAGCCGGCGGCGCCGTCATAGGTGGCCAGCAGTCGCGGATCGACCGACAGGCTGACGGTGGCGACGGCGCCGGGCGCGAGGTCGAGCTTGCGGAATCCGGCCAGGCGGCGAGGCGCCTCCCAGCCGCCGGCGCGGGGCGAGACATAGACCTGTGCGACAGTCTTGCCTCTCACCCGGCCCGTATTCCGAACCGTGAAGCTGATCCGCAGGGCGTCGCCGCCCGCGGCTCGGAGACTGTGCGTCTGGAAGCTGGAATAGGACAGGCCGTGGCCGAAGGCGAACAAGGGCGCCTGGCCGGTCTTATCGAACCACTTATAGCCCGCCGCCGCGCCTTCGGAATAAGTGACCTCCGCGCCCCGCTCCACCACCTTGTGGGGCATCTGGTCCTCGCTGCGCGGGAAGGTCACCGGCAGGTGGCCGGAGGGATTGACGGCGCCGCTGAGCACCCGGGCGATGGCCTCGCCCCCCCGAGCCCCCGGGAACCAGGCCTCCAGCACCGCGGGGACCTGATCGAGCCACGGCATGGCCACCGCATTGCCGGTTTCCAACACCACCACGGTCCTGGGATTGGCCTTGGCCACGGCTGCGATGAGGGCGTCCTGGCCACTGCGCAGGACGAAGGCCGGATCGAAGGCCTCGGCCGACCACTGGGTGGCGAACACCACCACCAGGTCGCTCTCCGCCGCCAGGCGGGCGGCGGCGTCCGTGTCGCGACCGTCCAGATAGGTGATCTTGGCCTGAGGCAGCTCAGCTTGCAGGGCCTTCAGAGGCGATGACGGATAATAGAGCTCCGGTCCCGGGAAGAAGTCCGGTCCGGTGGTGAGCGCCGCGCCTCCCCGGGGATAGACCTGGGACGAACCGCCGCCGGACAGCACCCCCACATCCGCATGCCCGCCGATGATGGCGATCCTGCGCGCCGTCGCCGCCAGGGGCAGGACGCCGCCGGTGTTCTTGAGCAGCACGATCGCGCCCTCAGCGTCGGCCCGGCTAACGGCCTCATGCCTGGGGAAATCGATGGGCTGGGGCTGATCGGCGACCGGGTGGTCAATGACGCCCTTGGCGAACAGCGCCCACAGAATGCGGCGCGCCATGTCATCCAGCCGGGCCCTGGGTACAGTGCCGGCCGCCAGGGCCTGTCGTAAGGGCTCCCGGAAATAGGGTTGGTCGTCGAAGCTGGCGGCTGACTGCTGGTCGAGGCCGTGATTGGCCGCGTCCACAGTGGAGTGCACGGCGCCCCAGTCCGACATCACATAGCCGCGATAGCCCCAGCCCCGCTTCAACACCTGGTTCAGCAGGTGATCGTTCTCGCAGGCATAGACCCCGCCGATGCGATTGTAGGAACACATCACCGAGCCGGGATCCCCCACCTCGATGGCGATCTGGAAGGCCAGCAGGTCGCTCATCCGCGCCTGGTCGTCCGCCAGCGTCACGCTGACCGTGGTGCGGTTGGTCTCCTGATCATTCAGGGCGAAATGCTTGATGGTGGAGATAATGTGGTTGGCCTGGATGCCTTTGATCTCGGCCCCGACGATCCGGCCGGCCAATAGCGGGTCCTCGCCGGCATACTCGAAATTGCGTCCATTGCGGGCCTCCCGCGCCAGATTGACCCCGCCGGCCAGCATGACGTTGAAGCCCGACGCGCGGGCTTCCGCCCCGATCATCGCACCGCCGGCTTCGGCCAGTTTCGGATCCCAGGTGGCCGCCGTCGCCAGGCCCGACGGCAGGGCCGTGCGCTCCCGGGGTGTCTTGCTGCGCTGGGTGGCGACCCCGATCCCGGCGTCAGTCTGCCATTGCGGCGGGATCCCCAGGCGCGGGATCCCCGGCACATAGCCGGCCGAGTTGAGACGCACCTGCGGCGGCGGCTGATAGTCGTGCTGGAAAGGCGCCGGCGTGGCGAAATAGCCGGAGACCAGGGTGAGCTTTTCCGCCTCGGTCATCGCCTTCAGCGCCAGCTCGGCCCGCCGCGCAGGGGCGAGCCTGGGGTTCATCCAGGGGTGAGGCGGCGCCGCGCCGGCGCTGGCGGCGGCGAGGAGGGCGACAAGCGAGATCGCCACGCCAAGGAATCGGCTGGGGCCCATAGGTCTTGTCCTCCAGAGGGCGTGGCTCAGTTGTCGGACGCCGGCCTGCGCGCATAGAGGCCGTAAGCGGCGATGGCGGCGTAGCACAGGGCCGGCAGCCACAGCGCCATCCTCAGGCCGGCGAGATCGGCGATGCGGCCGGTGAGCGGGGGAATGATCGCGCCCCCGACGATCGCCACACAGATCACGCCCGAGCCTTCGGCGGCACGACGACCCAGGCCCTCATTGGCCAGGCTGAAGATGGTGGGGAACATGATGGAGTTCATCAGGCCGATGGCCAGCAGGGCCCAGCCCGACAGGGCGCCGCCGCCGAGGGCGGCCAAGGTCACCAGGCTGATGGCTCCTGCGGCCACCGCGGCCAGGATCTTGCCAGGGGAGAACAGCCGCAGCACATAGCCGCCGATCAGCCGCCCCACCATGGCGCCGCCCCAGTAGAGTGGCACATGCTTGCCGGCGTCCTGGGCGGAAAGCCCCAGCACGTCGGACTGCATCAGGTAGTTGACGATCACCGACCCGATGGCCACCTCGGCGCCCACATAGAGGAATATGCAGGCCGCGCCGAAGCCGAACCGGGGCCGCTGCAGCAGGTCGAAGGCCCGCCAGATGGGGGTGTCCTCAGGCGGCGCCTCCTGAAGGCTGCGGCGGCGCGACCACACCACTGCGGCGACGACGGCCAGGGCGACCGCCAGGCCCAGATAGGTGGTGACCACAACATGGGTCTCCGCGGCGCGATAGGCGTCCAGCGCCGCCCCGGTCAGGGTCTTCGGATCGACGGTGGCCAGCGAGCCCAGGATCAGCAGGGAGCCCACATAGGGGAAGATCGTGGTGCCGATCGAATTGAACGCCTGGGCGAATGTCAGGCGGCTGTGGGCGGTGCGGGCCGGACCCAGCAGGGAGATCAGCGGATTGGCCACCACCTGCACGGTGGTGATGCCGGCGGCCAGAACGAACAGCGCAAACAGGAAGACCGGGAAGGCCGCGGAGGCCGAGGCCGGGACGAACAGCAGGCAGCCCACGGTCATGGTCAGAAGGCCGATGGCCGCCGTGCGCATGTAGCCGGCCTTACGGACGATGGCGGCGGCGGGGATCGAGATCAGGAAATAGGCGGCGAAGAAGGCCGACTGGACCAGCATCGCCTCGGCGTAGCTGAGGGTGAAGAGCTGCTTCAGCTTGGGGATGATCACATCGTTCAGGCTGGTGATGCCGCCGAAGATGAAGAACAGGGCGAAGACGAAGCCCTGTAGGCCCGGCGCATTCACCCCCGCAGCACCTGGCGGTGGCCCGCCCGCCGCCGGATCGCCCGTCGTCGGGCCCTCGAACACCTGGGCCATGATCAGCCTGCCACGTCAAAGAGGGCGGGCGGACCGATCCGAAGACCGGCCCGCCCAGGGGGGAAACCTATCCTAGGATTCGCGCTTAGAACGAATAGGAGGCGCGGATCCCGGCATATCTCTTGAAGTCGCGCGGCAGGATCACCTGGGTGGCCAGCTGATTGTTGTAGGTGCCCGCCTGGTCGAAGATGTTCGAATAGTACTTCCGGTCGAACACGTTGTTCACGAAGGCCAGCACCTCGTAGTGGTGCTCCGGATTGCGGATCCCCGCCGACAGATTGAGGATCCCGTAGGCCTTCTGGATGGTCTGCGGGTCCTGGTTCAGCGAGTAGTTGACCTTGCCCTGATAGGAATAGGCGCCCTGCACCAGCATCTGGAAGGGAGTCCCCTGCAGGGGGTGGGTGTAGTTGAAGTCACCCGAGAACTTCCACTTGGGCGCCTGAGCCGGAGTTGCGCCGCCGAGGTTCTGGCGGCCCGGGCTGCCGACGCAGCCCTGAGCCGCTGTCTGCAGCGGATAGCACTGGGCCACCGGGAAACTGGTGATGGTGGCGTCCAGATAGGCGGCCGAGGCGCTGACCCGCAGATCCTCGGTCAGCCGGGCGACGGAATCCACCTCGAAGCCCTGGGTCCGCAGGCGGCCCACATTGGTCAGCCGGAAGTTGGACGAACCGTCCGGCAGGGTCTCAATGCCCTGGGCCTGGAAGTTCTGGTACTCGGCGCGGAACGCCGTGGCGTTGACCGTCAGCCGATGCTGGAAGAACTGCATCCGCGCGCCGGATTCCCAGCTCGTCGAGGTCTCCGGCTGCACCGGCCCGGCGAGGGCGCGGTTGGTGTTGAAGCCGGTGGTGAGGTCGTAGGTCTGGCCCTTGTGGCCGGTGGAGTAGGACACATAGCCCATCATGTCCTCGGTGAACTTGTGGTTCAGCCCGGCGTGATAGGTCCAGAAATTGTCCGTCGCGCCGCCCGCGAAACTCGCCGCGTTGAGGATGTCGTGGAAGGTGTAGTCGATCTTCTCGTGCTGGTAGCGCAGGCCGCCGGTGACGGTGGTGCCGGGCATGAACTCCCAGTCGGCCTGGCCGAAGCCGGCGCTCACCTGTGACCCGGCCGTGGCGCGCCAGCGGGCCAGCGAGAAGAACGGACCGCGCTGGAAGTCCCGCAGGTAGCTGACATCGGAATAATAGACCCCGGCCGTGTAGCGCAGCGGCTGGTCATTGGCCGACACCACGCGGATTTCCTGGGTGGTCTGCTCGGCCTTGAACTCGCCGGCCTGACGGTTGTCCGGTGTGACCACCGCCGTCTCATCCACGTCCAGCAGATCGCCGACCTTGTAGTTGTCGTGGCCGGTGACCGAGACCAGGGTCGCCCGGCCCAGGTCCCACTCCAGCTTCAGGGACTGGGCGAAGTCGATATAGTCGGTGCGCGCCGGGAAGTTGTTGGCGAAATTGGTGTTGTCGCCCCCGACGGTGATCCCGGCCTCATAGACCGACGGCGGCTGGGCGACATTGCCCCGCAGATAGGCGGTGGGCGAAAGCGCGATGAACGGACGCCCCACCGTGGTGTCGCCTTCCAGGTAGCTGGCGCCCAGGGTGGCGGTGAAGGCCTGGGTGGGGTTCCAGACCAGCTTGCCGCGCACGTCGGCGACCTCGCGGCCCCCGGCCTTGGCGCCGCTGAACACGTTGTGCACGTTGCCGTCGAAATTGTCGTAATTGCCGGTGAGCCGGAATCCGAACTGATCGCCGATCGGCCCTGAGATCGAACCGCCGAGCACATACTCGTCATCGGTGGTCGCCATGGCGTTGATGCTGCCGGCCAGGGTCTTGGTGGGCCCGGCGGTGACGATATTGATCAGACCCGCCGAGGCGGACTTGCCATAGAGGGTGCTCTGCGGCCCGCGCAGCACCTCGATGCGCTCGATGTCCGACAGGTCAGTGAAGGCGCGGGCCTGGAAGGCCACCGGCACATCATCCACCTGGATGGCCACGCTGGGCTCCACCCCGATGCTGAAGGCGAAGGTGCCGATGCCGCGGATGGACACCGAGGAGTTCACCGGCTGTTCG
>Ga0265327_10002133_pt1 | contig 21869 bp, 18 predicted proteins | sample 41621metaG_FD_202089 | JGI IMG/M metagenome (GOLD analysis project Ga0265327, IMG submission 202089) | Rhizosphere microbial communities from Carex aquatilis grown in University of Washington, Seatle, WA, United States - 4-16-21 metaG | ecosystem: Host-associated > Plants > Roots > Rhizosphere...
TGGCGCATGTGCCGGACATTCCGCCTCCGACAACAATGAAGTCGTAGTTGCCCACGACTTCAGGTTCACTCGAAAATCCGAGTAATTCGCTGCGAAACCGGGCCATTTCTTCGCCTTGGTTGGGCGGATTCAGTTTTTTGTCGGTCGTAAAAAGAATGGCGTCACAGCGACCTTCGAATCCGGTAAGGTCGTGGAGGGCGATGTTGAGTTTGCGATCGGAACCGACTTTCACCGTGCCGCCGGGTTGCCAATGCCATTCTGCGCCTTCGGTACCGAAGATTGTTTTGAGCGGCTTGTTGTTAACGAGAAGTTGGAAACGGCCAGGGGTGCCGGGAGCTTTCCATTGCGCGACCCAGTCTTTGGTGCGGACGAAGACGTGGTATGCGCCGGGTTTTGGAAATTCGACGGTCGTTGAAGCATCAACAACGGGATGGCCGAGACCGTGCGCGAGCAAGTATGGCGAGCCCATTTGATCCATGAATTGGGGATCAACAACCCAACCGCCGACTTGCGACATTGATTCGGCTTCAACAAGGACGGAGTCATCGCGCAGGGAAGCAATCGCGGCGAACCGGATGCAGACGATGAGCGCGATGAAAAGACGAATGGCCATGGTGCTTTGACGAGAAATATCGGCTCGCGATTACGTTAAATCGACAAAAAAAATTCCGGAACGGGTTTGCCGTTCCGGATAGGAGGGGCGAGGGTCTGCTAACCAAGAAAAGCAGCCCCCGCCAGGAAGATGTCAAATGCCCTGATATAACTGCGTCAACCGGTTGTTGATGAACACCCGGTTGAGTTGCCCGTAAAGTCTCTTGCGCTGTTTTTCAATGCGCACGGTATGTTTTTCATTCACACCGACAGTAATCGTAAAATCCTGCCGCACCGGCTCGGAAAAGAGCCTCGTCGACTGTTGAACCAACTTTTGGTCGACTTTAATCGTCAGTTTGCCGAACCACTGGTTAAACTCATATTCGATTACGTGCTTTTCCATTTCACCGAGCTCGATTTTAAATCGCATATAAGTTTTGAATTTCTTGAGAATGACTTAGCAGGCACCGTGCCATTGACACAGGTGACTTGTAGGCTAAACCCGAAATGTGGCACTTTGAGGTAGATGAAGATTGCAGTTGTTGGTTGTGGAGCGGTTGGAAGTTATTACGGCGCGCGCCTGTCCATGGCCGGGCATGACGTGCATTTCCTGTTGCGCTCGGATTACGATATCGTGAAAGCCAATGGGGTGCAACTGGTTACGGCGGATGGCGAATTTACCGCGCGGCCCAAATGTGCGCGCGACCCAAAGGAAATCGGGCTCGTGGACCTGGTGGTTATTGGTTTGAAAACTACGGCCAATGGACGATTTGCGGAACTTGTTTCGCCATTAGTGGGGGCGTCGACGGCGGTGCTAACCTTGCAAAATGGGCTGGGAAATGAGGCGCAGCTCGCAAAGTTGATTGGGAAGGAGAAGGTGCTGGGCGGATTATGCTTCGTTTGCCTGAACCGCATCGCGCCGGGAAGAATTCAGCACATTGCACACGGAACAATTGTGATGGGGGAATTTAGTGGACCGGCGCAGCCACGAACTCACGCCATCGCTGCGGCGATTCAAGAATCTGGCGTCCCTTGCAAAGTCACCGACAATCTGGAACAAGCGCATTGGGAGAAGTTGGTGTGGAACGTTCCCTTCAATGGACTCGGTGTTGCGGGCGTAGCTGGTTATGACTCGGTGATCAGTGGAAAAGTTGGGCCCCGGAAGAAGCTGACGACTTGTCTCACGACTGATATTTTATTGGCCGATCCGCGTTGGGCGAAACTGGTGCGCGAGTTGATGGAGGAAACGATTCGTGCCGCGCAAGCGCTCGGTCTGGCGGTGAAGGATTCGGCGGCGCAAAAGCAAATTGATCGCACGCTCGAGATGGGTGCGTATCTCGCTTCGACGTTGATTGATTTTGAACGAGGGCAGGAACTGGAATTGGATGCGTTGTTTTTTGAACCGTTGCGACAGGCGAAAACAGTTGGTGTAAGCACGCCGAGGCTCCAGGCGATGTGCCAAGTGCTCGAGCAAATTAATCCGCACGGGCCGAAGAGCTCTTAAGCGAAAAATCCGGGCGAAGTTTCAAGAAAAGTTGCATCCACGAACGATAGATTGCCTGGCTGATGGTAAGTTTGTGCCGACGATTTAAGGCGTCTAATTCGGCCAAGGAATCGCCGTCGTAATGGCCCATCCAACCCGTGGCATAGTCGCGTGAGTCGTAGAGGAATTTTTCGAGCTGGGCGGAATCGCAGGAAAGCGGGAACGTTTCCTCGATGACCAATGGTTTACCGACGGCAAATTCGCGTGCGCATTCCATCGCTTCGGCTGGGAGTTTTTTGTCCGGATAAATATGGACGCTGATGAAGTCGAGTTGGTCTTCGCATTTGTGGGGGTCGAAGCCGGAAAGGAAATGCCATTGCTCCGACCACGGCAGCATGCCGACGGTAACAAGAGTGTTCGTGTCGTGGTCGCGAATTGCGGCGTGCATGAACGCGATCCACGCTCGCGCGACTTCATCGCGGGAATATTTTTTGGGATCGAGTGCGATGAACTGCACGAAATCGTAGCCACCAAGCAGGCTGCCTGAACGCCAATCGCCAAGTTTTCGCGGGCTACCGGGAACGAAGGGTTCGTTCATTAGATCGTAACAGAAAATCGCAGGGCTCGAGGCGCTCGCGCGAGCAATGGCACGCCAGAAGTTCCCCTGCGCTTCCCAACGCGTGCGGGTATCAAAGTTATCGTACCATGTCGGAACATCGGATGGGCGGTACGAGGCAAGGCCGGTCACGTCTAAATAAATGCCGGTGTCTTCGGCCAGTCTGAGCAGTCGCGTATATTGATGGAGCGCGGCGTAATTCGGCGTGTTGCGGCCGAGCATGAATTTGCCAAATTGCAGATGGACGCGCACGACATTCGCGCCCATGGATTTCATTTTTCGAAAATCGGCGGCTAGAACGTTCCAATCTTTGTCCCAGAAATCCTCCATTAACCGGCCGTGATTGCCGTAATTGAATCCCCACGGATGAAAGGGTTGGTGCGATTGCGCGAGAATAAAGCCGCGATGGTCGGGCGAAAGGACGATGCGCTCCATCGTCGGGCGTTGTTTCGGCGCGGTTTTGCAGGAAACAAGCGCCAAGGCAATAATAGGCAAAACAAAAACTCGCTTTGTCATCTTCCAAGCATGAGGGCATGCAACCTATCCGGCGAATGTTTTCGTCAGTATGACAACGCCGCTTGACCAGCAAAACGCCATATCGCATAAACGATAGTAATGGCGCTGCTAAAGCTATTGTTCTCTTTCAAGGGCCGAATCAGTCGCTCAACGTTTTGGATCACCAAGTTCTTCGTTGGCCTGACGTTCGTCGCCTTTTTATATTTTGTGGACTGGTGTTATAAAAGCACACAAGAACACGTCACGACGGCGGGCAGCTTTTTGGAGTTCATTCTCGTCGTCGCATTCATATGGTGCTATGCGATCGTTTACGTGAAACGTTGGCACGACCGGAACAAATCAGGCGCGATGTTTTTCATCATATTCATTCCCATTGCAGGACAAATCTGGTCGTTAGTGGAATTAGGCCTGCTACCGGGAACTGATGGACCCAATAACTATGGCGAAGATCCGCTTCTGCCCGTCCAAGTCAAAGAAACATCGGCCGCGACGGTGGCATTCAATCTTCTCTCCTCAGGTGATAAGGCACAGAATCAAGGGGACTTGGCGAAAGCCAGAGCCATCTACAACGAGGTCATCTCAACGTTCCCGCACAGTGATGCTGCCGGCGATGCACGTATTGCACTAGTGACGCTGGACTCGGACAAATAAATACGTCGCAAACAGTTCGTTGTTCAACCGAGTCCCAATTGCCAATGAATGTTTGACGAATCGCAAAATCGTTTGAGCTTGTGTCGAACCAGTCGGGTTTTATATTCGCAACTTATATTATGAGCGCTATTTCTGATATTCGCGCCCGTGAAATTCTTGATTCACGCGGCAACCCAACAATTGAAGTCGATGTTCTTTTGGCCAGCGGAGCGGCTGGCCGTGCGGCGGTACCGTCCGGAGCCAGCACCGGTGAACACGAAGCTTTGGAACTCCGCGATGGAGATAAAAACCGTTACGTCGGCAAAGGTGTTTCGAAAGCAGTTAAGAACGTCACCAGCAAAATCCTCCCTGCCCTGCGCGGCGTCGATTCTCTGGATCAGTTGCAAGTTGATCGGATCATGCTTGAGCTGGACGGAACGCCGACGAAATCTGCGCTCGGCGCAAATGCCATTCTGGGTGTGTCGCTGGCGAATGCAAAAGCAGCGGCAAATTACGTAAACATGCCGTTGTTTAAATATCTCGGCGGGCCGAACGCGAAAGTGCTGCCGGTTCCAATGGCGAATGTCATCAACGGCGGCGCGCACTCGGATGCTCCGATTGATTTCCAGGAGTTCATGATTATCCCGAAGGGTTTTCCGACGTTTTCGCGCGGGCTGCAGGCGATTACGGAAATTTTTCATGCATTGAAAAAAGTTTTAAAAGACAAGAAGCTTTCAACTGCCGTCGGCGACGAAGGTGGTTTCGCACCAAACCTGCCGAGCGCTGAAGCAGCCATCGAAGTGATTCTGCAAGCGACCAAGAACGCGGGTTATAAAGCGGGTAAGGAAGTCTTCCTCGGTTTGGACGTGGCATCGTCTGAGTTTTTTGACAAGACCACGGGCGGTTATGTGTTCAAGAAGAGCACCGGCCGCAAGTTGACTGGCGACGAATTGATTTCGTTCTACGCGGAGTTGTGCGGCAAGTATCCGATTGTCAGCATCGAAGACGGTTGCGCTGAAAATGATTGGAAGACGTGGAAGAAGTTGACCGACAAACTCGGCGACAAGATCCAACTCGTCGGCGACGATTTGTTTGTCACGAACGTTAAGTTTCTGAGTAAAGGCATCGAGGAAGGTGTCGCGAATTCGATTCTCGTTAAAGTGAATCAAATCGGTTCATTGACCGAAACGCTCGACGCGATCGAACTCGCTCGTGAAAACGCCTATACCTCGGTTATCAGCCATCGTTCGGGCGAAACTGAAGATGCGACCATTGCGGATATCGCGGTGGCGACGAACGCTGGCCAGATTAAGACTGGTTCGCTCAGCCGCAGCGATCGCGTGGCGAAATACAATCAATTGCTGCGCATCGAACAGTTGCTCGGCAAGGACGCTGTCTACGGCGGTAAGTTTTGAAGCAACTCATCGCGAATCTGATCGCGTCTTACCAGGGCGCACTCGATTCAGGCGGCTACATTCTCGTAGCCGCCTTGATGGCAATTGAGAGCACGGTTATACCAGTTCCCAGTGAACTGATAATTCCATTTGCAGCGCAACGCGCCCAGGCGACAGGTAAGTTCAGCGTCGTTGGAGTCGTCATCGCTGGGACGATCGGATCCTGGGTTGGGGCAGCGATAATGTATTGGGCTTCACGCCTGGCTGGTCGTCCAATTGTGCTTCGCTACGGAGGATATTTTCTCGTTCCGGAGGCGAAACTTCATGCTGCTGAGCGTTGGTCCAAACGTTTCGGTGCGTTTGGTGTTTTCGTCGCGCGATTATTGCCAGTCGTTCGTCATCTCATCGGCATCCCGATGGGCATCGTGAAAATGGATTTCAAATTGTATTCGTTGTTCACATTGCTCGGCTCGGGGATTTGGTGCTCGATTCTCGCGTGGATCGGCGTGCAAGCCGGCAAAGATGAGAAGTTGCTCCAAGGCGACTTGCATCGAGTTACGTTGTGGTTGCTTGGGTTTGTGGTTGTCATTGGAGTGATTTATTATTTGTTCGTTCACCGTCACATGCGGGCAGATTCACAGACGAACCGTCCCGACAAAACGTTGTAAGAGCTTCGACATGAAGGCGGCGCGACCCATTCACTATTGCGTTTCAATTCCCGTTCGCTAGGTTAACCAAGCTGTCTATGCTGACATCTCACGAACTTTTTGGATTTATGTCGCCCGCGCTGGCGTCAGGCATCTTGGAGAAGGCGCACGAAACCGACCGCGACACTTATCGCGCCACCATGGCCGCCGTCGCGGATGCTAAAAAATTGCGCCCGCAATTTTTCGAGCGCATGCCGCGAGCTACACGCCATACCGATATGATTGCGATGCTCGCGAAGCCTCGGCTCGAATTGGCCGCTGCGAACCTCATTCGCAATTGGTTGATGAAGCATCGCAAGGACATGCTCACGGATTTCCTCGACGCGCTCGCCATCCCTCATAAGGAAGGGGCTGTTGACGATCTTCCGGCGACAATGCCCGACGAGAAACTAAAGCCTGCGGTCGATAAGATATTGGCCAAGTTTCCACCGGAGGAAGTTGCCGTTTATCTAAACGCATTCGATTCCATGAACGAAATCCAGTGGGCCAACCTCGACACTATGTTGAAGGAAGATCCACGATTGCAATTTGGCGGATAGGCAGGGCGCAATGTTCCACCCGCGCCGCCTGTAATCGAGATGAAATGCATCATCACAGCCGGGCCTACTTACGAGCCACTCGATGACGTGCGCCGGCTGACGAATTTTTCCACCGGGAAACTCGGTTCCGAACTGGCAAATTTTCTTACCGAACGGGGTCACAAGGTTGAGTTGTTACTTGGCGAATCCGCGACGTGGTGTGGGGAGCAAAAGGCCGGGAAAATTCAACGTTTCACGAGCACGCAAGATCTCCGCGATCGATTGGAGAAATTAGGGTCGCCGGATATTAACGCTTTCTTTCATGCCGCTGCGGTGAGTGATTTCAAATTTGGAAAAACCTGGATGCGTGATGAGAAAGGTGGGCTCGTTGAAATCAAATCGGCAAAAATTTCGACACGTGACGGGACAATGCTCGCAGAGCTTGTCCCAACACCAAAGGTCATCGGCAACCTGCGGCGATGGTTTCCGCAAGCATATATCGTCGGATGGAAATACGAAATGGAAGGCGATGTAAAAGACGTCATCGAAAAAGGTCTACGTCAAATCACGGAAAACCAAACAAATGCGTGCGTTGTTAACGGACGTGCCTGGGGTGATGGCTTTGGAATTATGGTTCAAAAACAGCCAACGAAGGTGAACGACGCGAAGTCACTTTACGCGCACCTGGAGAAAATCGCTGCCAGTTTCATTCCCGCAAAGTAAACGCCTGTTCGTAAAGCTTCACAAAATCCGCCTCAGAAATCGCCCGCGGATTGAATCCGGCAGTCCATTGTTTCGCTGCTTCAGCGGACATCATCGGAACCGCGGAACGGTCAACACCACAATCAGCAAGAGATTTCGGCATGCCCGCGTTATTTAAAAGTTCGTTCAACCAACTTGAAAGCGAGACCGCGCCATCGGGCAATTGGAGTTCTTGATAAATCTCGCGCGCCTGTTCGTCGGCTGAATTAAACTGCACGATCGCCGGCAACATCATCCCAACGGCTTGCCCGTGGATGACGTTGAAATGCGCAGTCAACGGATTCGCCGCTGAATGCGCCGCGCCGAGCATGCTGTTCTCGATGGCAATCCCGGCAAAGGCCGCGCCGAGCAACATGTTTGCGCGCGCTTCCACATCTTTTGGATTGCGAAAAATTTTCGGCAAGCTGTCAGCGCACAATCGAAATGCCTCGCGTGAGAACGCCAACGACAACGGCGTTCGTTTACGGGTCACAGCCGATTCAATCGCATGCGATAATGCATCGATGCCAGTGCAAGCAGTGACACGCGCAGGCTGGGAAAGAGTTATCGCTGGATCAAGGATCGCAACACGTGCGGCAGCTTTGTGGTCGCCACAGGCCATTTTTGCATGCGTTTTCTCATCCGCGATGAGGGCGACCGATTGGCATTCACTGCCGGTGCCAGCAGTAGTTGGAATAGCGATGAACGGCAACATGGCCTTGGTTGCTTTTTCCATGCCCCAGTAGTCCTGCATGTGCCCGCCGTTAGTGAGAAGAAAGTTGCAGCCCTTGGCCGTATCCAGACTACTGCCTCCACCAAGGCCAATGATCAGATCGATTGCCTGCGCTTTCGCGAGCTGCAAGCAGGCATCGACATCGCGCGTTGTCGGATTCTCTCGAACGCCATCAAAAACAACTGATTGAATTTTTGCACGTGAAAGCGAGTTCAACAGTTGGTCGAGATGCCCGGCCTTTACCACGCCGGGGTCGGTCACTACCAAAACTTTTCGAGCGCCAAATTCCGCGCTCAACTCGCCGGCGCGATCGATGCCGCCTATTCCGAACACTATGCGAGTGCGGGGTTGAAAATCGAAAGCAGCGGTCATGCGGGGAAGATTTCTAACGAGCGCCGCCGATAGAGAAATTCGAACATATTTCCTTCGTGCGGCTGGTCCCACGAGACATTCATCGTCGACATCGGACCAATATTCAGGCGATCAATTAATGGACACTCGACCGCTTGCGCAATCAGGTCGGGATTTTTCGTGATGAGCGTCACGGCAAGTGAAGGGCCGATTTGCTTGAGCATTTCCGATTGCGGCATTTCGACGACACTCGCATACGGAAAAAGAAATTCGCGATTGGCCAACGGGTGCGCAAACGAATCGCACGCGACGATGGTGGGGCGCAAGTAAGTGGCACCCTGAAACTGAACTTTTCGAGCGCCGTTCCGATATCTGGAAGTAACATCGCTCGCGCCGGGGGTTTGCAGTCCTTCGTCGATAGCACCGTCGATATACTCGGCCATCTTGACGTTCGCGAAACCGGACAGCCTTGCAGCTTCGTCCTCCGACGACGTCGGGACAATCGGACCAAGCTTTTTCGCCAGAGCTTCGGCGATTGCCGCACCATGTTTTGGAACAATAATCGTCGATGCATTAATACAACTACGGCCGCCGTTTTCTGAAATCGCGGCGACTATTACGTCAATAAACTCGGGCCAACGGTCGATTTCATCGTCAGCGATCAGAATCTTGCTATAGCCCGGACCGTGAATCTGAATAGCCGGGTTGTTGGCGTATTGTGACGTGGTCGATTTGTCACCGAAGATGAGGGCGCGCCCGCAACTGCGCAGGATCTCACCCGCACCTTCGTGGTCGGTCGGATAAAAGCCAAATGCTTCGGCAGGACAACCCGCGGCAATGAACGCTTGAATCAAGCGATATGGGGTCCACGGTTCGTCTTTGCCCGGCTTGATGATGACTGGAATTTTCAACGGAATCGCTGGCAGCCAAAGTGAATTCACCGCTGGAGAATTGCTTGGCATCACGAGGCCCAGACTTTGGGTCGCAGCGTAGTAGCAAACGCGAGCGCCGCTCTGCTCACCAACACCCGTATCTAAAATCGATAGATCAAGCCCGCGGGTCAGGCCGTTGAGCACCTTGCTCATATTGGCCAGCGCCTGGTGAATCTTGTTCATGTTGCGCCGGACCATTACGTGGGGAAGACCGCTGGTCGCCGAAAGAGTCTCCAAATATTGCCTGGGCGATTGCATCGTACCTTTGTCACCCATCGGCAATGTGCCGTTCACAAACTGTTCCCCTGCCCTCGCGCAGATCTCGATAAGTTGTGCGACAGAAAATTCCTTCAATGCCGCACGTGACTCGGTTACGCGCGCTAGATCTTTGCGAATGATTCCAGCATTCACCTGGCTCACCGTCGCCAGAACCGAGCCGGAACGGCAATCGACAACGTTGGCTTTGTCCAAGCTTTCGTAAGGCCGGCCGCGTCGCAGCGCAGGGATGTGGCAATCGGTCATAGTAATCGACTAAATCTATAGGAAGGACGAATCAGTGCCAGTTTGTATTCTATTGCTGTTTGATTTCGACCTTCACATCGGCGCTCTGGTGAGGGACGTTGAAATACGCACGACGGTGCAGTCGATCCCACCACCACCCTGGTTCGCGTCGGATTGGTGTGCCGCTTTCTTCGAGTTTTTTGCCGTTTACAAGAATTTCGGTCGGTCTGAAACCCGACATGAAACTGTGACTGTTCTGTCCGACGAAAAATCTTAATCCAAATTTTATCCCAGCCGACGTACCCTTGAGCCCATCAATCGTCGCGCCCGAACTCACAATTATATGATCGATGCGCGCCGTTTTAATATCTGGATCCTGTCCTTCCAGCGCGAGGCGGTTGACCATAATGTCCTCAGGATTGAGGAATGGCTGATTGCGAATCTTGAAATCCGAAATGCTATCTGGATACGCACCGGCTTCAATGCCGTCAGGAAATTGTTGGTACTCGCCGCTGACGGTGATGAGTTCAACGATTCGTTTCCAGTCTTCAGGCGCAAAATCCAATTGAATCGGAAGCGGCGAATTGGTTTTGGAAAGTACGTGCTGCTTCAAATCATCGGCGAGATGCGAGACGGCGTAAGAATAAACCAATCCATTCCACTGCACCGGCATTGCCAGCCATGTGTGCGTGTAAAACGTGCTGCCGAAGACCGGCAAAGTCGAGCCGAGCATCATAGGTCGGTCTGGTCGCGACCATAAATAAATGAACGGCACGCCAGTCTCCGCCCAATACACCGCGTCCTGGAGCCAACGATCATTGCCCGTCACGCGATACGCCTCGTCGTATGCACGAACGGCATAACCGGACGCGAGGATGTCCGGCTCGTAAACAGGGCACTCCCAACTTTGAGCTCCGCGTGGAACGCGGAACGATTCCATAAATGCAAGCGCGCGTTCTCCCGCTGCCTGCGCTTCGCGGTCACCAGTCACACGCGCGTAACGCATCAACTCTTCGGCGTGATAAGCGCACGTGCCGAGAACAGAATCGCCTTCGACACCGAGAGCTTTTTCATTCGGCTTCTGCCCGAGCGCAACCAGCCACGCGCCATTCGTCTGTTGCGATTGGATGAGTTGGTGGATTTGTCCATCGTAGTTTTCCAGTGCTTCCGGCAGGCAACCGTATAGGAAAGGAAATTCCCACTGCATGATGTGGCAGCGGTTCTGACTCAAAAACACGCTTGCCCCGCGTTCCTTCAGCATCCTGTTCGCAGCGAGGTCGACGCGCGCCAGCGATGCGGCGCGTCCTTCGGCATTGGTGGAAAGTTGCGAATCCATCCAGAGCAGCGAGCAATATCCGGGCGCGTCGACCCCCGGCGGCCAACCGATGCAATGCGACCAGCCCTGCGCTTGTTCATTCCACAACGTCTTCAGGAAACCAATCCGACACAAATCGAGTTCCTGCTGAAAAGCGCGCGCCGGAGTATTTGGTTTTGGTAATCCACCGCGTTCTTTAAGCCAGTCGCGAACGACTGCAATGGGTGTCCCCTGCTCCACCACCAATGTCGCCTCCAGCTCAAGTGTTTTGCCGGGAGCGATCGCAAATGGCGCTTTCGCGTGTTCGTTGTTTTCCGCGACGAAATCTGGAGTCGACGGCAAGAACAAAGCGACACGATGGTTTGTCTTCCCTTCGTCAAAATTCGGCGACGCAAATCGTGGTGACGGGAACATATGTTCACCGTCCCATTTCTGTTGCGGATCCCAGAACAGACCAACAGAAATATTTGTTTTCAGAGCGATCGCAGCCCAACTGTCTTTTCCGAGAAAAGCAAAATCCTTCATAGAATCGGGCGCGAAGAATTTCGAAACATTCGTCGGTGGCGATTGGCTATCAGGTCCGATCGTGACGGCCATTAGCGGAATCGAGACTTTATTTGGATTCGGGGTGCGACGATCGGCCAGCTTTTCAGAAAAATCACGCGGGTTCGACGAACGTTCCGCGCCATATAAGTATTCCAAACCTGGAAATAACCCCCACGACTTGGCTTCACCGAACGTGCCGTCGCCAACAAAAATATTCGGGCCGAGAACCGAACTGATTTCCGCAGCAGATTGTGGCGTCCACGTGTAGTGTAAGCGGGCCAGCGGTTTCTTGTCTTCCAGACTCACCTGCAACGATACTTTCCATAGGACACCTTTGGGATCCGTAGCCTCTTGCGTTAAATTCACCGAGTGCCCATCGATATGCACCGGTTCTGCTCCAGCTCCAAACACCCAGTTCGTCGGTGAATCACCATTCGGCAGTGCGATGCGAAACAGCGGCGACCAACTTGCGACATTGATCAAATCGTTGCTTTGCCGCGCAAAAATCCGTGCTTTGGAAATTCCCATTGCATCGCGCGGGAACGTGATTTTCATGAACTCATTCGAAAGCGCTAAACCTTCAGCCGGTTTATACTTCCAAGCCAGCGTAGGCGTCTTTCCTTCGGCGATTGCGCGCCAGTATTCGTCTTTGACCGCCTGATAAATTCCGAAAATGCCTCTTGAATCACGGTCGCGATCAACCTTGATAGTGTAATTCGGCTTCGGCAAATCGGCCGCGCGCATAAAACGCGGGCCTTCTTCACGAATCGCGCGCGAAAATGGCCGGTCGGTGCCATCGGGATTGATGATACCGAAATCACTACGCTCATTGAAACGATACCCGCCCGGATACCACCAAAAGAAAACGCCGTCGTCACCAGATTGCTCCATCATTTTGTAGAAATTGCGGCACCACGGACCTTCGAACGCAATCCGATCATTATTCTCGCACATGGCTTTCCTGTCCCAAACCGTTTCACCCATCTCGGCCCACATGAACGGCTTTGCTGGATCACACAAGCGGGCATAGTCGTGCTCAAATCGCCCGGGTTTCACCTTTTCCGCATCACCGATTCGTCCGTACGCCTCCGGTTCCCAAATATCCACCGCATCGCGCAGACCATAGAAATCGTAGGCCAGAACCTGGTCCCAATTGAATGTCGGATTGCCCGTCTCGGTCATACGGAAGCTGACCGCGTGATTTGGATCGATAGTTCTGATCAATCGCCGAGCTTCGCCATAAGCGCTCGCAAGTTTCTCATCGAGAAACTGACGGTAATCGCCACAGAGCCAGCGCCAATTGCCGTCCTGGGTCAACTGATGCATGGTTGGAACACTCAAAACGTTCGTCTTCTTTTCAACAAACACGGGAGCGGTTCCCCACGCTTTAGCGGCGGCGTCAAAGGTGCCGTATTTCTTCCGCACCCACTGCGTCCATTCTTCGCCGAAATTATTTTGTTGTTCGTCGTGACCGCCGAAGTTCGGTTCCCATGCGAGGTCATAGGCGAAGATGCTATCGTTCTCCGCCATGTGGTAAAACTCGATCAGCTCCTTCATCTTTGCCCAATTAAAATTCAGCGGGGTGCCTGGGCGCAGCGACATGTTCACATGCAGTTTGTGCTCACTGCAACGGCGCAAAAAATCCAACAGGTGCTGCGCCTTCATCGATTCGTGATAAATGAATATGCTGACGGCGTTCAGTCCCAGGCCTTTGATACGCGTGAGATCGCGCTCGATCACTTCAGGATCGTAAGAGCCGTGATCGAGCCAGTACTCAAAGAAATAAACTTCTCCCATTGCGACTCCAGACGAGGGCATGTAATTCACGCCATTGACCTTCCATCGTTTGCCTTTCAACGAAAAATGCCCATTCGTAATCGCGATGAAATTTTTGGTTTCCTTCGGCAGCCATGCATGCAAATCGTGAGTGACACGATCGATGACTTTGCCGTCGCTCAGCAATTCAGCCACGACCTGCATACCGTTCTTAGGCCAGAGCTCGGATTTGCATGGTTGTTCGAAGTTTTTCTCTTCGCCCGGATTCAGGTTCCAATCGAAAGAGAAAGCCTTCGCCGTTTGCTTGCCGACGGAAATCTGCAGGCGCGCCGTCAGGCTTGGTTGCATTACTTTGCCCAGATTGGCCGCGCGGACGCCGCAATTGAACGTCTGGTCCTGGAACACCGTGAAGAACTCGCTGCCGCCTTCACGCATAAACAAACCACGCTGCATATCCACAGCTACTTCGCGAATAAGACGTCGTACCTCTGACCGTTGATAAAAACGTGCGTCGGTCGGCGTGAAACCAGCAATCATGGCTCCACGCATCGGTCCGTCAAAATGAACCACCAGTGCAGCAATCGCACCGCGATAATCGCCATCCTTCGCGCGAGCTTCCAGAAGTGGTTGCCAACGCCATGCGCGTTTCTGATTAAATCCCACGTTCCGCGGTCTAGGGTGCATCGCCCAAAGCTCACCGGTATTCGCCAACGGCAACGGCTTCACGATCGGTGAGACGAGAGCAATTTCCGCGGGAGTCGACACCAAAACATTTCCACTGACGGGATAAAAAATGTAATTCGGCGAAAGCCCTTCGATGTAAGGCAAATTTGTTGGACTTGTCGCCGAATTCTCCCAACCAGGTAAACCTGCGGCAATCAAGTGACCACCGGCTTTGAGAAAATTCTCAATTGGTTTTGCAGCACCATCCGGCAAAGAACGTCCATCGGGCACCACCAAAAGCGAAACGCCTTTCAACGTCGCGCCGTCGCTCAATGCGGCACCGTCAGCCATTCGCACCTCATAACCAGCCAGACGCATATCGTCGGCCAACGAACTCGCAGTCGAAGGACTGGAGTTCAGCACGATTGCCTGGTCATGCGCTTCTTGCGCCCGCAAACTCACGGCAACGCAGAATGCGACCCCGCAAAAAATGTTAATCAATTTCATCTTTGGTTGTCCTTGCAAACTGTTTACGAACACCGACGTCGTGCATATCAATTGGTTTAAATCCCGACTTCCGCGCAGGCGACTCTTTCCTCAGCGCAAAATCATACTTGTTAGCAGCGACGAACAATGGATCTGCAAAAATCGAATGCACATCGTGCCCGGCTTTCTTCCAGGTATCCCATGTCGTCCCGCCTTCAACCGACCTGGTAGCGCCGTCGGGCCGCATATCGAAATAAATATTATGGTCGATCACGTAGTTCGTTCCGGACCAATTACCCGCAAAGAGAGCGCCGGAATTATAAAGGATGATGTTGTTGGTGAAGAAAAATGAGATGTGGTCTTCGGGGCGCGTTCGAGCCAACTGCGCCTCGCGGCCGAAGGCTAACACGTTATTGCGAAAAATATTTTCTTTTCCGTAATGTTGATGAATATTCGCCGAACCGCAACGATAGACGATATTGTTCTCCAACATGATTCCGCTGCTGCCTTCGTCCGTGTACAGCCCCCAACCGCCATACGCCAGGGCATTGACATCGTGAATGAGATTGTTGCGCAAAACCGTTCCCGGTTCTAATCCCAACGTGTAAATGCCGCCCATATCGCTGAGCATTTTTTGTCCAATATCGTGCAGATGATTAAACTCGATGATGTTCGTGCCACAAGGTGTCGGTTTGTACCCCCACGACCACCCCACCGAAATCGCAGTGTAATATGTGTGATGAATCTCGTTATGGGCGACGTGGTTTCCCGCGGTGTGAAACAAAATAATTCCCACTGCCGGCGGATAAATGATGCCAATATTGTGAATCGCGTTGTCTGTGATTTCGCACTGGCCTGCCGGAGTCGTGAATGCTGCTTTTCGGTTCATATCACCAATCCGCAGCCCACCCGCGCCGAGATCATGCATCACGTTTCCAACAATGCGCTCGCGTTGACATCCGCTGCCAAAATCAATCGCCCATCCGCCTAATCGCACGAATTCGCATTTCTCGATTGCACAATCATTGACAAACTTACCCTGAAAAGCGCCACGGACGAACACTGCAGCCTGCACATCGCAGTAGCCGTTGGTCGCGAGCCGCCAGTCTGCATCAGCAAACGTCAACCCACGGAACGCCACGTTGTGCACCGGTGCCCGCGCGGTACCATTCAGCAGAACCAATTCCGACAAATGCGGCACTGTTACACGTGCTTTGCCCAAATCCTCGCCGGCTTCGGGCCAATAAAAAACTTCGCCAGTTTTTACATCAAAAAACCATTCACCCGGTTTGTCCAAGGCATCGCGCGCGTTCTCAATATAGTAGCGCCCGTTGTCTTCTTTATTCTCAGTGATGGCCCGACCGCCAAGGGTGATCCCGTGAGAATTAGTATCGACTGCAACAATGCGATTGCGACTCCCGGCCCACAACTGATGCGCAATCAATTCTACTTCACCCGATTGTGCCCACTCAGGTTTGATGTCGCCGCCGGCATATTTTACCTTATTGCTTTCACCGCCGACGCTGTTGCCCACGAGATGAAAGAAGCCATCGTTCGGCGTTCGCGCGCGTTGTTTGCGGTGATTGTTTACGAACAACTCGCGAAAATTCCATTGTTTCAATTTCTCGTCCGCGACGTGCGCATGCCACAAATTGGTTTTCCCCTCAACTCGTTCCCATCCCCTTATTTCGCTTTGGCCACTAACGATCGGAGTTTCATTTTTACACGCCGCAACTGTTAAACCTGAATCTTCCGCCGTCAGCAAAACCGGCTCGTCCAAAACATGAACGCCTTCGCGGAGAAGAATCTCAACCTGCTCATGCTTCCGCTCCGAGCGCGCGCGTCGAATCGCTTCCGGCAAACTGGCCAACGGACCGTTATTCGCATTCTTGCGCGGTGTCGCGTAGTGACCCGACCAGCCGTCATTTCCATTCGTCGCGACGTAAAACCGCAGCGTCGCATGCGCTTGAATTGCGAGCACGCAACTGACGATAAGGCCGATGCTTATTCGCACGGTTGAACCAGACATGATGATTAGATGTTTTGGCGAAGTTTTTCTTCGGTATTTCTCAACGCGATCATGCTTTCAGCCCCCACGCTTTCTGCAGTTTCAACAGTCGCCAATAGCTTTCCTTCGGCGTGTTGTCTGTATGCAGCAAACCGCCAAACGGCCAAAAGTGTCCGCCATAATCGGCTAAATCCCAATAACCGACCGCCTCGAATTCCGGCTTGCTGTAGCAAATGGTGTAAATCGATTCGAGCCAGTCCGCCTGCATCGTTTCCGTCCATGGACCGTGCCATCCCGGAACGAGATCCTTAGGCCGCATGCTCGCTGCGTCCAAACCCGGCGACGAGTTGCAGGAGATTTCGCTGATGTGCAGTGGTTTGTTGAATGACTTAAACCGGTCCAGCATTCGCTCAATTTCGAAAACGTCCTGACGCGGATAATAAAGTTGCAACCCGATTACTTCGAATTCGCATCCGGCCGAAACACAGTCCTTCAAATAACAATACGCCGACCAACGCCTCGACCCATCATCGTTCTGCTTCACCGCATGTTCCGCCCACAAACAGCAGTTGTTAATGAGCCGTTTTACCGTGGCTGAACCTTCGCGGGCCGAGCGCAGCACTTCCCGCGTCGTTTCCAAAATTTGCTGATGCGAAAGCCGGAATAAATTTGCCGAGTCATGCGCTTCGTTAATCACTTCGACGTACGGCACCCGCCCGTCATAGCGCTGCATCGTTTGTCGCACGATACGTTTGTATTCCGGCAAAACTTGCGCATAAGGCCACGAGCGAAACCATTCCGGCGTTGCGCCGTGAGTCATGTAACAATACCCAAATCCCTTGGGTTTAATATTGTGCTTAATACACCAGTCCAGCGATTGGTCGTAGCGCGTATAGTCGATGCGTTGCGATTCCGGCTCAGGATTTGTCCACGAATACCAACTCGTCACCGCAAAATTAAATAACTCGAGAAAATGGTTTTCATAATCGCCACCCCGCTGCCAGCCCGCAGATGAACCGCCGAAAAGAAAACTCCGACGCGGTTCAGCCATTCGCGAAATGCGGGCGCGAGCGGACAACAGCGCCAACCGTTCGCCGGCATGCAAGCCATGCGCCAGCGCCTCGTAAGCCGCCGCAACCTGTGCAGCTCCGGACCGTGCCGGGATTGGCCGTGCCGCACTTTCGAGATGTTTCTCGACTTGCGGATCCGCCGCAATCCCGTGTTTCACCTGCTGATAATACTCACGAACACGGCGCAACCGCGTCTTTGCCGCTACGACAACAAACTCAACATTCCCGGGCTTCATGTAACCTTGGCCCTCGTTATCCGCATAACAATAAACTTCGCCAAAACCGGGAACACTAATCTGGCAACTCAACTGAATCGGCTCATTTGGGAGCTCGATGCGCGCACGCCCCTCAGCAGAATGGACTTTTTGCGGCAACGGATCATTCGCCAAATCACGCGCATGCAATCGCTTGACACGTTCGAGATCGAGCGGTTTGCCATCGGCTTCGTGTAACAACACGCGGACGCATGGCGGTTCTTTCTGCCCGGTCGTTTGCGCCAGGGCAACAGGCACGCATGAAGCGGCAGTGGCGGCCGCGGTTTGCGCAAGAAAACGTCGACGCGAATTAATGCTCGAAAACATCATCGCTACCAACGATATGACGCGCCGAGCAACTCAGGCAATCGCTGTTTGCATTTTGGCTAAGCGTTTCAACCAAGGCCTTGCAGGCTGCAGCCGTTGTGGAAAACTGAATCGATGAGTGCGAAACGATTTTTGATTGCGTGTGCAATTCTCTCTTCCCTTTCCGTAACCGCAGCAGTTCCGCAGAACCGCGACATCTCCTTCGCAAACGAAGTTAAGCACGCGATCGACAAAGGTCTTGATTGGTTGACCGCCAATCAAAAGACCAACGGCTGTTGGTCCACTCCCGATCATCCGGCTGTTACAGCTTTGGCGCTCGAAGCCTACATGGGAGAACCAACCGGCCGCTTTCAACAACACCCGACGCCCAACATCCGCAATGGTTACAAATTCATTCTCTCCAACGTCAAATCCGACGGCGCCATCTACGCGCGCGAATTGGAGAACTACAATACCTCCATTTGCATGATGGCGCTGGTCACGGCAAAAGACCCCCAATACGACAATGTTCTCCGTCGCGCGCGCGCGTGGTTGAACGGCCAGCAAATTGACCTGAACGTAAAAGGCAAAATTGATTCTCCATTCGACGGTGGCGTTGGCTACGGCGACAAGCACGACCACTCCGACATGAACAACACACTCACCGCGTTGGAAGCGCTTTACTACACCAAATACCTCGACAGAGACAAACCCGGTCCGGCCAACGATCTCAACTGGCCCGCCGTCATTCACTTTATCGAAAGTTGTCAAAATCTTCCCGCCTACAACAAGCAGCCATGGGTGAACAACGATCCGAAAAGCAAAGGCGGTTTCATCTATACGCCCGGAGAAAGCAAAGCAGGTTCAGAAACAAACGCCAGCGGACGTACCGCCTTGCGTTCCTACGGATCGATCAGTTACGCCGGCCTTCTCAGTTATATTTATGCCGATCTCAAGCAAGACGACCCGCGCGTCGTCGCGGTGATGGATTGGTTGAAAAATAATTGGACCGCCGATGAAAACCCCGGCATGGGTGAGCAAGGCCTTTTCTACTACCTGCATCTAATGACCAAGGGCCTGACCATCTGCAACGTCAACGAACTCACGCTCACGAACGGAAAAACCGTTGATTGGCGCAAAGCCGTCGCAACAAAACTCATCGACCTCCAAAAAGCCGATGGCTCATGGCAAAACAATGCCGGTCGCTGGTGGGAAAAAGATCCAGCGCTCGTCACCGCATATTCCGTAATCACCCTCGAGATGATCTACCGGGGGTTGTGATCATCACCGATACTTGCCAATCGCGAGCAGGTCAGCCCAAAATTGTCCGTGCGCAAAATCAATCTACGAGACATTCCCGACAGCAGTTGGTCATCTCCAAAAGGCAAATTTAACGGCATCAGCAAAGAAGTCTCCGTTGCGCTCGGTCGCAAACCGATGTCCACCGATCTGAACGAACGTCATCCCTTCGACGTCGAAGTTACGCGGATCGGTCCCGGGCAAACGCCTTGCCCATATCATTCCCACAGCGCTCAGTGGGAATATTATCAGGTCATCGCCGGCAAAGGCTCCGTGCGTCACGCAGACGGGATCGATCCGATTGAAACCGGTGACGCATTCATCTTCGGTCCGGGAGAACCACACCAACTCATCAATAACGGCACTGAAGACCTCGTCATTTTAGTGGTGGCCGACAATCCGCTCGGTGAATCGTGCCATTATCCGGACAGCGACAAATGGCTCGTGCGATCGCCGGAACGCCAACTTATTCGTTCCGTAAAAATTGATTACTACGACGGCGAAGAATAAATCGCAAAGTGCCGTTGATCGTTTATTCCAAAATGCAAAAAAGCCACCGCATTTCTGCGGTGGCCTTCTCCGTTAGTGCAGTAGAGTAGAGCCTAAATTACTTCGTGTCCTCACCGGACGGCTTCTGGGCCTTCGGCTGGCGTATTCCGCGCTGCTGCCCCTGGCGATTCATCACGCCCTTCAACTGGTTCAACGCGTCGAGGTCCGACTGTTCCTGTTCCGTCAAAGCCGTGCCCCCGCTCTTTTTCTTTTCAAGATCAGCGACGCGATTATCGATCACCTCTTTCACTTTCGCGCGACGGTCTGCCGGCGAGAGGTCTTTGATATCGTCAGATTTCAATCCGGCACGTTCCAGGACGCCGCGATTCTTCTCAAAATTACCACGGGCGGCTTGGATTTTCTTGGCTTCCTCTGGATGATCCTTTGCCCATTCCCTGCGCTCTTCCGGCGTCATATTGCGCAACTTTTCACGCAGCTCAGCATTCGGTTTATCCACGGGCTTGTTGTCGCTCGTGTCATCAGCGAACAGAGCGACTGGGGAGCTCAAAATGAGCAGGCTGGCTGCCACAGCCATAAAATTAAACTTTTTCATATGTTTCCTTGACCGGGCTTCAGTGCCGGTAAAAGAACAGACGAATGCTTAATCACGAAAGTTACGGAAAGTAATGAAGCTTCTGAGGGCCAGATTCGGCCGGCAAATCAGGAGCAAATCAATCGCGCTTGATCCCAAACGCGTGTTCGAATTCAGCCGAAAACTTCTGCATTTCTGCGATGATTTTGTTCGGTTGCTCCGAGATAGTGCTCAACATCTTATCTCGGCTATCAGGCTTGAACCGGATAAGCTCCAATGCCGCCACCACAAGCGAAAGCTGGTTATTAATCTCATGCCGCATGTGCGAGAGCTTGCTATTAAGCTCCTCAATTTGCTCAGGGGTCAGAGTTGCGGGTGCTTTTGGAATCTGCATCAGGTGCCTTTAGGATAATGGCTAACGAAACGTCGAATCAAGGTATTTAGGTCCAAATTCCAAAATTTGAATGAATTGTCATTCAGCATTCAACCATTTTATCTTTGTCCGTTGACACTTGCGTTACATGCACTTACCCTCACTCTTCGCAAAATGCCAAGCCATGGTGGTTTTGGCATTAAACTCCAGAGAGGAAGTGAATTTTTTTGACCGAAATTAGACTTAAAAAAGGCGAACCCGTCGATAGGGCGCTTCGTCGTCTAAAAAAGAAAATCGATCGCGAAGGCGTTCTCCAGGCCGTGCGGCAGCATCGCACCTTCGAGAAGCCGAGCGAACGCAAACGCCGCAAAATGAAAGTGGCCCGCTTTTCTGCCATGCTCAGTGCGCGTTACGCCGACCTGTAATCTAAGAAAGTGAGAGTGAAAGTGAGGAGTGGCGCTCACTAACAACTCTTCACCTTCACTCTCACTTTCACCCCCCTCCATGTATTCCTTCTCAACCTGCTGGAACTCCCATCGCCACACTGACGGGCGCGAGATGCTTCGCGAAATTCGCGGCCTTGGCTTTGAATACGCCGAGTTGAGTCACGGAATCCGTCTTAGTTTGCTCCCTGGGATCCTTCAGGCCGTTGACGCAGGCGAAATCAAAATTTCCACGCTCCATAATTTTTGTCCGTTGCCCATGGGCGTCGAGCGCCCCGCCCCCAACCTCTATCTTTTCTCCAGCGAAGACCCGCGCGAACGCGACAACGCTTTCCGTCACACCATCAAAACACTCGATACCGCCCAACGGCTCAAAGCCGAAATCGTCGTCCTGCACACCGGCCGGATCGAAATGCGCAATTACACCGAGAAACTGATGGAGCTCATCGCAAAGGGCCAACGCGAGTCCGATCGTTATGCCGCGCTTTGCGAAGAACTTCTCGAACGTCGCGAACAGAAAAAAGAGCGTTACGTCG
>Ga0265327_10002134_pt1 | contig 21838 bp, 17 predicted proteins | sample 41621metaG_FD_202089 | JGI IMG/M metagenome (GOLD analysis project Ga0265327, IMG submission 202089) | Rhizosphere microbial communities from Carex aquatilis grown in University of Washington, Seatle, WA, United States - 4-16-21 metaG | ecosystem: Host-associated > Plants > Roots > Rhizosphere...
GCGTCGAGCACTTCCAGACCGAGGAACGGTTCATGAAGGCCATGGGCTATCCGGGCTACGAGGCCCATCGACGGGAACACGCCCAGCTCATCTCGCGCCTCCAGATGCTCCAGGTGAAGCACGACAATGGCTTCATGGTCTCGGCAGACATGGCCACCCTGCTGGCCGAGTGGCTCGCCCACCACATCGAGGAGGCGGACATGGGCTACGTGGCCTTCGCCACGGCGCGCAGCAAGGCCTGAAGGCCACTACTGGAAACGGACGTCGGACTGGGCGAGCGCGTAGGCAAAGGTGGCCAGGGCGGCGGCGTTGTGGGCCAGGTCTTCGCGATCGACTTTGTCAAAGGTGTCGGCATGCGTGTGGTGGATGTCGAAGTAGTGGGTGCCGGCGTGCTCCATGCCGATGCCAGTCACGCCTTCGCGCACCATGGGGCTCACATCCGCGCCGGAGCCGCCCAGCTGGAAGGTCACCTGGAAGGGAGCCACGGCGGCGCCCACCTGCTTCAGCGCCTCGAGGGCCTTGGCCTTGGCCTCGGGTGTGGCCTTGCGCAGGTCCAGGTCGAAGCTGTGGACCTTCTCGCTGCCCGAGTCGCTCTCGATGGCCGCGATGATGTTCTTGAATTCGGCGCGGTGGGCATCCCGGTAGGCGAGGCCGCCGCGCAGGCCGTTCTCTTCGTTGGTCCAGAGCACCACGCGGATGGTGCGGCGGGGCTTCAGGCCCTGGCTCTGGATGAGGCGGGCGGCCTCCATGGCGATCACGCTGCCGGCGCCATCGTCCTGCGCGCCCTGGCCCACATCCCAGCTGTCCAGGTGGCCGCTGAGGATGATCACCTCTTCGGGCTTCTCGGTGCCACGGATCTCGGCCACCACGTTGGCCGAGGGAGCATCGGGCAGCGTCTTGGCAGCCATCTCCAGGTGCATCTGGATCCGCTCGCCCCGCTGCTGCATGCGGCGCATCTGGGTGGAGGCCTCGATGGTGACGGCGGCCGTGGGGATCATCGGTACAGCCGGGTCGTAGTCCATGGCGCCGGTGTGGGGCGTGTCCAGGCTCACGGGGCCCACGGAGCGCACCAGGGCGGCCACGGCGCCGCACTTGGCGGCCTTGGCGGCGCCATCGTGGCGGTAGGCCACGGTGTGCCCATAGCCCTGGTAGGGCACATCGAAGAGGACGATCTTGCCCTTCACGGCCGCGCCCAGCTTGTTGAGCTCATCGAAGGAACCGACCACCACCACGTCCGCCGTGAGGCCGCCCTCTGGCGTGCCCACGCTGCCGCCCAAGCCGAGGATGTGCAGGTGGTGCGGGGTGGGCAGGAGCAGGTCCGCGGATTCGTGCCCGCGCACCCAGTGGGGCACCAGGACCGGCTCCGCATGGACATTCACCAGCCCGGCGGCCTTCAGCCGAGTCTGGGCCCAGTCAATGGCCTGATCCAGCTGGGGCGAACCCGACAGCCGATGTCCAATGCGGTCGCAGAGCCAGGCGAGGTCTTCATAGGCGCCATGCGTGCGCACTGCCTCGGCCCGCAGACGCTCGGCGGTGGTTCGAATGGCTTCCGGCGAGGACTGGGCGCTCAGGCAGGCGGCGGCGAAACAGGCGAGGAGGAAGCAGCGGGGGTTCATGCCTCATCTTACTGGGCAAAACCAGATTTGGGATATTTTCAAAGTACGGAAACTTCCATTGACAACTCAGGAGGCTTTCGTACATTGGTTGCAACCCGGAGCTGCCATGTCCGAACTGCCCCGACCCACCGAGTTCGAACTGGCCATTCTGCGGGTGCTCTGGCGGCGGCAATCCGCTACGGTCCGACAGGTATTCGAGGATTTGAAAGCCGAACGCCAGCTGGGTTACAACACCGTGCTGAAGACCATGTTGATCCTCCTGGAGAAGGGGCTGGTCCACCGGGATGAATCGGAGCGCAGCCACATCTACCGGGCCGCGCGGCAGGAGCAGGAGACCCAGGCTGGTATGTTGCGGGACCTCCTCCACCGGGCCTTCGGTGGCTCAGCCCAGAAACTCGTCATGGCGGCGCTGAAGGAAGCGCCTTTGTCACGAGAGGAGGCCTCCGAGGTCAAGGCGATGCTCGAGGCGGCCCGGAAGCGGAGGGGTGAATGAGCTCCATGCATCCCCTGTTGCAGACAGTCGCATGGGCCCTGCTGCATTTCCTATGGCAGGGGTGTTTCATCTGGCTCGTCACCGCACTGGCGCTCTTCCTGGCGCGATCGCTCAGTGCGCAGGTTCGCTACCTCATGGCTTGCGTGGGGCTGGCGCTCTGCCTGCTCCTGCCCATTGGAACCTTCACGCTCCTCCGCCCGGGCGTGTTCCGCCAGGTCGGTGAGCAGGCGGTGATTGTTTCGGCGCCGGCCCGGCCCTCGGCTGGAGCATCCACCGTCCCGACCCGAGCGGTTCGGATGGGGGACCTGCCGCGCCAGATCGGATCCCTGCTTGAGGAACACCTCTCCCTGCTCCTCAAAGGCTGGCTGCTTGGCAGCCTGTTCCTGGCATTGCGGTTTGGCGGTGGCTGGGTGCACCTACTCATGGTTCGCCGGACTGTGACCCAGGCTTCTGAGGAACTGCAAAACCACTTCAATCGCATCGCCAGGCGCTTCGGCCTGAGGCGTGCCATCCGATTGGCCCTATCGGCCCGTATCAACACCCCCATGGTCGTGGGGTGGCTACGGCCCATGCTCCTGGTACCCGTGGGCATCCTCACCGATATGGATCCGGTCGGTCTGGAAGTCCTACTCGTCCATGAGCTGGCCCACATCCGCCGCCATGATTATTTTGTGAACGTCCTGCAGTGTCTGGTGGAGATCCTGCTCTTCTACCACCCCGCCGTCTGGTGGCTCTCCCGTCGTGTCCGGATCGAACGGGAACTCTGCTGTGACGATGTGGCGGTCGCCTGGTGTGCGGATCCTCTGCTCTACGCTGAAACCCTCAACCGTCTCCAGGAGCTTCGCTCCGAGACGCTTTCCCCGGCCTTGGCCGCCGGTGGAGGAGACCTCATGTATCGCATCAAACGCCTTGTCATGCCCGCGCTCCAGGCGAGCACCGTCCCCATCCGATTGAACTTGTTGGCCATGGCCTGTTCGGTGTTCCTGGTGCTTGGAACCGGGCTGTCCTTGAAAGCCATGCAGGCGCGTCCTGCCGATGACGCCAAGTGGTTCCTGGCTGGAAGCGATCGCAAAAGCTTTGTGCTGTCCACCGATGCCAGAGTCACCCGGGAAGGTAAGCCGAGCCAGTCTCTGGCTTCCTCTGTGGAAGAGCCCAATGGCTTCGGCACCATCATGCAGGGGTTCGACCCTGCGGATTACATCGGCAAGCGCGTGCGCATGAGCGCCTGGGTGAAGACGGTCAATGTCACCAGCTGGGCCGGGCTCTGGATGCGTGTGGATGGGGCCTCTGACACGACCCTCGCTTTCGACAACATGGGAAAGCGGCCGATCCGGGGAACCACGGACTGGACGCGGTATGAAGTCGTTCTAGATGTGGCTCCGGGTGCGAAGTACCTGGCTTTCGGCCTGCTGCTGGATGGCTCCGGGCAGACCTGGTTGAACGACCTGAAATTGGAGGTGGTCGATGCGAGCGTGGCCGTCAGCGACATGGGGGGTGACGCCACCCATGTGCTGCCCACGGACTACACGACCGATGGGTGGTTCCTGACGGGAAGCAAGCCGAAGGACTATGAGATCAGCTTGGATCCATCTGCCCTCCGCGAGGGTAAACCCGCGCACCTCCTGGCCTTCAAGGTTGGCAGTGGCAAGGGCTTTGGAACCCTCATGCAGATGTTCAAGGGCACGGCCTACCTGGGCAAGCGCGTTCGTGTCTCCGCCTGGGTCAAGTCCGAGCAGGTCGAAGACTGGGCGGGGGTGTGGATGCGTGTGGATGGGGCCGATGGGAAACCCACCGCCTTTGACAACATGCGGTCCCGGGCGATCAAGGGCAGCCTCGACTGGAAGCCCTATCAGGTGGTGCTGGATGTGGCTCCGGATGCCTCGGCCCTGGCCTTCGGCATCCTGCTCACAGGGAAGGGGAAAGTCTGGATGGCTGAACCCGTCCTGGAAGTGGTCGATGTCAGCGTTCCCGTGACGGGGCGGAAATAGGCCGACCCATTTGGATGGTCATCCTGGCTGAAACCTCCCTGCCTCACGGGGCGGGGAGGGTTCACTTCACCGGCTTTGCCTGCGCCTCGATCTGGGCCTTCACGGTCTTCATCAGCGCGTTGGGGATGGGCACGCTGAGGTTGTACTGCTGGATGCGCCAGTGGTCCTTTTCGAGCGTGAGCACGCCGCTGCCGCGGGAGGGGCCGAGGTTGGGCGTGTCGAGGTCCTCGTCGAACCACGCGGTGTGGCCATCCTTGGAGAAGGCAATGGCACGGCGGGTGGCCTTGAAGCTCCAGGCTTTGCCCCGCTGGAAGATGGGGTGGGCCCAGGTCTGGAAGGCGGCCTTGGGCCAGCGCTCGGTGGCATCGGTGCCCAGGAACACGGCGCCCTCGGCCAGGTGGCCGAAGTAGCGCCCCTCGTCGGCCTGGGCCGCGGCCAGATGCCAGTCGTCCAGCACCGCCGCCACCGCCTTCTCGGCCGGCGACTGGGCGGCAAGGGTGAGGGTGGCACAGAGCAGCAGAGCGAGGCGCATGGGAGCTCCCGGAAGGGTTTCATTCTGGAACAGGCTGACAGGGTCGGTTCCCTCGCACACGCTGGCGTGTGGGGTGGCTTCGGGAGAGGTGGGGTTTCGCCTTACCCTGATGGGAGCCCGAGGTGTGGTTCAAGCGATCTGGCCTCGTGGCGGTTTGGCTCGATCCTCACCGTTCTGCGCATTCCAGGAGTTTCATGCCGGCCTTCCCAGGACCCCAGGTTCCCGCCACCGGATTCTCCTCCTATCAAAAGTGGGTGGTGGGCCTGCTGGCTTTCCTCCAGTTCACCGTCGTCCTGGACTTCATGATCCTCTCGCCGCTGGGGCCCATCCTCATGCCCCAGCTGTCGATCACGGCCCGGCAGTTCGGGCTGGTGGTGAGCGCCTACGCCTTCAGCGCGGGCGTCTCCGGGATTCTGGCTGCGGGGTTCGCGGACAGATTCGACCGCAAGCGGCTGCTGATGGTGTTCTACACCGGCTTCCTGGTGGGTACTTTCCTCTGCGGCATCGCGCCCAATTACCTGTTCCTCCTGGGGGCGCGCATCGTCACCGGGCTGTTTGGCGGCGTGATCAGTTCCATCAGCTATGCCATCGTCGCCGACCTGTTCGCGCTGGAGGTTCGCGGTCGCGTCATGGGGGCCATCCAGAGCTCCTTCGCCGCCAGCATGGTGATGGGCATTCCCATGGGGCTCTTCCTGGCGAACCATTTCGGCTGGCACGGGCCCTTCCGCATGATCGTGGCGGTGGGTCTGCTGGCGGGTGGGACCATGGCCTGGAAGCTTCAGCCCATCACGGCGCACCTGGCCGCTGCCAAGGATCGCCAGGCGCTGCGGCACCTGATCCACACCGCCACCAACCGCCGCTACCTGGTGGGTTTCGCCGCCACCATGCTGGTGGCCACAGGCGGCTTCATGCTCCAGCCCTTCGGCAGCAACTTCGCCGTGCACAACCTGGGCGTTCCGCTGAGCCGGCTTCCCGTGATGTACATGGCCAGCGGCATCGTGGGCATGCTGGCTGGCCCGCTCCTGGGTGGCCTGGCCGACCGCATCGGCAAATTCCGGCTGCTGACCCTGGCCACGGCCGCGGGCATCACCGTGGTGTGGTGGTGGACGGGTCTGGACCGCATCCCCTTCTGGCTTACCGTCCTGGGCAGTTGCGCCCTCTTCACCACCATCAGCGGACGGCAGGTGTCGACCATGGCGCTCATCTCAGGCGTTCCCGAGATCCGAGATCGCGGGGCCTACATGGCCGTGAGTGCCTCCATGCAGCAGTTCGCGGGGGCCGTATCCTCCTCGGTGGCAGGTTGGATCGTCATCCAGAGCCCTTCGGGCCGCATCGAGAACTACCATGTGCTGGGCTACGTGGTGATCGGCGCCATGGTTCTGACCCTCGCCCAGATGCGCAATGTCGACCGGATGGTGCGGCGCGGGGCCGCCACACCGCCGTGATCGGCTAGCGTTGGTCCAGCGCGACGCGCACCCGCAGGCGTCCGCTGGCGTCGGCCTCCAGCACGTCCCAGGAGAGCGGCCCGCTGTGGCCCTTGGGTTGCTCACCGGGGCCCACATTGAAAGCGGCGTCATCGAGCTCCCACAGGCGCAGGGGCAGGCGCGGCTTGGGCGGCTGGGGCGTGCCCGGGTGGGCGTCCACCACGCGCACGGGGCCCTTGGGATCGCCGTAGGTCAGCAGGCTGGGATCGATGGTGGCCGCCACCAGGCCCTCGTGACCTGCGCCGAAGCGGTTCCCGATGCGACCGCGCTCGAAGCCCCAGGGACGGCGCACCTCCAGGCTGAAGAAGCGGCCCTTCTTGCGGGGATCGGGGACCGTAATCCACTGCGGGTCGGCGCCCGGCGCCCGGGAGGCGGGCGCGATCCAACCTTCCCAGGTGCGCCCCTTCACCGCGAGGTGGGGGATGGTACTGCGGAAGTGGCCGTGGTACCAGAGCTCGGAGCGCACCCAGGCCATGGGGTGGGAGGGGCTGTAGCCGGTGTCCTCCACCCAGGGGCCCTGCTCCGGGTGGGAGCGGTCCCAGCCGCGGTACTGGCCACCGTCCATGAGGTCCCAGATGCCGGCGGTGAGGGCGCCGCCGCCTTCCAGATACAGGTCGTCCACGCGGTGCTCGCCCATGCTGTGGAAAGCCTCGTGGACGATGTTCCCCAGCGGCACCTCCTCGGTCATGAAGAGCAGGGGCCAGCGCTGGTTCTGATTCCAGGGCAGGGGCATGAGCAGGCTCACGGCCTTGAGGTGGCCCTCGTCGGCGGTGACGGACTGCGGGGCGCCGGGCGTGATGATCCAGAGGTGGTCGGGCTTGCCATCGGGCTTGGAGGCCCCGGTGCGGTTGTCCACGCGGTCGCAGTCGCCAAAGGCCTCGCCGCGAAGTCGCTCCAGCACCCAGCGGGCCATGCCGGCCTTGTGCTCATCGTGGCGGGGCGCGGGGTGCTCCGCGCTGCGCAGCTTGAGAAAGCGTCCCTCCACCAGCGACAGGGCCCCCTTGCTCACTTCGTAGAGGTAGTTGGCCGCGCTGGCCACGCCGGGCCGGCGTGAGAAGAGCAGCTCTCGCAGGGCGCCATCGGGCACCTTGGAGGGTTCATCCGGAAAGTCGAGCCGGACGACGACGACAGACTCCTGATGGAAGGCGGGCTCGGGCCGCAGCACGATCTCGCGGCCCCACTCGGCGGCGGGTACCAGGTCGCGGGAGAAGCCATCCTTCTCCACGGCCAGCACGCTGTCGCCGGGGGCCAGGTCGAGGTGGAAGCGGCCCTCGGCATCGGAGATGGCCACGGGCGGTTCCGCCGCCAGGTGCACCCGCACGAGGCGATCGGGGTAGACCCGCACGCCCGACAGGCCCCTCTGACCATCGGTGATGCGTCCATCCAGGGATCCAGCGGTCAGGGCCGAGGCCAGCAGTCCGAGGGCAACGGCCCTGAGGAACATCCTCAGACGAGCTTCTGCAGGTTGGCGAGCTTGGCGAGGGTGGCCACGCGGCGGCGGGTCTCCTGGGCCACGAGCGGCTTGTCGAGGGCATCGGACACCGGTTCATGCAGGCGCGACCAGGTTTCCAGTTCGCCGGGGTTGTAGAGCAGGAGGATGGGCATGTCCTTCAGCTCCTCGGCCTCGCGGATGGCCAGGGCCAGTGTCTGCGCACTGCCCTCGAGCAACTCGGTATCCAGCACCAGAACGTCGGGTCGGTGGGCGCCGATCTGGGCACGGGCCTGGCCTTCCCCTTGCGCTTCGAAGAAGGTCGCCTGATCCTTGCCGAAGTGGTTCTGCACTTGGGAGCGCACCAGCGAACTGGCGGAGACCACCAGCACCTTGGGCTTGGCGGGTGCCGGCGCGCCCACCTGCACCGAAAGGGCGCGGATGCGCAGGTGCGTCTGCACGCGGACCTGGAGCAGCATGTTGTTGGCCGGCTTGCGGAGGAAATCGTCGGCACCGGCGGCGTAGCTGCGGTCCTTGGCATCGCGGCTGAGGGCCGTGAGCACGAGGATGGGAATCTCCGCAGTGTGGGGATCGGCCTTGATGAGCTCACAGGCCTTGAAGCCGTCCATGGAGGGCATCACAGCGTCCATGATGACCAGATCGGGCAGTGTCACCTTCATCCGGTCCAGGGCCTCCTGGCCGTTCGAGGCGGTGATGATCCGGTGACCCAGGGGCTGCAGCTGCGCCTCGATCTGGCGCCGCTGAAGGGCGTTGTCCTCCACCATCAGAATGGTCATTGGAGACACGAAATGGGCCAAGCGGACTCCTCACTCTCGTCTTATGAGGGTAAGAGGCCTATCGTCTGTAGGCAACCGCTGGATGAGTCTGGAATAGGTAAAAGCCCGCAGACTTCAGGGAGTTCCAACGATACAATGGTGGGTTCGAGGTCCCTCAGTGTCAGATCCCACCCTGATCCGCAATTTCTCCATCGTCGCCCACATTGACCATGGCAAGTCCACGCTGGCCGACCGGCTGCTGGAACTGACCAAGACCGTGGCCGGTCGCGACATGCAGGCCCAGATCCTGGATGACATGGACCTGGAACGGGAGCGCGGCATCACCATCAAGGCCCACGCGGTCACCCTGAAATACCCGGCCAAGGATGGGAAGACCTACACCTTGAACCTCATCGATACACCCGGCCACGTGGACTTCACCTACGAGGTGAGCCGCAGCCTCGCGGCCTGCGAGGGCGCCATCCTGGTGGTGGACTCCACCCAGGGCGTGGAAGCCCAGACCTTGGCCAACACCTACCTGGCCCTGGAGAACGGCCTGGAAGTGTTTCCGGTCCTGAACAAGACCGACCTGCCCAGCTCCGATCCCGAGCGCGTGCTGGAGCAGATCGACACCGTCATCGGCCTGGTGGACACGGCCCATGCCGTCAATGTCAGCGCCAAGACCGGCCTGAACTGCGACCAGGTGCTGGAGCAGATCGTGAAGTGCATCCCGGCGCCGAAGGGCGACCCCAACGCACCTTTGCAGGCCCTCGTCTTTGACTGCTACTACGACGCCTACCGTGGCGTGGTGAACCTCATCCGGGTGATGAACGGCACCATCAAGGCCGGCGACACCATCCGCTTCATGTCCACCGGCAGCGAGCACCGCGTGGATGAGATCGGCATCTTCGATCCCAAGATGGACAAGCAGGAATCCCTGTCCGTGGGTGAGGTGGGCTACCTGGTGGCCAACATCCGCTCGATCGTGGATGTGAAGGTCGGCGACACCGTTACGCACGGGGTGACGCTCACCACCAAGCCCGCCACGGAGATGCTGAAGGGCTTCAAGGAGATCCAGCCCGTGGTGTTCGCGGGCATCTTCCCCACCTCCAGCGACGACTACGAGAACCTGCGCAACGCCATGGACAAGCTGCGGCTCAACGACAGCAGCTTCACCTACGAGCCGGAGACCTCCACGGCCCTGGGCTTCGGATTCCGCTGCGGCTTCCTGGGCCTGCTCCACATGGAGATCGTGCAGGAGCGCCTGGAGCGTGAGTTCGACCTGGACCTCATCACCACCGCCCCCAGCGTGCGCTATCACGTGTTCCTCACCGATGGTTCCGAGATTCCGGTCGACAATCCCTCGAAGCTGCCGCCCCTGCAGAAGATCTCGAAGATCGACGAGCCCATCATCGAGGCCACCATCCTCACACGCACCGATTTCGTGGGCGGCCTCATCAAGCTCTGCGAGGAGCGCCGCGGCATCCAGCAGAAGCTGGAGTACGTCAGCCAGGACCGCGTGATGCTGGTCTACGAGCTGCCCCTCAACGAGGTGGTGCTCGACTTCTACGACAAGCTCAAGTCCATCTCGAAGGGCTACGCCAGCTTCGACTACCACATGAAGCACTACGTGGAATCCGATCTGGTGAAGATGGACATCCTGGTGAATGGCGATCCCGTGGACGCCCTGTCCATCCTGGTCCACCGCAGCAAGAGCCAGACCCTGGGCCTGGCCCTCTGCCAGAAGATGAAGGAAGTCATCCACCAGCAGATGTTCGACGTCGCCATCCAGGCCGCCATCGGCAGCAAGATCATCGCCCGCACCAACGTGAAGGCCCGCCGCAAGGACGTGCTCGCCAAGTGCTACGGCGGCGACATCAGCCGGAAGAAGAAGCTCCTCAACAAGCAGAAAGAGGGCAAGAAGCGGATGAAGTCCATCGGCAACGTGGAGATCCCCCAGGAGGCCTTCCTGGCGATCTTGAAGGTCGACGACTGACGATTCAATCGGTCCCGATGGGCCACCCTGAGCGGATGAGTCCAGAGCAGGAGCGAAGGGCGACTTTGCCGAAGGCGAAGCCCGCAGGGCGCGGCCCAGGAAGGGCCGCGTCAGATCCATCGGCCACGTGGAGATCCCCCCCCGGCCGAGCCTCAGTCAGGACACGGCGAGGTGCGGCTTCCTGGCCATCCAGAAGGACGACATCTAGCCGACCTTGTCGTCATCCTTGATCTCGCCGGCCTCGATGAGGTTGGCCAGCAGGTGCTGGAGTTCGTCCTGGCCGATGATGCCGCGGCGCTGGAAGAGGCGGATGAGGCCCAGCACCAGGGTGCGGGTCTGATAGGTCTCCAGGCGGCGTACGGTCTGCGCGGCCTGACGGCTGTGCACCAGCTCGGGGCTGGGTGGCGTCGGCGGCATGGGTGGCGGCGTCACCACCGGGGGTTTCTTGGGTACGGTGGGGTCGAAGAGGCCGAAGGGATCAATGTTCACCGGCTGCGTGGGTGCCGCCGGTCCGTCGAAGAAGGGATCCCGGGGGAACGCCACCGGAGGCGGAGCCTGGGCCGGTGTGGGCACGGGCAGCGGGGCCAGCGAGAAGGAGACGGGCAAGGCCTCGTCCAGTCCGGGATCGGTGCCCAATTCGACGGTCAGCGCCCCGCTGGGGGATTCCAGGCGGCGGTAGAGGTCGGAGATGGCTTTGCGCAGCGCGCTGTGCGAGGCGACCACGGGCTCCACATGCAGGCCCGAGGCGAAGCGGGCGCTGTCGATGGCGTTGAGATCCGAGGGGTCGGACATGGCCAGCACCAGGGACTTCGGCTCCTTGGTGGTGATGGGCAGCACGGTGAACTGGTCCGCAAGGCGGTGGGGCACGAGCTTGAGGATCTGCGGCGGGACGTCGATGTTGCGGACGTCCATCTGGGGCACGCCGGTCTGGTGGCTGAGGAAGTCCATGAGGACCTCCTCGGAGATGTAGCCCAGGGCCACCAGGTTGCTGCCGAGTCGACCCCTGGCGATTTTCTGATGGGTGATGGCGCTTTGAAGCTGGGCGGGCGAGATGAGGCCGCCCTCGACGAGCAGTTCACCTAGCCGTTTGATCGGTTGCTGCATAGGGGATCCCAGAATCGTCCGTCACTGCACAGAGAGTCATATCCAAGGTAACTTTATTCAAGGGTTTTGTGCAGACGGGGTGAGGATGGCTTCCGAAGATCTCTGGCGTGCGGCGCTGCATGACTTCAATAACCTTCTGGCTGGACTCCAGGGCGTGCTGGATCTGAGCGATCCCAGGCTGCCCCTGGATGCCCGCAACCGGATGCGCCTGGGTTCCTCCATCGAGGATGGGAAGACGCTGATCGCCATGGCCCGTGCGCTGGCGCTGGGACGGTTCCCCGACCCGGGCGTGGCGCCCTGGCCGGAGTGGCGGGAGGGACTCGAAGCCCGCCTGGTGCCCATGTCCGAACTCTTCCGATGCCCCATCAACCTAGTGGAGAAGGGCGCCGATGGCACCCACTGGCCCACGCCGCTGCTGCAGGACTGGGCGGCTGCCTTCACCCGCCAGATCCTCCCCTGGGCAGTGCCCGGGCCCTTGCGGATCGAGGCCTCAGCTTCGCCTGAAACCTGGACCCTGACCTGGGCCGGCGATGCGCCCATGCCTGCCGCCCTCAAGCCGGACCCGCCGCCGGATGCACCGAAGAACCTGCCCTCCCTCTGGTTGCGGGCCACGGCCGCACGGCTGGGCATCTCAGTGGAGGAAACGCCTGAAGGACTCATCGCCCGCCTGGCCCGGCCGGCCCAGCCCTGAATCCAGCGCGGGCAGAGCCGCAGAGATGCCGGTAGAATCAAAGGTTTGGGTGGGTGCATGAAGTTCCATATCCAGACCTGGGGCTGCCAGATGAACGACCACGATGGCGAAAAGCTGTCGGGGCTGCTGTCGGCGGACGGGCTGGAGCAGGTGGAGACCGTGGAAGAGGCTGATCTGGTGCTGCTGAACACCTGCTCGATCCGCGAGAAGGCCGTCCATAAGGTTTATTCCGAACTGGGGCGGCTGCGCGAGGAGAAGCAGCGGCGGCCGCTGCTGGTGGGCGTCACAGGCTGCCTGGCCCAGCAGGAGCAGGCAGCGCTGTTCAAGCGCGCTCCCCACATCGACTTCGTGCTGGGCACCATGGCCCTCAAGCAGCTGCCACGGCTGGTGGCCGAAGCCCAGGCCGGCAAGACCCGCGTCATGGATACCGGTGAGTACCCGGACAACCACCTGTTCCCACCCACCGTCACGCGCCGGCGCGACACCGCCAAAGCCCTGGTCACCATCACGGAGGGCTGCAACCACGCCTGCACCTACTGCATCGTGCCCACCACCCGCGGGGCGGAGCGCCACCGGCCCTGCGCCGATGTGCTCGCGGAAGTACGGGGCCTGGTCGAGCGGGGCTACCGCGAGGTGGAGCTGCTGGGCCAGAACGTGAACAGCTATGCCGGCGGGTGCACCTTCGCGGAGTTGCTGGAGCGTGTGTCTGAGATCAATGGCTTGGAGTGGATCCGCTTCACCACGAGCCATCCCATGAACTTCACGAAGGACCTGGCCCACGTACTGGTCACCAACCCCAAGGTTGCGCCCTTCCTGCACCTGCCTCTGCAGAGCGGCAGCGACCGCGTGCTGAAGCGCATGCTGCGCGAGTACACCGTGGCCGAATACCTCGAGCGCCTGGGCTACCTCGGCGGGGGCCGCTCGAAGCTATCCCTCAGCACGGACTTCATCGTGGGCTTTCCCGGCGAGACGGAGGAGGATTTCGAAGCCACCCTGGCCGTCATGGACGAGGTGGCTTTCGATGGCTCCTTCAGCTTCATCTACTCGCCGCGCCCCGGCACGCCCTCACTGCGCCTCAAGGACGACCTGCCCCAGGACGTGAAGTCCGAGCGCCTGCGCCGCCTCCAGGAGCGCCAGACCCAGCTCACCCGCGCCAGCAATGAGCGGTTCCTGGGGCGCGAGATTCCGGTGCGTGTCGAAACCCACGAGGCCAACGAGCATGGCTGGTGGCTGGCCCGCAGCGGCGAGTGGAAGACCATCCACCTGGTGGCGGGACCAGGCCGCACCCTGCCCTTCGGAGAACTGGTGCAGGCCCGGGTGACCTTGGCCAGCCCCCACTTCCTGGGCGCCGAAGTCGTTTAGGATCTCCGGCAACTCAGCGCGATCGGGCCAGAACCAAGTCCCAATCCGAAAGTGGCTCAACTTGATTCGAGATCCGTGGGTCTCAGGGTGTAACTGAAATTATTTTCATGCAGGCGAATTCTGCCCTATTGGATGTTAAAGAACTCAATGCACAGTAGTAGGTGCTTTCAGCCAGGAGTATGCATGGCCACCCAAAGGCGAACAGCTATGGCGACACCTTGCCCCAAGGGCTCCGGCGTGGTGGGCGCCTTGGCCAAGCCACCACATTCCCTGCGCCTCTTCTGGCTGTTGCTGATGGGTTGCGCGGTCCAGGCGCAGACACCGAGTCAGGGGGCCTTTTTCCGATTGGTCGAGCAGTCGCGTACGGCGTTCACGGTGCAAGGGGATGGCGCCCGGGCCATGGGCACCGGTGGCGCATTCATCGCCATTGCCGACGATTCAACAGCGGTGTCCTACAACCCGGCCGGTCTGGCTCAACTGCTCAAAGCCGAGGGATCCCTGGTGGTCCAAGGGCAATCAAGAGACCTGTCCTTCACTGGCGTGACCGGGCAGGGGCCCAGTTCAACGACGTCCTTCGAGGACACGCACAACCAAGACCGGCATGTCCGACCTTCGTTCGCCTCCTTCACCATTCCCTGGAAGCGGGACGGATTGAATACCGTGGTGCTGTTCTCCTATCAGCGGCTCTTCGATTTTGCCTTTGACAGTTCCATGAACTACCTCGCCAAGGCTTCGGGTGGATCCACCACCCAGGCCATCGCCCAGGGGATTCACCAGACGGGCGGGGTGGACCTGTATTCCATGGCCATCGGGGCTGAACTCTCCCAGCGCATCCTCGTCGGGGCCGCCCTGAATGCCTGGCACGGCCATTGGAACTTTCAATCCACCTCCAGCCTCCAGACCTCCGGCATCAGTGAATCCTTCGATTCGAGCCTGGCCCAGGAAAGCTCCTTCCGTGGGCTGAACTTCAATGCCGGTGTGATCTGGAGATCGGACTGGGTCAATGTGGGGGCGGTCTACCGGTCCCCTTTCCAGGCGACCTACACCTACATCGACAACTACACGTACATCGATACCTCCTCCGGTCTGCCCAGGACCGAGGCCTCGCCTTCCACCTCGACCGAGGTGAAGTGGCCCAGCACGCTGGGGTGGGGCATAGGGCTGCACCTGGGTTCGCGGGTGCAGGTCACCACGGATTGGAGCGAGACCAAGTGGTCCAAGGCGACCTACTCTGGGCCCAACGGATCTTTGGACCGCAGCAACTGGTTCGACTACCAGATCAACACCGTCACGCCGGATGTGCGGGACATCCACGCGGGTGTCGAGTGCATCCTCCTGGACAACGAGACCGTGGTCTTGCCGCTGCGCTTGGGTGTCTTCAAGGAACCCCAACCGACGGTGGACACGCGCACCCTGGAACAGCGCGTCCTGCGGGGCTGGACTGTGGGCCTCGGCCTCAAGTTCAAGCAGATGACGGTGGACATGGCCTACCGGGTGGCCCGTGATCAACGCAACGCCTCCCGCTACAACACCGATGCGCCCGTGGGTGGTGTGTCGGATACCGCCTTCGGCACGGAGACCCTGGCTGAACGACGATTCTCCACCTCCCTCATCTACCAGTTCGAGGCCGAGAAGATCCGCCGGGCCCTGGCCTGGTTCCTCATCGGCAGTTGACGTGGGCGTGCGAACACCCGCCATCCTGCTTGCGTGCGCGCTCTCACTTCAGGCGCAATCCTGGCCAACCTTCTTCTCCGCCTATGAGGATGGTCTGACGGCACAGTCCCAGGCCAATCACGCCTTGGCCAGCCAAGCCTTCAACCGGGCCATCGCGCTGAACCCGCGACCGGGAATCCGTGTGAAGACCTACGGGATGAACTTCCTTCCCACCTACTTCCCCTACCTCCGCTTGGCTGAATCCAGACTCGCACTGGGGGATCTCGGGGGCGCCGAAGCAGCCCTGAGGTTGTCCGCAAATCTGGCGTTGGAACCACCCGCGGACCGCGAGGCCCTCAGTGTCAGGCTCAGGGGCCTGCGGGATGCAACGGCAGAGAAGCAGAAGCCGAGCCCTGAGAAGGCGCCCGAGCCCCAGAAGCTGGCCCCGCCTGTGGCACCCGTCCAGGTGCCCGTATCGGCCCCGGCTCCGGTGCTGCCCTCTCCCTGGTTGCAGACCACGTTGCCGACCAAGGCACTTCCAGCTGATGAGACCCAGAAGGCTGCTTCCAGGAAACCAGCTGACACTGCGCCCGCGGTCCTGCCAACCGCCACCGCCAAAGGTTCCGGTCAACCCGATGGGAACGCCGTTCCAGAGCCGAGTGGAAAGGTCGCTGTTCCCATAGCCGTGGAAGGTCCCCCCGGACCCTCAAGTCGTCCCGCGCGGTGGCGGTGGCTCTGGTGGCTCCCAGCGGGGGGCATCGCGCTGGGAGCGGTGCAATGGCGATCCCGGCGCCGCAAGCCATCAGCAACCAGTTCCTCTCCAACCGTATTGCATCTCGACCCAGGACACCCCACCGGCCCGTGGACCCTGAACCTCACGTCTGAGCCGGGGGTCTCATCCGACGCCAACATCGGCCGGGCCTTTGGGCCCTACCTCGCCACCCGGCTGCTGGGGCAGGGGGGCTGCGCCACGGCCTACTTCGGCGTGCATCGGGAATCAGGCCTGGAAGTGGCCATCAAGGTGCCTCATCCGCACCTGTTGCGGGACGGTGAATTCAAGGCGAGGTTCCACCGGGAAGCCTCCCTCGGGAGCCTGCTTGAACATCGGAAGATTGTGCCGATTCTCGATCCCGGGCCTACGGAAGGCGATCCCTGGCTGGCCATGAAATACATTCAGGGGTGCACCCTGGATGTCCATCTGGCCGAGCGAATGACCTTGGGCATCGATGAGGCCATCCGCATCGGCGCTGATGTCGCCGAAGCCATCGCCTTCGCACACAGCAAGGGCGTGGTGCATCGGGATCTCAAGCCCGGCAACATTATGATCACGCCCGAAGGTGCCATCGTCATGGATTTCGGCATTGCGCGGGTGCTCGATGTGTCGATGACGGTCAACACCATGTTCATCGGGACGCCGCTCTACAGCGCGCCGGAATGTGTGATCACGCCACGGGTCGGCCCCGCCGCCGATCGCTACGCCCTGGGCATCATCTTGTTTGAAATGCTGGGGGGGCGAACCCCCTTCTCAGGCGAATCACCTTTTCAGATTCTCGAATGCCAGCGCTCCCAGCCACTGCCTGATCTCCTGGCGCTCCGGCCGCTCGTGCCGCAGCGGCTGAACCGGTTGATCCAGCGGCTCTGCGCCAAGGCTCCGGAGGACCGCCCTGAGGATGGGGAGATGGTGGCGATCCTGGAGGAGCTTCTGGGCGCCCACGCCTCGAAGGACTAGGTCATCAAGGCCACGGCGACCTGCAACTCTTCAGGGGTGAAGGCCGTGAATTCCATGCGGGTTGCGGCCTGGTCCCGCTGCGCGAGGTCATAGTGCTTCCCCAGCCGCAGCTTCAGGCCACGGCTTTGGCAAGCCCGGACCCACACGGAAAAGGCGGCCGGATCCAGGAGGGAACCCCTGCCCTTGAGCCACAGGCCCATGGCGCCGGATTGGCTCTCCAGGCGTCCCGCAAGCGCGTGCTGGAGGGCATCCTCAAGGGCTTCTTTCCGTTCCGCTGCCGCCTTCCGTACGCGGAAGAGCTGACGCTGGATTTCGCCGTCGATGAGCAACTCCGATAGGGCCCATTCCTGTACAGGATCCCCCTGCCAATCCAGGTGTCGACGGGCCTTGGCCAGCAGGTCGGAGAGGGCTTGCGGGGCGATCAGGTAGGCCGCCCTGGTGCCGGAGGCCAGGATCCTCGACAGGTCGCCCACATAGATCACCTGCCCTGGATCCTCAGCGACCAGGGGCCGTGGCTGAGCGCCCGTGGCCATCAGGTAGTCGTATTCCGCATCCAGTTCCAGGATCGGGAAGCGGTGCTGGCGGGCCAGCTCGAGGAAGCGTCGCCGACGGGACTCCGACAGGGAAACCCCCGTCGGGAAGTGGCATTGGGGGCTGAGCACCAGCAGCCGAACCGGCTGATCGGTGCTGGCGAGCAGCGCCTCAAGATCCGCCGGGGACGCGCCTTCGGCATCCACGGCCAGGGGGCGCAGCTCCACCCGGCCGGCCTGGCGGATGGATTCCCAGAGGTGCGGGTTGCCGGGGTTTTCCACGGCCACCAAGCCGCCCTGCGCGCCCAGGAAGGCCTGGCTGACCACGGTGATGGCCATGGCCATGCTGCTGAGCACGAGCACCTGGTCTGGCCCCGCCTCGATGGCCCGCTGCACACGCAGGTGGGTGCAGAGCGCCTCACGCAGCCTGGGATGACCCTTCACATCGGCTGAGCCGAGCAGCTCAGGCCCCTTCAGCTTCAGGGCCCGCTGGTACGCCCTGCCCAGGGCCTGGGCGGGCGCCAGGCGGGCGTCGGCCATGGCTTCGGTGAAATCCATCATCACGTTGGCGGTGCTGCTGATGGGGCTCAGGTGGGCGGGAATCTCGAAGCCGGCGGCGCTGGTCATCCCCTTGCCGCCGGACGTGGGAGCAAGGCCGCTGGGCAGGGGGTCCGCCACGAAAAAGCCGACCCGTTCCCGGGACTCCACCCAGCCCTGGGCCTGCAGTTCGCGAAGCGCGGTGAGGATCGTGTTGACCGTCACGCCCAGCCGTTCCGCCAGGTCTCGGACGCCCGGAAGCGCCACGCCAGGGCGGATCCGCCGGTCCTCAATGGCCGACCGCACGGTTTGAGCCACCTGGAGGTACAGTGGTCCCTTTCCATCGGCGGCCAGGCTCAGGTTCAGCTCGTTTGCCCGCATGGTGGTCCCTGTACCCCTCGGAAGATTTTCAACTGTACCTCTCAACCCGGCTCCTCCCGTCCGAAATTGATGCATCGGCCGATGCCGAACACTTGGAGTGACCCATGCGACCCCAGACCATGACCCGTGTTGCCATGTCCGTCGTCGGACTTGGCCTGCTCGCCATCAGCTTCGCCTGCAGCGGGGGCTCCAGTTCCACTGGAACCAACACGCCGGCCCCCACCTCCGGAACGACCCTCGCTTCCTTCAGTGACGCTTCCACCGAGGATTGGGCTCAGATCGGGGTGAAGGTGCTGAGCATCACCCTGACGCCCAAGGGGGGCGGTACGCCCGTCACCATCTACACGGCTCCCACGCCGGCCCCCATGGTGAACCTCTGCCAGCTGGACCAGCTCAGTGAGCTGATGGGCAGCCTGACCGTGCCCGTGGGGACCTACGCCAAGGCCACGCTCACCATCGCCGGCAATCCGGGCGACATCACCCTCGTGAGCGCTTCGAATCCTTCAGCCGGCTTCCCCCTTCCCGGTGGGACCGCTGTCGATCCCGCCAACATCATCGTGAACAACACCACAGGAACCACGGGCAGCCTGACCACCACGGTCACGGTCAACCTGGTAGATCCCCTGGTGGTGAGCGCCAACCAGGCCAGCGCCATGGACCTGGAATTTGACCTCTCCCACCCGGCCTTCATCGTCGAGCATGTGCCCAACACGGGTGCGGTGACCTGGACGGTGAACTTCAATGGCCCCGTGCGCCATCAGCCGCACTACGACTTGACTCAGGTCATCCTCCGCCACATGTATGGGGCGGTAACCAGCGTCTCCAGCGACCATGCCTCCCTGAGCATCGTCAAGGACTACGAGGTCTATCCCGTTCCCGCCAGCGGACCGGCCCCGGTCTCCAGCCTGCAGTCCCTGACCATCCAGGCCGATGCGGCCAACGGCACCATCTTCTACGATGTGGATGCCGGCACCTCTAGTGTGGTGCATGACTTCTCCGCCCAGGCGGGCACGCTGGCCGGCAAGTTCGTGCGCGTGGCCGCCCGCCATCAGGCCGATGGCAGCCTTGTGGCCGTCCGTGTCTGGGCCAGCAGCACCTGGGCCAAGGTCTGGCTGAGCCCCGAGGGTCACGTCAACCACGTCAACACCACGACCAACACAGTGTCCATCGACAATGAGAATGGCGTCGCGGTGCCCATCCAGGTGGATGCCAACACGAAGTTCTACTTCCGGGTGCCCTCCAACGGCTTGGCCGATGCCACGCCCATCGGCACGGGCCCTGGTTTCCTCGCGAACCTGGCTCGGGGCTTCAAGGTACACGTGGGCCTGGTGGATCCCCTTGCCGCCACCCTCACCGCCGCCACCGTCGACATCGAGATCGCCAAGTACGAAGGCACCATCTCCAAGGCGACCAGCGCTGGGTTCACCTACACGCGCGCTTTCGCCAACGCAGCCGACAGCTACACCATGAACCTGGCTTTCTGCTCTCCCACCGCCAAGAACGGCAAGGATGCCGCGGGCAATCAGATCCTGGGCTTCAAGTGGTGGAACTTCACCTTCCCGACCCTGGCGGATACCGGCACGAACGCCATTCCTGATTTCGTGGCGGCGGTCAGTGGCGCGGCGGATTTCGGCGGAACCGCCGGTGCGGTCTCGGCCTATGGCATGAGCTACGCCATCTGGGGCGACCCGGCCAATGCGACTGGCTGGAGCACCAAGTGGGCCGTTCTTGAACCCACCAAGCTGCCCAAGGGCACGGTCTCTTCGCCCTGGGCCTCCAGCGCCAACGGCGGGTCCTTCGGCATGACCGTGGCGAATGGCGCCAATCCCGTCACCGTGGACCTGAGCACGGTCACCGGCTCGGCCACCCTCGTCTACGACGTGGTGACCACCGGGAAGATCACGACGGTCAACCCCATCGACATCACCACCACCGCCGGCCAGACCGCCCTGACGACCTATGTGGTGAACGGGGCAACGGTGCGGGTGGCGGGCGTCCCTCAGCCAGACGGCACCATCAAGTGCTACGCCATGAATATCATCCACTAGCCAGTGTTGACTTCAGCCTCCACTTCCTCCCGATAGCCAAGGAGATTTGATGTGGACCCAAGCGCTCATCCTCGGACTGACCACCTGTGGTTTGCTTGCCATGGTCCTCGCCGCTCAAGATGCACCCAAGCCGGGCACCCATGGCAGGCGGGCTGAGAATCCGTAGGACTGCATGGTTCAAGGCGCCCATGCCAGATCTCTCACATTGGTTACCTTCGACCTTCCAAGCCCCTCAACAACAAAGGAGACTTTCATGTCTGCCCAATCCCTGATCCTTGGCCTGGCCACGTGCGGTGTGCTCACCTTGGGCCTTGCTGCCCAGGATGCTCCCAAGCCTGGCACCTATGACAAGCGGGCTGAGAACCAGCAGGACCGCATTGCCCAGGGCGTCAAATCCGGACAGCTCACGCCGCGGGAAACCGCCAAACTCGAGCGAAAGGAAGCCAAAATCCGCAAGGAAGTGAAGCAGGATCGCGCCGCCAACGATGGCCACATGACCCCCGCCGAGCGCAAGCAGGTCAACAAAGAACAGAACCAGGTCTCGAAGAAGATCTACAAAGACAAACACAACGACAAGAAAGTGGCCAAGTAGTCACCTGGCCGAACGCATCCTGAAGGGGAGAGGGCAACCTCTCCCCATTTATGTTTCAGGGATCAGACCCACCTCGAAGGACCACTGGCGGCTGGCGCCTGGGGCAAGGACGAACCCCCCGGGCTTGTCTATGAATTCGCCCTTCCAGTCCGCAGGATCGGCATGACCCGACCAGGGCTCGATGCAGAGGAAGCCTGGGCCGGGGTCCGGCTTGGTCCAGATGCCCAGGTGGGAAAACCCCTCCCAGTGGAAGCCCAGGGCGGGCCCGCCTGCGGCCTCGAAGCGCAGGCCGTGACTGCGGGGCTCCAGGAAGAGCAGGGCATCATCCTCGAACAGCCGCTCGGTCAGGGGCAGCACCCGATCCTGGATGGGCGTGGGGTGGCGCACTGATGTGAGCAATCCCTGGCCTTCCAGGCGGCGCAAGGGACCGGGCTCATCGGCTTCGAACATCAGGCGGTGGGCGGCCTTGGGGGTGGTGCCGTCCAGCGGCCAGCGGAACGCAGGGTGCAGACCCAGGCTGGCTGGCAGCGGGGCCGGACCAGGGTTGCGCAGCTCCAGGCCCAGGTGGAGGCCCGTGGCTTCCAGGGCATAGCTGAGGGTCAGGTGGAAGGGGAAGGGGTAGACCTTGCGGGTGAGGTCATCGTCCTGCAACACCAGCTGGCAGCGGGTGTCGCTGCGCTCGGCCCAGGTGAAGGTCCGGTCCCGGGCGAAGCCATGCCGGGGCAGGGCGAAGGTCTCGTCCCCGCGGCGGTACACGCCGTCCTTCAGCCCGCCCACGATGGGAAAGAGCAGGGGGGAATGGCGGGGCCAAAGGGGGCCCGCATCCCAGAGCAGGTCGCGCCCGCCCAGCCGCAAGGCCTGGAGCTCGGCCCCCTCGGCGGCGATCACGGCCTCGCA
>Ga0265327_10002135_pt1 | contig 21837 bp, 18 predicted proteins | sample 41621metaG_FD_202089 | JGI IMG/M metagenome (GOLD analysis project Ga0265327, IMG submission 202089) | Rhizosphere microbial communities from Carex aquatilis grown in University of Washington, Seatle, WA, United States - 4-16-21 metaG | ecosystem: Host-associated > Plants > Roots > Rhizosphere...
TGGTTTGATGCTTTTTATTCGCGCCTTGCTCCGCGCGAACTTCGGAGTTATTTAGTTTTTGTGAGTTCATACGTTGGTGGGTGTAGCGCTTCGGCGCTCACCTGCCAACAACTCATGCCATCTACCAGCCATCGGTATTTGAAAATTGGCAGCGGCACTTTGCCGCCCTTTTTCGGAGGGACGAGTTATACGAGTCCTGAATCTTGCTTCCGGCGGGCGACCCTGTAGCGGCGCTCTATGAGCGCCGGGAAGGTGTAAGTTTATTGAGAAATCGAACGGTGGTTCGGCCATAGACCGCCGCTACAGAACCGCGAACGTGGTAAGACCTGCACCAAGCCTAAGCGGCGTGCGCGGAGCGCCCGCCCTGCTACCAGCCCCTGGCATTTGCTTTTACAATTTGGAAATCTTTCGCAGCCTGCAAGTAGAAATTGGGGACTCGCGTAGTGGCCGTCTGCAAAGACCGTCCCTCCGGGCGGCAAGGCATGATTACAGTCGTCACACCAGAAACCTTGACCCTGAAACCTGTCTTCTTTGTTTCCTTCGTTCCTTGGTTGTTCAATCAATTGGCAATGGCACCGCGAACCTTGGCCGGCGGTTGGTTGGTTCCGTAAGCCAGCCGCGCTTTTTCCGCGTCGAGCGCGCTCAGGCCATTATCCGTCCACTGGCCGATAACGCTGTCGTATTGCTTGTCCACTGGCGAAAGCACCGCGCACGGGCTGCTGCCCACGGCATCCGTGCATTCATCTTCGCAGGCTGAGGCCCAGCAGACACGGTAGTGCATGATGGATTTGTAATCGTAAGGCAGGCTGCTCACCAGCCAGTTGGTTTGGGCAATCCAATCGTAATCATGCGCGCGGCCGGGTTTGATGTGGTCATAGTGCACCGTCATGAACTGGTCGCGGTCCCAGCGTTGGTGTTCGTGAAAAAATCCGAGGACGTGGCCGAGTTCATGCGTCGGCATCCATTCATTTTGCCGCCACCAGAATGCGGTGATATTGATGTCGGACCGGGTGCCGGGTTTGAAACCCACGTGACTGGTGTTATTGCCCGCATCAGTTTTGCCGGTGAAGTTGACGTATTCGACTTGGTTGGTACGCGGGACAAATTTGATTTTTGCCCCGGTATCCATCCAGCGTTTCATGGCGCGCAAAGCCAGCGCCTGCTGCCCGGCGGTCAGCTTGGAAATGTCGTAAGGAATAACGCCGCCCGGCCATGGCTGCGGTCTCGTTGCGCTTGTATCCTGATGCACGGCATCGGAATCAGCGCGCGTGGAGAGCGTTCCCACCAGGAACAGTGCGACAAACAATAAATACAAATGGCGCATGCAATGATTCAAACGTGATTCGACTGGTGCGGCGAAAAAAAATTGCGCCGCCAAAAATCACGCCGCCTTGTTTTCAAACAGGCTGGGTGCAGTCTGGAAGGCGAATTCCTGGCAGCGGGCAAAAATCTCGGAGGGCGATTCGCATTTCAGGGCGGAGTCTGCCAGTTCGCGGGCTTCGTTATTTTTGATGCGGCGAATGATATATTTCACCGAATCAATGGCCGAAGGCGCGGCGCTTAATTCATCCACGCCCAAGCCGATTAGCAGGGGCGCCAGGATGGGGTCGCCGGCAATTTCCCCGCATACCCCCGTCCATATGCCGTTGGCATGCGCGGCATCCACCGTCATTTTGATGAGGCGCAGGATGGCCGGATGCGTTGGCTCGTAAAGGTGTGAGACCTTTTCGTTCGTGCGGTCGGCCGCGAGCGTGTATTGGATGAGGTCGTTCGAGCCGATGCTGAAAAAGCTCACCTTTTTGGCCAGCGCATCCGCGACGAGCGCCGCCGAGGGAATTTCGATCATCGCCCCGATTTCGAGTTTTTCATCGAACGGAATTTTTTCGGCGCGCAGCTCTTCCTTGCACTTTTCCACATGCGCATTGGCCTGGTTCAATTCATCCATGCCGGAAATCATGGGATACATCATCTTCACGTTTCCCTCGGCGCTGGCGCGCAAGATGGCGCGGAGCTGGGCACGAAACACATCTGGCTGGGCAAGGCAAAAACGGATGGCACGCCAGCCCAGGAAGGGATTCATCTCCTGGGCCAGTTGCAACTGCGAGGAAAATTTATCGCCGCCCAAATCGAGCGTGCGGATGATGACGGGCTGCGGTTTCAGCGCGGCGGCCACTTCGCGGTAAACCAGGTATTGATCCTCCTCGGAGGGCAACTTGTCGCGATTGATGAACAGGAACTCCGTGCGGAACAGGCCCACGCCCTCGGCTCCATGCTTGAGGACCGGCCCCACGTCATGCTGGTCTTCAATGTTCGCGGAAAGATGAATGATTTTGCCGTCGAGCGTGATCGCGGGCTGGCTTTGGATTTCGCGGAGCTTTTCGCCAAGCGTGGCCTTGATCTTGGCCAGTTGTCCGTATTCGAACAATGTCTGGTCGGTCGGGTTGACAATCAACGTGCCGTTGTAACCGTCGAGCAACGCGTAATCGCCGGTTTCCAAATCTTCGCTGATGCCTTGCGCGCCCACGACGGCGGGAATATCCAGCGAGCGCGCCAGAATGGCCGTGTGCGAGGTCTTGCCGCCAACTTCCGTGGCAAAGCCCAAGACAAAATTCCGGTCGAGCTGCGCGGTGGTGGAGGGGCTTAAATCGTGGCCGACCAGGATGCACGGCTCGTTCAAATGGCGCAGGTCGAGTTGCTGTTTAACGTTCAGCAAATTATCCAGCACGCGGCTGGTGAGGTCGCGCAGGTCGGCCGCCCGTTCGCGCAAATATTCGTCCTCCACGGTTTCCAACACCGCGATGTAGCGTTCGGAGGCCGTATGAAAGGCATAGTCGGCGTTGGTCTTTTGCTCGCGGATGATCTTGATGACTTCCTCGATGAGCACGCGGTCTTCCAGCATCAGCAGATGGGCGTCGAAGATGTCCGCCTCGGAAGAACTCATGGTGTCTTGCACGCGGCGCTGCACCTCGGTGATTTGCTGGCGGGTGCGCACCAGGGCGTGCTCGAAGCGTTTGATTTCCGGCGCTACGAAGTCATCGGTCAATTCCCGGCGTACGATGGCGTGGCGGGCATGGTGCAGGACGACAACTTTTCCCCGGCAAACACCGGCTGAAACGGCGATGCCGCGATACACTTTTTCACCTTTAATATGCCCGGACATGGACTTCACCCAATGTGATAACCCAGATGCGCCCCAATGAAAAGAATTTCCGCAGTAAAAGAAAGCAGTTTAATGAAAAAAAGCCCGCTTAACGCGGGCTTTGAAGGGATTAAATTGTAAACAGCTACGCGGCTCAGGCGCGTTCCATGTACTTGCCGGTGCGGGTATCCACCTTGATCTTCTCGCCGGTCTTGATGAACAGCGGGGCTTGCACCGTGATGCCGGTTTCCAGCGTGATGGCTTTTTGCACGTTGTTGGCGGAATCGCCGCGCACGCCTTCGGGGGCGTCCGTCACGGTCAGGATCACGCTAGCGGGAATTTCCACGGTCACGGCTTTTTCCTCGACGAAGGTCACGGTGACGACGCCGTTTTCCACGAGATAGCTCTTGGCATCGCCCACGAGTTCATGGGCGAGCGTAACGGTTTCGTAATTTTCGGGGTCGGTGAAAACGTAGTCTTCGCCATCCTTGTAGCTGAATTCCATTTTCTTGCTGATCATGGGCACGGGCTCGATTTTTTCGGTCGAGCTGAAACGCACGTCGGAAGATTTGCCGGTGCGGATGCTGCGCAGGGTGGCCTGCACGAAGGCGCGCAGGTTGCCGGGCGTGCGGTGTTGCATGTCCAGCACAACGGAGATGTCGCCGTTGTAATTGATCGCCATGCCGCGTCGGAGGTCGTTTGCTGTTGCCATAAAATGCTAATTCGCTGTGTGTTTCTTTAGATGTAAAATGAGCCGCATACTATAGCCAAAAAAAGCACGATAGCAAGGTGCATTTAGCCGAATCTTTTAGCCGGGGAGCATATCAAAAAATGAGCATCCATTGAAGGAATCTCATTAACACCCTGCTTTAGCTGGGTGTTGAGCGCAGGCTTAGAATTTCAACCGCTTTAGCGGTTTACCTGCATGGATAAACCGCTAAAGCGGTTCTGGGCGGGTCGGCGGTTTCGTACACCCCGCTAAAGCAGGGTGTTAATGAAATCCAGCCAAACAACTCCATTCATCCACTTTTCACCTTTGCATTTTTCGATATGCGCCCTTTCAGTCAAAATGCGAAGCAACGGCGGGCGGGTTTAAGGCCCAGATGGCAGGGCTACCCGCTGGCTCAGATGGGCAGATGGCTCATGCCAGCCAGCAAGCCTTGATGGTCGCGCAACCGTTCGCTCCAGCGTTTGAGGTGGTCGGTCGAGAGATCTAACAACTGCATCGCTTCCTTAAAGGCGGCTTCTTCAACGACCTTGGGATGGTCCTGGCTGTAAGTGACCAAGTCTCCCAAGCCGACACAGGCGGCGATGCGTTGGAATCCTTGGGCGGCTTTTGGCTCGTGGTGATGTCTCACGCCCACAACAATTTGTGCGGGCAATCGCCAGCGTTCCAACAGCGCGGCACCTACTTCGGCATGGTCGCAACCAAAGATTTTCTCCTCCTGTGCCAGGGTGGTCTCATTGGACCAGGAACGATATAATTCCGCCACGCCCGGCTGTTTATCCTGGCACAAAATGACCTTGCCCAAATCATGGAGCAAACCCGCCGTAAAGAGCAGATTTCCGTCGATACCGGCGGATTCGGCCACAAATTTAGCGTTAAATGCCACCGTTATGCTGTGTTTCCACAGATTGGCTGCATCTACTCCGGGGGGCGAGGGAAACGGGAAGCATGAGCTGCCATTAATCATGGCCACCAGCAGGTAAACGGACTGATAACCTACCCGGTTGACGGCATCCGCCACCGAGTTGATCTCTGATTGCTGGCCAAAGTAGGCGCTATTGCAAATCTGCAACAGCTTGGAAGTGAGCGCGGGGTCAAAGGCGATGATTTCCACAACTTCGTCGAAGTTCGTGTCCACATCGCTCAATTTGGGCAACAACTTGGGCAGCAAGGTCGGGGAGAGTGGCAGCACATCGACCTTGTCCAGGCGTTTTCGGATATTATCCATAAAGTTTAGCGCGAGACCCGGACCAATTTCTGTGAAACGATGATAATTATCAACAAATTTAACGGTTTATTTGCCTGCTTTTATATTAGGTAGTCTTGGGATTTAGGCTGTGTTCATGCGGTTTTGGCTTCAGTTTTCCCGTTCATGGCCGATATACCGCTGTTGACCTTTGTCCTGCCGGAGTCCGGCTGGCTGGCAACACATCCAGACAATGAATGACCGCAGCAGACTGTTGAAATTGGCCGCGCATTTGCAGGCGGAGATCCAAGCCGCCCGCGCCGGTGATACCCAGGGACAGTTCCCTATTCTCGATTTGATTGGCAATTTGCGCGATGAGGCCAGTGCCCACGCGGAATTGTCCGCCCTGGTGGCCCTGTGTGCCGAGGGCTGGGAACGCACGGTGCGGATCGTTGAATCCGGCCAGCCATTTACGGCCAGCGATATTTCCTGGCTGCAAGATTTGCTCGCGCGCGTGCAGGTGTCGGTCGGGGCCACGGATTCCTCCTCTGTAGCCGCGCCCGCACCTGCCGCGCCGCCAGCCCCGCCAGCGCCGGAGCCGTCAGCGCATGACACCGTGCTGGCTGAAGAAGCCCCGTTGGTGCTGAACCTCGGAGACGACGCCGACCTGTTGCGCGAATTTATCACCGAATCGCGCGAGCATCTCGACAACATCGAGCAGGGCGTGTTGGTCTTGGAAAATTCCACGTCGGATGCGGAAGTCCTCAACACTATTTTTCGCGCCTTCCATACTTTCAAGGGCGGGGCGGGCTTTCTGAATTTGATTCCCATCAATCGTCTGGCGCATGTCTTGGAATCGTTGCTGGACCTGGCGCGCCAGGGCAAGCTGGCCATTGACGCCACCGTCATTGAATTGATTTTGCGCGGTCGTGACGTGCTCAAACAGTTTCTGGATGAAATTGAAGGGCAGCTTTCAGGGACGCGCCCACAAGTGCCCATTAGCATTCCCACCGCCTTGTTAAAAGCTGAGGCGCAGGAGGTCATAGAAGGCAAACACAGTGCGCCCGTGCCACCGGTGGTCCAAGAGACACCGGCAGCAGCGCCGCCCGTGGAGATTGCACCGGTCGAGGTTGCCCCGGTTCCGACGGCGCGGGTTGAGCCCGTGCCTGCCGAACCCGCTTCAACTTCCGGCAACTTGGCCGCAGATACTGCCGCCGAGGCCGCCCGCGCCAACGCTCACATTACGCCGGCTGCCATGGTGAAAGTGGATACGGGCAAGCTGGATGGCCTGCTCGACCTCGTGGGCGAAATGGTGATTGCCCAGTCTTTGGTCGGCCAGAGTTTCAACGAGTTCGCCGGCGCGAATCCGCAGGCGATACGCAACATGGCCCAGCTCGGCCGCATCACCAAGGAATTGCAACGCGTCAGCATGGCCCTGCGCATGGTGCCCATTCGCGGCGTCTTTCAAAAGATGTCCCGCGTGGTGCGTGACCTTGCCATGAAACAGCAGAAGAAGGTGAACTTTACCACGCTGGGCGAGGACACGGAACTGGACCGCACGGTGGTGGAGGAGATGAACGATCCTTTGCTGCACATGATCCGTAATTCCATGGATCATGGCATTGAATCCCCGGAAAAACGCACGGCGGCGGGCAAGCCCCCCATGGGCAACCTCACCCTGCGCGCCTATCATCAAGGCGGCAATATCGTGGTGGAAATCGAGGATGACGGCGCCGGGCTGAACAAGGAAAAGATTTTCAAGAAAGCCGTCGAGCGGGGATTGGCCAAGCAAGGCGATCAACTGGCCGATGAAGAAATTTATCAATTCATTTTTGCCGCAGGCTTTTCCACGGCCGATAAAATCACGGACTTGTCCGGGCGCGGGGTGGGTTTGGACGTGGTGCGCCGGAACATCGAGCGCTTGCGCGGGCGCGTGGAGATTTCCTCGCAAGCCGGCCAGGGCACCAAATTTAAAGTCAGCCTGCCGTTGACGCTGGCGATTATTGACGGCTTCATCGTCAAGGTGGGCGAGGAGCGTTATATATTGCCCACGTTGTCGGTGCGCGAATCATTCCGTCCGCAGCCCGGCATGGTGTCGCGGGTACAAAACCGCGCGGAAGTGGTCAACGTGCGCGGACGTATCATTCCGTTGCTGCGCTTGAACGAAGTCTTTGGCGTTTCCAGCACTTCCAAGGAGCCGTCCGATGGCATTGTGGTGGTGGTGGAGGCGGGTTCGGATGTGCGTTGCCTGCTGGTGGATGGCTTGTTGCACAAGCAGGAAGTGGTCATCAAAAATTTGAACGACATGATGGTCCACAAAAATCAATTGCTCGCTGGCGCGGCCATCCTGGGCGATGGCTTGGTGGGCTTGATCCTGGATGTGAATGCCCTGGTGCATTTGCAGGTGCAGCCCCAGATCACGCGCACGGCCTGAGAGACGACTATAAAAACAAAGCGCAACCGCTCTGGTTGCGCTTGTTGCTTTTTAGCGAGATTGAATTATTTCCGCTTCCACCAACTCGTCATCCGTTTGGGTTCCTGTGGTTCCGCTTGGGCTTGCGTCTGCGCCACCACCAGATAGGAACGGGCGGCTTCCAGGGCCATGACAAATTCATCGTAGCTCCGGAAACGGTCGGCCGGATTTTTAGCGAGCGCCCGGCACAAGGCATCGCTCGTGGGCTGGGAAATATGCTGGGCACCTTCCACCTGGTTTGGTGGCGTCAGCGGAGTGTAAACATGCGCCTGCACCACTTCTTCCGGCGTCGGCGCATCGAACGGCACATGGCCGGTGGCGGCGTGATACAGCGTGGCTCCCAGGCTGTACATATCTGAGAGAAACGTTTCCGGCTCGCGTTTGATTTTTTCCGGTGCCACGTAATACGGGGTGCCACGGGTGAACTCGGCCGTTTCCATTTCGGCATCGGTTTTGCGGGCCAGGCCGAAATCCACCAGTTTCGGTTCGTGTTCGGCGTTAAAGAGAATATTGCCCGGCTTGATGTCGCAATGCAGCATGTCATGCTTCAAGGCGGTGTTCAGGGCGTTGGAAATTTTTATGCCCACGTCCAGGACTTGATATTCCTCCACCTGCCGCAACTTCTCAATCCGCGTATCCAGGCTGCCTTGGTCGGCCAGTTCCATGACCAGGTACGTTTCACCTTCCCATTCATCGAAGGTGTAAACGTGGATGATATTGGTGTGGTTCAGCTTGGCGCACGCGCGGGCTTCGCTGATGAAATTTTCCAGCGCGTTGGGTTCCGAGAGGATTTCCTTTTTGGTCAGCTTGACCGCCACAAAGCGTTCCAGCATGGTGTCCCACGCGCGGTAGACCGTGGCCATGCCGCCGGAACCCACCTTGGCGCGGAGTTCAAACTGGCGCAACTGCATTGGCATCATGATGGCGTGGCCGCACTTTTTGCACGGCTCGGTCGCCAGCGGTGGCAAATCTCCGGGGATGAACGTTTTGGCATCGCAGCCCGGACAGGTCACCATCTTCAAAGGCTTGCTGGGTTCACTCATGTGACTGAACTCAATCTATCACCAACCATCAATCAGACAACAGGGAAAATCGCGTCAAAAAAGCCTTAACCTGAAGAGTTGACAAACCGATATGAATACGGTTAACTGTGGGTTGAAATGAACACGATGTTCACCAAACAAATTAAGATGCACGCGCCGGTAATGGGCTGTCTGTCCCGCTGGCAGTACACTTCCCTTTTTTGGCGTCGTGGGAGCGAAACTTTAAGATAATTTAACTAAAGATTTTTTCAAAACCCGCGATTGCCAAGGCAGTTGCGGGTTTTGTGCTTTTTAACCCAAACCACAGTAAAGAAAGACATATATGAACAAAACAAACAATAAATTGAGGGCTAAATTTAGCCCCGAAACGCGCTTCGAGGTGCGGGCATTGCCCCCAGCCCCGTTCCGCGCCACGCAAGAAACCGAGTTCGAGCGGCTTAAAAACCGTTTGGTCACGGAGACGTTACTCGCCACCGGGCAACCGGCCTTGAATGCCGCCATCCGGCGCGCGGCCAACGAGGCTGCCGCTTTGGCCTGGGTCACGTTCTATCCGTTGCTCGTGTTCCCGGCGTTGTTCGAGGAAAAGATCGCGCATGCCGCCCGCCACGCGGAGCGTCAGGCCCGGATCTATGCCAAAAGCCCTGAACTGGTAATTGCTTGATGAAAAAGCAATCTCTCAAGGCCGAAAAATCCCGGTCACAGGTTAAGCCTGTCGGAGCCCCCGTGTTGCAGGCGGGCAGTCGCCGGCACCAGCGAATGTTTGCCTTCGCTTGTGCCTGCGGCTGCTTGCCGCGCCATGGATTGGTGGGGAACTGATTCGGAACGCGGGCGGCGGTTGGCGTCGGATTCGATAATTTCAACCGATGCCAGGCCGTCCGCGCTCCTACGCTTTGCGAAATAGGGCGCAAGACATCGCTTAGATGCGGTGTCTTGCGTGGACCCCGCATTCCAAACTAACCTGACGAAACCTCGCCGGGCTATGCCCCCTGACCAGGCTGAAGGCTCGAACGTTTCCAGCGCGGATGAGTTGCAGGGCGTTCGTTTTGGACTGCGCAGACATGTCTGCGCTTTTACCTTACCCGCGACATGTCGCGGGTAAAGCCGGGCGTGTGTCGGGCAGTGTGCTTAAATGCATCTGGCAGACATGTCTGCCAGCATCAAAGCGCGGACATGTCCGCGCACTCCAAATTCGTTGCGGGTGGTCGTCTTGCCTTATGCATTTTTAGACCAACGACAACGGTTAAAGGCATTAACCGCTTTACGAAATCGGGCGCATGGCATCGCCAGGTGTCATGCGGTGGACGCCAATTTCCAACTAACCTGACGAAACCTCGCCGGGCCGCGTCTATTGATTGGGCTGAGGGTTCGAAAGCTTCCTGTGCGGATGAGTTACCAGGGCGTTCGTTTTGGACTGCGCGGACATGTCCGCGCACTCCAAATTCGCTGCGGGTGGTCGTCTTGCCTTATGCATTTTTTCGACCAACGGCTACAGATTCAGCTTGATGGCTCTAGTTACTTTCTTCGACGCGCTGAATACGCGCGCCGAGTTTTTGAAGTTTTACATCCATCCGTTCGTAACCACGGTCGAGATGGTAAATGCGGTTGACCTGTGTTGAACCTTTGGCCGCCATGCCGGCAATGACCAGGGCCGCGCTCGCGCGCAAATCGCTGGCCATCACGGGCGCGCCGCTCAGGGGACGTCCGCCCTTCACAATGGCGCTGGGTCCTTCGATTTCAATGTCCGCGCCCAAACGCGCCAGTTCGCTGACGTGCATGAAGCGGGATTCAAAAATGCGCTCCGTGATAATGCTGATGCCCGGTGCCAGCGTGAGCAGCGACATCATCTGCGCCTGCACATCCGTTGGAAAACCGGAGTAGGGCAGGGTGGTGATGTCCACGGCCTTCAACTTGCCTTTTCGCCGCGCCACCAGGTTGGCCCCGGAACGTTCCACGGCCACGCCGGCTTCGTTTAATTTATCAATGACCGCGCGCAAATGATCGGCACGCGCGCCCTTGAGCGTCACTTCGCCGTTGGTGGCGCCGGCGGCCACGAGGAACGTGGCGGCTTCGATGCGGTCGGGAATAACCTCGTGTTCGGCCCCGTGCAATTTAGCCACGCCCGTGATGGTGATCGTCGGGCTGCCCGCGCCGGAAATATTCGCGCCCATGGCGTTCAGGAAATTGGCCAGGTCCACGACCTCGGGTTCGCACGCGGCGCTTTCAATGACGGTAATGCCTTCGCCGAGCGACGCTGCCATCATGACGTTGGCGGTGCCCAGCACGGTGGGGCCGGCGCGACCGCCGAGAAATACGGAGTTGCCCACAATTTTTTTGGCCGAAGCATCCACGTAACCGCCGGCGATGGTGATTTTTGCGCCCAAGGCGGCGAAGCCTTTTAAGTGCAGGTTGATGGGGCGCGCGCCAATAATGCAGCCGCCCGGCAGCGAGACGCGCGCTTTTTTCAAGCGCGCCAGCAGCGGCCCGGCGATACAAATGGAGCCGCGCATTTTGCGGACCAGTTCATAGTCGGCATAGCCCCTGATTTTTTTGGCGTGAACCGTCAGGGTGCCGTCTTCAAATTTGGTAGTGGCCCCGAGGGATTCGAGAATTTTGGCCATGAACCGCGTGTCGCTCAGATCGGGCACGCGGCGGATGATGCACGGTTCATCCGTGAGCAGGGCGGCGGCAATGATGGGTAACGCGGCGTTTTTGCTGCCGCTGATGGTGACTTCGCCATGCAGTGGCACGCCACCTTTGATTAAAAAACTATCCATGATGTGTTAATGGGGCCTGCTCGTGCCTGTCCCCGTCTTCGGGTTGGTTTATGGTTCCGAGGGCGGTGGTGAAACCGGCTACGATTGGGCAATTAAAATTCTTGCGCGCTGACTGTAATCTTCCTTCACGTCTTCGACAATCCACTTTTCACTTTCGAAGATTTTTTTTATCGCTTCTGCCTGTCCATCACCGAATTCCACCATGATTTTTCCGCCGGGTTTCAGGCAGGGCCGGGCTTGCGCGGCCAGGGCGCGGTAAAAATCGAGCCCGTCCGTTCCGCCATCCAGCGCCAGACGCGGGTCATGATCGCGGACTTCCGGCTCGAGCGTTTCGATTTCGGCCGAGGCAATGTAAGGCGGATTGCTGATGATGAGGTCAAAGGTTTGCGGCTGGCTGGTCAAGGCTGCGAAGCCATCGCCTTGCAGGAATTCGAGCCGGTCAGAAACTTTGTTGGCCCCGGCGTTTTGCCGGGCCAGAGCCAGCGCCTCGGGCGAAACATCCAGCGCCGTGATGCGTGCCGCCGGACATTTTGCCGCCAAGGCAATGGCGATGCAGCCGGTGCCGGTGCCAAAGTCCAGTGCGGTTGGCGAAGTATTTGTGGCCGCCGCAGTTTTCCCGAGCCATTGCCAGCCGAGTTCCGCGAGCAATTCCGTTTCCGGCCGGGGAATGAGCGCGTGTTTGCTGACAACGATTTCGTAACCGCAAAACGAGGTTGAGCCGACGATGTGTTGCAGCGGTTCGCGGGTGCCACGGCGTTTGACGAGTTCGCGCAGGGCGTCGGTTTCGGTCGTGGTCAGTGCGCGGTCGAAGTTCAGGTATAACTTCATGCGCGGCAGCTTGAGGAGATGCGCGAGGAGCAATTCGGTTTGCAGGCGCGGGGACTCGACATTTTTTTTGCCGAGAAACTCCGTACTTTTTTGAATCGCTTCGAGAACAGTCACGCGCACAGGCTAAAGGGTCAATCCCGTTCACGCCAGCCGCCAGATTTGCCGAGGGAATACAACGATGGGAAATCGAGGGCGAGAAATACGGGCGTTGCCGCCCGGTGAAATGATCCGGCGGCGGGACGGGTTAATGCAATTGAATCAGCGCGTTTACAAAATCCCAGTTCTCCTGCATCTGTTCGTCGTAAAGTTCCATGTGCCGGTTGCCGAGCCCGAGCAGTTCGAGGGCGGTTTGCAATTCGGCATTGGTGTTATCCAGCTTGGCTGCCGGGTGCTCAAACTGATGTGCCAGCGCATTGCCCACGCAAACGCCAGCGGCGAGGGTTTTGGCCGGGCCGGCGGCGGCGGGTAGATGATGGAAGCGCACGGCCTCCACCAACAGCGGCGGCAGTTTCCACGTTTCCATCAGGCAGGCTCCCACTTCCGCATGGGAAAAACCGTAAGCGGCCTTTTCGCTGGCGGTGGTATCATCGCCCGCAGTGGCGCCCTCGTTGATCATGCGGCCGTACTCAGCGCCCTTGGCCTGGGCCAGCACCACGCGGCCGATGTCGTGCAACAGGCCGGCGGTGAACAGCAGGTTGCTGTCCGTATCAATGTCATCGGCAATAAATTTACAGGCGAAGGCGGTGGTCAGGCTGTGTTTCCAGAGGTTTTCGGCATTGATGCCCGAGGTGGCCGGGGGCACGAACGATTTATTGCCCGTGACGGCACAGACGAGCGAGAAAATGGTTTGAAAGCCGACGCGCCCAATGGCTTCCGGCACGCTGGCCACGGGTTCGCGGCCGGAGAAATAGACGCTGTTACAATAATGCAGCAGCTTGGCCGTCAGCACCGGGTCCAAGGCAATGAGTTCGCCGATTTCTTCCAAGGTGGTTTGTTCGTGCCGCAAAGCATCCAGCACCTTTGGTAAAACCTGGGGTGAAGGCGGCAGCACTTTTACTTCACGTAATAGTTTGTAAACGGCTTCCATATTGTTATCCCATCCGGTCAATCATCGCCCGGCAAATAGATTGAACCCAAGTCACTATGGTTGTTCGGCAAAAGCTACCAAAACTAAAGGAAAATTGCCTGCTAAAAAATTCCACCAACGTTAACCCATCAATTTGTTTTTTAAACCGGTTTTTTATCGTGGGTATGGACCAGCAGGCCGATGCGGTAAACCAGGTAATAGCCCAGCGTTAGGCCCAAAATAAACATGGTCAGCGGACTTTGAAACATCTGCGGCTGGCTGCCGGCAGCCATGGCATTCAATTGCCACATGCGATAGATCATTCGCCCGGCCACCAACACAGACAAGACGATGCCGATGTGTGTATTCGGAATGTAGAAATGGCCTTCGTCGGTGGTTTCAAACTTGGTCAGGCGCAGTCCCCAAAAACCCAGCGGAGCGCCCAGCAACAGCCCGCACAAAATGCCGGTCAATATTTTGGAAAACCCCAGGGAGACGAAAACCAACAGGCCGGTAATCAGCGATAAAATGACCAGCGAGATGATGATGCGGGTGGTGCGCAACGGCTGCCGGCCGATGTTGCGCCGGATGCGCCGGTAGACACCCCAAGCCATTAAGCCGATCAGGCCTATCGTAACTGGATTTACTGGCGCCGCCACGTCCCCAAACTAGTTTTTTTGCCCGCGTTGTCGAGCCAATTAGGGCACCTTCAAATTTGCATTCAGGAAATTTAAGACGCGCGTTTCGTATTCAGCTTTGGCAAAGGCGTGCATGTCCACATGGGCCGCTCCGTCTATCCACCAGGATTGCTTGGGCGCGGCGGCGGCCTCAAAAAGTGATTTGGCCTCGTTGATGGTTGTGTCGTGATCCGTGGTTCCTGATATGAAGAATTTTGGGATGGCGATGGCTTTGGCTTTTTCCAGTGGCCGCAGGTCATCCAGGCCGATGCCCAAACGCGGCTTCAACTGACAGGTCAATAAGGGCGTGGCCAGTTCGCCCAGCCAGCCGAACCGGAGGACCAGCCGGTCTTCCGTGGCTTGATAAATGGTGGGATATGATGATTCCAAAACGAGGGCGTTGACCGGCAACGGCGGGTTTGCGAGCAACGCGGCGGCGGCACCCATCGAAATGCCAATGACGCCGACCTGCTCGCCAGGAAGTTTTTCGTGGATAAAGTTGACGGCTGCGGTGGCGTCCCGGCTCTCCAGATATCCAAAGGTGATGTGCTTGCCCAAACTCTCGCCGTGGGCTTGAAAATCAAATAACAGCACGGAATAACCTGCATTCCTCAGAAACTCAGCACGGTTAATGAGCGAACGCCGGTCGCTATGAACGCCATGCATCAATATCACCGCTCCTTTTCCTGGCAGCCCGGCCACGAACCAGCCGTGGATGGTGGCACCGCTGGCGCTGGTGAACTTGACGTTCTCAGCCCGCAAGCCTGCCGGGGCAACGCCGACCGGATGATTCGCGGGAGCCACCAGGACACTGCCGATGGCGCATACTAATATTACGCCCAGAATGAATGCCGAAATCGCCAGCGCACCCAGAATTTTCCCGCGACGGGTTAAGCTCATGCCCTTTCGACAGGCTTGGTGAGCCCTTGTTCACAAAGCGAGCCGGGATTTCGTGACTCTGGATATGGGGCCATGACAACCAGCCTTACGGCTTAAGAGGTTCTTTGAATGTTTTCTGAAAGTCAGCCTGCACCTTTTGTTTGCGGGTGGCCCAGTCATTCCAACTGGGTTCCCAAGCGACACCGGCCAGATTGGTCTGGGCGGCCGGCCAGACCACCGCCAGTTTTTGCCAGGCTTTTTCGGCCTCGTCAGCCTGATGCCAGGTCACATTGGATTCGACCAGGTTTAGGTGGTTTTCTGGATAATCCGGGGCCAGGGTGGCGGCGCGTTCGAGGTATTCCCGTGCCTTGCGTTTGCTGCCGATGCTGATGGGCCAACTGGGAGCATCCCGGTAAAGCAAGCCGAGACAGCGCACCGGCCCGGCGTAATCATAGTGCTCGTCGAGTTCCGCCGCCGTGGTGAATTCATGTTCGATTTCGCGGATTAATTTGTAGGCGGCCATGGAAGGCGATTCCGCCTCGGCAAGTTCGCCGTAGTCCATGGCCAGATAATAATGGCCGGGGGCAGATTTGGGGTCGCGGGCGATTAATTTACGGCAGGCATCGATACCAACCTGGGCCACCGCCGCGCGTTGCTCGGTGTTGGTGGCAAATTCGGCCCAGTCATAGCTGGTGCGGCCGAGCTGCCAGGCGTTGGTGGCGATCTCGGGATGCGCGGCAAATTCCTTTTGCGCAAGGACAAACGCCCGTTCGGCGCGGACGGCAAAGGTGCCATTGGTGGCGGCTTGACCCAGCACGGAGCACATGGCCAGCATATAGAATATGAAACCTTGCACCCAAACTGGTGTTGGCATGAACATGATGCGAATAATTAGAAGTTGCTATCGTGACGGAGTGATTTATACTCGGCAAGTGAGAATAAGCTGGAAATTTTTGCCCTTGGCATTGCTTACAGCCGCAACCGTGCTGTTGGCCGGGTGTGGTGGCATTAGTGCATCCCACACCATTTCGCCGCTGGATTTCTTAATGCCGGGCATTCTCAAGGCCGATCCGCCGCAAACGAATGCGCCGGCGGTCTTGGTCCAGTGTAACGTACAAATCGCTTCAGTCCGTTAACAACTTATGCGTTTCCCTTTTGCGCTGACGAAGAAAATCGCCAGTCACATCATCAAGCACAAACTGCGTAAAACTCCCAAGTTTGCGATGGTTTTGCAGCTTGAACCGCTCCATACCTGTAATCTTACGTGCACGGGTTGCGGGCGTATCCGTGAATATTCCACCAGCCTCAAGGACATGGTGCCCTTGGAGAAATGCCTCGACGTGGCCGTGGAATGCGACGCGCCGATGGTGTCCATCTGCGGCGGCGAACCACTGATTTACCCGAAGATCGAGGAACTCATCGCCGGCCTGCTTGAACAGGGCCGCGTCATCTACGTCTGCACGAACGGCATGTTCATGCGGAAAAAGATGCGGGATTATCTCGCCGCCATTTATACGCCGGAAATTGAGCCCAAGCTCAAACGCCTTCTCGCGGAAAAACTGATTACCGAGAAGGAAGCCGAAACGATTCGCAATGCCGATGATGCCGCCCGCAAAAAGGTCGTCATTCGTCCCACGCAATGGATGTACTGGAACGTGCACGTGGACGGCCTGGAATTTACGCACGATCTCATCGTTGAGCGCGAAGGCGTCTTCAAGGAATGCGTTGAAGCCATCAAGATGGCCAAGATTTTGGGCTATCAATGCGCGACCAACACCACCGTTTACAAGGAAACCGACGTGGCGGAGATCGAGGACATGTTCAAGTTCCTCTCGTCGCTCGAAGTGGACGGCCATACGATTTCGCCCGGCTACGATTACGACGCCGCCAAGAAGGACATGGCCAAGCGCCTGGGCAAGGACCCGAAGAATTTCTTCCTGACGCGCGATATGACGCGGGCGAAATTTGCGCGCATCGAGGAATGGGGCAAGGCCTTCACCATTTTCGGTACGCCGGTTTATCAGGAATTTTTGTCCGGCAAACGCGAGTTGACCTGCACCGCCTGGGCCATTCCCACCTATAATATCAAGGGCTGGAAAGCGCCGTGCTATTTGATGACGGATGGCCATTACGATGGCTACCAGGAAATGCTCACGAAAGTTGTTTGGGAAAATTACGGCGTGGTGGACGGCAAAGCCCGCGACCCGCGTTGCGAGCATTGCATGGTGCATTGCGGCTACGACCCGAGCGGCGCGCTGGGTACCAATTACAAGTCCGGCGACAACTGGAAGAATTTCAAATACAACTTCGGGCCCAAGCCGAAACCGTATGCGGCCTCGGCCGAGTTGGAGAAGCGCGCGTACAACGGCGTGACCATTGGCAAAGGCCATCTGGCCGAAGCCAAGGCAGCGTTGAATTCGCCCGCCGCCGGTGCCCGTGGTGCCTTTTCAAACACCACGCATCAAGAGGAGCACGTTGGCACCTTTTGTGGCAGTGAAGGTGATGGCGTCACTGCGAGCAAAAAGATTGAATGAAACCCGTTTTGAGGTAAAAATTCCGCAATGATCGGTCCAGTTCAGATCCGGAATTACAAATCGATACGCGACCTTAAATTTGATGCAAGGCGGGTCAATTTGTTTATCGGGGAGCCGAATACCGGAAAATCAAATGTCATTGAGGCGTTAAGCTTTTTTGCTGAAGGGGCATTTACCCATTTTAAAGATATTTTTCGGTTTCAAAATGTAGCCGATTTATTTTTTGACCAGAAAGTGGCGAATGAAATATTTGTCGCGATAGGGGACTGGGAGTTTTCACTCGTGTTCAGAGGAACCATATACAGTGGCTCATTGATCCAAGTCGTTGGTCCTGGAACCAAAATACCTAAATTAACGGTCAATCTTCATCATGATGGCGTCGTTGGGGTGCCCGGAGTAGCGGGTACGTCCGTTCGTTTTTACCGTTTTGCCTCGCTTGAGAACTTTCCCTCTCGTCAGCCAGGTGCATTGAATCCGCCGTTTGGTGACAATTTGGTTGCTGTGCTCTATTCCAATGAAGAGCTGCGCCAGAGGATTGGGGCCATCATTCGAGCGAAAGGGTTTCGCCTTCAGCTAAAACCTACCGAAAATGAATTGCTGATTACCAAGGATGTCAATGACGAGCTTTATAGCTATCCATGGAAAAGCGTTTCCGAAACCATTCGTCGCGTGGTTTTTCTGATGGCTGTTCTGGAAACAAACCAGAATATGACTTTATTGTTGGATGAACCGGAAGCAAACACGTTCCCGTTCTATACCAAATATCTGGCCGAGCGGATAGCTTTGGATGAAACGAACCAGTTTTTTATAACCACCCATAATCCTTATCTTTTATCCTCCATTGTGGAGAAGACACCAAAGGACAAGCTGGCGGTTTTCGTGACGCGCATGGAAAATTTTGAAACCAAGGTCAAACAGGTGCCGGAAAAGAATCTTCCGGAACTCTTGGAACTGGATTCGGATGCGTTTTTTAATTTGGACCGGCTGGTGGCGGAATGAAGCTTTTTCTCGAGTGCAAGCCGGATGAAACTTTGGCTGTCGCGCTGGGCGTGCCGGTTCGTGGCATTATCCATTGCCACGGGAAAGGAAAAGTTTCCCGCAATCTCCGGGATCATTCGGATGTGGTAGGAATGGTGGACGAGGATCTCGGGACCACGGAAACGCCAACGCTTAAAAAGTATGAGGAGGTTTCAGCCAGTTACGGAGTTAAGTTGAAACGGGACAAGGTGCAAAAGAACCGGCTTGTGGTAATATGTCCAAAACTGGAAGATTGGGTGATTGAATCCGCAAAAGCATCCAAAGTGAAGATGGCGAAATATAATTTGAGCGAGAACCCAAACGCATTGCATGCAGACATCAATTATCGTTTGCCGAATTTCCAGCGTTTGCTGGCGGATTTATTGAACCTGAACAATCCACGGCTTCTATATCTAAAGGCACTATTGGCAGGAAAAGATCATTAACCAATCCTTTTATGAGCAAAACCCTTTATCTTTCTCCACCCAGCTTCGACGGTTTTGACGGCGGCGCCGGTGCGCGGTACCAGGCGCGGCGCGAAGTCACCAGCTATTGGTATCCCACCTGGCTGGCGCAACCGGCGGCACTCACGCCCAATTCCCGGTTGCTCGATTGTCCGCCGCATGACATTGACCTGGCAAAGTGCCTGGCCATTGCCAAGGACTTCGACCACGTCATCATCAACACCTCCACGCCGTCGCTCAAAAACGATTGCAAGGTGGCCGAGGCCATCAAGGCGCAAAAGCCGGATACGAAGATCGGTTTCGTTGGCGCGCACACCATGGTGTTGCCCACGGAAACGCTCAAGGCATCGCCCGCCATTGACTGGGTGGGGCGCAAGGAATTTGATTTCACCTGCAAGGAAGTGGCCGAGGGCCGCGACCTGTCGACCATCAGCGGCCTGTCCTACAAAAACAAGGACGGCAAGATCATCCATAATCCCGAACGCGAAATGATTCAGGACATGGACACGCTGCCGTGGGTGGCGGATGTCTACAAGCGGGACCTGGAGATCGAAAAATATTTCATCGGTTACCTGATGCATCCGTACATTTCCATGTACACGGGGCGCGGCTGCCCGGCGCAGTGCAGTTTCTGTCTCTGGCCGCAGACGATTGGCGGTCACAAGTACCGGGTGCGTTCGCCGCAGAATGTGGCGGATGAAATGGCATACATGAAGAGTGCGTTCCCGCAGGTGCGCGAATTTTTCTTCGATGACGACACGTTCACGGCCAACCTGCCGCGCGCGCGTGAGATTGCCAAAAAGCTCGGGCCGCTGGGCCTGACCTGGAGCTGCAACAGCCGCGCAAACCTGGATTACGACACGATAAAATCTTTCAAGGACAACGGCCTGCGCCTGTTCCTGGTGGGTTACGAGAGCGGTAATGACGAAACGCTCAAGCGCATCAAGAAGGGCGTGACCACGGACGAAATGCGCCGGTTTACCAAGGCCTGCCATCAGGCGGGCGTGGTCATTCACGGCACGTTTATTCTGGGCCTGCCGGTGGAGACCAAGGAAACGATTGAGCAGACCATCAATTTTGCGAAGGAGTTGGATGTTTTCTCGCTGCAAGTGTCGCTGGCGGCACCATATCCGGGCACGGAACTTTACGAACAGGCCAAGCTCAACGGCTGGTTTGTGAAGAAAGATAAGACGGACCTGGTGGAAGCGGGCGGCCTGCAACAAAGCACGCTGGCGTATCCGGACGCAACGAAGGAAGAAATTTTCGAGGCGGTGGACCGGTTTTATCGCACCTACTATCTGCGTCCCAAGCCGATTTTGCGCATCATCAAGACGATGCTTGAAGACAAGGACGTCATGGTGCGTCGATGCCGTGAAGGCTATGAATTTTTCAAGAGCCTGAACCAGCGCAAGCAGGACCTGGCCGCCGCGCGGGCGTCGGCTTGACCAAGCCGGGCGAGGCTTTACAACGTTTACAGTTTAGACGCAACGGAGCATGTTTTCATGCTCCGTTTTCTTTGGGAGACATGCTGCGGGCATTATTTCACTCCGGGCGGGATTGTTTTGAATGCTAATCATTGAAACTTGTCTGAGGGTTGTTACCTGAATAAACTAACAGACAATGACTCGTAAATGCGCTTTTTTATTGGCTGCCCTGGCAGCGTGTTTGGCCGCCCCTGGCTGTATTGCCCAGCCCTCCAATGTGGCGGACAACACCAATGTGGTGGCCCAGCCGGTGGCTCCCAAAAAGGGCAAGCTGGGTGACCCCGCGCCGCCGTTGACGGTGGGCGAATGGATCAAGGGCCGGCCAGTAAAAATCCAACCCGGCACAAATATTTACGCGGTTATCTTTTGTACCTTGAGCCGGGCGGGTGATTTTGCCCTGACCAACCTCTGCGCCCTCCAGAAAGATTATCAGGACAGGGGATTGATCACGATTGTGGTCAGCGATGACGCGCCGGAAACCCTCCGGAATTTTATCCAGGTTCGCGGCGGCGACATTAATTTCACCGTGGCGGCCGACGATTTGGCGCGCAAGACGGGCAGCGCCTATGAGCATACCTTCAACGTGTTCATGTCTCCTGCGGCCTTTGTGGTGGGCAAGGATGGCAACGTCCTCTGGTACGGCCATCCTTTGCGCGAAGGCATGGGCGAAGTCGTTGATGACATTGTAAATGGCCGTTATGACATGAAAAAGACCGGCAAGAAAATGCAGGCCAACCTGCAAATGGACACGTATCTGGCCATGGCGCGGCAGGATGATCCCCAGACAGCCCGAGTTGGCCTGATAATGCTGCGGACCCGCACCAACGACGCGCCGGCGCTGTGCGACCTGGCCTTTCAGATAGCCACCGCGCCCGGCATTGTGCAACGCGATGCGGACCTGGCCAACAAGGCGCTGGATCGCGCGGCGGAAATTTCCACGACCAATACCACGGACATCATCATTGACCGCGCCATGTTGCTTTTCCAGACCGGCAAAGAGGAGCAGGGCCTGGCCAAGGCCAAAGAAGCACTGGCCACGGCGAAGACCGATGAAGACAAGGGCGTGGTCAATGCCTGCATCCGCGCCATGGAATATCGCATTGCCAATAATAAAACCAACGAAGTGCCAGCGGATGCGGCGGCGACTACCAATGCCCCGGCTGGCAATCCTTAACCCTTCTTTGGGTGGCATTTGGTTTTGGAGTGATTTAGAAAATCCTACAGTCATCCGGCGAGAGTGCTGAACGCTCCATCAGGTGCCGCTTCTACTGAGGGACGACCCTGTAGCGGCGCTCTATGAGCGCTGGGAAAACGCAAATCGACTGGCAAAACGTCGGCGGTCCACAGACCGCCGCTACAGAACCGCGAAGGTGAAGTGGTAAGACTTGCACCCAGCCTAAGCGGCGTGCGCGGAGCGCCCGCCCTGCTATGAGTTATGTCAAGCGAAGTCGCGGCGCGATTTGTTTTTTTCTTAAAAGGTTTTTTCTTTGGCCTTTCCCGTCGGGTTGGAGGCTCGAAACGTTTTCCTGGCATTGGCAAGGGCGTC
>Ga0265327_10002136_pt1 | contig 21837 bp, 20 predicted proteins | sample 41621metaG_FD_202089 | JGI IMG/M metagenome (GOLD analysis project Ga0265327, IMG submission 202089) | Rhizosphere microbial communities from Carex aquatilis grown in University of Washington, Seatle, WA, United States - 4-16-21 metaG | ecosystem: Host-associated > Plants > Roots > Rhizosphere...
CGGCGCTGATTGCCATGACCGCCCGCTGCTGGCCCAGCGAGGAGGGGAAGTCGGGTTTGCGCATCCCCACTCCCAGCGAGATGAACAGGGCCCAGGCGACCAGGAGTCCGCCCGCAATGTAGAACGGGGTCTTGCTCTTCTCGGCGGCAAGGACCAGGCCGAGCTTGAGGGCGAAGGTGTGCATCGGGCGCGAGACTAGCCGATGAGCCGCCGGGTATGCTCCGCGGCGCGATGGCCGAGGTGATCAGAACGCCCGACGAGGCGTTGGAAGGGCTCCCCGACTTTCCCTTCGAGTCCGTCTACCGCGAGGTCGAGGGGATACGGCTGGCCCACCTCGACGAGGGCGAGGGCAAACCGGTCGTCTTCTTCCACGGAGAGCCGACCTGGTCCTACCTCTGGCGCAAGGTGATCCCGGCCGTCAGGGACGCCGGGTTCCGCTGCATCGCCCCTGATCTCGCAGGCTTCGGACGCTCCGACAAGCCCACCGACATCGGCTTCTACACCTATGACCGCCACGCCGCCCTCGCGGGCTCGCTGCTTGAGGAACTCGACCTGCAGGGCGCCACCGCGGTCGTCCACGACTGGGGCGGCCCGATCGGCCTGCGTCTGGCCGTCGAGCACCGCGAGCGCTTCGACAGGATCGTGATCCTCGACACGGGCCTGTTCACGGGGCATCAGCGCATGAGCGACGCCTGGATGATGTTCAGGGACTTCGTCGAGAGGACCGAGGACCTGCCGGTCGGATTCCTCGTGCGAGGGGGCTGCAAGAACGATCCGGGCGACGACGTGATCGCCGCCTACGACGCCCCCTACACCTCGGTGGGCTCAAAGGCCGGCGCGCGGGCCTTTCCGCTGCTGATCCCCCAGACCCCCGAGGCGCCCGGAGCAGAGGCCGGCCAGCGCGTCCTCGAGGCCCTGGCCGCTGATGAGCGCCCCACCCTGATGCTCTGGGCCGATTCCGACCCCGTGATCCCCTTCTCCGTGGGAGAGCGGTTCGCCGAGTCGATCGGGCTCGATGCGCCCCGGATGATCCCCGAGGCCGGGCATTTCCTGCAGGAGGACCAGGGCCCGCTCATAGGGCAGCTGATCGCCGAGTGGCTTACGGCCTGAAGGCCTGAGCCCCCTACTCCTCCTCGGGGCCCGGTGCGATCTGCGCCGGCTCCGGAGTCGGTTCCAGACCCGGCTCCGAACGGGCGGCCCGCAGCTCGTACTCACGCCGGCGATTCAGATCGGCTCCCGCGAGGACACGGTCGGCCTTCATCGCCCGGGACATGCCCTCCGACAGCGAGCGCGGGAGCAGCACGCCGAGGGCGTTGGTGCGCTTCGCCGACTTCGGCACCCAGACGTCGACGATCCCGTGCTGCAGGGCGTCGACGATCGCCTCGGCCACGTCCTTCGGCTCGAGATTGCTCATGCCACGCGCCTCGCCCAAGCCCGAGCCCAGCTCGGTGTTGACGACGAAGGGCATCACGTAGCTGACGTCGATATGGGCACCCATCAGGCGCAGCTCGCCCCGGATCGCCTCGGTCAGCCCGACGACGGCGTGCTTGGTGGCCGAGTAGGTCGCTCCACCGGGGGCGCCGAACTTCCCGGCCTGGGAGGAGATGTTCACGATGTGGCCCCGGTCGCGGGGGATCATCCGGGCGAGCGCCAGCTTCATCCCCAGGATCACGCCGTGGATGTTGATGTCCACCATCCGCCGGGCCGTCAGATCGTCCTCGTCGATGAAGCGGCCCACCTGCATGATCCCGGCGTTGTTGACCAGCACGTCCAGCGGGCCGAAGCGCTCCTCGGCGCCGTCCAGGAAGGCCGCGTAGGAATCGCGGTCGGTCACGTCCAGGGGCAGGGCGATCGCCGACGGGCCGAGCTCCGAGGCCGTCTTCTGGGCGGCCGGCAGGTCGACATCGCCGATCGCCACCTTCATTCCGTGGGCCAGGAAGGCTTCCGCGGTGGCGCGCCCGATACCGCGCGCTGCGCCGGTGATCGCCGCTGTGTCTCCGGCGAGGATGCGGGGCTGCTTGGCCATCAATGTTCCTCCTGGTCTTGGGGCGATTCCTCGGATGCAACGCTACCGCGCAGGGCCGGCCGGCGCTCCCCGGGTAGTAGGGTGCAGACATGCCGTTCTTCAAGGTCGAGGGGCAGCGCCTGGCGTACACCGAGTTCGGCGGCGGACCCGCCGCGGTAACCGGTTCGGGCACCCGCGGGCGCACCGCGCCGAGCCGCTCGGGATCCGATCGGCCCCTGATCCTGCTGCACGGCCTGATGCTCTCCCAGGAGATGCATCGCCCACTGGCCGAAGATCTCGCGGCGCGAGGCAACCGGGTTATCACCCTGGACCTTCTGGGCCACGGCTCATCGGATCGCCCGCGTGACATGTGGCGCTACTCGATGGCCACCTACGGCCGTCAGATCGTCGCTCTGTTGGACCATCTGGAGATTGAGCAGGCAGTCGTCATGGGCACCTCTCTGGGTGCCAACGCGGCCCTGGAGGTCGCCTCGGCTCATCCCGAGCGCCTGCGTGGCCTGGTGATCGAGATGCCCGTCCTCGACAACGGCCTGCTGGGCAGCGCGCTGGCCTTCACCCCGCTGCTGGTGGCACTGACGTTCGGTGAGTCGATCATGAAGGTCGTCGCCCGGGGGGCCAGGGCGATTCCCCGAAACCTCCTGCCGCACTACTCGAACGTCATGCTGGACGTCTTCCGCCAGGAACCCGGCCCGGGGGGCGCCCTGCTTCAGGGCCTGTTCTTCGGGCGCATCGCCCCGCCACGCGACGAGCGCAAGACGTTCACCACCCCGGCGCTGATCCTGGGCCACATGCGGGACCCCGTCCACCCGTTCTCAGACGCCGGCATGCTGGCCAAGGAGATGCCCAACGCCCAGCTGCTCGAAGCCGACTCGCTGGTAGAGCTGCGGATGCGCCCCGAGCGCCTGACCGGCGAGATCGCCGACTTCCTCGACGAGGTCTGGAAGAGCCGCCGCAGCGCGCGGAGCACCAAGAAGCCGGCCGCCAAAGCACCGGCGCGCAGGCCGCGGAAACGCGCCGCCGCAGGCGCCCGCGGCTGAGCGGGCCGCCGGCCCGCCGGTCTATTCGGCGGGCAGCAGTTCCAGTTCGTTGACCGTGACGCGGCCCGGAGCTTCCGGGGTGCCGACGGCCGAGGCGGGAGCACGGCTGATCCAGAGCGTCACGAAGCGGTAGGACTTCCTCTTGTTCCGCAGGCCGATCCGCGAGTGCTTTTTCTTGATCGTCAGCGAGTGACTCAGGGTCACCCATGCCTTGTCGGTGATCGACGAGGGAACCGTGTGGCCGTTGGCTCCGTAGACCTGGACGATCATTCCTGGGGTCGTGGTGATGATCTTGACCGCCGAGAGCTTCTGGGCGGTCTTCAGATCGATCAGCAGGCCCTCCGCCATACGGGGGGCCGTGGCCGGGTTGACCTGGGCCGTCCAGCCGGTCGACTTGTCCCCGTCGATCGCCAGGCTCGGGTCGCCGAAGGTGTCGGCCGGGTAGGCGTAGGGGTTGTAGGTCTGGGCCGCGTTCGTGTCCAGGAGGATCGGTTCAGGTTCTTTCTTTTCGCCGCCTGAGCCGCCCGTTTTGCCGGCTTCTTCTTTGGCTTTGGTTTCTGCCGGGGTCGTCGTGGGGGTGGTGGCCGGCGGTGTGGTGGCCGGCGGCGGCGTCACGGCCTGCAGCGGGATCTTCGGCGGGGTCGTGACCGCCGGGACACTCGTGGTGGGAGTGCTCGGGGTTGTGACTCCCGGGGTGCTCGTCGCGGGCGGCGGCGCCTGAGCGACCGTTGTCGTCGTGACGGGGGTCGCGGGGCTCTTCTTGGTGAGGGCCGCGACGCCGGCCGCGGCGGCTCCCAGCACCAGGGCGATCGTGATCGCCGCGATCCCTGCCGCAGAGCGCCAGCCCGCTCCTCCGACGCTCCCGCGGGCGGCTGCGCCGCAGTTCAGGCACCAGTCCTGCTCGGGGGCCATCGCATGCCCGCAGTTGGAGCAGACCGGTCCACCGGCGGGGGCCGGTGCCTCGGCTGCCCCGGGCGCGGCGCCGTTGGCGCTCTCCGGCGGCTCGGGCTCGGACTGCTTCGTCTCGGCCGGCTGGCCGTCGGTGATCAGAGCGCTCACCTGGTGGATTCTAGCCCCACGAACAGCACCGGAACGCAGTTGGCAGATCGCCCTGCACGCTCAGCGTGGCGGGGGAGGGCCCCCGGGGACGATGTCCCGGCCGGTGGGGTTCAGGGCCTCGTCGAGCTCGAGCTGCCAGTAGTAGCGGGTGAATGTCATCCCCGAGCGGAACTCTCCGACATGGGGCTCGACCGTCTCGCCGGCGGCCATCGCGACGATCAGCTCGGGATAGGTGCGTCCCGGCAGCGCCGCATAGACGGGCGCCGGGAAGGCACCGCCGAAGCGGGTGTTCACATCGGTGATCCCCAGCCCCACATCGGGGTCGCGGAAGACCTGGACCGTGGCCGGGCCGCGGACCCCCAGCGTCTCGACGACCCGGCGGCCCAGGTCGATCATCTCCTGATCGTGGATCACCTGGCCCTTGATCGACTCTCCGCCGCGTGACTCAAGCATCGTCCGGGGGATCGCGTTCAGGCAGCGCCCCTCCAGATCGCTCAGGCAGTCGATCGAGATCTCCGGGCCGTTCATCGCTCGCTGGACCATCGTCGGCTCATGGACGTAGTCGATGAAGAAGGCCGCCTGAGCGGGGTCGCGGGCGAAATGGATCGAGCGCGCTCCCGATCCGCGCCGGGGCTTGACCATGACGGGATATTCGAGGTTCTCGAGATCCTCCTCCGGCAGCACCGTCGGGGGAGACGGCAGGCCGTGGGACTCCAGCAGGAGGTGGGTCTCGTACTTGTCGTAGGTCGCTCGCGCCACCGCAGAGGAGGGCACCATCGCGGGAAGCTCCCCCTGCTCTCGGGCCGTCGCCAGGATTTCGATGTCGAGATCCGTCAGCGGCAGGACCGCGCCGACTCCGTGCTCCGCGCAGAGGGCCTGGAGAGCAGCCACATATCCCGGGTCGTCCATCCTGGGGACCTTGGCCCGCACGTGGGCGGCGTATTGAGCCGGGGCCAGCGCCGACGGCTCAGCGACGACCGTCCTGGTCAGGCGGGCGAAGCACGAGACGATGTCGTAGCGCTTGCCGACCGCCGTCAGCAGGATCGCCGGGCGCTCTGGGAGGGAGGTGCTCACTGCTCCCCCTGCCAACCGCCGGTCTGCCCCTTGTAGAGGCCTGAGCCTCCAAGGACCAGCGAGGCCGTCCTGGCCAGTATCTGCATGTCCATCCTGGGGGAGCGGTGTTCGATGTAGTACAGGTCCAGCTCGATCCGCTCGGGCCACGGCAGGGAGGCGCGGCCGTTGACCTGGGCCCAGCCGGTGATCCCGGGACGGATCGCCAGGCGTCCGCGCTGGCGCTCGGTGTACCGGGCCACCTGGGAGGGCAGCGTCGGACGAGGGCCGATCAGCGACATCTCCCCGCGCAGCACGTTGATCAGGTTCGGAAGCTCGTCCAGCGATGTGCGCCGCAGGAGCGCCCCCACCCGGGTGATCCGGGCATCCCCGACGTTCACGGCGAGGCCCGCTCCGGTGTTTTCCGCGTCCTTGACCATCGTGCGAAGTTTGAGCATCTCGAAGGGCCGGCCATCCCGTCCGGCTCGGATCTGGCGGAACAGCGCCGGGCCGGGTCCCTCGAGGCGGATCGCCACGATCGCGACGGCCATCAACGGTGCGGCGAGAACGAGGCCCGCTGCCGATACGACGATGTCGAGAGCCCTGCGGAGCACTACGGCGGATTCTCGCAGCGCCGGCTGGTGGCCGTTCAGCGGGTTCCCTCGGCCGCCTCCCAGGAGGCCTCCGTCCCGTGGCGAAGCCAATCCCACAGCCCTGCCGCCGGCGAGGCCGTGGTCAGCACGTAGTAGCGAGCCAGCAACAGCGGGCGGAGCCGCAGCGGCCCGGCCAGCATCGCCGCGAGAAGCAGCCCCAGCTGGGCTGTGAGGGTCAGCGCGTAAAGCCACTGCGCCGGTCCCGCCCCGAGCGCGAGGATCGCCACGTTGCTCGCCAGTGCCAGCAGATGGAGCCCCGGCGAGGCGTATCGCAGCAGGCGGTGGGAGAGGATCATCACCGCGTATCCCGGCGGGTAGCCGCGCGGGGAGAGCATGCCCCCGCGCAGCAGGATCGGCCAGGTGTGGCTCATCATCCGCCGCTTGCGGGCGAACTCCCCACCCAGGCTGGGCACCATCTTCTCGCTGGCACGCGCCCCGGGGACGTAGACGGCCCGCAGGCCCCGCTTGACCATGTTGAAGGGCAGCGACAGATCGTGGCCCATGATCGGGTCGACCACCAGATAGGAGTCCTTCCTGGTGGCGTAGATCGCGCCGTTGCCGGCCGTGATCGAGGAGAGACGAGACTCCCAGCCGCGGATCGCCATCTCGTAGCGCCAGTAGACGCCCTCCTGGTTGCTGCCCTCGCGGCCCGAGGCGCCCTGGATGAAGCGCACCTGACCGCAGGCGTAGCCGACCTGGGGATCGCCGAACGCTCCCACCAGCTCCCTGGCGGCGGAGGGCTCCCAGAGCGAGTTGGCGTCCGAGAAGGCCAGGACATCGCCCGCGGCGCGTTGGACGGCCGCGTCCTGGGCGCGGATCTTGCCGCCCCTGGGAAGCTCTAGGACGAGGTCCGCGCCGGCCTCCCGCGCACGCTGAGCCGTCCCGTCCGAGCATCCATCGCAGGCGACGATCACCTCGATCAGCTCCCGGGGGTAGTCGAGAGCCAGGGCATTGACGACCTTCGCCCCGATCACCAGCTCCTCGTCGTGGGCCGCGACGATCAGCGTCAGGCGGGGGAGCTCGGAGCCGGAGCCCTGGCGCGAGGGCGCCCGGCGGAACCTCGCGAGGACCGCGAGCGCGACGGCATAGCCGAGCTGGGTCCAGACGATCAGGGCCAGCGAGAGCCAGAACAGGATCTCCAGGGCGGTCATCGCGGCGGCTCCTGGCCGCGGGCACCGATCAGCCCGCCGTAGAGCTCCAGCGTCCGCCGGCCGATCTCATCCCATGAGTACTCGCCCTCGGCGGCCTCCCGGGCGCGGCTGGACATCTCGGTCAGTGCCCCACGGTCGGCCAGCAGCTCGAGCATCGCCTGATGAAGGGCCCGGGCGTCTCCCGCGGGGAATGTCCGGGCGGCTCCCGTTCGAGCCACCTCTCCGAAGCCGCCGACATCGCTCAGGAGCAGCGGCTTGGCGAAGGCCAGGGCCGTGAACAGCACACCCGACTGGTCGATCTCCCGATAGGGCAGCACCACGAGATCCGCTCGCTTGAAGTAGGCCGGAAGCTCGTCGTCATCTATGAAACGAGGCACGAAGCGAACGCCCGGCGGAGCGGCTGCAAGCAGCTCCGAGATGTCCATGCGGGGCATCCCGGCTATCCACAGCTCGGCGTCCTCGATCCCCCGCCAGGCCTCCAGCAGGAGGTCGATCCCCTTGTAGGGGCGCATCAACCCGAAGCACAGCACTACCGGCTTGTCCGTCTCGAAGGGCGCCCCCGGCGCCCAATCGGGACCGGGGCCCGGGGCGGCGAGATGCTCGAGGACGCCGTGCGGGATCACGTGGACGAGCGAGGGATCGACTCCAAGCTCATCGGTCAGCCTTCTGCGTCCATGCTGGGAGTGAACGACGATTGCGTCGAAGCGTCCGTAGAGGCGGCGCTGGGCGGCCCGCTGCCCGGGTCGCGGCTCGCGCGGAAGGATGTCGTGCGCCGTCAGGACCCTCGGCCTGTCCGGCAGCAGCAGGCCGTCGAGATGCTGCACCGTCAGCCACTGGAAGTGGACCACGTCGGCGCCGGCTGCCGTGCGTCTGTAGCGGAGCATGTCGGGCACGTGCTCGACGAGCTTGGCCAGGCGACGGGCACGAGGGTCCCTGATCCCGGCTGCCCGGCGGTAGAAGGACTGATGCGTCTCGTAGCCCTCCGGCGGAGCGACGGCCCCGTAGGCGAAACGGCTCGTATGCAGCTCGACATCGGCCCCGGCCCGCGCCAGTGCGCCGCAGAGCGCGTGGTCGTAGGGGGGCGTGAAGGCCGACGGATCGACGACTTGAACGCGCACGGCAACGGACAATAGGCGCGTCTGAGGCGAGAATGGGGTGGTGAGCGAGCCCGGGACACCCCAGACGATCGAGATCACCTACTGCGTGGTGAACACCTCGCAGCGCGATCTGCTGCTACGGGGACTCGATGCGATCGGCCGGGAGCGCTCGTCCGTTCCCTTCGCCACGGAGGTCCTCGTGCTGGACAACGGCTCCCGCGACGGATCGGCCGAGGCGGCCCGCGAGCACCCGGCGGTCGACGAGACGATCGCGCTGGGCGAACGCCGCGGGAAGGGGGCCAACGACTCCGAGCTGCTGCAGCGTGCCCGCGGGCGCTTCTGCCTGCTGCTCAACGAGGACTCGGAGCTGCAGGCCGGTGCGACCCTGGCGCTCTGGGAGGCACTGCGCGACCGTCCCGGCGCCGCCTGCGCGGGAGCCCGTCTGCTGCGACCCGACCGAACCCCGCAGGCTTCGGCCTGGCGCTTCCCCGGCACTGGGACGGCGCTGGCAGGCGCGTTGTTCCTCCATCGGCGGCTCACCGTCCAGAGCCGCGGGAGCAGGACCCGATCCGTCGACTGGTGCCAGTCGGCCGCGCTGCTCGTTCGGCGGGAGGCCGCCGCGCATGTCGGCTGGCTCGACCCGGATTTCTTCGTCTACTCCGATGAGGTCGACTTCGCCTGGCGTCTGTGGCAGGCGGGCTGGAGCAGCGTCTACGTGCCGGGGGCGGCGGCGATCCACCACGAGCAGCTGGCGACCGATGCAGTTCCCGAGCGGCGGATCGTGGAAATGGCGCGCAACCGCGACCTGTACATGAGGAAGCACCATTCGGCCGCATCGGCTCTGGCGGTGCGTTGGCTGACTGCCTTCAGCTACGCCGTGCGGGCCCTCGCCGCGCTGATGCTTCCCGGACACAATCCCAGGCGCTATTGGCGCCACGTGACGGCAAGTATCCAGCCGACGCGCGGGGAGGGCCTGCGCGAGGCGGCCGCCGAGTACAACCGGCGCGGCTGAGCGACGGCTCGGGACAGCTCAGACGTCCCGCAGGGGATCCTCCGCATAGGCCTCGACTTCGCCGTGTCCCGCCCGGAAGGCCGCCACCCGGCGGCGCCCGTCCGCCCACAGGCGCTTTGCCTCGGAGCGCTCGTGGGGGTGGAAGAAACGGGTGCCAAGGAGAGCCAGCGGCACCAGGCCAAGCCAGGCCACCCGAGTGAGAAGCCCCGCCAGGCCGTCGCTCGGTAGCAGCAGCTCTCCGCTGACGGCCACGACCGCGAGGATTGCCAGGAGCTGGGCCAGGCGCCGCCATTCAAAGCCCACCTCGAAGAGCCGCCGGGTGAGGACATACATGACAGTGAGCATCGCCGCGTAGGCCCCGCACAGGGCAAGCCCGGCCCCGGCGATCCCCAATCCGGCGCCGGAGTCGGGGACCAGCAGGAGCAGCAGGCTGATGTTGACGAGCAGACCCGCCGCAGCCGCCGGGAGGTTTCGCGAGGTGACCCGGGCTCGTCCGGAGATCGCGACGAACACGAGGTAGAGCCCGTAGAGCGCCCAGCCCAGTGCCAGCCAGGGCAGCGCTTTATAGGCGTCGAAGTAGCGCGGTTCGGCGAGCAGGCGAACCATCCAGCGGCCCAGCAGCGCGACGCCGCAGACGACCACGCCGGTGGCAAGCGCGTAGTAGGTCGTGACAAGCGAGTACAGCCGCCCCGCCTCCTCGTCACTCTCGACCGAGTAGGCAAGGGGAGGCCAGGCGTACTGGAAGCCGCGCACCGCGACGAACACGACGGTTGCCAACTTGATCGAGATTGCGTACTGCCCGGCGGCCGTGGGTGAGTAGCTGCGGAACAGGTAGAGGCGATCGGCCACCTGCAGCGCATAGACGCTCGCGTCGGCCGGGACGGTCGGCAGGCCGAAGCGCAGCATGGATCGCAGGTCGGAGAAGCGGACCCGCAGCGAGACGCGCCCCCGCAGCACCCACCAGAGCCCCAGCACGACGATCCCCGACGCGGCGAAGTTGCCCAGCAGCAGGCCGCGGGCGCCCTCGCCGGCGACGACGACCAGCGAGATGGTGAACACAACCGTCATCCCCACGTTGGCTCCTGAGGCGATCACATAGGTCCGCGAGCGCTCGTCGACTCGTAGCTGCGCGTAGGCCATCTCCAGGTTGGTGAACGCCCACAGGCCCAGCAGAGCGCAGTCCAGCAGTTCCGGATCGCGAAAGCCCAGGATCAGCTGGGAGAGATCGCTCGCGAACGGAGCGGCGATGATCACGGCCAGCGTCGTCGTCCAGGCGACCGTTGCGGTCGCCGTGCGGGCGATCCGGGCGCGGCGCTCCTCGTCTTCGTCATCGAAGTAGAAGCGCACGAACGCCTCGCCCACGCCGACGCGAAGCAGGATGCTCGAGAGGATCACCGCCGTCAGCAGCGTTTCGGCGGCGCCGTAGGCGCTGGGCGCGAGATGGCGCGTGTAGAGCGGCAGCGTGAGCAGCGCCAGGGCCTTCGCCAGGATGTCCCCGAACTGGTAGGCGGCGCCCGTCGTGACGAGCCGCTTCAGGTAGCCGAGCACGCCCAGACGCTACTGCCCGGCGCGGTCCGGGCGGCCCCGCGCGAGCGCCAGGCCGAGGCCCAGGAGGGCCCACGTGAAGGGGTCCTCGAGGAAGTCCGCATAGGTCCAGGTGTGGAGCACCAGGGCGGCGAATGCCGCCGCGACGGCGATTCTCGGCGGCGATCGCCCGGCGCCGGTGAACAGGGCCAGCAGGGCCGTCACGAGCAGCGCGATGTAGAGAGCCAGCCCCAGGATCCCCTGCTCGGCCGCCACGGTCACGGGAATCGTGTGCGACGCCGAGGTCGCGTTCTGGGCGGTGGCACGGCTTGTGGCGGCGTGGGCTTTGTACTGCTTTTCGAAGGAGCCCGACCCGTATCCCTGCAGGGGCCGTTCGGCGAACAGTTCAAGGCCACCCGTGACCAGGCCGGCACGACCGCTGGTGGCGTTGGAGGTCGAGCCTTTCGATCCCTTCAACCCGAAGTGGAGGCTCGTCGGCGCCAGCAACAGGACCGCGCCCGCAAGCGCCACGATCGCGACAGACACATAGAGCGTCCGGCGCAGGTCCCAGCGGTATGCCGCCAGCACCGCCAGGCCCAGAAGGAGCGCGGCAATGCTCGACTGCGAGAAGCTCGTCACCAGTCCGGCGAGCAGCCAGGCCAGCACGGCCGCCCCGATCTGGACGGTCCTTCGTGAGCCCCACAGGACGGCGGTGGTCACAGCGACCATCACCAGCGCCAGAAAGCGTCCGTAGATACTCGGGTCGAAGAAGACGGAGTTGACCCGGAAGTAGTTGTCGTACTGGTTGGCCTCGACCACCTTGGGGTTCAGGAAGAGGCTCTTGCGGGCGTACTCGACGAAGCCCACGCCGGCGAACAGGACAGCCAGAATCACCGCAAGCCCGAGGCAGCGGCGCAGCAGGCGGGCCGTCCAGTCGACTTCGCGCAGAAGCACGAACAGGAGGCCGAACGGGACATAGAAGACGGCGATGTTCTCGAGCGCCTTGGCCCTGTCATCGGAGTAGGCGGTCTGGATCGTGTAGAGCACGACGGCCGCGAGCAGCAGCCAGGGCACGTAGCGGGCGGCGGGGTCCTCCCGCTTCGCCGGGGACGGGTCAGATGCGCCTCGAGTCCAGAGCAGCCGGGGGATCAACCGCGCGATCGTCCCGGCGGCGATCACCAGGTAGAGCGGGATCAGGAGGTTGACCGTTCTCCCGTCGGCTGCAATTGGGAGCCTGAACGGAAGTGCCAGCACGACCAGCAGCGGCAGGGCCTCCTCGCGCCGGCGCATCAGGACGGCGAGGGCGCCGATCACGAGGGCCGCTCCCAGTGCCGCCGCCACGAGCGTCCCGGCCCCCGGAAGGGTGGTCGCCGGCTGCGCGACCAGCCGGCTCACGGGCCCACCAGCCTGAAGCTCCGTGGCAGGTTGACCGCGTGATGGTGCAGGAAGCTGACACGCACCCGGTATTCGCCGGGCTTGGCCAGCGGCCCGTGGAGATGGGGGATCAGGTGTTTGGTGGCGCCGGATTCGCTCAGCTTCACCGTGTATCCGTGAGCGACTCCCCGGCGGCCGTTCCAGCGCAGCGACAGCGTTTTGTAGCGCTGGACCGGGAATTCGCGCAGCAGCGTCGCGACGCTGTCCCCCTGCGAATCGATGATCGTGACCGTCACGCGATCTGCGCTTGAGAGCTTGAAGGAGATGGCCTCCAGCGGAACGTGGCCGCCGGGATAGGGGGAGAAGTAGGGCGCCAGCCTTGGCGTCTGCACGACCGTCGGAGTGTGCTTCAGGCGCTGAGTCAGGAAGAAGGCGCCGAAGCAGGCGACCACGAGCACCGCGAAGACGATCCGCCCGAGCGGATCACCCGGGCCCCCGCGCGACAGGACGGAGGAGTCCTCGCGCCCCGCCCCCGCGGCGCCTTCGGTCAATCCGCGCCGCCCAGCGCGAAGCGCTCGACCGTATCGGAGCGCAGGCCCAGGCGAAGCGTCTCCAGCGAGAGGACATCGTCGGGGGCGATGTTGCCCAGGCTGCACTCGGTGCCGAAGTGCTTCAACAGCCAGACCTGTTGAGCCTGCAGCGGTGCGTCGAAGATCAGCCGCTCCGTGTCGATCGAGTGGGCGATCTCATCGATCAGGCCCGTCCGCGGTTCGCCGTTGGCCCGGTAGATCCCGGCGGTGCCCGACTCGCGCGCCTCGGCGATCACCTTCCACGCCCCGGCCTCGAGGTCCCGTTCGATCTGTTCGACCCAGACATAGGGGGGCATGATGAACTCCACGTCCTTGCTGCCGACCTCGGCAAAGACGATGAACTCCTTGGAGAGCTTTTCGATCAGCTCCCGCTTGAGCTCCGCCGACAGATCGATCGTCCCGTCGGAGATCTCGACGTGGCGCAGGCCCAACTCGCGGAGCCAGGCGATCAGGCCATCTACCCGCCCCTGGCGAATCGCGATCTCGGTGAGCGTGCCGCCCAGGACGACGGGGATGTCGTTGGCGGCGTAGCGCTCGAGCTTCGGCTTCAGGTTGGCGCTGACGATCGCCGTTCCCCATCCGAGCTTCACGATGTCGACGCTTGGACCGGTGACCTCGAGCAGGCCATCGACCTCGGCGACCGACAGGCCCCGGTCGATGACGTGCGTCAGACCGTGCTCGCGGGGCTTCGCCGAGCGAGCGGGTATGTCGAGCCAGCCGGCTATGGCGTCGTTGCCTTGTCCGTGCCGACGATCACCACGACCTTCGCCGACCCGGCGAGTGCCGCAACGGCCTGTTCGATCGGCTGGACATGGCTGACCGCCAGCGAATGCGCCACCCCTTCGGCGTCGGCCTGGTGGCCACTGACGTACTCGACGACTGTTGCTTCATTGGCGCCCGGCGGCCTGCCGAATGCGGCTGCCGCCTGGGAGTAGCCGTTCTGCTGAAGGACGGTCGAGAACCGCCGCGCCAGACCGACCGATTCGGTCCCGTTGAGGACCGTCACCGCTGTTTCGGCGGGAGGGGTCGCTTTGGCCGACGGTTTGGTCGCTTTTTTGGTGGTGCTCGTGGTTTTCGCGCCGGTGGAGCTGGTTCGGGTTTCCGAGGTGCCCTGCGAAGCGCTGGTGTTGGCCTTGTCGTTCGACCCTCCGCTGCTGCGGGTGGCAAGCACCACGACCAGCGCCAGGATGACAACCAGCCCCGCGCCGATCAGAAGCATCCGCCGGCGCGGTCGTTTTTCCCGACGGGTCAGTCGCTCTTCGGCAGTGAGCTCTCCGTCGCCGCCGCGACGACGTGAAGATCCGCCTGCTGCCGCCGCAGCCGTCGCACCGGCCAATGCGGCGCGGGCGTCGGTGCTCGCCGGGGCGCGCCTGGGTGCGCTCGGCGCGGGTGGCATCGGGGGCCGTTTCGGAGCGTCGGCGGCTGCCCCCGCGGCGGCGGGGCCGGCGCCGGCCGGGGGCGCCGGGGCTCGCGGCGCCCCAGCAGCGGGAGCCGCCGCCTCCGGTGAAGCGGGGGTCTCGGGAGTCGCCGGTCCCGAGACAGGAGCGGCAGCGCCATTGGCGGCGGAGGCAGCGGCCGGGGTGGCCGGTGCGGGGGCGGCCCCTCCGGCCGGGGCCGCCGGTGAAGGAGGAGGCGTCGCGGGCTTCTGCCAGGGGATCGGCTTGGGTCCGGCCTCGGCCGGAGCGCCGGGCGTGGCCGCCGGCGCCGCCGGATTGCCGGCAGCCGCCGCACCTGCGACGGTCGCGGGAGCCCCTGTGGGCGCCGGGGCTCCGGTCGGTGCGGGAGCGCCTGCAGGCGCGGGAAGCGGGGGCGCCGGTGCTCCGGTCGCGGTGACCGGCTGGGATCCCGCGGGGACCGCTCCGGGCTGCGTTCCGGGAGGCGCGTCGCCCGCGACTCGCGTGGCCGCAACGCCGGCCGCCGTCGCGGCCACGGCTCGGCTATGGATCGGTTGGGCCCGCGGCACCGGCCTGACACCCTGAGCCGGCTGGGGGCTCTGCGGCACCGGGGCAGGCTGCGCGGGCTGCTGAGCCCGAACCGCGGCGGCCTCGCTGACTTTCTGCTCCATGTCGGCGGCACGCTCGGGAGCTCGGCCGGCCCACTCGCGCAGCCGCCTGATCTCTCGTGCCTGCGAGAAGACGAGCAGCGAGAGGATGGCGATCCCGACGAGCGATGCAACACCCGCGATCAGAGCGATCTTGTTCGAGGTGCTCGTAAAGAATGCGGTCGCGAGCAGCGGAGAAATCATGAATTGGGGGAGTGTACGAGGGGCTCAGGCGCGACGCGATCCTCAGCGGCACCGCCGGTGTCCTGCGCGACCGGCTTGACGGGCTGCGCGCCATCCTGCTGCGCGGCGGGCTCCTCGGGCTCGCGGAGCTCGCGGGACAGCTCTGAGACCTTTGCCGCCAGGCCGGCGGCGTCTCCCTCGAGCACCAGCAGCTGTATCTCGGCGAACATCGACTCGACCTGCTGGACGCCCAGCGGCTCTCGCTCGGCGCGAAGGATCTTCTCGGCCTCGGTCGGCACAAGGCGCTCGTAGCTGTTGAACAGCTGCTCGTCGAGCTTCTCGCCGGGGCGGCTTCCGATGATCTCGATGTCGATGTCGCGATCAGGGTCGAGCCCCGACAGCTCGATCATCGCGCGGGCAAGGTCGACGATCTTCACCGGGTCGCCCATTTCAAGCACGAAGATCTCTGCGCCTCGCGTCGGGCGGATCCTCGAGCGGCGTGTCCCGTTCTCCGGCTCACGAGCTGCCGAGGCCAGGGAGCCGGAGCGGATGATCAGCTGGACGGCCTCGGGGATCGTCATGAAGTAGCGCGTCATCCGCTCGTCGGTGACCGTCACGGGACCGCCGCGCTCGATCTGCCGGCGGAAGATCGGCACGACGCTCCCCGAGGAGCCCAGGACGTTGCCGAACCGGACGGCGGCATAGGCGGTGTTCGGGAAGCGGGCCGTCGCGGCCTCGAGGGCGAACTCGGCCAGCGCCTTCGATGCGCCCATGACGGTGGCCGGCGAGACAGCCTTGTCGGTCGAGACGAGGACGAAACGGGTGGTCCCGGTGTCGCCGGCGACGGTTGCCACAACGCGAGTGGCGATCGCGTTGTTGCGGATCGCCTCGACGGGATTGGCCTCCATCAGGCCGACGTGCTTGTAGGCAGCCGCATGGAAGACGACCGTCGGACGGTGCTCCTCGAAGACCTCGCGCATCCGCTCCTCTTCCTTGCAGTCGCCCAGCACCGCGGCGAGCATCGAGGGCGGCACGTGGCGCTCGTCCTCGAGCTCCCGCTGGATCGAGAAGAGGTTGTCCTCGGCGTGGTCGACCAGGACCATCCGGTGCGGCTCGACGCGGGCGATCTGGCGGCAGAGCTCGGCGCCGATCGAGCCGCCCGCTCCGGTCACCAGGACCACCTGGCCGGCGAGATAGCCCCCGACCCTGTCGAGCTCCATGTGGACCGGCTCGCGGCCAAGGACGTCCTCGACGCGGACCTCGCGCATCTGGCGGGCCAGGGCGCCCCGGGTCTGAAGCAGCTCGAAGACGGTCGGCAGCGTCCGGACGGGGATGCCCCGCTGGCGGCACTCCCGGACGATCCTCGCGCGGGTCGAGCCGGGAGCCGATGGGATGGCGATGATCACTTCGTCCGGCTCGGCGTCGTCGAGGATCCGGGGGAGGTCCTCTTCGGTGTTGCCCCGCACCCGGACGCCGTCGATCCGCAGCCGCCGCTTGGTGTCGTCATCGTCGAGGAACCCGACGGGCACGAGTCCCAGCTCGCGGTTGCGCATGATCTCGCGCGCGACGCTCCGCCCGCCCTCGCCGGCGCCGGCGATCAGGACCGTCCGCTCCCCCTTGCGCCCGGAGCGGAAGGCAGCCAGTGGACGGCGCTCGTAGACCGTTCGAGCCAGTGCCCTGATCCCCACCAGGAAGGCCAGGGCGAGCAGCGCGTAGAGGACGATCACGCCATTGGGGAGGACGATCGCGGCGCTCGTCACGACCCCGTGATGGTCGACGAACTCGTATTTGTATTCGTGCGTCGGGCGGAAGATCTCGATTCCCACGACCGTCAGCAGGACGATCACCAGGACCGCTCGCACGACCGCCTCGTAGTCGCGCTGTCCCGCGTAGCGCCAGCGGCGCTGATAGACGCGAGACAGCACGAGCACCGGCAGGCTGCCGGCGAGGACCCACCAGATGGTCGCTGAGCGCAGATCGGCGTAATGGCGGGGCGGGCCATTGTTGAAGCGAAGCTGGAAGGCGAGGTAGTACGCGAGCGCGACCAGCGCCCCATCCGCTGCAAGCTGGGGCAGCGAGTGACGATGGAGCGGGAGGGCCGCCGAGCGGATCCGTCGGCGCATTGTGAAGATTGTAAGGGGCTAGAGGGACTCCCGGCTCGTTGCCGGAAGGCCTGCAGCGAGCGGGCTGAGCAGCAGATCCAGCAGCCTTCGGGGGTCACGGTGCACCCGGGGTGCCCGCTGAGCGCCCCGGCGGCCCTCGAGCGGCAGATCCCGGGCATCCTCCAGGCGCCCCATCCGCCCTTCCGCGATCAACCGCTCGTCGACCGCTCCCATGCGTCCCGAGAAGGTCGTGAAGACCGGTGTGCCCAGCGCCACAGCCTCTCGGTTCATCGTCCCGCCGGCCGAGATGACCAGGTCTGAAAAGGCGATCAGAGACTGTGCATCGATGGCCTTCTCCGGCACGACGAAGCCAGGCACACCGCCGAGCTCCGCCCGTTGGGCCGCCACCCGGGGCAGCACGACGGGCTGCACCCCTGAGGCGGCCGCCTCTCGCAGCCGCTCGAGGACGAGCGTGAACAGGTCGCTGTGGAAGCGGTGATAGAGCGAGACGTCCGGGGGTGTCCTGACAACGATGATCGGGCGCTCGGGGTCGAGGCCGAGTTCGCCCAGAACGGCGTCGTCGGGCTCGAAATCCGCCAGGTAGTACTCCTCCTTGAGGCCCTCGTAGGGCCTGATCTTCCCCCGCGCGCCGTAGCGGTCGAGGCGCTCCGGTGGAATCGCGTCGGGGACGACGACGGCCGAGGCGAGCCGGCAGTTGACGTTGTGCTGGACCTTTGCCCACTCGTAGTCGAACATCGTCGAGCTCGGGATCCGCAGGAGCGCCGCCGCAACCGAAATGTCATTCGAGCCGTGACCCAGAGCGATGTCGAAGGGGCGCATCCCGGGGCCGGCCGGCCGGGCGCGCGCCCAGCGGAGCAGGGCGGACGAGCGGGACAGGAGCCCGCCGGCCTTGGCGGCGATCCCTCCGCCGCGATGATGGCCGATCGCCGTGTGCTCGATTCCCAGTCGATCGCAGAGCTCGAGCGTCTGGGCGAAGTCCCGCGCCGTCACGCGGACCTCGTGGCCGTCCTCTCTGAGCGCCTCGATCAGCGGCCGCATGACGAGCACGTGGGGACTGTTGGTCAGGTCGATCCAGACGCGCATCTGCGAGAGGACGGTAACGACCTTCCGGGCGCTTGAACCCTCAGGGACGCTCGTCGTGCGGGTATCGTTGCGGCCTGATGCTCGTCCTCGCCTCGATCTCCGAGTCGGTCGTGAACGTCGCATGGCACTTCGTTCGAGACGCCGGCCTTCCGGCGATCTTCCTGCTGATGCTCCTGGAGAGCGCCTGCATCCCGATCCCCTCGGAGGCCACCATGCTGTTCGCCGGCTTCGCCGTGGCCGATCCCGGCGGCAGCGCCTCCCAGCATCACCTGACCTTCCTGGGCGTGGTGGTGGCGGGGGTACTCGGCAACCTCGTCGGCTCCTGGATCGCCTACGGGATCGGCCGGGGCGGTCGTATCGAGCTGATCGAACGACACGGCCACTGGCTGCACATCAAGCCGAGTCACATCGAATGGGCCGATCGCTGGTTTCAGCGCTACGGATCCGCAGCCGTCTTCTTCAGCCGGATGCTTCCGATAATTCGGACCTTCATCTCGCTTCCGGCGGGCATCGCCAAGATGCCCTTCCTCCGCTTCACAGTCCTGACAGTGGCCGGCTGCCTCCCCTGGGTGATCGCACTTGTGCTGGTCGGGGAATCGGTCGGCAGCGAATGGGAGGACGTCCGTAAGAGCCTCGCGTATCTCGACTACGTCGTGCTTGCGCTGATCATCGCCGGCGTGATCTACGCGATCGTGCGTCGGCGGCGGACACCCCGCAAGCCGGCGGAGAATGCCGCCGGCTGATCCGCCGCGGTCGTTCCGGCGTGCCCTGGCGCTGGGCCTGATCCAGGGTCCCACCGAGCTGCTCCCGATCTCATCCTCGGCGCACACGCGGCTGATCCCCTGGCTGGCAGGCTGGGATGAGGACGCTCCCGGTCGCGATGAGGACCGCTCCTTCGAGGTCGTTCTGCATGGCGCGGCGTGCCTTGCTCTGGCGCTCGAGATGGCCGGGCCCCTGCGCCGCGACCTTCCTGGAGCGAGTGCCCGGAGCGCCCTGACGGCGGCGTTCGCGGTGGGCATCCCCGCCCTTGCCGGACTGACGCTCCGGGGTCATCTCCAGCAGCATCTCTCGGGGGCGAGGGCTACGGCAGGGGGGCTCGTTGCGGGAGCGCTCGGGATGGCTCTGGCGGATCGGCTCGCGCCATCCGGCGGAAGAAGTGCGGACGACGCCGGTCCGCTTGACGGCCTGATGCTCGGCCTGGCCCAGACGCTCGCGCTGGCTCCGGGTGTCTCGCGCAACGGGGCGACCCTGACGGCGGCCCGCGCCCGGGGTTTCGCCCGCCCGGCGGCTCAGCGGCTCTCCTGGGGAGCGGGCCTGCCGGTGATGGCCGGGGCGAGCGCGTCCGAGGCCGTGCGGGCAGCGCGCGAAGGGACGGTCGGCGAGCGGCGGGCTCTCACAGCCGGAGCGCTGGGCGCCTTCTTCTCCACCCGCCTGGGCGCGCGCCTGCTGGCCGGACCCCTCGAGCGGGGGCCGCTCTGGCCCTACTCGCTCTACCGGGCCCTGCTGGCCGCCCTGATCCTCGTTTCCGCGAGACGCGCACAATAGGTGGTCATGACCGGCGTCGGAACCATGATCGCGGGGCGCTACCGGCTCGATGCCGTCATCGGGCGGGGAGGGATGTCGACCGTCTACAAGGCCTTCGACACGGTGCTCGAGCGCCCGGTGGCGATCAAGCTGATGCACCGTGAGATCGCGACCGACTCGGATCAGCTCGAGCGGTTCCGGCGCGAGGCCCGCTCGGTGGCCCAGCTGAACCACCCTCACGTCGTCTCGGTCATCGACGCCGGGGAGGAGCCCTCTCCTGATGGGGAGATCCCGCCGCTGGGAGCCCCCTACATCGTCCTGGAATACGTCGATGGCGAAACCCTCAAGGGACTGATCCGGCGGAACGGTCCGCTGGAGATACCTCAGGCGATCGCCTACTCGATCGAGATCGCCCGGGCCCTCGGGGCAGCGCACGAACGGAGGATCGTTCACCGGGACGTCAAGCCCCAGAACATCCTGATCGACCCCGAGGGGGGAGCGAAGATCACCGACTTCGGGATCGCCCGCTCGCTCAGCGAGGAGGGTCTGACGCTCGCGGGCCGGGTCCTGGGCACGACCGACTACGTCTCACCGGAGCAGGCGCTGGGCCAGCCCGTGACGCCACAGTCGGACCTCTACTCGCTGGGCATCGTCCTCTATGAGATGTTGACGGGAGATGTGCCTTTCCATGGCGACTCCCCCGTGGCGGTCGCGATGAAGCACGTGCGCGAGGAAATCCCGGACGTTCAGGCTCGCCGGCCGGAGCTGTCGGCGGCGACGGCCGCCGTGGTGGACCGGGCCGTCGCGAAGAACCTCGACGAGCGCTACCCGGATGCGGCGAGCATGGCGAGCGACCTCGAGGAGGTGCTGGCCGTTGAGGCATCGCGCACCGGGCAGGCGACCGGGGAGGTGACGACGGTGCTGCAGACGCTGCCCGGCCGGATCCGCAGCCGGCTGCCCTGGCGGATGCGCCACCCGGCCCGGTGGATAGCTTCGCTGGCGCTGCTGGGAGCGATCGTCGCGCTGGTCCTCCTGATCGCCGCCGCGGACCGGACGCACCGCGGCACGGGAGTCTCGCCGGGCGCCACCTCTAAGGCCGGACTGGTGCCCGTCCAGCTGAGCCAGGATGCGGCGCATGGCTACAACCCCTTCGGGACCGGCCCCGAAAACCGCGATCAGGTCGGCAACCTCGTCGACAGCGACCCCAGCACGACATGGACGACCGAGACCTACTACGACGGAACACTCAAGAAGGCCAACGGCGTTGGCCTGGGCGTATACCTCGACGCGGCCCCCGGGGTCATCGCCCGGGCGATGGAGATCCAGACCCCCACGCCCGGCTTTGCGGCAGCGGTCTATGTCGCCGACCACCTGCAGAGCCCGCTCTCGTACTCATCTGAATCGCTGGCCGCCCGCGGATGGCAGGGCCCCGTGGGGGCAAGCGCAAAGGTGCATGACGGCGAACGGATCGCCCTGCAGAGGAAGGGCCGACGCCACCGCTACTACCTGCTCTGGATAACCGCGCTCCCGCCGGGAAAGCAGTCGGCGACGATCTCCGACCTGACGCTCTTCAAGTGATCCCGGCTACTCAGTAGCTGTAGGCGTGGCGCTCGGCATGGCGCTCCAGCGCCAGCCTGCAGAGCCGCTCGACCAGCTCGGGATAGTCGATTCCCGAGGCGCCGAGCAGCTTGGCGTAGACGCTGGTCGGGGTGAACCCGGGCATCGTGTTCAGCTCGTTCACCAGGACCTCCTCGCCGTCGACGAAGAAGTCGACCCGCGCCAGGCCATCGCAGCCGGAGAGCTCGAAGGTGTGGACGGCCAGCTCCATCACACGCCGGCGCGCCGCCGGTGTGATCCGGGCGGGGATCAGAAGCTCCATGCCGCCGGGCGAGTACTTCGCCTCGTAGTCGTAGAAGTCGTTCGCGAAGACGATCTCTCCGGGCTCCGAGGCCATCGCCCGCGGGCCGTCGGAGGCGCGCCCGTCCTCGCCGATGCCAAGGACGCCGCACTCAACCTCCCGGCCGGAGGCCATCGCCTCGACGATCACCAGGCTGTCGTGCTCGAAGGCGCCGGCCAGGGCGTCGGCCATGGCCGGCGCGTCGGTGACCTTGACGATCCCGACCGAGGAGCCGAGATGGGCGGGCTTGACGAAGGCGGGCAGCCCAATCCCCTCGATCTCCGCCAGCACCGGCTCCGGCTCGCGGCGCCAGCGCTCAGCCGTCACACCGACGTGCTCGACCTGCGGCAGGCGCCTTGCGGACATGACCTCCTTGAAGAGAACCTTGTCGAGGCAGAGAGCCGAGGCCGATA
>Ga0265327_10002137_pt1 | contig 21836 bp, 9 predicted proteins | sample 41621metaG_FD_202089 | JGI IMG/M metagenome (GOLD analysis project Ga0265327, IMG submission 202089) | Rhizosphere microbial communities from Carex aquatilis grown in University of Washington, Seatle, WA, United States - 4-16-21 metaG | ecosystem: Host-associated > Plants > Roots > Rhizosphere >...
GCAGCGAGGGAAAACGAAACTGGAAGCAGCAGGCTGCCCAGCAATAAAAGGCATTTAGTTTTCATATAAAAAGTTTCAAGTTCACCGTCGTTCACTTCGAAGCAGTAGTATTTAAGCAATCACCTCACTGCTTCACATTTCTACATTTCCAGTTCGCTCAGGCTAGCAGCTTCAAAAATTCTGCCTCGTCCAGGATTCGCACCCCGAGTTGCTGGGCTTTTTCCAGCTTGGAACCCGCTTCGGCACCGGCCAGCACAAAATCAGTCTTCTTGCTCACGCTACCACTCACCTTGCCGCCGGCAGCCTCGATTTTAGCCGTGGCTTCCTCGCGCGACAGGCTGGGCAACGTCCCGGTGAGCACCAACGTTTTACCGGCAAAAACTCCCGACGGCGCGGCCGACGGGCTGACTTTTTCGTTCTGCGGCTCAATACCCAGATCGCGCATTCGAACCAGCACTTTTTGGCCAGCCGCCGAGCCAAAATAGTCCAACACACTGGCTGCGGCCACCGGTCCCACCTCTGGCATGCGTGTTTTCAACCCACCAGCAGCCAGGCGCGATTCGATGCTGCTAATCTCGTTCTTCAAGTGGGTATCCCGCTGCTCACGTTTTGCTCTTTCCTCCTCATTTTTTGGCGGATTTTTTCGCGAGCGAGGGCTGATTTCAGCACGCTCGCTCTCTTTCGCCCCCAAATCGCGAATATCCCGCAATACTTCGGAGCCGCCCAGCGCCTCCAGCGATTCGTGCGTGGCCGCCAATTGCTTGGCCGTGGCCTCGCCCACATCGGCAATGGCCAGCGCAAAAATCCAGCGCGACAACGGCGCACTCTTGGCACGCTTCAATGCCTCAATAATTTTCGTGGCATTCTTTTCGCCAAACGTGCGTGGCTCCTCAGCCGTGCCCAAATTCAATTTACCCAGCGGCTCTAGTTTCAAATCAAACAAATCCAGCGGCTCCCGCACGAGCCCGCGCTCAACCAGCTTATCCGCCACAATGCCGCCGAGCGATTCAATGTCCAGCGCCTTGCGCTGCGCAAAATATTCCACCCGCCGCATGAGTTGCGCCGGGCAACCCGCAATGTTCTGGCAACGCCAGGCCACTTCATCGGCCTCGCCGCCTGACATCTTTTCCTTCGCAATCGCACCGCCGCACGCGGGACATTTGCCGCCAATGTGCGCGAGCAAATCAAATTCTTTCGCGCCAGCGGGACGCTTGGTCTTCACCACTTCGGCCACCTCGGGAATCACCATGCCCGCCTTGCGAATCACCACCGTATCGCCAATGCGAATATCCTTCCGGCGGATTTCGTCCTCGTTATGCAACGTGGCCCGCGAAACCGTGGACCCCTGCACAAATACCGGCTCCAGTTCGGCCACCGGCGTCAGCACGCCGGTGCGCCCCACTTGCACCGTAATACCTTTGAGCACTGTTTCGGCCGGCGTAATCCACGGCACCGGCTTATGCACAATCGCATAGCCCGGCGCGCGGCTGCGACCCGGAATGCGCGGCCAGTCAGCCAGCGTGTTGACCTTAACAACAATGCCGTCAATTTCGTAAGGCAACTGTTGGCGCAGGTCTTTGTTCTCGTCGTAACGGGCCACGATTTTATCTGCGTATACTTTGAGCACCTCTTCAATGCCATCGCACACCCACCATAATTTTTGCGTGGGCAGGCCAAATTCAGATAACGTTTCCAGCATTTCCGAATGTGTCTTAAACGTAATGCCATCCACCGCGCCCGTGGCATAAAATACGGCCCGGATCGGGCGTTGCCTTACAAGCTTGGGGTCGAGTTGCTTCAGCGTGCCAGCCGTGGCGTTACGGGCGTTGGGAAACGGTTTCTCGCCCGCCGCAGTCATCCGGTCATTGATAGCCTCAAATTCCTTGATGGCCATATACGCCTCACCGCGAACTTCCAGCAGCGCCGGCGGATTTTTCCCATGCAATGTCAACGGAATGGAACGAAGCGTTTTCAAGTTCACCGTAATATCGTCGCCTTCTGCACCGTCACCACGCGTCACACCCAGTTCCAGCTTGCCATGACGATAATGAACGCCGATAGACACGCCATCCACCTTGGGCTCGATGATGTATTGCACCTTGTCGCGACCTAAATGCTTGCGAATGGTGGCATCGAAGGCGCGCAATTCGGCGAGCGTGTTTTCGTCCTGGGCGCGATTGCGCTTGTCGCGGTCCGGCACCTCGGCACTCGTGGGCTGTTCCGCCGCCGACACCTTGTCCAGCGACAACATGGGCACCAGATGTTTCACCCGCGAAAACTTTTCGCTCGGCGCACCGCCGACCCGTTGCGTCGGCGATTCCGGCGTGATCAGGTCTGGAAATTCCGTCTCCAACTTTTGCAGCTCGGTAAAAAGCTGGTCATATTCACGATCCGTAATGAGCTGGTGCCCTATAACGTAATAGGCGTGGTCGTGCCGGTGAATTTCGGCCGATAACTCAGCGTGGCGTTTTTTGGCTTCAGTGTGCGTCACAGCCAAATGATGATTGTTGGCGGACAGAAAGGAAATTATTTTTGGTCAATCATCCCGCCCAACTACCCTTTTCAAGATTTCGCCATGACTTTATTAGGGTGTGGCCATGAGGTAAAGGAAGCCACCAACTCACCACCGCCGGACATCATCTATATCCATTACGCCCAACCGCATGCTTTTGAAAGCTCCTGTGTTTCCACTCAATGAAGACGTTTATGACGGTGTTTTTGCTTATTTCGATGACGATGAGTGTCAATGGACAATAGGACAAAAATAATTATGCCGCCCGCGATCCCCACCACAAAAAGAGGGCGATATTGCCAAAGCAGCGACACAAAGTCGCGGAGGTCTGACATGAAACTAGAATTCATCCCTCTTCAAAATAACCCGCTACCCTTGAAAGTCAAAAAACACCCCTAGATAGCCTTGCAAATGATTACACCGGCACAAGCTTTCGCCTGCGCCGGTGTTGTGTAAGCCAATGGTATTTAATCTCCGTTTACGGAGTATACGATACCCGATAATACGCTGCCGTGGATAACGGCGCCGTATCCGTGTACGAGCCTGTGCCGCTGTCACCCGCCGCCGCGGTGCCAAGTGACGTCCATGGGCCGGCTACCGATGCCGCGCGCCAGACGGTGTAGATGACCGCCGGCGTGCCGCTGAAATTCACCTGCACTTGCGTGGGCGAAATACCCAAAGGCAACATGACCGGTTTCGACGGAGTGGTTCCGCTGGTGGCCGTATAATAGACAACCAATTGGGGGTGATTCGTCACGTTCGCGTCTTCAGACGTGGCAATGCCCCAGCCGTCGCTGCCGCCCGACCACGGAATAATGGCCCAGCCATAGTTCGGCAACGTGCCGCTGGCCCAGTTTTGCACGTCCGGCGTGACTTCAAAGGCATGGAAGCCGCCCTGCACATTGGGATTCAAGCTTGGCGAACCGGCCGTGGCCGTCGGCGTGGTGGCCGCCTGCACTCCGTCGGTTTGAATACCATTAACACCCCACGAATTCCAAGTGGTGTTGGTGTCCTGCCACGGTTGCAACAGCGCGAAGAACTGGCCGCCATCGCCCATCGCTGCCGAAGAATTCACGCTCGCGAGATTGAGCATGGCCACTTCAATGTGGGCATTCGGCGGAACCTGGTTCGCACCGGTGCCAATGATGTTGTCGAACTGGATCAACGCCTCGGTCTGGTCAGCCTGGCCCACGTCATTGGCGTCGCTCCAGATGGTGGCGCCAGTCGCGGTGTTCACATCCGGGGTTGCTTGCAGAATTTCCGCATCGTAGGTGTTGGTGTAGTTGTTCACACCGTAACTGAAGCTGGTCCCGGCGGTCCCGGCCGGCAACCAATACACGCGTAAGCGCGGGCGGTTGGCCAGCGTGGGATCTTCAGACGGTGAAAAGCCGGTGCCATCCGTCAACTGATTCCAGCCGTGCATGAACCAGCCATAATTGGCGTTGCCATTGGCCCACGCCTGAATGTCCGGGGTCACGCCAATGGTGATATTGCCTGTGCCGGTGGTGCCACCGGTGACCGTGCCGATGTTGGGGTCCACAATGGACACACCCAGTTGCGAATCATATTCGGCGCGGGCGGTAATATCATCGGCATAAACGCCGTTGTCACCGAAACCATCCGAGAAGGTGTCCCAGGTGGAATTCGTTCCATCCCACGGAATCAACATGCGATGGAAACGTCCGCCGTTGCCGGAATTGATGATGTTCAGGTTCAAGTCAGCCGAAACAATGATGGCACCCGGAGGAATTTGATTAGGATTGGTGCCGATCAAATTGTCGAAACGCAAGAGCACCTGGCATTCGTTGGGTGTGCCCGGTGCCGCCGCATCAATAAACATGCCAGTGGTAGTAGAGCTGCCGGTGGGGTAAGCCGTATCCGGATTACCCTGTTGCAAGGCAATGTCCGCCTCGCTCACATACGTGCCATAGCCATAATCCGCGCCATCTTGGAATTGCGTCACGCGCAATAGACCCACGCGCACATTCTTGGAGGAGGTCACCGCATTCCCCTGCCCGTCATTGAACGTGGCGGTAACCGTGCGTTGGGCGTAATCGGTGGTGGAACCGGCGCTAAAAGTCACCGCCCGCACCAACGCCTGCGCGGTTATTACCGGCGTGTTCGCCTGCAAGGTGACAACCAGCGGAGCACTGCCCGTACCGCCAGTGAACGCGGCAAATACCGTGCCGCCATAACTGATGTTCTGGCCCGAAACACCGATCAATCCGGGATCGGTGCCGTCATTGCGGATGCCCAGTACGTCCGCCGCATCCTTGTTGCCGGTGATAGCAAACGAAATGCTGGCACCGGTCAAAGTGCTGCCGGAAATGTCCGAGACAATCGCGTTACCGTCCAGTCCCACGGGCGACATGCCGAATCCATATACGGCCAAATCCGGCGTAAAGACAATGGCCGTGGTTTGCAACGTGGTGGCGGTGATGTTGGCCGGCACCAGTGTGGCGTAGCCAAGGCTGGCGGAAGTAACCGTGGCACTGATGGTATAGCTCACGTTACTGTTGCCCACAGAGTTACTGACGCCCGTCAGGGTAACGATCTGAGGTACGTTCCAGTTACCCGAAGTAAACGTCAGCGTGGCGGGCGCCACGGTGCCAACCGAGGGATTGCTGGAACTGTAGTTTAACACCACGTTTGAAACTGGCGCAGCGGAGAGGGCCACGGTAAAGGCACTCGTGCTGCCCTCGATCACCGAAATCGAGCCGCCGGTGCTCACCACCAAACCGGCGACCTCGTTTTCGAGATTGGTCAGGCTTACATCGGAAGCTTTCACGCCGTTGTAATTTGCATCTGTGCTGACAGCCGCAGCCGTGGTAATGGTGTAGCCCAAGTTGCCCGCCAGCACACCGTCATCCACCCCCGTAACGGTCACCGCCTGCGGCGTGCTCCAGTTGCTGCTGTTAAAGACGAGTGAATTGGTGGAGGGCACACCTTCAGAACTATTGCTGGAAGCCAGACCGATGGTCACGGTATCCGTCGGCTGGCTGTTGAGCAGCACGTAGAACGTAGCCGCACCGCCGTTGGCGGAGGTGATGAGATTATTTGTGGGCCAGACCACAATGCCAGGCTGGTCGCTCGCCACATTGACCACGGGAATGCTCGTCGGCTGAAGGCCATTGTAATTGGTATCGGCGCTGGCCGCCGCTGAGAAATCAACCGTGTACGGCTGCAAACCGCCATTGGCCAGATTGTTAATAACACCGGTAACGGTGACCGTCTGCGGCAGGTTCCAGTTCGTGTAATTAAACGTCAACGAACTTGGTGAAACCGTGCCAATGGTCGGCTGGCTAGAACTGAGATTGACCGTTACGCTGGTAAGCGGAGGTGAATCCAACTGGACTTTGAACGTGGCCGAAGCGCCACTTTCGGTCGTAATCAACCCATTGGTAGGCGTCATCGTAAAGCCAGGCGTGGCGGCCGGAATATATACAAAAGAAGCCACGGTATCGCTGGCGGGCAGATTTTGTAGCGAGGGCAATCCGCCGCCGGTGTCGCGAGTTTGAATGTTCCAGCCATCATTGGTGGCCTGGTAACTGACCAGGTTATCGCCGTTATAACCGCCGCCCTCTTCGCCGGATATAATCAGCACACCGTGACCGGGCGTAACCCCGGGAATGGTCAAATAATAGGTGCCTGCGCTGATGTTGGTGACATTGAACGGCGCATTTTGCATGGCAATGCTGCCGTTGCCCATGAAGCGGCCCGCAATAATCATGTGGTTGCTCATCGGCACGCAAACAAATGCAGACGGGTCAGCTTCGCCGCTGCCGCTAATATCGTCACGGCAAGTCACCAGCCAGGTGCCGTCGGCATTGGTCTGGGAATCGGCAAAGTTTTCTTCATTCTTGCCGCCCACGCACAACATGATGGCGTTGGTGCGGGAATCCAGGCCGAACTGGCGCAAATCCACCATGGTCTTGCCGCCACCCTGCGGCACGACGTTGACACCCAGCACCATGTTCGTGTTGCCAATCCAATGGTCAAAGGCAATGGTGGCGCTAACGCCATTGTTCGTGCCGCCGGAATTCACCAGCCAGCCGCCATACCAGCCCTTCGCATAGGGAAAATAAGCGCAGGCAAAATCAAAATTATATTCAGGAAATGAAACGGTGCCCGTGTTTGGGTCTTGATACGACCCGAATACCGGCACCCACCATTGCCCGCTGCTGCCCGGCTTGGTGCTCGAGTTGCTGTCTACACCGGGCGTGCCGTAGCTGGTGCCGGTGCCCTCACCGTTATCACGGCCATTATCTGTGATGCTGCTCATCAGGATGCCGTTGGTCACGTTGTCGGTGGTGCTGTTGCCGATCTGCACAAAATAATCGGCACGGCTGTTGCCGCTCCCGGTCCCGTTTTCCACCTGAAGATAGTTGATGGATACCGTCGGAATCAGCGTCACTGAAGCCGTGGTGTTGTTGGTGTCATTCTGCTGCACCGTCACGTTGGCCGCGGAAATGCCGTGGTAAACCGGGGTGGCCTGCGCCGAAAGCCAGCCAGCGCACACTGCGCCGAGCAACGCGGAAACCGTGGTTTTAAAGCGATGCCGGGCTGATAAAAACTTGCAGCGCGACAGGCAAGGTTGAGACGTAAATTTCATTTTTCGAATAGGTGTTGTTGTTTTTCTGGCGATTAAACCAAGCACCCACTTTAGCCGACGCCGGATTTTCCCCAAGGCCGGGGGATGTTCTGTTCCGTTTTTTCTCATGTGCAGAACAGGAAACTTTGAAGACCACTTTTGCCAAAACGTAACAGAATTGCCCTTGAATTGTTTCCTGCCCATGGGCGCAGTTGTTCGGCAACACGTTGCACGAACAAGCGCAAATCAGGGCGAAACTACGCGGTAAAACCGCATTGGCTGCACGGAATCGTTTGTTCCAGTGAAGCTGGCGGGAGCAGTCTCGAAAACGCCCGTGGAAATCACGTCCCAGGCCGTGGCTGGAGACAAATTGGTGCTGGTCAGCACGCGATAGGGCTGCGTGGCCGGCCCGCTGAATGAAAATTGGAAATTACCGTTTGTCAGCACACCGTTCGCCAAAACACTGGGTGGCGTTTCGGTAACCACCATAACCGTGCGCGTGTTCGTGGCCAGATTGCCGTTGTTGCCAGCCACGTATTGTAATTGATAAGAGCCGGGCACGGTGGAATTGACTGTGCCGAAGGTGGTCACCGGCAGCGCCAGGTCTGCACAGGGATCAAACGCCATGGCACCGGGGTCCACGAAAGTCGTGTTCAGCCAGTTCGTCATGGGACTGGGGCCGTTCAAGGCGATTACTGGCGACACATAAACCATCTGGCTTAACGTGTTGGTGGATGACGAATTGAGAGCGTCGCCGGAATAGACCACGCCCACTTGCGTGCTGCCGCAACCGAGGGCCGCCGTATTTAACACGACCATACCGTTGGTTAATGTCACTGCCGCGCTGATAGCCACGCCGTTGGTCGTAAATCGCACCGTTCCGCCGGGCGTGCCATAACCGGTTAAAGCAGCCGTAAAGGTAATGTTATCACCTTGCACGCTGGGGTTTTTGGACGACATCAGAGTGGTGCCGGAAGTAGATTGCTGCACACGACCCAAAAAGCGACGCACAAAATTGCTGTCGGCGTTTGCCGTCACCGTCACGTCATAGAGTCCGCCATTGGTTTCGCTTAGTATGTTATACACGTTGGTGCTGTGCGCTGGAACCACGTAACTCGCCTGGCCGCTGACGACATAACCGTTGGTGACCGTGAACGTGACTGACGAGGCCGAAGAATTTACGAGTTCGATTTTGGCCCCGGCGTTGCCCGGATTAATGAATGCCGTGGCCTCAATGACGTTGTAATCGGCGCTTACATTACCCGCAAAACGACGTTGAAAACCATCCGGACCATAGCAGCTAAAATCATATTTGCCACTGGTGCCTGACAAACTGAATACCGTGGTAGCGTTGGTGGCCGTATTCACATCAAATGGCCAGGGGCCGTCATTGCGATACGCATTGGGATAGACACCAAAATGCACCGAAGCCGCGCCGGAGTTGGTCATCGTGATGGCCGATGTGTTCGCGCTGGAGTTCAGTGTGCACACGGCATTGGGTTGATATGGCAACGGCATGGACACCAGCGAACCGGGCTCCTGCGTGGGGAATGTTTGCGGCGATGGTACACTGGGCGTGCTTCCACTATCGCAAGTGATACCCGAAACAGTGGGCAGGCTCGGATAATTAGTATTGGGATGGGCAAAATCAAATGCACTTGTCAAATCGCCGCACACCTGGCGTCGCCAGACGCTGATGTTGGTGTTCTTGACGCCCGTCCATGCCTCCAGAAAACGGCTGATTGAAGTGTGGTCAAACACCTGCGAACAAACGCGGCCGCCACGGGTCCACGGGGAAACAATAATGGCGGGTACGCGCATGCCCAAGCCGATGGGATAACTGCCCACGTATTCGTCAGGCGTTCCCGCCGGTGGCAATATCGGCATGGCATGATCGTAGAACCCGTCGTTCTCGTCGTAGTTCAAAATGAAAACGGTCGAGTTATATACCGCCGGGTTGGAAGCCAGCGCGTCCAGCAATTCCTTGGTCAACACCTCGCCATTGGCCGGCGAATACGGCGGATGCTCAGTATATTCGGATGGCCCGATGATGTAGGACACCAGCGGCAGCGTGTTGCTTTGTACGTCGGCTTGAAAAGCATTGACCATGTCAGACATCGTGGGATAGGCCGACATACCGCGGTCGTATAAAGGATTGCCTGAAGACACTTGTTTAAACGTGGCAAACGCCGGGAGGACATTATCCGAATTATCGCCGGATACCTGGTAGACTTTCCAACTGATGCCGCCCTGTTGCAGCATCTCCGGATAGGTCGTCCAGGTGTACCCGCTCGCGATTCGGGTATTATCAATTTCGGGTCCGCCGCCCCTGCTATTGGGGTCAATGGTGCCGGTCATCAGCGTAAAACGATTGGGATCAGTCGAAGACAAAACGCCGCAATGATACTCGTCGCAAATCGTATAGGCATCGGCGAGCGCGTAATAAAACGGCAGATCGCCGCGATCATAATACGCCATGGTCTCGGCCCCTTTGTTGGCAATCCACTGGTCATCTTTGCCGGAATCAACTGCTGCATGCGTAACCGGCCAGCTGTGGTTCAAGTCCGAAAGGCATTGAATGGAATTATGAAATGGCAGCTCATAGCTGGAACCGGATGGCTGGTAAAAATCGCTGGTGGAGTTGGTAAAGCGAACGGCGTTGCGGTCGTTGAACCCGCGCACGCCGTGGAAGGTGCCAAAATAATGATCAAACGACCGGTTTTCATTCATGAACACCACCACATGGCGAACATCCGCGAGCGTGCCGGTGATGCCCAACGGCGTGACCACCATTTGCAATTGCGTGCCCGTGTCTTGCAACGTCGCAGCAAAGCCATTGCACGTCAAACCGACTGGCGGCACGAGTGTGAACGTCCCACTGCCGGTTTTGGCACTATATCGCAGCAACGTGTAAGTGGCGGCATTGGTGAACGAATAATTACCCGGCACCGTTACGCTCACCGGCCCGTTCAACGCCAGCGAACCGACGGTCAAAGGCACACCAGCCGAGAGCTTTAAGGAAGTGTTGCCAGCCAATGAAACCGGACCACTGATGGTGCCACTGCCACCGAGCGTGCCATTGGCTTGCACAGTTACCGCACTGCTCACGAGCGAACCATTGACCATCAATGTGCTGTTACTCACCGTGCAACCACCGTTAAACGAACTGATGCCACTGAGTGTCAACGCACCGCCGCCGCACAAGTTGAGAGCCAACGTGCCAGTGGTATTTTTGAGAGCGCCAGAGAATGTGGTATTTGTAACTTCATTCACGGTCAAGCTTACTGCGCCGCCCGCAGTCACAATATCCACCATACCGTAGCCGGACAAATTATTCACCGTGCAACTGATGCCATTCACGTCCAACGTGCCATTCACGGTCAGGTCTCCGCAACCGTTGCCACCGGGCAGGCAATTGGTAGCCCCAAGAATCAACGTTCCCTGGTTAACGCTGGTATCGCCGGTGTACGCATTGGCTATGCCCAAAGTAACTTTGCCCGCGCCTTGCTTGGTAAAAGCAGCCGGGCCGTTGATGCCGCCGCTGCCGTTAAAAACATAATCGTGCGTGGTGTTGGAGACGAAGACGGCATAAGGCGAAACCGGACCGGCCACATTCACTGTGAAATTGGAGGCCGAGTCATCGAATACTGTCATGTTGGCGTCCGCATAATTCGTGGCAATGCTGGTGCCGGCCATGCGCCAGTCGTTAGTTCCGGGTACGGACCAACTATTGGTCGGCGAGCCGCGCCAGAATACTTCAGTGGAACCGGGCGTCGGCCCAGGTAAGTAAACAAATGACACCACGGCGTCAGAACCGGACAAATTTTGTAATGCAGGCGATACGCCGGGCGTGATGTCGCGTGTTTGAATGTCCCAGCCATCAAGGTTGGTCTGGTAGCTGACAATATTATCAACGTTATTTGACCCACCGCCTTCGGCCGAAATAATCAGCACACCATTGGCCGGATTCACGCCGGGAATACTCAGATGATAGGTGCCAATGCCCGGATTCGTGACCTTGAACGGCGCGCTTTGCATGGCAATGCTCGCGTCGCCCATGAACCGGCCCGCAACTACGGTCTGATTGGTCAGCGGGACGCACACAAACGCGATGTAATCCTGTTCGTACGTTGCGCCACTTACATTGTCATCATGGCAAAACACGGTCCAGGTGCCGTCCGAATTGGTGGTGGACAACGCAAAATTGGCCTCATTCTTGCCACCTACAACGAGCAACACGGCATTGCTGCGGGAATCCAATCCAAACGGACGCAAATTCACCGTTGTTTTGCCGCTGCCCAAATCAATCACATGTGTTCCCAACACGAGATTGGTATTGCCGATAAAATGATTGTTCGCGCCGCCATTGTTGCCACTGGAATTATTCAGCCAGCCGCCGTACCAGCCGTTCGCGTACGGAAAATATGCGGCGGCCACGTTGAAGTTATACTCTGCATTCTGTGGCACTTGAAAAACTGGAATCCACCACTCGCCCGAAGAACCAGGCGAGGTGCTGGCATTGCTGTCCACGGCACAGGTGCCGTAATTCATGCCGGGAAATCCTGGCTCGCCATTGTCCCGCCCGTTTTGGTCAAGGGAACAAATCAGCACGCCGTTGGAAACATCATCGGTGGACGAGTCGCCAATCTGCACATCATAATCCGCCCGGTTCGAGCCGGAGCGAATTCGAAAGTCATTGATGGAGAGCGCGGTGGTGACCGTTACCGACGTGCTATTATTGTTGGTGTCATTTTGCACCACGTCGATGTTGGCGGCGGAAATCGGTGGCAACACCTGTGACGCGGCGGTTAAATTAACCGTCGCGCCTCCGAAACAGGCAACCAGAATCCCGGTGAGGATTTTACCAAAGCTGCGTTTCGCCGAACGTTTTTGAACAGAATTAAATTTCAATGGATTCAAATCAGTTTTGGGAAACGCCCTCGGGCATTTCAATCCTCGTCGCCGTCCTTGGAATCCGCACGCGACAGGACAAAGCCGGCATGAACCGGCGCGGGCATGGGATGCTCAGCCCCTTTCACCGAACGCCAGATGACCTCGTTAAATTTGAGGTCATCATTCACGTCCTCCTTGGCGAAGTTAAATTTTTGCTTGGCGCCCCAGGCCAGTAATGAATTCGTCGTGTTCATGTCCGCATTAGCCGCATGCGCCGTATAGGGCGTGAAATCCGGCTGCGCAGCAAAGGAATTAAACATCGGCGTGGCCGCGGCATCGAACTGCGTCATGGGCCGGAAACCCAAAATCAATTCAATGGTGCGCAACATGCTCGTCGTCGAATATAACGTCGAATCCACCGTGCCATGTTTCGTGTAGGGACTGATGACCAGCGCCTCGGTGCGATGCGCATCCACATGGTCAGGCCCGTTTTGCGCGTCGTCCTCAATCACGAAGATTGCCGTGTTGGTCCAAAATTTGGAATGGCTTACCGCTTCGACAAGCCGACCCAAGGCCAGATCGTTATCGGCCACGTAAGCGGTGGGGGTGCGCTGGCCGGGCGTAACGCCATGTGTATGGTCGTTCGGCAGGCGGACGATTTGCAAACGCGGCATGTCGCCTTCAGATTCAAAGCGCTTGAGTTCGCTGATGAAACGGTCGGCGCGTTTCTGGTCGGAATAATCCAGGCCAAAGCCGTGATATTCCGGGTCGAAGTGGCCTTGCAAGGCCTTCTGCTTCGTGGTTGCCGGCTTGGTTGCCGTAGGGTTTTGGACAAATTCACCATAGCTGCGGTAGCTCACACCCGCAGCCTGCGCACGGTCCCACAAGTAACCGCTGGCGGGCGTGGAAATTTGGAAAACCCCTTCGCTCGGATACGGAAATTTGGTGTTCTTGTGACCGTAATTCAGCGGCCAGCTTTTTTCCACGAAGTCAGAGGCGTAAGCGCCCATGGACCATTCATGTCCGTCGGCGCTAACTTCCGCGTCGGCATAAAAATTATCAAGCAGCACAAACTGCCCGACTAGCTTGTGCAAATTGGGAGTGACCCGCTCTGGAAACAAGCACAACTTGGCATCGCCATTGCCTTGGATAATGTCACCAAAGACCTGATCGTAGGTGCGGTTCTCCTTGATGATATAGATGCAATGCGTAATCGGACTCGGCTGCCCCACGGCTCCGGGCACAGGATTGCCTTCCGGCCGAACCGACACCACCGAGGCATCAGGCCGCAAGGGGGTACATTTCAAAACCACCGTGGTCCATGCCGACATTTGCGCCGTCATCTGTTCGGCACTGGGAATATCCACGATACTTAACGTACCTTTGAGCAGGCTGGCAATGTATTGGCGGCCTTCCTTTTTAGTCCGGCCAGCGATAGGTTGCGGTCCATCGGGATTGGCCATGCCAGTATTGCCCTTGCCATTGGCAATCAAGAGATGTTTACCGTCAGGCGTCATCCGCACCGAGGTGGGATACCAACCGCTCGGAATAAACCCGAGGCTGCGGCCATGACCCGGATTCGACACATCAAAGACCGCGATGGCGTTGATATTCGCATTGGCCACGAACAAAGTCTTCTCATCCGGCGTCAAGGCGAGGCTGTTGGGCGTGGCACCGGGCGGCGAATTGGGGAACAATGTCGCCCACAATGTTTCTGAGGTCCGGCCGGTTTCCGTATCCAAGACCGTCACGGTATTGTCATTCGCATTGGCTACAAAAAGCTCCTTGCCGTCCTTGCTCAACGCCATTTCGCAGGGATGGCTGCCCGTGGACCAGTGGTCAACCGCCGCACCTGTTTTCAAATCCACTACGGCCACGCTCGCAGCCCCCCATAAGCTCACGTAAAGGCGGTCGCGTTTGGCGTCCAACACACAGGCATAGGGAAACAAGCCGTCCATGTTGTTTCGGTCGGCCATGGCAATGGCCCGGGCGCGTTTCTTGGCAGCCGCCGTGTCAAAGTCTTCCGCCGGTTTGGCCGTCACGGTCATCACCGGCACAGCGTTGCTGGCCAGTTCAATATCTTCCACCGTTTTGTTACCCAGCGTTATGCGCGAAGCACGGCTGCTCCACATATCCGCGGCAAACAATGTCTTACCGGCGGCATCAATCGCCAGTCCGGTGGGCACACCGACCTCCTGCGCGGGGCGCAGACGGATATTCTGTCGTTCACCCAGTTTGCCCTGGGCAAAATCAAAACTGTAAACCAGCTCGGTGCTGGCCCCGCTGCAATATAATTTCCGGCCGTCGCGCGTGAACGTAATTCCATAAAAGGCCTCGCCCAAGTCCGCGCGGTCCACGACTTTTTGCGCGGCCAAATCCACAATCACCGCTTCGTGCTGGCTGTAGCCGCAGTGCAAAATGGCGGCATATTTACCATCCGGCGAGAGCGCGATATTCACCGGGAAATCATCCACTTCAATTTGCGTGCCCACTGGTCGCAATGACCATTGGTTCGGCAGCAGCATCGAGCCATCGGGCTGCATGCCCGGCCACAATCCAGGAGGATTGGCACCGGCGGTTAGCTTGGCCGGTACGCCCAAGCCAACCACCGCTGCAATGACAGTTGAAATAGTAAATCGAAAAGTAGCATTCATGGTGATGTAATAATTACCCTGAGAAGACGCACTTGCAATCAGATTGGGTGTTATTCAGCTGTTGAAGGCCAGTTGAATGACCGGCCTTCCAAACCCGATTGCTGCCGCGAACATCAATTTGTTGGAGCCGTCTGGTTTGAATCCTGGCTCGTGTTCATGACATCAAGGTAATCAATCGTACGAATCCATTGTGCGTGACCGTCGCAAAATCCCATGCACGTGCCGGCGGCACCGTGATTATTGCCGGCGTCCGGCCAGTTATTGTGCGGGTTGGTCGGGTCGGAACCAGAGCCGGTATCATCACCATCCAAAAAGAGATTCACCTGCGAAGGTCCCGGCTTAACGCCGATCTTGGCAGGGTATTGGGTAATGCTGAAACTGTTGACGGTATTCTCCGTTTTCTTCATGCCATCAAAGGTGCCAAAGATTTCATAGCTCGTGCCCGTCGTATGCCCTTTGTTCTGGGCGTTGTTGGTCAAATCAATGAGCACAACGGTGTTATTTGGACCGGGTTCAGTAGTGGCCGGATTCGCCGGCCGGATATAATTCTGGGTGGACGGACAATCAAAGCTGCCAGGAGCTGAATCACCCCCAACCGAGGGAATGTAAGTTGGATATAACCAGCTTGCGTCGTCATCGGAACCACTACGGTCACAGGTTTTAGTGATGTTCTTAATTTCCGTTGAAATCCAGGTCGGAGCCGTAAAGTTGCCCTTGAAATCCGTGGCGTACATCAAGCTCCCGGTCATCAATTGTTTGAGATTATTGATGCAGCCGATGCGATGCGCCCGCTCTTTGGCCTTGGCCATGGCTGGCAACAGCAACGCGGCCAAAATGGCAATGATGGCGATGACCACCAGCAATTCAATTAACGTGAAGCCCTGGCTGGCTTTCGTTTGGTGTCCGCCTGCACCCTGCGCATTTTGAGATAAACTCCGTTTCGTAATCATCATAAATCAAGAATCAAGATTGAACACTAGCAGGAAATAATTTGATGCAGCAAGCGGCGCGGGTGTCCGTTTCCCGTCATCTTGACACCGCCAACGGAGACTTCCGGACGACTGATTTCACGGAACTGTAACAGGATTTACGGCGCAGGATATTTTCCGCTGAATTCAGCCCATATTCCCCATTTGCACCGTCACCGAAAAGTCACTTTGAAACTCGTCACCTAAAGGTAAATTATGTGGTCTGTAGTTGAAGCTCGATGGAGGAAAATTCAAATCCGATGTTTCGTGATGCATCAGTTACCGAGGTTGGTTTGAAGCGCTTGGGACGTGAATCAGGGAACAATCAAATAAATAGCGCTTTCTGGACCCACCCCGCAGGCAGGTTCTCGGCTCAATGGCTGAGTTCCTTCTCGCATATTATTTATCCGCCACGGGTGCATTCAGAATACGTCATCACCGTCTGTCTGGAAGGTGAAGTGGTCAGAAAACAGTTCGACACCTCGCAAACTGCCAAGCCAGGTGAGTCGTTAATCAGCAATTTTGGAATTTCCCACGAAACCAGTTATCACGCAATCAACGCCCGGGGCTGCGAGGCTGTTGCCCTGGCCGTAGACCGGCAGTTGCTGGCCGACATGGCCGTGGAATTTTCCCTGCCACCGACCGACGCCAACCACGGGCTGGCCTTCACCGGAACCTTTGGCAACGAGATCATCCAGATTTGCGCCCGTGGCATGACGCGTGAGTTGAAACAACGCGGTGCCGGCCACTCGCTAATTCTGGAGTCCATCGCCATGCGTTTGCTGGCAGAAATCCTTCGCGCCTGGCCACGCAACCAAATCATTTCCATACCGGTGGAACCCAAGGCCCGGCTTTCACAACGTGATTTCATTCGCGCCTACGAATTCATGCGGTCATGCCGCAAGGAAGCGTTCCGCGTTGAACATCTCTGCAGCTTCCTGGGCAGCAGCGAGGAAAATTTCACGCGTCTGTTTTCAGCCAGCCTGGGCCGTCCCCCGGCCAGCTTCTATAACCGGATGCTGCTCGAACGGGGACGCGACCTGCTATGCGACTCCAATCTCTCCATCAAGGAAATCAGCTTTGAACTGGGCTTCAAAACCACCAGTCATTTCATTGTGGCGTTCCGGCGTGAATTCAACTTCTCACCCCAGAAGTATCGCAGCCAACCGCCCGAGACATCCGCGGCCTGAGATATTTGGCAACCCGACGCCAGGGTTCGGGTTCCGCATGCGTTATGCGCTTGTCATTTCCCGGTTAATTTAATCAGATAACCGGGCAACCTTGGCAAATTCAGACACAGAGCAGTCCACTGCCCCGCAAAATGCGGCGCGCAACCTATTTGCGCCGCCGGTTAACCGCCTTCAACTTGTTTTCGGCGCGCTGTTGTTGGCCGGCCTGGCGCTGGCCGTTTACCGCCCCATACTGCCCGGCAGTTTCCTGATGGACGATTGGCGTTTGATTGCCGGCGATAATCCATTGGTTACCGGCGAGTTTACGGCTTACAACCTCTGGTTTCAGACCGATTTCACGCTCTCAACCTTTATCTCGTGGTTGCAATATCTCGTTTGGGGACACAATCCCGCCGGCTATCACGTCATCAACATATTGCTACATGCAACCAGCGGCATTTTGCTCTGGCGATTACTCTCCAAACTAAAAATTCCCGGCGCCTGGCTGGCGGCGGCGTTGTATGTGGTCCATCCCGTGTGCGTCAACTCTGTTGCCCGGGCCGCTGAAATAAAAAACACATTGTCCCTGCCCTTTTTCCTGTTGAGCATCTGGGCCTACCTGCATTACGAAACGCGAGCTTTGTTTCCAGAACCAGAAAACCCGGATGCTGCATCAAAGTCTCGCCACACACCTGCCGCCGTTTGGTATGCGCTCGCGCTGCTGGCTTTCATTGCGGCCTTGTTGAGCAAAACCTCCACAATCATGCTGCCGTTGGTGTTGCTGGCCTGCGCCGTCTGGCAACGCAACCGCCTCACAATCCGCGATGGATTGCACACGGCCCCGTTCTTTGCGTTATCCGTGGCGTTTGGCCTGATGTCCATCTGGTTTCAAAAACATCAGGCGTTGTTTAGCGCCGGCGAAACCCTGCGCCAGGAAAGTTTTGGCGAACGCTTGGCCATTGCCGGTCATATTGTCTGGTTTTACCTCGGCAAAGCCCTGCTGCCACTCAACCTGAACCTTGTTTATGCCCAATGGCAACCCGATGCCTCCCGAGCCACGGCTTATTTACCGGTTTTGGCAATTGCCATCTTACTGGCAGTTTGCTGGATTTTTCGAAGCACATGGGGACGGCACGTGTTGCTGGCCGTTGCGTACTTTGGCATTACCTTGTTTCCGGCGCTGGGCTTTTTTGATTCCCAATTTCTCGCCACCTGGCAAGTCTCCGACCATTTGCAATATCTCTCGCTCATCGCACCGGTGGCACTTCTTGCGGCAGCGATGGCCGCCTTGATTCCCCGGAAAATTATTTATGTGCTCGGGATTCTTTTGGTCGTGGTCACGGGTCTGCTTACCTTTCAACGCGCTACCGTATTCGCCTCGGAAGAAACCTTGATGCGCGATACCATTGCAAAAAACCCCGCCGCCGGCAAAGCGCATAACGACCTCGGCGTGATTCTAGCCCGACGCAACGATCTCGCCGGTGCCACGGAACAATTCAAGGCGGCCGTGCAGTATCAGCCGGACAACCCCGAGACACGCTCCAATTATGGCCAAGCCCTGGCCATGAACGGCGATCTCGCTGGCGCGGAAGCGCAATTCCAAGCCGCAGTCAAAACCAGGCCGTCGGATGCCGACGCTCACAAAAAATATGCGGGCCTGCTTCAGCACGAACAACGATACCGCGAAGCCGCACTTCAATATCATCTGGCATTGCTATTCAAGCCGGACGTCCAAACCCGCATTGCCCTGGCCGCGCTTTGTCACCAAACTGGCGATCCCGCACAGGCCATTAGCCAGCTCCAACAAATTCTCCGGCAAGACCCGGATAACCTTGAAGCCTTAAATAATCTGGCCTGGCTGTTTGCCACTTGGGGCGATAACAAATTTCGCAATGGCGCTGAGGCCGTGTGGTTGGCCGAAAAAGCCTGCCAACTGACCGCCAATAAACAACCCCGGGCTACCGGCACCTTGGCGGCAGCTTACGCCGAAGCCGGGCGTTTCCCGGAAGCAGTGACTGCGGCTGAAGCCACCGTCAAACTCGCCAACGAATCGGGAGACCAAAGACTCGCCTACTTGGGAAATCAACTGCTTTCACTTTACCGGGCAAATCAACCCTATCACGAACCGCCCGTCTCTAATCAACCTTAGGGCGTGTTATCGGCCGAAATTGTGGCTGTAACGCGGGTGGTCTCAAGTCACGCTCCGAACCAAAACAAAAACCCTCCGCGGAATTATCCGTGGAGGGTTTTTGATAAATACGTGAATCACTTGCGACGGCGGAAGAGCAGCAATGACGCACCGCCCAATCCAGCCAAAGCCAGCGTACAAGGTTCCGGCACCGGCGTAATGCCGACCGCCGTTGCATCGAAGGTAAAGAGATGAGCCGTACTATCGTCAAAGTGGAATCCACTTCCGTTCGGGCTGGCTATTTCAATGACATTGTCGCTGGAATTAATCGTGGGACTGCCCCAAGTGAGATTGGGATAAGCCGCCTGCACATCTGCCAAGCTGGCGTTATAGCTTCCTCCCGCGACACTGCCGTCCGGCTGCCCGTCAACGAGATAACCAGTCAAATAGGAGCTCAAATCTGAACTCATGGATACGTCAATCGTGGTCATATCCACGCCGTTGATGGTACCACTGATATTTTCCTGGCCACCACCACCCATGCCCAAGACATAAAACATCGTGTCGCCAGACTGAAGTGTGAAATTCAAGGTGGACAAATTCGAGATTTGATCCGGCCAACTGGCGTCGTTCTGGTAAAGCAAGTCGTTGATGCCGCTAGACGTGCCGCCAAAGACGGCAAAATCGTTGTCGGCCACGATTTGCATGGAAAAAGAACTTTGTCCCCAAACGCTGGTAGCGCAGCTTCCCGCCACGCCCAACACAGCGATTGCCCGTGTTATTGTATTGATAGTCTTCATTTTATCACCCTGCCTATCGGCCATTTTGATGTTTACTTAAGGGTTTTTTACTTTTTTTGTACAACCCAAGACAACAAATGTTAAGGCCTTTTCGAAGGATAACCCAAAAACCCAGCCCCAACCCGCCCATCCACCCCAGTGGAAAGCTATCTAATAATTAGTATTACCTATGCTTGAACGTGTTGCAAGAAAAATCTACGTCAGTGTCGGCGGGAGTTCAAAAGGGGATTTCTGCGCGAGTTCAAAAGGGGACAGATTTTAGAGTGAGTATTTTCCGAGGATTTCAGGCCAGTTGTTGAGGGGCGGGCATGGGGGTTGAGTGACCACCCAGAACTGTCTGTGCGGGTGATGGATGAGGGTAATGGCGGATTGTTTGGTAGGAGCGATGTGCCAGCTTTGGCCAAGAAAGTCGATCTGGTTGTCGGCGTTGACGCGGCGTTTAAGGTGGAGCGCCAGATGGAGATCCAGCAAGGTAGTCGGCGGACAGGGACGCGTGACGGTGCGCTTTTCTGCCAAGGCTTTCGCCCAGGCCGCATTGGGGCTGAGGCCGGTAGTGCGGCAAACGGTGGCATTCTGGCGTTGCACCTCGCGGTCGAGCACGCGCTGGGCGGCGGCATAGTGGCTGACTTTTTCATAGGCCAGGATGGCCACCAGGCGTTTTTGCAGAGTGCCAAAGCGGCGTTCAATCTTGCCTTTGGCTTGCGGGCTGGGAGCGACCAGGTGGGTTACCCCCAATGCGGAGAAGGCGCGCTGGAACTCGGAGCAGGGATCGCGGTCATCGGCCATGGAATCGTGGCCAAAGAGGCTGAGGCCGTCGGTGTACACGACCAGCGGCAGGCGGTGCTGGAGAAAGAGACGGCGAAAATGCTCGAAATGATTCCACGTGGTGTCAGTGGGGACAAAGACGGCACCGAGGAGTTTGCGGGAATGATCATCGACGGTCAGCAGCAGGGTTTGCTTTTCCTGGGCGGGCCACCACTGGTGGATGGAAGAATCGTGCTGCCACAGTTCATCGATGCGAGAGCGTTCCCAACGCCGCCGGGCCTTGGGACGCGGTTCCGCCTGGCAGATGAGCTTTGGAAAATGGGTTCTGGCGAAGGCGGCCACCGACTCGCGATGGCGTTTGAAACCCAGGCGAGTTTCCAGTTCGTCGGCCACCAACTGGAAGTTGGGCGGCTGTTGAAGCGGCAGGAACTCCTTGAGGAAGGCGATGGCTGCTGGCGGCCAGTCCGGCCAATGGTTGCCGCCGGAGAGCTTGGCGGCGAAGTGGGAGCGTTCTCGGAGGAAGCGGGTGCGGAGCCGGTAAAGGTGGGTGCGGCCGATCTGGAGTTGAAAGGAGGCCTCAGTGAGGTCGATCTGCCCCGCATTGAACTGTTGAAGGATTTGCCGGAGAAACAGGTTGGTGAGCCGTTTTGCGATTTGCTTTTTTTAATAGCCCCAGTCAAACCAACCCTTATCCCTTGGTCGAGGGCTTTCGTCGGTCTTCGCTACGCTCAGACCTCCTCAACCCCTCGACCAAGGGACAGTTCCAACCTTCACATCACCTGTCCCCTTTTGAACTCGCAGCCGTCCCCTTTTGTTCCCGCCCCGACACATATTTGTTGAATTGAGCACGACCTGCATGAGGTCAGCCGCCAAACAAATCCATCTGCGGCGCGGGTGCGATTTTTTTCAGCTTGTCGCGGTCCTGCTGGCGGCGCGGCGCACGGACATTGCCCTCCGGCGTCAGCTCCGATTCTTCCAGATTGGAAAGAATTTGTTTGGCGCGTTCCAAAACTTCCTTCGGCACGCCAGCCAGCCGGGCCACCTGGATGCCGTAGCTCTTATCCGTGCCGCCCTCCACAATCTTGCGCAGGAACACAATGGAATCGTGCCATTCGCGCACGGCCACATTGAAATTTTTCAGCCGCGACAGGCGTACGGAAAGTTCGGTCAATTCGTGGTAATGCGTGGCGAACAGGGTCTTGGCACCGACCCGGTTGTGCAAATGCTCGCCGATTGACCAGGCCAGCGAAAGACCATCGAACGTGCTCGTGCCCCGGCCGATTTCATCCAGCACGATCAGGCTGCGGGGCGTGGCGTTGTTCAAAATGTTGGCCGTCTCAGTCATTTCCACCATGA
>Ga0265327_10002138_pt1 | contig 21833 bp, 21 predicted proteins | sample 41621metaG_FD_202089 | JGI IMG/M metagenome (GOLD analysis project Ga0265327, IMG submission 202089) | Rhizosphere microbial communities from Carex aquatilis grown in University of Washington, Seatle, WA, United States - 4-16-21 metaG | ecosystem: Host-associated > Plants > Roots > Rhizosphere...
GGCCTTCCGGAACGCACGACGTCTTCGCACGGAGACCAGCCCAGCAGTTGCCACCCCTGCTGCGAGCAGCCCGGCGACCCCGAGACCTACACGGCCTGTGGTCGAACCGGAGCCGCCAGTCCGGCCCGTGCCGTGGGAGGAAGCCTTCGACCCCTTCGAGGAATGGTCCATGGGAGAGGCCCCGGTCGTCGTCGTGGTCGTCGAGGTCTGGTCGGCGGCGAAGTCGATGGTGAGTGGACCGAGGGTGTAGGTCAGCTGGGTCACCCCGTCGGGAGCGAGGGCCCGAGCAGTCCAGGGCGCCACCTGGAGGGTGGCCCTGGTGGTCGACAGAGGGACCGGGAAGTCCCATTCCACGAAGCTGTCCCAGGCCTGGAGGCCGGAGCCCGCCGGGTGGACGGTGCCGGTGGGCGTGGTCACGGTGGCGCTGGCGTTGGCAATGTCGAGCGGCAACCAGGCAACGGTGCCCGTTGGTGCGGAGGGCCACAGCCACAGCTGCAGGTAGCCCTGGCCGTCGGGAAGCGTGGGCAGGTCCGACCCGTAGGGGAGGGGGACGATGGCCGACTGCTCGATGACGACGGGCACCGTCGAGGACCCGGTCGGACCGCTCACCGGCAAGGTCACCGGCGAGCTCGTCGGGTGGAACGGCACCTCGGCCACGTAGGAACCAGTCGGTGCGGCGGCGGCCCGGCCTGCTCCGACAGTGGCCATGCCGAAGGTCGCGACGCCGATCGTCGACAGGGCACCGAGCAGCACGCAACGCGCCGCTGTCACCGCCTTTGCCCATGCGCCGCCTCGTCCCACCACCTCCATCTTCGGGGCGCTGCGCGCCCCCTCGACAGGGACTTTGTCCCCCTCTCCGCGCGTCAACGGGACGTGCACCCAGGTTTCCGTGCCCTGGCAACAGCTGTGGCACGGGAAGGGGTCGGATCTCCCGGCCACAACACGAGTGCCCGGATGTCCCGGGTGCCCACCAACCAGAAAGGACCAGATCCCATGGCACTGCCGTTGGATGTCACCAAGCTCACCGTCCTCTGTGGCGGCCCGCCCCAGCCGGTGGTCGACCGGGAGACCGGCGAGCACCGCACCGACCGGGAGGGCCGTCCCCTCTACCGGACGGATCTCGTCGTCCTCGGCTCCGGCCGCCCCGAGCTGCTCGGGGTCCGGACGCCGAAGGAGCCGAAGGGGATCGCCCTCGGGGCCCAGGTGGCCGCGTCGGGACTGAGCGTCTCGACCTTCACCGCCCGGGACGGCGGCACCGGCGTCTTCTACGAGGCCGCCTCCCTCGAGCCGGCCAAGGCGACGGGTGGGGTGGCGTGACCACCGCACTCCGCATTGGGGCCGTCCTGGCCTTCGTGGCCGTGGCCATCGGGGCGCCGTTCACGGGACTCGCCGTGGCCGGGGTCCTGATGCTCCTCGACAAGGTGGGAGGCTGACTGTGACCACAGCGTCCCGCACCCGCATCGACCCTATGGCCAGGTTCGTCCGCCTGGCCTGGGGTCGACGCCTGGAGACGGGGCTGACCCTCGCCGCGATCGCGGCGAGGGTCACCTCGTTCGCCCTCTTGGGCAAGGGCGTCGCCACCCTGCTCTTGGCAGTCGGCGCCGTCGCGACAGTGGTCCACCCGACCAGTCGTCGATGGCTGGTCGACCACACCCGGGCCGAGCGACTGGCCCGGACCCACGCCAAGGTCTTCGACGCCGTGGGCATCGATCCCTCCGTCGCTCCGGTGGTGGTCGGACGTCGGGCCACGCCGTCGGGGGCGGTGCTGGACCTCCACCTCTCGCCCCGGTGCACGGTGGCCGACCTGGAGGCCCGTATTGGCCCGCTGGCCGTGGCCTTCGGGGCCGCCACGGTGCGCATCCGGCCCGATCGGGGTGCTGCGGGAAGAGCGCAGCTGGTCCTCGCCTACGTGGACCCACTGGCGGGGCTGCCGTTGGCTTGGCCGTGGACTCACGTGGCCAGCTGTGACCTCTGGGGCGGCCTGCCCTTCGGGGTAGACGAGGACGACCAGCTGGTCGTCTTGGAACTGGCCGGTCACCACCTGTTGCTGGGTGGCGAACCGGGAGCGGGCAAGTCGAACGCCCTGTCACTAGTGACCGCCGCCGCTGCCCTCGACCCGGACGTGGAGCTCTGGTGCTTCGACGGGAAGCTGGTGGAACTGGCTGCCTGGCGACGGTGTGCCCGGCGGTTCGTCGGGGCCGACGTCGAGGCGGCGACGAGCGTGCTGCGGGAGCTCCAATCGGAGATGGAGGCCCGCTACGCCGTCCTGCTCGAGCGGGGACTGCGCAAAGTCGACCGGGAGACGGGGCTTGGGCTGGTGGTCGTGGTCATCGACGAGCTGGCCCTCTACACCCAGGCAAAGGGCAAGTCCCGGGACGAGCTGGTCGAGGTGCTGCGGGACATCGTGGCCCGGGGGAGAGCGGCCGGCATCGTGGTGGTGGCTGCCACCCAGAAGCCGGCGGCCGACGTGGTGCCCACCTCCATCCGGGACCTGTTCGGCTGTCGCATGGCCTTGCGCTGTTCCACTCGGGACGCCTCGGACACGGTACTCGGGGCCGGTTGGGCCGCTGAGGGTTATGCCGCCTCCATCATCGACCCGGCCACCAGAGGCGTGGGCTACCTGTTGGCCGAGGGTGGGGTACCCGAACGGGTGCGTTGCTTCGCCATCGACGACCAGGAACTCTGGACTCTTGCTCGTCGGGCCGAGGAACTGCGGGAGGTCGGACGATGAGGCACTCCATTGATCGAGTCAACCCCCTCGACGACAACAAACATCTGGATGAGGGTGTCATCAGCCGGGCCGATGGCCGACCGGAGGAGTCCAGCGCATCTGATGCAACGTCCGTCGGTCGTGAGCGCGTCAGACGAGCCCTCCTGGACATCGGGGAGGTCTCGGATTGGCTCGGCACGAGTCACCGTCACATTCGACGGCTCATTGCTGAACGGCGAATTCCGTTCATCAAGGTGGGACACTTCATTCGGTTCGACGAACAGGAGGTATCTGAGTGGATTGACGATTGTCGGGTGACGCCCGCCACGCCAGTGAGCCCAGCATCCGGCGGCTACCACGCGAACTAGCTGCGCAACAACACTGTGACCGGAACGCTATGTACAGCTCACGCCTCGCCGGAGATAACCCTGGTAGCTAGGTCTGCACCAAGCCCATAGCCTTTGGTATCCGTGGAGATGGGCACTCTTCGTCCCTGATCTAGAGCATCTCAGCTACGTAGCTGAAGAATGCCGACTGAGAAACCTCCGAATAGTCTGGCATTGGTCCATCACTGACTTTCACCAAGTCCGCGTAGACGCCAATCACGCGAAAGCCGGCCTTCTGAAGCGCTTCGTGCAACTCGCCGTAGTCGAATGGTCGGAGGACAAGGGGTGTGGTATCGAGCAAGACCTCGTGGATCTCCCTCATCGTTGTTCGCTCTGCTGAGTTGTCGAACAGGCGCCACTCGATTTGGGAGGCCGTGATTGAGATGGGCACGCCACGGACGCGACGACCTCGGTACATCGGATCTCCGTAGAGGTAGGGGAAGTGCCTGGCAGGATCGCTAACAATTCGATCTGCGTTGTCGATCATGAACTTGAAGTTGCGCTCGTCAACCACGAGGCGACCCCCTACGTGCAGCTTCGAACCGAAGCCTTTCAAGATGGCAGATTGCTGCTTCTTGTTCCTCACGAGACACAGAGAATTGCCAAGACACACGATCGCACTAAATCTGCCCCCACCTTCGAGAGCTGATGGGAGCTCCTGCCACGAATGATGTCGTATATCCAACTTCTTGCCATGTCGATCGGCGTTTAGGTCAGCCTGCGCCGAAAGGTTCGCGTCGACCTCATTGCTAACAACCCCGCGTCCGAGCTCCTGGAGGATGATCGACTCGCAACCGATGCCGGCCGCGGCATCGAGAATCCACTCGGCATCGTTGATTGCCTCCTTCAGGAATTGCGCGAACTTCCCGTCAGGTCGGATGCGCTCGTCGACGTCGACATAGTCTGCCCACCTGATTGCAATGACTGGGTCGACAACGTCCAGTCCTGGTGGCCCCTTCGGAAATGGCCGCGAAGCGCTGACAACGGCATCGACGTACTTCTCCAGTGCTTCGTACGTTGGAATCAGAGGTCTGGCCGGTGTGTCGCGAGGAAAACGCACGTGAAGTGCCGTTTTTGGCTCGTCAAGATTGTCTGACGATTCATCTGTAGAGAACATCACAGTAAAGTGCTCCCACAGGGCAACGTCTGAAGTGGCTAAGGCTTCTAGCCCGACAATTCTGCCAACGATCGCACCTTGTTCTTGTGGCGTGATCCACATAAGAGAGATCCCACGGTCGGCGTGCCAACGGAGAAATCGCAGATATGACGCACTGTCATTCTCGTAGTCTTCGGTGAGGGCCGTCTTTGTCGCCACAATGACTCGAACGTCTTGACGCTTGCCCTTGCTATCGGCGGCCTTCTTGCCGTGCACGTCGAGAAACCACTTGTATTGAAGGATGTATTCCGACGGCACGTGGCTGTCAATCCCTTTGTAGGTGTCGCCTCCCAACGTGAAGAAGTCGTCCAGCCAGCGCGATAGACCAACGAGGTCTGGTATCAGACCGTCCTTCTTGGCGAGACTCTTCACATCGTCTCGAAGCGCTTCGATTCGAGCGCCGATGAGCTTCATGAGGTAGGGGCGGTAGGGCACTCGACTGGCCAGCAGCGCCTCCCCCACGTCACTCCATATTGATCCGGCGCCGAGTCTCCGAAGAAGTTCGATGATGACGATAGGTGTCACGACCAGTGCGACATCCACCAGGATCTCTTGGCCGACGCCAGTGAGCGACACTCCAGCGAAGTAGAGAACCACTCGCATCGAAGCGGCGAACAAGATGGGAATGAGAATGAGCGCGATGACGCGCTTCTCAAGAAGACTGAACCATGCCGCACGGATCTTGATGCCGAATTGGCGACGTCGCTCGCCTCTCCGCATCCAGTTCATGGGCGATCCATAGGACCCCTTGTTTGACGTTCTAGGTGTCATGGCTTGACTCGGCGCTCAGCGTTACGCAATAGCGAGTGAATTGCAAGCGAACATGAAATGCGTGGCACATGAACCTGCCGAGCTCGTGGCGGCGAAGTGACGAGAGTGATTCGGGAGAGACCGGTAACGCTGACGATTCGAGGGCCTTCTTGAGCGCCTAAGATGCTGATTGTTGGGTGGAGTGATCAGGACGACCGGAATGGCGCTGCCACCAGATCATGTCCGCCGGCCAATCAGTGGTCCACCAGATGGTGCTCCTTGAAGCTCGCCACCCTCCCGCTCGCAATCACGCCTGGATGTCCTGAATCGGGAGTTCGGACCCTGGCGGGCCGACGAGGTCAGGGGTGCCGACGTCACCCAGTTCTGAACCGCCAAGGGCTGGCTCCACTTCGCGGGAGTCGTCGACCAATTCAGATGTCTGCCTCACCTGATACCGACCTGGTCATCGACGCCCGGGCCTCGATTCCCCATCCGATTGCTTCTGACTCTGATCGGGGTGGTGACTGGAGTTGTTTGCTGGCGACCGTCATTGTCGAAGCCGCCGCAGGCTGCATCCATCACCAATCTGTTCGTGCACCGACGGTCTGTGCTTCTCGCTAAGGCAGGAAGAGGCCGCGCGATGCCGGTTCCATACCAAGGCAAAAGTCCAGAGGAGAGACCGCCCTGCGGCCGGTCTTGGTTGGGAGCTCGGGTGCAACAACGGCAATTCGGTCTAGTGCTTCAACGTCGGAAACAGAATCGGCGAGGTAGTCGGCGATCGCAAGGTGCGCTGCGATGTAGGCCATCGGATGATCTCCCAGCAAGAGGCGAACCCGTTCGCGAGGAGGGATGCTGTTCCCTCCTTCAGCACGGTCGAGTTCCGCGATGCCCAGCAGCGCAAGACTGAGGTGGATTGGTTCGTCCGACGACACCACGAGGACTCGTTCGTACAGGTCGCGTGCCTGATCAAATGAATGGTGATCCCGTGCGTGTTCTGCCCGTTCGAGATTGACAGAGCAGTTCGTGTAGCTCGTCCATCCAGGTGTGGCAGTCATCGTTTCGAGGTCCCGCTCCAATTTGTTGAACGAGGCATCGTCTCCGAGCATGCGATGTGACGTCAGCTGAACCGTGAGTGCCGCCGCTATTCCGGAGTCGAGTTGGTCGGCTCTGAAGAGGGATTCCGCTCGTCGGAGTTCGCCGAGGGCCTTGTCAGGCCCGTTTCCGTACAAGAGAAGGCATGCCTGCTGCCAGGCTGCCCACGCCACCCAGCGGGTACCGGCAAGACCGTCGATGGCGGAATAGAGCCGACCGACCACTTTATGAGCCGCGGCGAGACGCCCAGACCAAGTCAGTGAGAATGCCTGTTCGTAAAGAGCGTGGGCGAGGATGTCTACCTCGCCGGTTGAGGCAGCGATCTGCTCTGCGCGTGCTGCCTGATGCAGCGCCTCGGGGTAGTCGCCAGAGAAGCGATGCGCCTTTGCGACGGAGATGATGATCGCTGGATCGTCAGGGTCGGCCACTCGCTGAGCGCGATCCAGTGCCGCGGAATGATCCCCCCGGTGGCTACTGAGAAGGGTGACGTGGACACGGTCCAGACGAACGCGGAGGGAGTGGGGCAGCACCGGGGCGAGGTCGCTGGCGGCGATGGCAAGTAGGGGTCGTGTCCAACGGGCACCTCCGTACAGATCAATGGTTCGGATGCGCCGAGCTGCCTCGACGGCCCGCGACAATGGTCGGCGAAACAGCAGGTGCTGGTAAGCGCGACGAGCACCTGCCCGATCGCCGATACGTTCCAACGTGAGCGCCGCGGCGAAGCGAGCGTCACCTGGCAGATTCGCCGGCTCGCGAAGCGGTGCCAACCGGGCCGCCTCTGTTCGGAGTGATTCCGAAACGTTGGCGGTGAGTCCTTGTTGGTCGGCCCACTCTAAGAATGCTGGGGTGAGAGATGCGTCATCTTCGCCCCCGAGGAATGAACATTTTTCCTTCAACGCGGGAAATCGGTCTAAAAGCGTTGATCGAACGGTTCTCCGGGCGAACCAGACCACGCTCTCGCTGGCCTCGAACATGTCGTCCAGCGCCACTCGCATATCGAGGTCTGCGCCGGCGTATCCGATTACGACGACTTCATTGCGCTCACCGTCTTCTTGTAGCCGTCTGGCCCAGAGGTCAGGGAGGGGGCGGATAACCTGGTCGGTACGGAAGATGTACATTCCCCTGCTGACGGTGCCATGAGGCTTGAGAAGTCGAGCCTCCGCTGAGGGGTTGTTGTCGTCAAAGGCAGCGACGACGACCGATGAGTGTTGACTTCGTACGGCCTCCTCGATGAGCTCATCGACATTGACAGTCCAGATGGTGTCACCCTTGTTCAGGCAGTCGGCAAGCACGTGGTGCACCGCGTTTGGTTCACCGGCGCTCAGCGTCTTGGTCAGCCATCTCTCCAGGGGGAGACCGCCGTCGTACACCGACTGCATGAATCGTTCCGGTGCCAACTCACCGGCAGGCGCTACAACGTCATCAGCCAGCCCCAAACGGGTGATCAGATACTTGCGCAGCACCGTGAAGATAGGCATGCAGGACGGCGCGGCCGCACTCGCCCCGGCACCAACCACGAAAAGTCGCATGGACCTTCTCTCGTCGAAGCATCATCAATTCATCGAGCATATCGCCGAGGAATTCGAGAATCGATGGCAGATCCCGCCACACAAAGTTCATTTTGTCCTCGGCATGGTTCGTGTTAGGACTCGCATGTCTAGATAGGCGTGACAGTTCCGAATTGCCCTTATGGGAGTCATCCACACGAATCTGGCGGGAGAACGATGAATCGGACCATTTCATTGCGGCTGCCGCATTGGAAAGCAGGCGCAATCGCATTCGTAGCATGCCTAACTCTCTCGGCGGCATCATCTGCTATCGGGTCAGCCGGGCCGAGCGTGAGCCCACGTTCACAGGAGATTGCCAGGCTTCTCGATGCGAGCTCGAATTCGCCAAGAGGGGCAACGGAGGTGGGTGCGGACGGTCACTCCTACACGGTTTGGTCGGCGGATGAAGCAAGTGCTGAAGATGCCCAGAGTCAATTGAGTGGGACCAGCACAGCGTCCAGCGCTGCGGCTGCGTTCACGCAAGAGGCCGATGAGTCCGCTTCCCAAATTGAGTCTGATCTAGGCCCACTGTTCTCGTCGATGGCTATCGATTCAGTAACCGGAACACGACTAGTTGTACGCATCACCGGGACCGCCTCGGAAATCAACAGCCCGACCCTGGCAGCGCTCGATACAGGCCCCACCCAAGTTGTAGTCGTTGAGGATCAGCAGTCCGCAACTTCTCTTGCTGGCTCGTACCAGGATGTACTTGCTGCGACGGGGCTCAGCACGTCGACTCCGGATCCGTCAATCGGCGGCGCTCCGGTGACGGGCGTACGTCTCGACGACATGACCGGACAGGTTGATGTGGGAGTGAAGAGCGACGTGTCCGGAGCGTCGGCTGCACTGAGTGGGGTGGGCGATGTTGTCGTCGAACAGCAAGCGGAACCGCATCTCACAGACGGAGGCAATTGGGGGAATAACCCGGCAAGAAGTTCAGGTGTTCCAGCTGGCGGCGACAGCATTGCAACGCCAGACACCACAGGGCACGCAAGGACTTGTACGAGTGCGTTTCCAGCCCTCATCGGCAACGAGCCTGTATTGATAACCGCGGGACATTGCCAGCTGTATCCCCCGGCAATTCCTCAGAGCAATGCCTGGCAACTCACCTACGTATCGCCTACCGTCGGGCCGCAATTCACTGAGAAGGTCGGCAACGACATCCCGAGTGCGACGCATTTCGGCGACTCGTTTCAGTTGGACATTGCGGCGATCGATTCCAGTGCCAATGGTACGAGACCGTGCATAGTCACGAGTTCCAACTGTCAGGCCATCTCATATGCAAACTACCCCCAGATCCTTCAGGGCTCTGTCGTGTATCAGGCGGGGTCGACGAGTGGGGAACAGCAGGTGAGAATCACAAACCCGTCGGGATCAATCGGAGGCGTTGGGAACGGCATTATCACGGATGGCTGTTCTGCGGATGGCGACTCGGGCGGGCCCCTCTATTTCAAGAACCCTGATTCGACCGTTACACCAGTGGGCATCGGGAGCCAGGCGTATGGCTCCGCCGCCACTGACGATTGTCGCACGGTATTCCAGAACTGGGCGATCGCGTGTCCCCAGCTTGGTGTCGATGTGTGTCCTCCCCTTAAGAGCTCAACTGTCGCAATGGCCAGGACCCCCGATGGCAAGGGGTACTGGCTCGCATCTAGCGCAGGGCAGGTGCTGTGCTTTGGAGACGCAACTAAATACGGCGATCTTGCGAACTCCGGGATAATTCCAAATAGGCCGATTGTCGGAATGGCATCAACTCCTGATGGTGGCGGATATTGGCTTGTCGCCTCCGACGGAGGAATCTTCGCCTACGGAGACGCGGGGTTCCACGGGTCAGCTGGAAATCTGACTCTGAATAAACCGATCGTCGGGATGACCCCCTCTCACGACGGCGGAGGGTATTGGCTCGTCGCGTCGGACGGCGGAATCTTCGCTTACGGTGATGCCGGGTTCTATGGATCCGCCGGCAATCTAGTGCTCAACAAGCCCGTCGTCGGTATGACCGCCTCCCCCGATAGCGGCGGCTATTGGCTTGTCGCCTCCGACGGAGGAATCTTCGCCTACGGTGACGCGGGATTCCATGGGTCGGCGGGAAGTCTTACGCTGAACAAACCGATTGTCGGGATGACTCCCTCTCACGACGGTGGGGGCTATTGGCTCGTCGCGTCGGACGGCGGAATCTTCGCTTACGGTGACAGCACCTTCTATGGATCAATGGGCGGTCACCCTCTGAACCAGCCGATCGTTGGCATGGCCGCCACCCCGGACGGGCATGGCTATTGGTTTGTCGCATCGGACGGCGGCATCTTCTCCTTCGGTGATGCCGCATACGAGGGTGCACACCCAACAAGTGGCACGGTGAATTCGCCAAAGGCGAGTCTTGTGTATGTGAAGACTCAGAACACCGCCAGTGGCATGGTCGAGGTCCAATCCCTTTCTGCATCCTCCAACTTTCAATCTGTGACCTCGCCGGTAGTCTCTGCTCTCAGCTGTTCTGACGTCACGGCGAACGGATATGTAGAGGTGGCACCGTTTGATGGCGACAACATGCCAGACCTCTACTACATAGAGACAAACAAGAAGGTCAACTCCAAGGTTGTCGTACGCGTTCTCTCAGCTGCATCGGGGTATCAAACGACGCTGCTCAATGTCACGACGACGATCGGGGCGGCGGCAGTGTCGACTCACGGCCAGATCGAAATCGCCGACGTGGACGGAGATGGCTCACCAGATCTCGTCTACCTGCAGACGGTGGATTCGACGAGTGGATATGTAACGCTGCAGGCGTACTCGGCATCCTCCGGGTTCCTCGCCAAGGACGGGAAGAAGGCCACTCTTCCGATCTCGGTGGCTGACGTGGCGGCTAACGGCAGTATCGCCATGGCTGATGTCGACGGAGATGGCAAAGCCGACGTCGTCTACGAAAAGGTTGGTGGCACAGCGAGCGGAAACGTCGAGCTCCACGTGTATTCGCAGTCCTCCGGCTATCAGTCAGACATTCTAGACGCGACGACCACCATCAATGGAGCCAGTGCTGCGAACGACGGCTCGCTTCTTCTTGGAGACGTCAGCAATACCGGTCAGGTTGACGTGATGTTCGCCATGACGGCCAATGCACCTACAAGCAATGTCGAGCTGTTTGACAGTCCGCAGATCAATGGGTACGGACCGCTTGTCGACCTGGGAAGCGATCCTCTCGTTGGTTCGGATGTAGCCGCCAATGGGGTACTTAGCCTGTTCATCGCCAGCTAATGGACCTCCGAATGATGACGAAGGAGACTGCCATGATCGAACGACCACTTCAGATCAGAGTCGGTAATATTCATTTGGCGCGAATCTTGCGGATTGTGGTCGTAGCGATCTTCACGTCGACGATCGCTTCCACGGCTGCCAGCATTGGAACGGCGCAACTGGCCGGTGCCAGTGGATCCGGGGCTAGCGCTGTTCCCGGCCGTCAGTCCGAAAAGTCGTCGTCCATCGTTCAGTCTGGGCCTTCCGACTCAGATCGCGCCATCCGAGGTTACGTTGGGTTCGCTGGTGATTGGTTTGTTGATCCAGCAGGACACGTGGGACGGCTGTCGTCGAGCGATGCCTTCTATGGAGAGATGTCCCCTGAATGCTACGACGCGGGGGACTATTGCCCTCCATCGACGACGCCCCACCTTGCTGCCCCCATCGTGGGAATGGCAGCGACATCCGACATGAAGGGCTACTGGCTCGTCGGAGCCGACGGTGGGGTTTTCGCGTTTGGCGATGCTCCGTTCCTTGGCTCAGCATCGAATCTGAAGCTCAACGCTCCGATCGTGGCGATGCATGGAACGCCTTCCGGACATGGCTATTGGCTCGTCGGAGCCGACGGTGGGGTCTTTGCGTATGGAGATGCTCGCTTCCTCGGATCGGCCTCCAACTTCCAACTCGCAACGCAGGTTGACGGGATCGCTGTGTCAAGTGATGGAATGGGTTACTGGCTGGTGGCGAAGGATGGTGGCGTCTTTGCCTACGGAGACGCACAGTTTTACGGATCGATGGGAGGAAGGCCTCTCGCTGACCGTGTGGTGGGAATGTCTCGGACTTCCGATGGGCTCGGCTATTTCCTGGTCGGCGCGGATGGAGGGCTGTTCGCGTTCGGTGACGCATCCTTCGCAGGGTCCCTCATCGGAAGCCAGGTCCCACCAGGGTTCACGATCGGCATTGCTGTCAACGGCGTTGACGGTGCCAGTGGCGCTGGCTCGAGTGGCTACTGGTTCAAGATCGCGGATGGTTCACAGTTCACGATCAACTGAGAACGCCCTCTTGACGTCGCTCGCCATCTCAACTACAGGGTCGACTTAGAGAGCACTGCCAGCCGTTGCCGCAGATCAAGTGCCACCCGAACATCCAGCAAGCCCAATCTTGTCGCAGGCGGCCGTTGCGTTGCTTGGCTCGTGAGAACACCGGTGAGAACATCCCGCCCGGAAACCGTGGCGCCGGATGGTTCGTGCTGGTCGCTGTCGGTCATCCCGCTGGTCAAATAGTCCCAGCTGACGGCCCATAAATGGGCTTCCTGGTGCGGTGTGGTCGCCAGTGGCCGGCGCCTTAGGTAGACCTACGGATCAGAAGGTTGCAGGTTCGAATCCTGCCGAGCGCGCCGTGTGATGTCGCGAGATATCGGGGACACACGAACCTGCAATCAGGCTATTCGATCTCCCGATCGAGTCCCTGGTAGCGGCGTGAGGGATCGAGCTCGAGGTGGCGCAGGAGCTCGCCGTCGAGGGTGACGACCCGCACGTTGAGGTCGGCCACCTTGAGGCGGTCCCCACCGCCACCCAGTAGGGGCCCTCTTATGCCTCTTCGACGCGTAGAGTCGGGCCGCCGATCAGTGTGGTTGCTCGGCGACTTCCAAAGGTGCCTTCGAGTCAGTTCGGCAGGTGTCGATGAGGGCGAGGGCGCCGTTGAGTGCGCTTCGGAGGGCCTGGGAATCTCGACGGGCTTGGGTGAGGACGAGGCCGCCTTGGAGGCTGGCGAGCGTGGACTCGGCCAGCCAGTCGATATCGGTGTCGGGTCGTAGCTCCCCGGAGGCGACCATGTTTGCCAGGCCCTCGCGGATGTGGGCCTCCCACCGGTCGAAGCCGGAGCTGAGCACACCTCTGATCTGGTCGTGCTGCTCGCCGAGTTGGCCGAGCAGGTTGGCGATGGGACATCCTCCTTCGCCGCCATCCTGGACCTGCAGGGCTACCAGGGCGTCGGTCCAGCGGACGAGACCGTCCCAGGTGCCCAAGGCGGCAAAGAGCTGGGCCTGTCCGTCCAGCACGTTCTCGGTGGTGGCCTCCGCAACCGCTTTGAGTAGGTCATTCTTGTCGTCGAAGTAGTGGTAGAGCTGACTACGGGATGCGGACGCCCGAGCCCCGATGTCGTCCAGGCTGGCCGCCGACGCTCCCTTCTCAGAGACGACTTCGCGCGCCGCGGTCACGATCCGCTGGCGGGTGGAGCGCCCTCTCTCGGTCGTCGGTGCCGGTCCCATGACTCCCAGTATCAGGCCTACTGGACTTGACAGTCCAGTAGGCCTTCCGATTCACTGGACCGTACAGTCCACTATGGCCGTTCGGGAGGCCCCATGTGCTCAACGATTCGTGAACAGTCCGACCAGGTGAAGGCGGCGGCCACCGACCGCCTGCCCGTCGACGTGCTGGACGCGTTCGACCGCAGCATCGCCGACCTCCTCGAAGCAGGCATACCCTCTGACGCGATCAAGGTCGGCGATCGGCTCGACCCTTTCACCCTGGACGACGCCACCGGTCAGCCGGTCAGCTTGGATCAGATCGTCTCCGCCGGCCCGGCGGTGGTCGTGTTCTACCGGGGTGGCTGGTGTCCGTACTGCAATGTGGCGCTGCGCACCTACCAACGTGACCTTCTCCCACAGCTCGAGGGCTTCGGTGCTCGTCTGGTGGCCATCAGCCCCCAAACCCCCGACCAGTCCCTCTCCACAGTTGAAAAGGCTGAATTGTCCTTCACCGTCCTCTCTGACCCCGGCAGTCGGCTGGCCGGGAAGATCGGCATCGCCTTCCAGCAGCCCGACGAGGTCCTCGCCGCTCAGCGCCTGATCGGGACCGACCTGGCCCAGGTCAACGCCGAGGGCGCAACCCGCCTCCCCCGACCGACCGTCCTCGTGGTCGACCGGGATCGGGTCGTGCGCTTCGTCGACGTGCAGCCCGACTACACGGCCCGCACGGAGGTGGCCGACATCGTGGCCGCCCTCCGCTGAGTCACGACAAGGCCCCTGCGGCGGGAGCCAAGGTCAGCGAGGCCGCTTCGTCATGGATCAGAGTCGAGCCTGACACCGCGCCCACAGAGCCACGCCGGCGATCCCGACGAGGGTTGTCGCCGGTCCGGCGCATGACCGGGATGCACATCACTGATCTGGCCAAGGCCCTAGATGAAGTAGTGACCCTGGTCGAGGTCTTCGAGCAGGGTCGGACCGGTCGGTGTCCAGCCGAGCAACTCGCGCGTCGATTCGTTCGAGACGACAACGTCCATGCCGGCGAATGGGAACGTCGCGAAGTGAGCCGCGTCCACGCTCCGCACCGGCAAGCCCAGGTGTCGTCCGATCGACTCGGCGATCGCTCGCACTTCGACCGGTGGCTCGCCGGCCGCGACGAGCTGCGCTCCAGCCGGCGCCCTTTCCAGCGCCAGGACGTAGAGCTGGGCGAGATCATCGACGTGCCCGGCGGCCCAATGGTTGGTGCCGTCGCCCAGGTAGCCGGACACGCCGGTCTCGCGGGCGATCCTGATCATGAGCGGGATGAAGCCATGGGTATCGCGGTCGCTGTGGGTCGAGTTTGCGACGGCGACGAGCACCGACCGCACTCCCCGTGAGGCGTAGGTGGAAATCACGTTCGCGACCTCGCCGCGTGGATTCTGTGTAACGGCCGAGCCGAGCCCGATGCCGAAGAAGGCCTTGTCCGTCCCGACGAGCGCGTCGCCGATGGCCCGTGCGACGGCGAGGTCCTTCGAGACGGCGCCGGCAAAGTCGCCCGCCATCATCGACTCGTGATCGAAAGCGAGGTGGACGGTGGCATCGGCGTCAGCCGCCGCGGTGGCCAGGACGTCGAGATCGCCCAGGCCGCCGCGAGCAACGGCGGCGCCCATCGCCGCGACCGCTGCAGCTGACTCGTCCGAACGGGCGAGGCCGGTCACGTCGTGGTGTGCACGGATGAGTGCGGGGACGACGGCAGATCCGATGTAGCCGCTCGCTCCGGTAACGAATACGCGCATGTGGAACTCCTCGAGGTGATGTGACTTGGTAACGTCACCGTACACCGAATGACGGTACTTGGTCACATCACCTACGCTGCGTGGCATGGCCAGGTGGGAACCGAATGCGCGGATCCGACTCGTGCGCACGGCCGTCGAACTCTGTGCCGCGCAGGGCTACGAAGCCACCACAGTCGCCGAGATCGCCGATCGCGCCGGGCTCACCAAGACGACGTTCTTCCGGCACTTCCCGGACAAGCGGGAGGTGCTGTTCGCTGGGCAGGACGAGCACTCCCGCGTCCTCGCCGACGCGATCTCGGAAGCGCCGGCCGAGGGGACCCCGATCGAGGCCGTCGCTGCCGCCGTCGGCGCCCTCGCGGCGACCTTCACCGAGGAGAACCGCGAGTTCGGCCGGATGCTGACCGCGCTGATCGCCGCCAACGACGACCTGCAGGAGCGAGCCGCCTTCAAGCACGCCCGTCTCGTTCGGGCGACAGCCGAGGCGTTGGAGGCACGCGCGGTGCCTCCGGCGACAGCCGCGCTAGCCGCCGAACTAGGGGTACGCGCGTTCCACGAGGCCTTCGCTCGTTGGATCGAACCCGGCAACGAGCGCCCGCTGGTTGCGCTGACCGAGGCCAACGTCGAGCGCTTCCGCGCCGCAGCCGCCCAGCTCGACACCTCCCGTACCGGGTGACCGGGAGCCAAGGACCCTCCGACCTCGGGGGCCTGCCCGCCTGAACGGGCAACTGCCTGGAGGCAGCAACGGTGTAACCGACACAGGACCCCTGCTCAGGCGGGGGTCCTGTGGTTTCCGGGCATCGCCCGGACGTCGCCCTTTCTCACGCTGCAGCGACGGTGTGCGACTCCCAGAAGTCGTTCATCCGGCCCTGCACCTTGACCAGCCAGATGAACCAGCCGATCAGGGGGAGGAAGATCCAGCAGCCCGTCACCCCGGAGACGGGGGCCGTCTGTCCGTCACGACGGTAGAGACCGCCGATCTCCAGGGGGAGCATGAAGATGTTGACGATCCCGACCAGGAAGGCGAACAGCAGGGCGAGCCCGCCGCCGATCCCCTCGCCGGAGTAGTCCTTCAACTCCTTGAACACCGAGTACTGCCAGTAGAGGCCGTAGATTCCCAGGGTGATCAGGGTCAGCAGGATCACCGCCACGGGTGAGCGCACCGTTCCGGTCTGTCCGTCAGCCATTCCGCCTCCTTGGTCATCGCCCCGGGGCAGTGTTGCACCCATCGGGCGGCTGGTTCCGGATGGGGATCCCTTGACCTGGCCGGGCTGATGATCGGCCGCCGCCGCACGGCGCCGCCCGCCCGCCTGCGGATGTCCACGTCCGCCCCGGAGGCCCCTCAGGGGGAGAGCGTCGAGGGCGCCCGGCCCGCACGGACCGGCGCGACGAGGTCCGGCCTCGCCGGCACCCGATCCGGGTGGAACAGGCCCGCCAGCGCCTCGACCCCGTCGACCAGGCGCGGCCCGGGGCGGACGAACGCCGCATCGGCGTCCACGGCCCACACCGGGAGATCGGGCGGGAGCAGGCCCGTCTCGACCAGTCGAGCGGCCAGGGCCTTCGCGCCCTCGAGGTCGTAGCCGCACGGGGCCACGACGACGACCTCCGGAGAGGCGTCGACGATCACGTCGGGCGTCACCACGTGCGATCGCCCACCGGGCACGCCGAGGACGCTCTCGCCCCCGGCCGCGTTGACCATGTCGGGCACCCAGTGTCCGGCACAGAAGAGCGGGTCGGTCCACTCCAGCACGGCCACCCGAGGCGCGGGCCGATCGACGACGGCCTGTGCCGTCCGGGCGAGCCGCCGGCGCAGGCCGGTCACGATGTCGTCGGCGGCCGGCCACCTGCCCGTCGCCGAACCGATGGTCAGCACGGAGTCGAGCACTTCGTCGAGCGTTCCCGGGTCGATGGTCAGGACCCTGCCGTCGCAGCCGAGATGCTCGAGCGCCTCGTCCACCGTCGAGACGTCGACCGCGCACACGGCGCAGAGGTCCTGCGTGACCACGAGGTCGGGCACGAGCTCGGCCAGCGCCCCTTCGTCGAGGTGGTAGAGATCGTCACCGGCGGCCATCCGGGCCCGGACCTCGGCGTCGATCTCGGCCGGGTCCGACAGGCCGGACAGTGCCGACGTCGACACGATGCGCCGGGACCGGGCCTGGGGCGGATAGTCGCACTCGAAGGTGACGCCGACCACCTCGTCGCCCGCGCCCACGGCGAAGAGGATCTCCGTGGTCGAGGGCAGCAGCGAGACGATGCGCACGTCCGGGGACGCTACCGGGGCGGCTCCGGGACCACACGGCCGACGTCGCGGCCCGAGCAGTGGATTCCCCGGGCCCAGTGGCGGTCCAGAGGGATGTGCCTGCGGAGCCTGCGGGCCGGCCGACGTATGGCCAGGTCAGGGCCCATTCGGCGCCGCGGCTCCCCTCGCTGGCGGGACGACCCGGCGACCCGCGTGCCGGTGACGGTCACCTGAGGGAGTCCGCTCGCGGCGCCGAGCGTGGTCGTCCTAGGCTCCTGGTCCCGACGACTTGGCAGGTGCCCATGACCGATCCCACCCGTTCCGCCGACGTGGCGGACCACCTCCTCAGCGCCGGCCCCGAGGCCCTGGGTCGGTCCCGCGACGACCGCGACCGCGAGGCGGTCGAGGTGGCGCCCGGGGTGCACCTGCTGGCCGGGTTCGGCAACACCACGTTCCTGATCGGCAGCGAGGGCGCCGCCGTCGTCGACCCGGGTCTGTTCGTCAACGGCCCCCGGGTGGTCCGCGAGCTCCGCCAGCTGACCGACCTGCCGGTGCGCTACGTCATCTACACCCACGGGCACTACGACCACGCCTTCGGGACCCCGGCCATCCTGGAGGACGCCGAGGCACGAGGCCACGACGCCCCTGAGATCGTCGGCCACGTCAACGTGGCCAAGCGGTTCGAGCGGTACGCCAAGACCGCGGGACACCTGGCCGGAACCTTCGACGCCCAGTTCGCCATGTGGGAGCGCCACGGCGGCGACGTCGTCCGTCGGGCGGTGTACTGCCCGCCCACCATCGCCTACGAGGACCGGATCACCCTGGACGGGCTGGGCGGCCTGACCGTCGAGTGCCGCCACGGCCTGGGGGAGACCGACGACCACACGTGGGTCTGGGTGCCGGGCCCGCGGGTGATCGTCGGGGGCGACTTCATCGTCTCCTCGCTGCCGAACGCCGGCACCCCGTTCCGGGTCCAGCGCTACGTGCTCGAGTGGGCCGAGGCGCTCGAGGCCATGGCCGCCGAGGAGCCCGCCGCCGTCATCGCCGGGCACGGGGGCGTCTTCCGGGAGCGGGCCCAGGACATGCTGCTCACCACCGCTCGCGCCCTGCGGTACCTCGACGGCGAGGTCGTCCGCCGGCTCAACGAGGGGCAGTGGCAGGAGCAGATCCTGGCCGAGGTCGAGCTGCCCGAGGAGCTGGCCGACAGCTCCTACCTCCAGCCCCTCTACGGCTGCACCGCCTTCGCCGTGCGCGACGTGATGCGTCGCTACATGGGCTGGTACGACGGCAACCCGTCGATGCTCTTCCCGTCCCGGCGGGCCGACATCGCCCACGAGGTGGTGGCCCTGACCGGCGGCACGGAGCCGCTGCTCGACCGGGCCCGCCAGCTAGGCGCCTCCGACGCCACCGACGACATCCAGCGGGCCCTCCACCTCGTGGACTTCGTGATCTTCCACGGTGGCGACCAGGCGGACGAGGCCCACGCCCTGAAGGCCGACCTGCTCGACCAGCGGGCGGCCAAGGAGCGGTCCTTCGTGGCCCACAACGTGCTCGCCTCGGCGGCGGTCCTGGAGCGGGAGGGCCTGTCGGCCGACTGACGCCGGCCGGCGACGGAGCCGGCCGGGACCGGTCCGGCGACCCCCGTGGCGGTTGTGGTGGCGATGTGGGTGACCTGCACATATGTGCACACCCACTTGTGCCAGGAAATCGGCGGAACCCGCTAAAGGGACCCGCCGGGGGTGCCGAGTGTGGTGAAGGTGCAACCCGAGTTGCACCTCGTAGCCGCTCCACTGCCTGGGAGAGAGACCGTGTCGAAGAAGCGCCACTCCGCACCGAGGAAACCCCACACCGGCATCACCGTGATCGGCGGCCTGCTGCTCACCTCCGCCGGCCTGCTGGCGTCGGCCGGCATCTACGCCGGACTGTCGGCCACGGCCACCTCCTCCGCCGAGAGCGTGACCTCCGGCACCCTGAAGCTGACCCTGGGTGCCGACACCGGGAGCGCGGGGTTCAGCACCTTCGCCGCCAAGATGGCCCCGGGCGACACGGACAACGTCTACGTCAACCTCTCCAACACCGGCACCCTGGCCACCGCGGCCGGCATGACGCTGGCCGTGACGGGCACGCCGTCCAACGCCCTCACCAACGGGACGGTGGCCGGCGAGGGCCTGAACGTGACCCTGTCCCAGTGCTCGGTGGCGTGGACCGTCGCCACGTCCACCTGCTCCGGCACCACCACCGCCATCCTGGCCACCACCCAGGTGAGCAGCCTGGCCACGGCCGCCGCCCTGTCCAACGTGCCCGCCCTGGCGGCCGCCACCGGCCAGGTCGCCCACCTGCGGGTCTCGCTCGGCCTCGTCGCCAGCGAGACGTCGACCAACGGCGTGCTCCCGGCGTCCACCGTGCAGGGCCTCAGTTCGGCGCTGACCTACACCTTCACCGAGCAGCAGCGGCTCGGCACGGCCGCCAACCAGTAGGCCCGGGGGCGCCCGCCCCTAGCGGGCGGCCGACTTCGGGTCGTCGAGCAGGGCGCGGTAGTCGCGGCCGGGCACCCGGCCGGAGGTGAGCACCACCTTGAGCAGGGTGGTGGCGTCCGACAGCCCCTGGCGCTGGTCGCGGTCCTTCGGCACCGACGCACGCGGGCTCCCCTTGCCCCGGGCCAGGTCGACGGCGCCGATGACGCCGAGGCAGTACATACCGTGGCGGTCGATCCGCTTCTTGCCCTTGGCCGTCTGCTCGGTGTGCGCCGCCACCTCCTTCTCGGCCCAGCGCTGCATCCCGGCCACCCAGAGGGCGGTACGGCGTTTCGAGAGGAAGCCCACGGCTCGATCCTTGGTCGACGGACGGTGACCCCCGGATCGTACGGGGGATCGCGCCCCCACGAGGCACGGGCAGCGGCGGCTCCGGCGACGACTGGACGGGGCCCCGGAGGGGCTGCAGCGGGCGGGGGTGCCGGTCGTGGTGTTCGAGCCCGGGCGGGCGGGCTCCCGGGCGCTCGGCCTCAACCCCATGGCCACCGACCGGATCGACCTGGTGCTGCAAGCCGGCGTCTTCGAGGCGGGGGCCGCGCTCAGACGCCCGGAGCTGCGCGGGCTGCTGGAGCCCCTCGTCGCCTGACGGACTCAGTCCTCCTCGTCCGGGGGTTCCCCTTCGCCCACTGCCGGGTGCCGGAGCAGCCGGGGCACCGCCTGGGCCACGACCTGCTCCGGCAGGACGCCTCCGGTGTCGCCCCGGAGCAACGCCAGCTCGAAGGGGACCAGGCAGTCACGCTGCAGCAGGCGAATGGTCTCCTCGTCCGCTCCGGTCATGACCACCAGCGCGCCGACCAGCGCGCTGGTCGCCCAGGCCCATGTCCCGGCCGGTCGGCGCAGTCCCAACTCACCCCGGAACCGGTCGATCAGTTCCGTCGGACGGGCGTGGGCGAGCCAGTTGAGATGGGCCCACCCGGGCGGCTGCGCCCGTCGGCCGAGATAGAGCTCGAGCGCCCGGCCCTCGAGGAAGGCGGCGCACTCGGCGACGCACTGTCGGCCGTCCCGCCCGGTCCGCGATTCGCGACGAGGTCTCACGGGGCCGCCCCGACGGCGTCGGGACGGGCGGTGCGGTCGGCCCGGGTCGCCATCCTCAGCCGTCCACGGCCTCTCGGAGCTGTCGCTTGGTCATCTTCGACCTGCCGGCGATCTTCTTCCGGCGCGCTTCGGCGTACAGCTGGTCGCGGGTCCGTCCCCCGCTGCCCTGGTGCGAGCGCAGACCACCACGGCGGCCGGACGAGATGTCGTCGACGGAGCTGCTCGACCTCGTCCGGGCCTCGCCGGCCCGTGCGCGCTCCTTGTTGACCGTACGTGCGGCGATCTCCTCCGCGAGGGGTTCGGGATCGCCGCGCTCTTCGAGGCCCTCCTTGATGTGCTCGTACTGACGCTCACGTTTGTCGCTCCATGCGGTCGTCATGACGTTCCTCCTCGTTCCTCCTCGGGCCCGGGAGATGCGGTACATCCCGACGGCGACCAGCACGGCAGCCAGCACGAACCCGATCACACCGCCCGCCCGCCACAGCACGGTCCGGCCCGGTCGCCCGAAGTTCGGTGACGTGGTTCCGGGCATCGATGCCGGTATGCCCGTCTTCCCCGCGGCAAAACCGGGCGGGCACCCGGCGGTGTGCCGCGACCTGGACGACGGCCACCGCGGCGCCGGGGGTCCGCGCCGAGCGTGGCGACCGTGGACACCGCCCGGGGGAGGGTGGTAGTACGTTCCGACCGCTGATCCGCCAGCGGAGCCGCCCCGGCGGTCCCAACGTCCACGACGGGTCCGATGACAGCTTCCTTCCGCAGAGCAGCCGCCGTCGTGCGTGGCGTCACCGTGGTCTCCCTCGCCGGCGAGCTGGACATGGACTCCTCGGTGGGCCTGGCCGACTGGATCGTCGACCTGGGGGACCAGCCCGTCGTCGTGGACCTGGCCGGCCTCGGGTTCATGGACAGCTCGGGCATCACCGCCATGGTCGTGGCGCGCAATCACCTCACCGGCCGTGGAGCGACGCTCGTCCTGGCGCGTCCCCAGGAGTCCGTGCGTCGGGTGCTCGAGATCACCGGGCTTGGCGACTGGATCAGTCCCTGGGACGAGGCCTGGGAGCAGGTCACCGATCCGACCTCCGACACACGCCGGACCCGACCCACCCCACCCCGCACCGCGTCGCCCGAGCACTGACCCGGCGGCC
>Ga0265327_10002139_pt1 | contig 21826 bp, 23 predicted proteins | sample 41621metaG_FD_202089 | JGI IMG/M metagenome (GOLD analysis project Ga0265327, IMG submission 202089) | Rhizosphere microbial communities from Carex aquatilis grown in University of Washington, Seatle, WA, United States - 4-16-21 metaG | ecosystem: Host-associated > Plants > Roots > Rhizosphere...
ATCCCGACCGCATCGCCAAGCAGCGCGGCGGGGCGGGCGAGTACCTGCTGGCCTCCGGGCGCGGGGTGTGGCTGGAGCCGACATCTTCCCTGGCGCGGGAGAAATGGCTGGCGGTGGGCGATCTCGGCGGCGGCGGGACCAGGGACAGGGTGCTGCTGGCCGCGCCTCTGGACGAGGACGCCCTGATCGAGGATTTCGCCGACCGCCTGACCACCGAGGACGTGCTGGAGCCCGACGCCAAGGGGCGGCTGAAGGCGCGGCGCGTCACGCGGCTGGACCGGCTGACGGTGTCTGAGCGGCTGATCGACAATCCCGATCCCAAGATGATCCGAGAGGCGCTGCTCGCTCAGGCGCGACGCGAGGGCATCGACAGCCTGCCGTGGGGCGAGCATGCCCGGGCGATCCGGGCGCGGGCGGCGTTCGTACGGGAAGCAGGCGCGGCCGAGGCGCCGGATCTTTCGGACTCACGGCTGCTGGCGGAGATCGAGGTGTGGCTCGGGCCGGTGCTGGAGGGGAGATCGAGCCTGCAGGCGATCCCTGCCAATGCGCTGGACAACGCGCTGGAGGGTCTGGTGGACTGGAACGCCAAACAGGCGCTCGACCGCCTGGCGCCCGCGCGCTGGAGCACGCCGGCGGGATCGAGCGCGGCGATCGACTATGGGGCCGAGGGAGGGCCGGCGGTGGAGTGCAGGGTGCAGGAGCTGTTCGGCCTCGACGCGCACCCCACGGTGGCCGGCGGGCGTGTGCCCCTGACCCTGGTGCTGCTGTCGCCCGCGCGGCGGCCGATCCAGGTGACCAAGGACCTGCCCGGTTTCTGGCGCGGCTCGTGGAAGGCGGTGCGCAGCGACCTCCGCGGCCGCTATCCCAAGCACCCCTGGCCCGAGGACCCGCTGGCCGCGCCCCCCACCACCCGCGCCAAGCCGAGGGGAACGTGAGGGCGGCTCTGGGGCTGATCCTGGCGCTGCTCGCCGCAGGGCCGGCGGCGGCCAACCAGTTCGTGGTGCGCACGGCGGGCGCGGCCACGGCCATCGCCATCGACCAGGACTCGCTGCGCAGGACTGGCCGCATCCGCACCGGCTGGACCTACGAGCTCTACCGCGAGCACAACCCGTTCCGCGGCGTGCGCACCCAGATCACCGGGGTGCTGCTGGTGGTCAACTGCAAGACCCAGTTCGCCCGGCGGCTGAGGGTCGTGCACTACACCGCCCGCGGCCAGGCCATCTCGCGCATCGGGCCGGAGAAGGTGTGGACCGAGAGCCTGCGCGGCTCCAACACCGACCTCATGCTGACGGCGATGTGCACGGCGCCCGACGAGATCTGGGCGCGGCGGCGGGCGAAGACCGTGTTCGAGCTCTATCGGGAGGTTTGGCGGTGAAGTGGGGCGTCCCAAGTCTGGTCGCGCGCCTTTCAATTCCTTTGACGCCTACTTTCGCTGCGCCCTAGCCTGGGTCCGAGACAACATTGGGGGCATGGGAAGCGATGGCGTCGGTCGAAGGGGAGCTTGAGGCGGGCGAGGCTCAGGGAACGATGGCGTCCATCGCGGCGCGTCAACGTGGGCGGCTTGTCTTCTATTATGGCGCCCTCTTGCTTCTGATGGGGCTGGGCTTCGGATTGGGCGTCATCGTCGGATCGGCGCTTAAAGCGTCGGGGATAGCGCCGCATCTGGATTCGGGCCTGCTGGGCGTCATCGGCATGTGGCTGGGCTGGCTTGCCTATGTCCGGCTTTGCCGCCCTTTGATCGTTCGGCGGTTTAGACAGAATATGCGGGCTCGCGGCCTCGATGTGAGATTGCCCTATGGCCTCAAGCTGACGGATGCGGGTCTGACATTGACCTGCGGCGGCATTGTGAAGACCGCCGACTGGGCGAGCGTCACCGAGGTGTTCAGGGCCAAGGGCTACTGGGTGATCCTGGTCCAGATGGAGCCGTGGTTCGCGCCTGTTCGATTCTTCGCGAATTCGGCCGACGAGAGGTCATTCATCCGGTCTGTGGTCGCCAACCTTAGCGATGGGGCTCGGGGCCGGAGCAAGGGCGCAGTCGCGTTTGCCAGTGTGTAGGGTTCGCCTTACCCCGTCACCGTGTAGATCATGATCCCCGTCGCTACCGCGAGGTTGAGGCTGTCGGCCCTGCCGCGCATGGGGATCTTGACGTTGACGTCGCAGGCTTGGGCGAGGTCGGGGGGCAGGCCCTGCTGCTCGTTGCCCATCAGGATCAGGGCGGGCTTGCGGTAGTCGGCCTGGCGGTAGTCGGTGACGGCCGAGAGCAGGGTGCCGACAACCGAGCCCGGCCAAGCTTCGCGCCAGGCCAGGAACTCGTGGACCGTCGCCTTGGCGATCTTGATGGCGAACACCGAGCCCATGGTGGCGCGGACGGCCTCGACCGAGAACGGGTCGGTGCAGTCGCCGACCAGGATCACCCCGCCGCAGCCGGCCGAATCGGCGGTGCGGATGATGGTGCCGAGGTTGCCGGGGTCGCGCACGGCCTGGAGGGCCACCCAGCAGGGCGCTGACGCGGGATCGATGTCGGCGAGGGCGGTGTAGGCCTGGGGGAAGACGGCGACCACGGCCTGGGGGTTGTCGCGGCGGGAGACCTTTTCCAGCACCTCGCGGTTGACCTCGATCACCTCGCCGCCTGACGCGCGGGCGGCCTGGACGGCGCGCTGCAGCTGGGGATGGCCGGCGGCGTCGGGGCCGTACATCAGGATCTTGGGCGCGTGGCCGAGATCGATGGCCTCGATGACGATCTTCAAGCCCTCGGCGAGGAACAGGCCGGAGTCCTCGCGCTCCTTGCGCATGTGCAGGGCGCGCACGGCCTTGACCGTGGGATTGGTCAGCGAGGTGATCTGGCGGCCGGTCATTCGGGTGTCCAACGCGCGAAGAAGGACAGGCCGATCTGACGGTCAGACGCCTCTTCCTGCAGGGCCAGCTCGCCCCAGTCGATGCGCCCGCCGCGGCCTTCCAGCTCGGCGGCCAGCAGGTGGCCGAGGGCCACGCCGGAGATGCGGGCGGCGTAGGCGTTGAGCAGGATGAAACTGGCTTTTTCCGAGAGAAGTTCGGCGCATAGACGCGCAAGTTCAGGCAGATCCTCGAACAGCCGCCAGACCTCGCCGGTGGGCCCGCGCCCGTATTTCGGCGGATCGAGAATGATCCCCTCGTAGCGCGAGCCACGGCGGGCCTCGCGCTGCACGTAGCGGCGGGCGTCCTCGCAGATCCAGCGCACCGGCCTGTCGTCCAGCCCCGCCAGGGCGGCGTTCTCGCGGGCCCAGCCGATGGCGCGCTTGGAGGCGTCGACGTGGGTGACGGCCGCGCCGGCGGCGGCGCAGACCAAGCTGGCGACGCCGGTATAGCCGAACAGATTCAGCACCTTGCAGCCGGGTCCTGCGGCCTCGACGCGGCTCTTGAGCCAGGCCCAGTTGGCGGCCTGCTCGGGAAAGAAGGCGAGGTGGCGGAAGCTGGTGAACTGTCCGTTGAAGCGCACGCCCTCCCACGAAAGCGGGAAGGGTGTGATCGGGCCCTTGCGGAAGCGCCAGTTGCCCGCCTCGTCCTCGTCGGAGGGATCGAACACCGCGTCGGCGCTGTCCCACTCGGCGGCGGTCAGCCGGGGGCGCCACAGGCACTGAGGTTCCGGGCGGACCACGCGAAAGCGGCCGTAGCGCTCGAGCTTGCGCCCGTCGCCCGAGTCGATCAGGGCGTAATCCGACCAGGCCCCGGTGCGCATCACCACGCCCTGTCCGGCGACGATGGGACTGTTGCTCATGATCCCGCCATAAGGGGCGAAACGCCTTGGGTAAAGCGGCCGCCTTGCCGGACAGCCGCGTTTGTCCTTTAACAGGTTATCGGATCAGCCGAGGGGGGCGGTCCGTGGAGGAGAATGCGTTTGTCCATTGTTCAAGCCGATAGGCCCCGTTCCGAGCGCAAGGCTCGCGGATCCGGCCACCTGCGTCGCGCCGAGTTGCTGGCCGCGGCGCAAAAGATCTTCACGTCCGCGGGCTACGAGGGCGCGACGATCCGCAAGATCGCCGAGGAGGTCGGCGTCTCGTCGACCGCGCTCTACATGTACTTCCAGGACAAGAGCCAGATCATGCTGGAGATCTGCGTCCATACCCTGGAGACGCTCTATCACGAGCTCGAGGCAATCACTGTCGACGAGCGCGAGCCGGTGGCCAAGGTGCGGGCGATTCTGCATGTGCTGCTGCGCTTCGGCTTCGAGCAGCCGACCGCCTATCAGCTGCTCTACTGCGTGGCGCCGCGTGACGTGAACGAGCGCCGCAACGAGGTGATCGCGCCCCTGACCCGTTCGTGCTTCGAGCGCACGCAGCAGGCGGTGGAGATGGCGGTGGCCGCCGGCCAGATGCGCAAGGACATGCCGACGCGCGCCATGACCGAAGCGCTGATCGCGTCCTGCCACGGGCTGATCTCGATCCGCCTAGCCAATCCGATCGCCCCCTGGAGCGAGCCGGAGGTGCAGACGAAGGTGCTGCTGGACGGCCTGCTCGAAGGCTTCGGCGCGAGGTAGGTCGAATGGGCGGCCCGGTCCTGCCCACCTTCGAAGACGTGCTCGACGCCGCCGGGCGGCTGGAGGGCTTGGCGGTGAAGACGCCGCTGCTGTCCAACGGCGCGCTCGACGCGGCGGCGGGCGGGCGCGTGTTCGTCAAGGCGGAGTGCCTGCAGCGCACCGGCTCGTTCAAGTTCCGCGGCGCCTACAACCGCATCTGCCGCCTGACCGCCGACGAGCTGACGCGGGGCGTCGTGGCGTTCTCCTCGGGCAACCACGCCCAGGGCGTGGCGGCGGCGGCGGCGCTGATGGGCACGCCAGCGGTGATCGTGATGCCGGCCGACGCGCCCCGAGCCAAGATCGAGGGCACCCGGGCGCTGGGCGGCGAGGTGGTCCTCTACGACCGCCGGATCCAGTCGCGCGAGGCGATCGCCGCCGAGATCGGCCGCCAGCGCGGCGCCGTGGTGGTGCCGGCGTTTGACGATTTCCACGTGATCGCGGGCCAGGGAACCCTGGGGCTGGAGGCCTGCCAGCAGCTGACGGCGCTGGGCGAGACGGCGGACATCGCCCTGGCTCCGGCGTCCGGCGGGGGCCTGCTGGGCGGAATCGGACTGGCGCTCTCGGCCCTGTCGCCAGGGACCGAACTCGTGGCCGTCGAGCCCGAGCATTACGACGACCACGCCCAGAGCCTGAAGGCGGGCCATCCGGTGGGCGTGACGTCCGACAGGCCCTCGCTGCTGGACGCTCTGCTCAGTCCCTCGCCGGGCGCCCTGACCTTCGCGCTCAACGGCCGGAAGCTGTCGGGGGCGGTGGCGGTGAGTGACGAGGAAGCCCTGGCGGCCATGGCCTTCGCCTTCCGCCACCTGAAGCTGGTGCTGGAGCCCAGCGGGGCCGCGGCCCTGGCGGCGGTGCTGTCGGGCAAGGTGAATGCCGCCGGCCGCACGGTGCTGGTGGTGGCGTCGGGCGGCAATGTCGACGCCGAGGTGTTCGCCCAGGCGATCGGCTAGGCCGTTCTGAGCCTGCCTTGCCGGTTTACCGGGCGCGTGACAGTCTCGAATCTCAAAGGGCGGGACGGGGGTCCATAGAATCGCAATCACGGCGTTCGCGCCCGTCGGGGCGTGGCTCGGCCGCTCGGCCTTGAGTCAGGAGGCGCGCGGCGCGCTCAGGGCCTTCAGCTGGCTGGCGCCCACCGACGAGACCCTGCACATCCTGGCCCTGACCACGGTGTTCGTCTCTGTCACGGTGGTGAACCTGCGCGTGCTGGGGCTGGTGGCGCAGGACCGGCCTCTGGGGCCCCTGGCGAGGAAGCTCCTGCCTTTGGCCTGGGGCGCGCTGGTGGTGGCGTTCCTGACCGGCAGCCTGCTGGTTCTGAACCGGCCGGGCCGCTACTTCCGCAGCGACATGTTCATCTTCAAGGTGGGCTTCCTGCTGCTGGGCGTGGCCTGGACCGCGGCGCTGCAGATCGGCCTGTCGCGCGACATCGGCTTCTGGGATCGCAGCGCGGGGCGGCAGATGCTGGCCAGGAGCGGCGCCGTGGCGGCCCTGGTGTTCTGGGGCGGCGCGATCGTGTGCGGCCGCTGGATCGCGTACGCGTAGGGAGGGAGAGCAGATGACCCTCACCGAAATCACCGACGCCCTCAGCCAGCAGCAGTGGGCGCAAGACATCGCCGGCGGCTGGATGTTCCCGGCGCTGGAAACCGTGCACGTGTTCTCGCTTGTGGCGGTGCTGGGCTCGATCGCCTTCGTCGACTGGAGGCTGCTGGGCCTGGGCCGGCGCGATCATTCGGTGGCCCTGCTGTCGCGCCAGACCCTGCCCTGGACCTGGGTCGGGTTCGTGCTGGCGGTGATCTCCGGCGCCTTCATGTTCGTGGGACAAGCCACTGAATATTCGACCAATCCCGCCTTCCGGCTGAAGCTGCTGCTGATCGTGGCCGCAGGCGTAAACATGCTGGCCTTCCACGTCATGACCTGGAAGGGCGTCGCCCGCTGGGATCGCCACGCGCTGCCCCCACCCGCCGCCCGCGTGGCCGGGGCGCTGTCGCTGCTGTTCTGGATCGGCGTGGTGGCCGCAGGCCGCTGGATCGCCTTCACGCACGGGACCTAGGGGTCGCGGCTAGTTGGCTGCTCCGGGGCTTTTCTGCCTCAATCTCGCTGCGATGGTTGCGGCGAACGCCAGGAGGGCCATCAGCCTCACAAGACTTGAGAAAAAGCTCACCAGATGCCTCCGATCTTGATCGGCGAGTGATCGATAGATCGCCATGACCGTCGAAGTCCGTTGAGGGAAGTCCCAGCCGACGAGTGTCACCGCCATGCCCAGGAACATGCAGAACACGATGATATTGAGCACCCTCGTCGTTCGCTCTTCACTGGTCATGGTTGCGCTCCGAGCGTTGACCCGTTGAATACGAAGCTTAGCAGCGGGAGGGTAGATTCTGAAGATCGGATGCCGCTAGGGATCCCGGCTGACCCTGTGCTTCTTGGCCTTGTGCTTGTGCGCCGCCGTCTTGTGCAGCTTGGCCTTGCCGTGAGGTCCATCGTCGGCGGAATTGATCAGGCGGGCATGTTCGGGCGGGTCGGCGACGGGGTGCGAGGCCACCACGTCGGTGGCGGTCGTGGGCGCGCCGGGCGCCGCGGCCGTGTTCTGAGCCAGCTCGGTGTAGGCCTTGGCCCGGGCCTGGCCGTAGGCGCCGCGCTTGAGGTCGGAGGGCAGGGTCAGGGGCGCCTTGCCGCCGTTGAGGCGGGCCCGGTAGACCTGGGTGTTCTCCAGCACGCGCATGACGTAGTTGCGCGTCTCGCCGATCGGTATGCACTCGATGTAGTCGACCGCATCGACCGAGCCCGAACGGGGATCGCCGCAGGAGGCCATCCATGAGGGCGGGCGGTTGGGGCCGGCGTTGTAGGCCGCGGCGGCCATGATGTAGGAGCCGTCGAACTGGCTCACGAGGCCGCCAAGATAGGCCGAGCCGAGGCGCATGTTGTAATCGGCGTCGTCGAGCTTGGACTCGCGGTAGCGGACGCCCGCGCGCTTGGCCAGGATCTTGGCCGTGGACGGCATCAGCTGCATCATGCCCCGGGCGCCGACGCTGGACTTGATGCGCGCGTCGAAGCCGGATTCCTGACGGATGATGCCGAGCACGAAGGCCTGTTCGACCGGCGAGGAGTCCGGCGCCTCAAGCACCGGGAAGCCGCGCTCGGGCAGGGTCAGGCCGCGCTGGGCGGCCAGGCGCGCCAGGCGCATCTGCAGGTCGGCGGCGCCGGTCTCGTCGGCCATGTCGATCAACTGGGCCACGTCGGCCAGCTGCGGCAGGGAGTCGACGGCGGCCACCAGCATCGAGCGGTAGAGGTCGCGGGCGCCGGATTGGTTCAGCAGGCGCGCGGCCTGGACCAGCTCTTCGGCCTCGAAGCGGCGGCGGTCTTCGGCGGTGGGCGCCGGGTCCTTGCCGAGATCGATCTCGGTCATGCCCGCCTTGGCGGCGGCCAGCTGGCCGTAGAAGTTGGTGTAGTACTTGGCCCCGCGGCCGTAATAGGTCTGGGCGGCGACGGGATCGCCGAGGGCCTCCTCGGCGCGGCCGCGCCAGTAAAGGGCGCGGGACACGGTGATGGGCGAGGCGCCGATCAGCTCCAGCCGCGCGAAATGGCGCTCGGCGTCTTCCGGATCGTGCAGCTTGGTCAGGGCCAGCCAGCCGCCCAGAAACTCGGCGTCGGCGGCGTCGGCGCCGGGCGCCAGGCCATGGGCGTCGACCGCCTTGTGCGCGGTGGCGTAGTCGCCGGCCTTGACTGCGACATTGACCAGCTGGCGGCGCAGCAGCCAGAAGCCCGAGGAGGCGTCCTCCGGCGGGTCCTTGGGGAAGTCGGCGATCAGGGGCAGGGCCTCCTGGCCGCGGTCATGGTCGTAGAGCCAGCGGGCGCGGGCTACCGCGAGGCCGGGGTCGCGCAGGTGCTCGGCGGGAACCTCGGCGTAGAGGGCGTCGGCGTCGCGGGCTCCGGTCCTGAGCGCCATGCGGGCCTCGGCCACCTTGCGCCAGTCGTCCGGCACCATGGCCAGCATGTCCTGAAGGGCCGGCGTCTTCTCGTGGTAGAGCAGGGTGTCGGTGCGGCGGACGTGGTCTTCCGGCGTCAGCAGCGAGCCGAAGCGCACCATGAACAGACGCTGGGCGTCGGCGTCGAAGGAGCGGTCGCGCCAGAAGTGGCGGACCAGGGCCTTCAGATCGTCATTGCGGCCGAGCTGCTGATAGGCGTTGGCCAGGGCCATGGCGCCTTCGGGGGTGGCCGGCTCGACCTTGAACCAGTCGGCGATCTGCCGGGGCGACAGGCCTGAGGCCTCCAGCGCGCGCTCGGCGGCGGCCTGGCGGTTGGCCTTGTGCGGCCAGAACAGGAGGTCGGCGCGGGCCCGGTCGAGCTCGGCGAAAGTCATCCGCGGGGCCATGTTGTCGGCCGCCAAGTACTCCAGCAGCTTGCGGGCAGTGGGGTGGCTGACCGAGGAAATGGCGGTGCGCACCTGATCGAGATTGCCGGAGCGCGCGGCGGCGACGCCGGTCTTGACCCACTCGACGTCGTTGGCGCTGGGCTGGGCGTAGACCAGGGTCGTGGAGGAGGGCGCGGAGGCCGCCGGCGGCGAGTCCGGACCCGACGGTTGCGCCACGGCCGAGCCGGTCAGAGCGGCCACGCCGGCCGCCGCCATCAACATCCGCGTCCACTGGGCCACGACGAGCTCCGTCCCCCGACTCACTGTCAGAGTTTATCAGGCCAAAGTGCTAACTGTTGCCTGCACACCCCGCACGGCCATATTGTCCGGCGAAATCTCCGCCGCAACAGGCGCGGCGCTTCATCACGGCATGTTGTCTAATGTCTAACCCCTTGTTTAAGGGCGCAATTCCCGCCCTCGTCACGCCATTCCGCAATGGGGAGGTGGACGAGAAAGCCTTCGTCGAGCTCGTCGAGCGGCAAATCGCCGGCGGCGTTCACGGACTTGTGCCCGTCGGAACCACTGGCGAGAGCGCGACTCTGAGCCACGAAGAGCACCGGCGGGTGATCGAGCTGTGCGTGCAGACGGCGGCCGGACGCGTGCCGGTGATCGCCGGCGCGGGCTCCAATTCGACGGACGAAGCCATCGACCTGACCCGGTTCGCCAAGACGGTGGGCGCCGACGGCGTTCTGGTGGTGTCGCCCTATTACAATCGGCCGAGTCAGGAAGGGATCTACCAGCACTTCAAAGCGATCAACGACGCGGTGCAGATCCCGGTGCTGCTCTACAATGTGCCCTCGCGCACAGGGTCGGACATGTCGAATGACACGGTCGCACGCCTGGCCAAGCTTCCCAACATCGTCGGCATCAAGGACGCCACGGGCGACCTGTCGCGGCCCAGCATCATGCGCCTGGAATGCCCGGACGACTTCGTGCTGCTATCGGGCGACGATCCCAACGCACTGGGCTACATGGCCCACGGCGGGCACGGCTGCATCTCGGTGACCTGCAATGTCGCGCCGGAGGCGTTCTCGGCCTTCATGGACGACTGCATGGCCGGGCGATGGACCGCGGCCCTCGACAAGCAGGACCAGCTGATCCGCCTGCACAAGGCCCTGTTCCTCGACGCCTCGCCGGCGCCGACGAAGTTCGCCCTGGCGAGCCTCGGCCTGTGCACGGAGGAGGTCCGCCTGCCGGTGACGCCCTGCGCAGAAGCCGTGCGGCCGGCCATCCTGAAGGCCATGCATGAGGCCGGGGCCGACGCGAACGCGTCTCCGCAGGCCGCCAGCCGGGCGTCATGAGCAAGCCCGACGAGCACGGGCACACGCTGATCGCCGAAAACCGCCGGGCCCGCTTCGATTACTTCCTGGAGCAAACCTACGAGGCGGGGCTGACCCTGACCGGCACCGAGGTGAAAGCCCTGCGCGAGGGGCGGGCCAACATCGCTGAGTCCTACGCCTCGGCCGAGGGGCGCGAGCTGGTGCTGATCAACGCCTACATCCCCGAATACGGCCCGGCCAACCGCTTCAACCACGAGCCGCGCCGTCCGCGGAAGCTGCTGTTGCACCGGCGCGAGATCGACAAGATGCTGGCGGCCGTGCAGCGCGACGGGCGCACGCTGGTGCCGACCAAGCTCTACTTCAACGACAAGGGACGGGTGAAGCTGGAGCTGGCCCTGGCCAAGGGCAAGAAGGCCCACGACAAGCGCGAGGTCGCCGCCGAACGCGACTGGAAACGCGAACAGGGCCGCCTGATGCGCGATCGCGGATGACATTTTCGTGCGCGGCGTGAGCCTATAGAGCGGGCGCCTCAGCCCTGCGACCATTTGCATCCTCACAACGATCTCGACGCCAGCCTGATTCCGATATGGGATTAGGTATCTGAACAAGCTTGGCTTTTCGCAACGCGGGCGCGGGGCGAAAGGGGTATCGGGGCAGGGCAGTGCATCGTTCGATGGTTGGATTTGGCGGCCGGTCGCCGCTCAGGATTCTGCTGGCCGCGGCAATGGGCGTGACCCTGGCCGCGCAGGGGCCGATCGCGCTGGCGGGCGCCTCGGCCGGCCACGACTCTTCCAGCCACGACGCCTCCGGAGACCGCACCTATCGACTGAGCTGGGGCGTGCGGGCCATCGGCGCCGACAAGCTGCATGCCCTGGGCGTCACGGGCAGGGGCGTGACGGTGGCGGTGATCGACTCGGGCCTGGGTCCTGACGGCGCGGGCCTGACCAAGAAGCTGTCCAACGCCTCGATCGACATCCTGCCGGCGCGCAAGTCTTCGGCGCCGAGCGACCGGCACGCGGTCTATATCGCCGAGACCCTGGTGGGTTCGCCCGACGGCGAGGGGGCCGCGGGCGTGGCCTTCGACGCCACCGTGCTGTCGATCCGCGCCGACAGCGACGGCGCCTGCACCAAGGAGTGCGCCTTCAGCTCGCTGAACCTGGCCAAGGCCCTGGAATACGCCCTGCAGAACAAGGCCAAGATCATCGACCTGTCGCTGGCCGGGGACCATCGCCTGGGCGAAAAGTTCGAAAAGGCCCTGGGGCATGCGGTGCGGGCCGGCGCCGTGGTGATCATAGCCGCCGGCAATTCGGGCAAGGGGGAGCCGGAGTGGCCCGCCCGCTACGCCTCCGACGCGCGCTTCGCCGGCTCGATCGTGGCCGTGGGGGCGGTGAACAAGCAGGGCGAGATGGCCCCATTCTCCGACCGCGCCGGAACGACCCATGCGTCATATATGGCGGCGCCCGGCCAGAGGGTGGTGACAGACTGCGATCCCGACACCTGCGCCATCGTCTCGGGCACCTCGTTCGCCGCGCCGCACGTGGCGGGGGCCCTGGCGCTGATGATGCAAGCGTTTCCCGATCTCAACGCGCGCCAGGCGCTGGACCTGCTGTTGCGCTCGGCCGCGACGGCCAGCGGGCCGGAGGGCGACAGCATCTACGGCCGCGGGCGCCTGGACGTTTACCGGGCCTTCCAGCTTGCGCTATCCGAGGGGCGCAGGCAGGCCTCGGTCGCGCCGATGGCCGCGACCGCCGGCTGAAGCTCGGGGCTACTCGCAGAACACACGCACCTTGGTGCGCTCCTGATCGACGTCGACCTGTAGGTCGTTGATCTGGTCGATCATCTCCTCGAGATTCTCCGGCCGAATCTGGCCGATGTCGAACGGTACGCCGTTCTTGGCCATCTCGGCGTTGATGTGCTCGCGCGCCTGGGGCGGGATCACGGCCGTGAGGCGCACCCCGGCCCTGAGCAGGGCCATGGGCACCCGCACATTGACCTTGGTCGGGCCTCCGGCGCCGGGCTCGTCGGTATCGACCAGCACGCGCAGGTACTTGGGCCGGCCGTTGGCCGCGGCGCGGGGGGCGGAGGCTCCGGAGTCGAGGGCGGCGAGCAGGCGCTCGGCCTCGGCGGCGGTGATCTTGCGGTCCTCAAGCATCTGGAGGATCGAGCGGCGGTCGGAATCCATGGGACGGTCTCCTAGAGGATGTGGATGAAGAGGCGGGCGCCGGGGGCGTCGATGTCGATGCGGACGCCGCCGAGCGAGACGAGGATGCGGCCGATCGCGATCGCCCAGGTCCAGGGGTTGCGGGTGCGGCGCGGCGTGCCCAGCCAGACGATTGGCGCGAAAATCAGGGCAAGGGGCGATAGCAGCCAGAAGAACGGGGTGAGCGGCAGCCACAGCCAGATCCGGACCGGCCTGCGCGAAACCGGTGGCGAAGCCGCGCGGGGGCGCATCGGGGAGGCGGCGGCGAGCATCAGCGCTTCTCCAGCTGAACGATGGCTTCCTCGGCGGAGATTTCGCCGCGGGCCAGACGATCGAGGGTCTCCGAGCGGCTCGGAGCGGCGTCGATCTCGATGAACTGCAGCGTCTCGGCGATGCGGTTCAAGCGGGCCTTGATGGTGGGGTAGGAGACTCCGAACACCTGCTCCATCTCCTTGATCGAGCCGTGGCTGCGGATGAAGGCGGCGACGAACACCTGATCCTCGGCCGACATCTGCGCCAGCCGCGGCAGCTCGAAGGCGCCCTCGATGACGATGTCGCTGTTCTGCAGGCGCACACGCTCGACCAGGATCGGTTTGCCCTGGGTCAGCTCGGTGAGCGCCTGCCAGTCGTTAGATTTTGCCTTGCTCATAAGCTGAGAATTAAGTTTATCAATTTCTGAGTCAAGAAAATTAATTTGTGAGGCTGAAAATCTTCGCTTTCGCCGTCCGGCGGCCGGGTTGCGGACATGGCTCACTGGCGCCAAGCTCTGCCGCAAAGGGGGGGAGAGCGGTCATGACGACATTCGTGCTGGTGACGGGGGCGTGGCACGGGAGCTGGTGCTGGAAGCGGGTGCGCGAGGCGCTGACGCGCCGCGGCCACGCCGTCTTCACACCGACCTTCACAGGCATCGGCGAGCGCAGCCATCTGCTCTCGCGGCAGGTGGACCTGGAAACCCACGTCGCCGACGTGATGAACCTGATCCGCTGGGAGGAACTCCAGGACGTCGTCCTGGTGGGGCACTCCTACGGTGGTCTGGTGGTGCGCGCCGTCGCCGACCGGATGGGCGACAGGATCGCGGCCCTGGTCTACCTCGACGCTTTCGTTCCGGAGAACGGCGAGAGCCTGCACGATCGCCTGCCGCCCGAGCAGCGCGAAATGCAGATCGACGCGGCGGGCGAGATCGGAGGCTGGCGCGTGCCGCCGATCCCGGCGGCGGTGTTCAACGTCAACGAGGCCGATCGCGCCTGGGTGGATTCCCAGTGCACCCCACAGCCCCTAGCCTGTTTCCAGCAGAAGTTGCGCCTGGAGCGGGACGGCGCTCCGGTCGGACCGATCCACTACTTCTACGCCTCAGGCTGGGAGGGCACGCCCTTCACCCAATTCTACGAGATGGCCAAGGCGCGAGGCTGGTCGACGCGTGAGTTCGCCTGCGGCCACGACGTGATGCTCGACCAGCCGGAGCAGCTGACCTCGGCCTTGCTGGAGATCGCGGCGGCCTGAACGGCTACGGGCCGGACGGAACCGTGCGGTGGCGGCCTCGGGGCGACGGGGCGCCCGGCGCTTCGGGCTCCGGGCTGTCATCGAGCACATGGGCCAGGACGCCGGCCAAGTCCGCGATGCGGAACGGCTTGCGCAGCACGTGATTGGAGTCGATGACGCCGTGCACCGCTTCCATGTCGGCGTAACCCGTCGCCAGGATGATGGGCAGGTCGGCGAACTGTTCGCGGGCGGCGCGGATGACCTCGACACCGTTCATGCCCGGCATGGCGTAGTCCACGATCATCAGGTCGGGAGGCGGCGGCTTGAGCTGGGCCAGGCCATGCTCGCCTTCCGCGGCTTCGACCACGGTAAAGCCGAGTCCCCGCAGGCAGTCGACGATGAAGCGCCGCACCGCATTGTCGTCTTCGATGACCAGCACGCGCCGTCCGGCGGCCCTGAGCGGCAGCCGGTCCAGGGCCGGCGCGGTGTCGTGCTCTGCGTGGGCGGTCACCCGCGGCAGCCAGATTTCGACGGTGCAGCCATGTCCCTCGCTGCTGACGATCCGCGCCGCCCCGCCGGACTGCTTGGCGATGCCGTAGACCTGGCTGAGGCCGAGGCCCGTGCCCTTGCCGACGGGCTTGGTGGTGAAGAATGGATCGAACACCTTGTCGATCAGGTGCTCGGGAATGCCCGCGCCCTGGTCGCGAACGCGGATGACGACATACTCGCCGTCGCGCAAGGCCAGGCCGTGGGGCCTCAGGCAAGCGCTCTCGATGCGCAGGACGCCGCCGCCGGGCGTCGCGTCGCGGGCATTGAGCGACAGGTTGAGTATGGCCAGCTCAAGCTGGTTGGCGTCGGCCATGGCCCAGGGAGCCTCCGGGGCGAGGTCGACCTTGATCGCGTATTCCGGCCCCAGGCTGCGGGGCAGCAGCTCATGCATGGTGCCGATCAGGGCGTTGATATCGACCGGACGCAGGCTGAGCTGTTCGGTGCGCGAGAACGCCAGCAGGCGTCCGGTGAGCTTGGCCGCCCGTTCGGAGGCCTGCAGGCCGTAGCCGGCCAGGGTCGCCAGACCGTTGTCCGGCGCCCGGCGCTGGATCAGTTCGAAATTGCCGGCGATGACCATCAGCAGGTTGTTGAAGTCGTGGGCGATCCCGCCTGTGAGCTGGCCGATCGCCTCCATCTTCTGCGCCTGGACCAGGGCGGCCTGAGCCTTTTCGCGCTCGGCGATCTCCTGCATCAGCTGGTTGTTGGCCTGGCGCAGTTCCTCGGTCCGTTCGGAGATCCGCGATTCCAGGGTGCCGTTCAGCCGCCGCAGCGCGCCTTGGGTCTTCTCCAGTTCCTGGAGGAAGCTGCGCGCTTCGTATTGACGGCGCCGGCCGCGAAGGGCCGAGGCCACCGCGCTGTCGAGGGTCTCGCTGTGGATGGGGCGCTCCAGAACCACCACGCTGCCCAGGCTTTCCAGGCGCAGCTGCGCTTCGTTCGGCCGCCGGCCGGTGCGCTTGGTCGCCAGGAGGATGAAGGGAAAGTCGGACCAGGGCGATTGCCGGGCCAGCCAGTCCACTAGCAGGTTGGTGTCGCGCCCGAGGAGCGACTCCTCGGTGACCAGGGCGGCGCCCGCGCCCTTTATCAGCTCCGCGGCGAGTTCCTCGCAGCTCCGGCAGACGGTGCAGGTGCGCCCGTTCCTGGTCAGCAGCTGTTCGATGACAGGAGCATCGCGGCCTCGTAACGCGAGCAGGAGAACCCGTTCCTCCAGCATGTCAGGCGCCGGCTTCGGGCGCGGCGCTCATCAGCATGGTCTCGCCGCGATAGGCTGGGGCCCCCGTCAGGATTCCCTCGAAATCGACCAGGGGCTCGCCGACCAGCACGCCGGACCGGCCCAGGCGGAACTCGCGGATGCTGGTCTCGTGCTCCGTCGTGCGGCTCTTGGCGACGGACACCGCCTTGTAGACGTTCCCTTGGGATTCGAAGTAGCGGAACATCAGGATGACGTCGGACAGATAGCTGAGGTCGATGTCGGTCCTGACGTCGCCGATGATGCCGTGCTGGCCGATCACCAGCATGGTGATCACGCCCATGCTGTTGAGGTAGCTGAGCAGCTCGTGCATCTGCAGGATGAGGTACTTCTCGTCGGGCATGGCCTGCAGCAGCGCGTTGAGGCTGTCGATCGCCAGGAACTGCACGCCGTCGCGCTCGACCGCCCGCTTGACCTGGTTGGTGAACTGGCCCGGCGACAGCTCGGCGGGGTCCATCTGCAGGACCTGAAGCATTCCGCTGTCGATATGAGGCCGCAGATCCATGTCCATGGAGTGGGCCCGCGCCAGCATGGTGGCCTTGCCCTCGTCGAACAGGAAGTAAGTGGCCTTGCAGCCCCGATCGAGGGCCGTCAGCCCGCATTTCACCGCCGTGCTGGTCTTGCCGATGCCGGAGGGGCCGTTGAGCAGGATGTTGGTGCCCGGCACCAGGCCGCCGCCCAGCATGTCGTCGAGGTGGGGAACGCCGGTGGACACTATCGCCCCGACCTCTTCGGCGCCGTGGTTGGGCGCCACGATGCGCGGGAACACGACGACGCCGCCCGTCTCGATGATGAAGTCGTGATAGCCGCCGCGGTATTTGACGCCGCGCATCTTGATGATCCGCAGCCGGCGACGCTCGGCTCCGTAGTCCTGCGCCACGTGCTCCAGAGAGATGACCCCGTGGACGACGCTGTGCAGCTGGACATCGGCTGGCTCGGAGCTGCGGTCGTCGAGCATCAACACCGTGCATTCGCGGGTCGAGAAGTACTGCTTCAGCGCCAGGATCTGACGGCGGTAGCGCAGCGAGTTCTGTGCGAGCAGACGCATTTCCGAGAGGCTGTCGAACACCACGCGGCGCGGGCGCAGCTTGTCCACGCAGTCGATCACGCCCTGGATCGTCTCACCGAGCTCGACCTCCGACGGCTCGAGGATGGATTGCTCGCGGTCGGGGTCCAGACCCTGCTCGTTGACCAGCTCGAACAGCTCGATGCCGTTCAGCGACCAGCCATGGCTGGCGGCGACCTCGCGCAGCTCGGCGGAGGTTTCCGATAGGGTGATGTAGAGGCCCTGTTCGCCCCGGCGCACGCCTTCCAGCAGGAACTGCAGCGCGACGGTGGTCTTGCCCGTTCCGGGCACGCCTTCGAGCAGATAGACGCGGTCCTTGGTCAGGCCGCCTCCCAGAATGACATCCAACTCCGCGGTTCCGCTCGAAACCCGCTCAGTGGTCGGGCGCACATCAACCTGCATCGATGAATCCATAGAAACGGCCGGCTCCTGACAGCCCCAAATCGCACTCAGAACGGTGAAGCTCGAATTTGGATGCATTGCGCACGTCTCAAATCCTCGGGACCTGGGCGGGCCTCGGCGAAGCGTGAAACCGTGTCGGCGAAAGGGAGCTAGGACTCGTCCAGGTAGGCGCGGACGTCGGCGAACACCTGTTCGAACATCGCGGTCGTGAGGCGGCCGGTGTTCGTGTTCAGGCGTGAGCAGTGGTAGCTCGAGAACAGGCGGTAGGGGCCGGCCTGAAACTGCAGGCCGTGGCCGGCGGGGGCGGCGGAGGCGGGCAGGCCGATGGCCCGGAGCGCGTTCTTGCGCGACACGTCGCCGAGACAGACGATGGCCTTGAGCCGGGGCAGGGCCTGCAGACGGGCCTTGAGGAACCGGCGGCAGGTGTTCTCTTCCTCGGGCGTGGGCTTGTTGCCCGGCGGGGCGCAGCGCACGGCGTTGGACAGCATGCAGTCGATCAGTTCGACCCCGTCGTCGACGCGGGCGTCGAACTTGCCGCGCGAGAAGCCGAACTTGTCGAGGGTCTCGTAGAGCAGCTTGCCGGCGAAATCGCCGGTGAAGGGCCGGCCGGTGCGGTTGGCGCCCTTGCGGCCGGGCGCGAGGCCCAGCACCAGCAGGCGGCCGTTGGGGTCTCCGAAGGACGGGGCGGGGCCGTTCCACCAACTGGGATCATAGGCCTGGTTCTCGCGGCGGTAGCCGACCAGGCGCGGGCACAGCGGACAGTCGCGCGGCGGCTCGGGCCCGTCCAACGGGCTCATTCGTCGGGCTCTTCGGCGTTGAGGAAGCGCGGCAGGGGGGCCGAAGCGCGCGGGCGGGCGACCATGGCGGCCAGGTCGGCGAGATCGACGAAGCTGTCGGCCTGGCGACGCAGCTCGTCCGACGCCATCGGCGGCTGGCTCTTGACCGTGGACACCACGGTGACGCGCACGCCCTTGCGCTGCACCGCCTCGACCAGGCGGCGGAAGTCGCTGTCGCCGGAGAACAGCACCATGTGGTCGGCGTGGCCGGCCAGCTCCATCATGTCCACGGCGAGGTCAACGTCCATGTCGCCGCGGTGGCGCTTGCGGCCGTTGGAGTCGGTGTATTCCTTGGCGGGCCTGGTGACGACGGTGAAGCCGTTGTAATCGAGCCAATCGACCAGGGGGCGGATCGGCGAATAGTCCTGATCCTCGACGATGGCGGTGTAGTAGTAGGCGCGGATCAGCACGCCGCGCTTCTGGAACTCATCGAGAAGCTTCTTGAAATCGATGTCGATGTTGAGGCCCTTGGCCGCGGAGTAGAGGTTCGCGCCGTCGATGAAGAGCGCGATCCGGTCGGTCGCGTAGAACGCCATAAGCAATATCCCGAAGCGAGTATGAAGCTGGATCTCAATGCCCCTGACCTAGCGGTGATCGCCCTCGGCGGCAACCTGCCCGGGGTCTATCCGACGATGGACCTGGCCCTGGCCGCGGCGGCCGGCCGCCTGCCCGAAGCGGGGTTCGAGGTGCTGCGGGTGTCGCGCTGGTGGCGCTCGGCGGCGTGGCCCGATCCCAAGGATCCGCCGTACCTGAACGGGGTGGTGCTGGCCCGCACCCAACTGTCCGCCGAGGCCGCGCTGAGGGCCCTGCACGGCATCGAGTCCGCCTTCGGCCGCGACCGCCGCGCCCCCAACGCGCCGCGCACCCTGGACCTCGACCTGATCGCCCTGGGCGGCCAGGTGCTCCACGGGCCGCCGATCGTGCTGCCGCATCCGCGCGCGGCCGAGCGCCTGTTCGTGATGGGGCCCCTGGCCGAGATCGCGCCGGACTGGCGACATCCTGTGATCGGCGAAACGGCGGAAAAGCTTGCCTCCAAGGCCAAGATCGGGCAGGACGCCGTGCCCCAATAGTCGCACCCGCCATAATTGCGCCCCCACGGCGTTGCATGGCGAGGCTCGGCCCCTTACCTTTGACTGTTCAATTCATCGAGAGACTCCATGGCCCGCGTCACCGTCGAAGATTGCGTCGAGAAGGTCCCGAACCGCTTCGCCCTGGTTCTGCTGTCGGCTCATCGCGCCCGCGCCGTGTCGGCCGGCGCCCAGATCATGGTCGACCGCGACAACGACAAGAATCCGGTCGTGGCCCTGCGCGAGATCGCCGACGACGTGATCGACGCCGACGCCCTCAAGGAAACCCTGATCGGCACGCTCCAGCGCGTCGATGAGCGCTCGGAAGCCGAGGAAGAGGCCGAAACCCTCGCCCTGCTGGCCGATCCGCAGCACATGCACATGAGCGAGCAGGAACTGGTCCGCGCCCTGCAGAGCGACCGCGACGGCGGGCAGGAGGAGCGCTACTGATCTCCGACGGATCAGAAACGCTCTCCCGCAAAGCGGCGACCAAGCCCGCCGCACCCCCTCCTGCGACCGACCTGCAACCGCCGACCGAGGCGCTCGTGCTGTCCGAACCGGAAGCCGCGGCCAAGCCAGCCTCCGCGACCAAGCCTCCGGCGCGGCCCAGGTTCCTGCGCCAGTATGAGCTGACCGACCGGGTCAAGAGCTACGACCCGACCGCCGACGAGGCCCTGCTGAACCGGGCCTATGTCTACGCCATGCGCATGCACGGCAGCCAGACGCGGGCCTCCGGCGACCCTTATTTCGCCCACCCGATCGAGGTGGCGGGCATCCTCACCGACTACAAGCTGGACACCGCGACCATCGTCACGGCCCTGCTGCACGACGTGATCGAGGACACCGCCGCCACCCGCAAGGACATCGACGAAATGTTCGGCGAGGAGATCGGCGAGCTGGTCGAGGGCGTGACCAAGCTGTCGCGCCTGGAGCTCAACGCCGAGCACATCCGCCAGGCGGAGAACCTGCGCAAGTTCATCCTGGCCATCTCCAAGGACGTGCGCGTTTTGATGGTCAAGCTGGCCGACCGCCTGCACAACATGCGCACGCTCGGCTACATCAAGAACGTCGACAAGCGCGAGCGCATCAGCCGCGAGACGCTGGAGATCTACGCGCCCCTGGCCCGCTCGATCGGCTGCCACCGCATCTGCTCGGAGCTGGAGGAGCTGGCTTTCGAGCACATCAATCCCAGAGCCCGCGACGCCATCGTGCGGCGGCTGGAGGCGCTGCGGGTGTCCCAGGGCAAGGCCGTGGCTATGGTGTCCGGCGAAATCTCGCAGCGGCTGGAGCAGTCGGGCATTCCGGCGCGGGTCTATGGCCGTGAGAAGCACCCCTATTCGATCTGGCGGAAGCTGCAGCGCAAGTCGATCGGCTTCTCGCAGCTGTCGGACATCTACGCCTTCCGCGTGATCGTCGACACCGAGGACGACTGCTACCGGGCCCTGGGCGTGATCCACCGCACCTGGTCCTCGGTGCCCGAGCGCTTCAAGGACTTCATCTCCACGCCCAAGCGCAACAACTACCGCTCGCTGCACACCACGGTCGTGGGCCCCAAGGGCATGCGCATCGAGATGCAGATCCGCACCGAAGCCATGGACCGGGTGGCCGAAGAGGGCGTGGCGGCGCACTGGACCTACAAGAACGCCGCCTACGGCTTCGACGCCGAGGCGGCGGAGGCCGACGGCGGGCGCGACCCGCTGATGAACCTGCGCCACCTGGTGCAGGTGTTGGAGCACGGCGGCGACGCCGAGGAGCTGGTCGAGCACGCCAAGCTTGAGATGTTCCTCGACCAGGTGTTCGTGTTCACCCCCAAGGGCCGGCTGATCAGCTTGCCGCGGGGCGCCATGCCGCTGGATTTCGCCTATGCCGTGCACACCGACGTCGGCGACACCACGGTGGGGGTGAAGATCAACGGCGAACTTCGCCCGCTGCGCACGCCGCTGCAGAACGGCGACGTGGTGGAGGTCGTGCGCGGGACCAAGCCGGTGCAGTGGACCGAGTGGCGGGCCCTGACGGTGACCGGCCGGGCGCGCTCGGCGATCCGCCGGCATCTGCGCCAGGGCGAGCGCGAGGAATTCGCCCGCGCCGGCCGGGCGGCGGTCGACGAGATGTTCGCCAAGGCCGGCAAGAGCCGCGCCGACGTGCAGATGAAGCCGGTGCTGGAGCGCTTCGGCGTGACCGGAGAAGACGATCTGTTCATCGCCGTGGGCAAGGGCCGGGTGACCGGCGCCCAGGTGCTGGAGGCGGTGTTCCCAGGCCTGAAGGCGGACGAGAAGGCCGCAGCGGCCCGCAGGCGCAAGATCGAGGACGGCCCCTACGCCGGCTCGTTCGTGCGCGGGGCTGATCTGGCTCCCAACGCGGCGCTGCATTTCGCCGAGTGCTGCAGCCCGGTGCCGGGCGACCGCATCGTCGGCATCGCCCAGGAGGACGGCGCTGTGGCCGTGCACACCATCGACTGTTCGGTGCTGGCCCAGTTCGAGGAGCGCGACGACCTGTGGCGCGACATGCACTGGACCGCCCAGGCCGAGCAGGCGACCCTGTCGATCGCCCGTCTGCAATGCACCATCCGCGACGCTCCCGGCGTGCTCGGCCAGGTGTGCACCGTGATCGGCGAGGCAGGCGGCAACATCGTCGGGCTGAACATGCACCACCGTCAGAGCGACTTCTTCGACGTGGACGTGGACGTGGAGGTGCGCGACGCCCGCCACCTGACCCTCATCGCCGCCGCCCTGCGCGCCTGCCCG
>Ga0265327_10002140_pt1 | contig 21817 bp, 16 predicted proteins | sample 41621metaG_FD_202089 | JGI IMG/M metagenome (GOLD analysis project Ga0265327, IMG submission 202089) | Rhizosphere microbial communities from Carex aquatilis grown in University of Washington, Seatle, WA, United States - 4-16-21 metaG | ecosystem: Host-associated > Plants > Roots > Rhizosphere...
GGAGCTGCCCGAGCATGACGTCGTCGAATTCGGGGACGGCGTGGCAATCCGCACGGCGGAACTTTCAATTCGCATCGCCCGGAACGGTCTCAAGACCACGATTTCCGATGCTCGTACCGGCAAGGTGCTGTGCCAGGATGAGAAGGGTTACCATTGGCAGGACAACAAGACCTTCGGCGGGGAGGTGGTGAAGATGGCGAAAACCTACCAGCCCGGTGAGCATTTCTACGGGCTGGGGGACAAATCGTGCGACTTGAACCTCCGTGGCCGCCGCTTTGATCTGTGGGGGAGTGACACTTACGCGTTCGGACCGGACAGTGATCCGCTCTATAAGAACATCCCGTTCTACATCGGCCTCCACCGGGGCGGCACCTACGGCGTTTTCTTCGATAACACCTTCCGAACCCGCTTCGATTTCGGGGCCGAACAGCCGAACCGGACGATGTTTTCGTCAGAGGGCGGGGAGATGAACTATTACTTCTTCCATCACTCCGAGCCGCTGGAAGTGGTGAAGGCCTACACCCGCCTGACCGGCCGACCGGGGATGCCGCCGCTGTGGGCGCTCGGCTACCACCAGTGCAAGTGGAGCTACTATCCGGCCGCCGTTTTCCAGGCGATCGGCCAGGGCTTCCGCGACCGGAGGATTCCCTGTGATGCCCTCTATCTGGACATCGACTATATGGACGGCTACCGCTGCTTCACTTGGGATGCCGAGCGTTTTCCCGATCCCAAGGGGATGGTCGCCGCGCTCGAGGCGGATGGCTTCAAGACCGTTGTCATCATCGATCCGGGCCTCAAGATCGACCCCGAGTACGGCGTATGGCAGGAGGGCATCGCCAAGGACATGTTCTGCCGCCGCCAGGACGGCGCACTGGCCAAAGGCTCGGTGTGGCCAGGACTCTGCCATTTTCCGGATTTCACCCGGCCGGATGTCCGTGAATGGTGGGCCGACCAGTTCAAGGGGCTGATCGAGGACATTGGTGTCCGCGGTGTGTGGAACGACATGAACGAGCCGGCCGTGTTCGAAGACGGCACCTTTTCTCACGACATCCGCCACGATTACGACGGACACCCGTGTTCTCACCGCAAGGCTCACAACATCTACGGCATGCAGATGGTGCGGGCGACCCAGGAGGGGCTGCGCCGTTTCGGCGGGGGGCGCCGCACCTTTTCGATCACCCGCTCCGCCTATGCGGGCACCCAGCGCCACGCCTGTGCCTGGACCGGGGACAATGTCGCCTCATGGGAGCACCTCCACATCGCCAGCCTCCAATGCCAGCGGCTCGCCATTTCCGGGATGTCGTTCATCGGGTCCGATGTCGGTGGCTTCATTGAGACGCCGACGGCGGAGCTCTATCTGCGCTGGGTCCAGATGGCGGTGTTCCATCCCTTTTTCCGTACCCACTCGTCCGGTGACCACGGAGACCAAGAGCCCTGGTCATTCGGGGACGCGACCACCGAACTGGTCAAGCAGGCCATCGAGTTGCGCTACCGCATTCTGCCGGTGATCTACACCGCCTTCTGGCAATACGTCAGCACCGGGATGCCGATGCTGCGGCCGATGGCACTCGTGGCTCACGACGATCTGGACGCCTACTGGCGCAGCACCGAGTTCTTCTTCGGCGATCACCTGATGGTGGTGCCGATGACCCGTGAGGGTGAGGAAGGGCGTTTCCTCTACGTTCCCGAGGGCGAATGGTATTCCTACGCCGATGACTCGCGCCCGAAATCGGTGCGCAAGGACATTTGGGTCGATTGCCCGATGGACCGCATTCCTGTCTTTGTCCGGGCCGGTGCCGTACTGCCGCATTGGCCGCTCCAGCAGTATGTCGGGGAAATCCCCCACCCGGAGCCGGAACTGCACGTCTGGTGGAAGAGCGGCACCGAGCAAAGCCGTTGGTATGAGGATGACGGCGACGGCCAGGCCTGGCGCGACGCCGTTTACCGGGATTCGACCTTCACCTTGGAAGGCGAGCGGGGGAGGCTCATTCTCAATCGCCACTGGAGCGGAAGCTGGCTTCCCGGCTATGGCAGGATCCACCTGATCCTGCGTGGGCTCCCGGACAGGTTCGATTCCCTGGAACTGAGCGCCGATGGCAATTCAGTGCCCGTTACGCTTGATGAAATCGGCCGTCCCACCGTCGTCCTACCCCCGGATTTCACGGAAATCTCCGCATCCTGGACGGTGAAGGTGGTGGAGGCTGCGCAGGAGCCCGCGGTCGTGACCGCTTGAGACTGTTCCGGTCCGGGCGGAAAGGCCCCTCTCTAACCCTTGAAGGCGGGCATTGCCATGTCCGAAAAAATGTCCTATGCCTCGCCGCCCAGCCACCATTTCATGAATCCAGCCAAATTCCTCACGACGGCCGCCACCGTTCTGGCCGCCGTGTTTCTTGCCAGTTGCGCCAAGCCGAAGGGAACCACCGATGCCACCGGCAAGTTCGTCAATCCGAACAAGCCCGGCACGTATGAGTATTTCAAGGCCGAGCCAAAGTATCCCCAGACTTACGATGTCTGGAAGAACGACCAGGTTCTCTCCCGCACCAACGAGAGCAATTCCCACATCGTCATCTCGCTCTCCAAGCAGCGCGGCTATCTCATGAATGGTGAAGAAGTGGCCATCGACTACCCGATCTGCTCGGGCATTCCCGCCCGACCCACGCCTCCCGGTGATTACAAGATTCTGGAAAAGACCGTCGACAAGAAGTCGAACCGCTACGGCCGCTATGTCAGCGAAAGCGGTGAAACGGTCAATGGCAACGTGGACGCCCAGCTCGATCCGGTCCCGGAAGGTGCTCATTTCGAAGGGGCGGAGATGCGCTACTGGATGCGCCTCACCTGGGATGGCGTCGGTCACCACATCGGCCCGGTGAAGCGTCACCCGGCCTCCCACGCCTGCGTGCGCGGCCCCAGTGCCGTCATGCCGATCGTTTATTCGAAGGTGAAGCTCGGCACGAGCGTCCACGTCGGCGAATAAACAGCCTGCCGCGAGATTTTGAAACTGAAACGGCCCGGACGAGCGATCGTCCGGGCCGTCTTTCGTTTTGCCCTGGGGGCGTCGTGTGAAATTGGTTACTTCTTGTCCTTCTCGGTGTATTTCTCGTGGCCGTCCTTTTTCTCTCCCTTGGCGGTTTCGGCGAGGGTCTTGACCTTCTCAAGGTCGTTGGCGAGGTAGGCTTCTTCGATCTTACTGAAGGTGACGAACAGTTCGCCGATCATCGTGCGGTAGTTGGCGACCGCCTTTGGCTTTTCAGCGGCGGGAGTCTTTTCGAGCACCTTGGGGGTTTCGGCCAGGCACTTCACCAGCGCGTTCTCGGCATCGCGGGCGAGGGCGGCCCCCTTCACCGGATCGGTCTCCTTGCGGATTTCCTTGAAGGCCTTGCCCATCGCTTCCATCTGCTTGCCGAGCTCGGTATCGGGCTCCTTTTCAGCACGGGCGGTTTGGGCGGTCAGAACGGCAGCCAGAAAGGCACAGCAGAGGGCGGGGATTTTCATCCCGCGTGATTTGCCACGACCAACCGGGCTTGCCCATCCGAAAATGCTGGCGGTGGCGGCGGTTCCCTCTTGCCTCATTCCACCGGGGCCGGGACTCTACGCCCCATGTCAGGCGATGCACTTACCCCGATGATGGCCCAGTATCAGGCCATGCGGCGCTCGCTGCCGGCGGACGTGCTGCTCATGTACCGCCTAGGGGATTTCTACGAAATGTTCTTCGAGGACGCGAAAACCGCCGCGCCGATCCTCAATGTGGCCCTCACCAAGCGTCACACCACCCCGATGTGCGGCGTGCCCTACCATGCCGCCGAGGGCTATCTCGCCCGCCTGCTGAAGGCCGGCAAGCGCGTGGCCATCGCCGAGCAAACCTCCGACCCCAAACCCGGCAAGCTCGTCGAACGCGAGATCACCCGCATCCTTACCGCCGGGTCCATCGACGATCTCAATCTACTCGACGACCAGCGTTCGAACTACCTCGCCGCCGTCTTCAAGAACGGCAAAAAGCTCGGCCTCGCTTGTGTCGATCACACCACCGGCGAGTTCACCGTCGCCGAGTTCGATGACGCCGCCCAACTCGCCGATGAACTCGGCCGACTGCTGCCCTCCGAGCTGCTGATTCCCGACCACCAGAGCGGAGAGTTTCCCGCCCTCGTCAATTCGCTCTACTACGACGGCTACGCCTTCCTGCCCGACCACGCCGGCCAGCTCCTGCGGGATCATTTCAACGTCCACTCTCTGGATGGCTTCGGCTGCGCGGGCCTCCTCGCCGCCACCGGAGCTGCCGGGGCAGTGTTGCATTACCTGCTCCATCAGCTCCGCCGTTCCTGTGATCACCTGCGGGCGCTCCGCGTTCGAGAGTCCTCGTCCCACGTCCTCATCGACGGGGCCTCCCAGCGTAATCTTGATCTCGTCGACTCCCGCTCCGGCAAGGCGCATACTCTCCTCGGGGCTCTCGACCGCACCGCTACGCCGATGGGCGCCCGCCTGCTCCGTGACTGGCTGCTGCATCCGCTCCGCGACCGGGAAACGCTGGTCGCCCGCCAGGATCTGATCGCCTCCCTGCTTGCGGAGCCCTACCTGCTCTCGAAGTGCCGCGAGTCGCTGAAGGGCATCCGCGACATCGAGCGTACCACCGGCCGCCTCGCCCAGGGTTCGGGAAATGCCCGCGATCTCCAGTCACTGGCTACCTCGCTCGGTCACATTCCGGCCCTCCGCGAGGACGTCAGCTCCCTCAACCAGTCCGACCTGGCCCACCGGCTCCACGATTTTTCAGAACTAACAAGTCTGCTCGGCACCGCCCTCGCCGAGGAGCCGCCCGCCAACCTCAAGGACGGCGGGATGATCCGAGATGGCTGGTCCACCGAGCTCGACGAACTGCGTGCCATTTCCCGCGACGGGAAGGGCTTCATCGCCCGGATGCAGGAGGACGAGCGCAAGCGGACTGGCATCGACTCGCTGAAGATCAAGTTCAACAACGTCTTCGGCTACTTCATCGAGATCACCGCCTCCCATCTGGCCAAAGTGCCGGACGATTACACCCGCAAGCAGACGATGTCGAACTGCGAGCGCTACATCACGCCAGGGCTGAAGGAGATGGAGCACAAGGTCCTCGGCTCCGAGGAACGCTCGAAGCAGCTTGAAACCGAGCTGTTCCTCGACCTCCGCAAGCAGACGGTTGCGCATCTCGATGCCCTCCAGCAGACCGCCGCTGCGGTGGCCGAAATCGACGTCCTCTGCGCCCTGGCGGAAACCGCCCAGCTTCACCGCCATTGCCGGCCGGTCCTCGATGAGTCGGCCCGCCTGGTGATCGTCAATGGCCGCCATCCCGTGCTCGACCAGACGCTGCAGGGCGAAAAGTTCGTGCCGAACGACACTGCCATGGAGCCCGAGGATTCCCGCCTCCAGATTCTCACTGGTCCGAATATGGCGGGAAAATCCACCTACATCCGCCAGGTGGCCCTCATCACGGTGATGGCCCAGATCGGCGCCTACGTACCCGCCGAGAGTGCCACCATCGGCCTCGTCGACCGGATCTTCTGTCGCGTCGGTGCCTCCGACGACCTGTCGCGCGGCCAGTCCACCTTCATGGTGGAAATGAACGAAACGGCGCTCATTCTCAACCACGCCACCGACCGCTCCCTCGTCATCCTCGATGAAATCGGCCGCGGCACCGCCACCTTCGACGGCCTTTCCATCGCCTGGGCCGTGGCCGAGCATCTGCACGACGTCATCGGCTGCCGCACCCTCTTCGCCACCCATTACCACGAGCTGACTGACTTGGAAGCCACCCGCCCCTCCGTGGCGAACTTCAACGTCGCCGTGCGCGAGTGGAACGACGAGATCATCTTCCTGCGAAAGATCATGCGCGGCGCGGCCGACAAGAGCTACGGCATCCAGGTCGCCCGTCTGGCGGGTCTCCCCAAGCCCGTGCTCGAACGCGCCAAGGCGATCCTTTCGCACCTCGAGCTCAACTCGGCGAAGCCCGAAGCAAGAGCCCGCGGCCCCAAGGCGAAAAACACGCTCCAAGCCAACGACCTGCCGACGGCCAATCCCCCGCAGATGGATCTCTTCGGCCAGTTCTGAGCATCCGTTCAGCCCAAAAGAAAAAAGGCCGGGACGCGTGTGCATCCCGGCCTCGTTAGATCGATTTCGAATTACTTTTTCTCGGAGTAAATCGCGGTCACGGCCAGTGGCTCGCCAGCTTTGGCCGAAGCCGAGATGGTGAGGTCTTTCTTGCCGCCGCTGAAGGTCATCGAAAGGGTGCTCACGCCATTGATCGTTCCAGAGGCATTGCTGGAGGAGGTCATCGAAAGCTTGCCGGTTTCCTTGTCATAGAAGTCCTTCACCTGATCGACCGTGTCGCTGGTCTGATAGTTCATGATTCCCGAGATCGCCTTCGGGTCTTCCGTCTGGAACATCGCCGATTCAGCGGCAGCGCCGGGATACCGGGGAACCCACGATGGGATCTTGGAGACGTCGCCGCCGCCAATCTGGGTGACGTTACCGTCCTTGTCCTTCACGGTGATTTTGCCCTTCGCGAGGTCGTCGTACTTGATCGTGGTGGTTTCGCCCGTGCTCTTGACCCGGATGGTCATTTCACCCGTCGCATCGTCTTCAGAAACTTTTTCGAGATCCTTGTTGCCCATCACGATCAGCTCCGCAGTCGATTTCGACGGATTCTTCGCGAACTCTTTGGCCTTCTTCACGCCCCAACCGATCGCCAAGCCAACTCCAATCACGCCGAGGATAACAATCCCTCCGCATCCGATCCCCACCCAGGCCATGGGATGGAGGCCTTTTTTCTTCTGCGGAACTTCTGACGGAGGCGGTGGGGTAAAGTCACTCATGGCACCGGGTATCCTGCCGGTGGAGCTTCCCAACTTTCAAGAAAGGAATTGTCATCGCTGGAATTTTCCCGTTAGTGTACAAGTTGCTATGAAAAAATCGATTCTAGTTCTTCTATTGGCGATGGCCGGTCCCTTGTGGGCCGGGGAAGTGAAGTCCTCCAAGGAGGTCATCTCCCAACCTCAGGAATCCTGTCTTTACGACTGGTTCATCGCGGGTAGCGGCGGCTACCTGGTGGGCTTTGACGAGCCCATGGAAACCATCCAGATCGGTGCCGATCTTCCGCGCAACTTCGCCGGCTGGTGCATGGCCACCTATCTGGAAGTCGGCTACACCCAGAAGGACAACGATTTCATTGTTCCCCGCCAGCGCCTTCCGTTCGACGTTCATGAGGAGATCGACATCATCCCTGTCACCCTCAACCTGAAATTCGAGCGTCCTCTCACCGGGAATCTCAACGCCTATTGGGGCCTCGGTCTCGGCGCCGCGTTCTCGGACTATTCCGCCCGGGTCGGAGCCGTTAAAATCTCGAAGGACGATACCGCCTTCGCCGCCCAGCTCTTCGCCGGTCTCGTTTACAACGTGAACAAGAACTTCGAAGTCTTCGGCGGTGCCCGCTGGATCTACTCGGACGTCACCGCCTCGGCCCCGCCGATCCCCGCCAGTGGCGATCTCAAATTCGGCAGCAACGCGTTTTTCGAACTCGGTCTCCGTTACAATTTCTAACGATAGAGCTCAATCCTGTCTTCTCCAACCGTCCGCGGAATCCGCGGGCGGTTTTTTTTGTGGGCGCTTTTCACCAACTGGCCACCGACGAAGCAGCGCTTTTTCGGGCGGCCCCAGTGAATAGCCGTCATCACCAGCTCCGGATCGCTTCTTTTCCGCCCTTGCCATCTTTTCCCAGCGAATACACCGCCGCGTGACGACCGTGCAGCACGCCTGGCGCGCCGCTGTCGGCGGGTGCGATCAGATCGCCGTTTCCATCGTAGTCGATCAGGATCCGGTAGCCGTGGCCCCACGCATCGAAGACGCCAGTGGGATTGCCATCCTTGTCGTAGGTAATCCCTCCCTTCCGGCTTTTGGCATCCTGCACATCGAGGAATTTCATTTCCTTGGGATTCTGTTTCGGTTCCCCGGTTTCCCTGCCCAGGAGGATTTTCACCAACTCCACTCCCGACGCGTCCGTGGTATCAAAGACGGCGTCGGCCTTCGACTTTACCGCTCTTGGGTCCGGGAGGTAGTCGTATTCCGTGTAGAAGTTGTTCAGTGCCTGTTCGAGCGAGGCGACGCGATTCCTTTCCATACCAATACCGTGCCCACTAGGCCCGGGGCATCCCGTCGAACAAACCAATGCGACGGACAGCAGAGCCAACATAACGAAGCATACTGGCACCTGCCACCTGTTCCTCCACAGCCAGGCTGCGAGAAAGCCTCTTTCCAGGGGGCTCGAGTTCTCCCATTCCGCTTGGTCGTCACCCATATTCTTCGTTCTGGCAGGATGTCCGCTTGATGCAAGGTCGCTCATCCTTTCCACTGGCTGTCCACCATGCCCGACCGCACCGGCATCCTCCTTCTTGTTTCGGGTCCTTCCGGCTCCGGGAAAACCACGCTCTGCCGCCGCCTCACCGGCGAGAACGAGGTTCACTATTCGATCTCCTGCACCACCCGCGCCCCGCGTCCGGGCGAGATCGATGGCAAGGACTACCACTTCCTCACGCCCGATGAGTTTTCCCGACGCGTGGCCGCCGGGGATTTTCTCGAGCACGCCACCGTCCATGGCAACAGCTACGGCACCCTGAAGTCCGAAGTCCTCGGCTATCTCGAGCAGGGCACCGATGTGGTGATGGACATCGACGTTCAGGGAGCCGCCCAGGTCCGCCACTGTGAGGATCCGGGCATCCGGGCCTCGCTGGTGGATTTGTTCGTGATGCCGCCGGATGAAACCGAGCTGCACAACCGCCTGCGCGGCCGCGGCACCGACAGTGCGGAAACGATTGCCCTGCGCATGCGCAATGCGATGGAGGAAATCGAGCACTGGCCGGAGTACACCTTCCGCTTGCTCTCCGGCACCCACGAGGAAGATTACCTCCGGTTCAAGGCGCTGCTGCTCGCCGAGCGGCTTCGACTGTCCCGCCTCAATCCGCCATCATGAACATCCTCCTCGGCATCACCGGCTCGATCGCCGCCTACAAGGCCGCCGATCTCGCCTCGCAATTGGTCAAGGCCGGCCACGAGGTGCATGCCGTGATGACCCGCGCCGCCACCGAGTTCGTCACGCCGCTGACGCTCCAGACGCTCACGCGCCAGCCGGTGCTGGTCACGCTGGACGATGAGAAGCAGTCGTGGAAACCCGGCCACATCGAACTGGCGGACCATGCCGACCTTTTTCTGGTCGCCCCGCTCAGCGCGAATGTCCTCGGCCAGTTCGCGAATGGCCTGGCCGCCGATCCGCTCACGTCCGCCTACCTCGCGCTGCCGCGCACCACGCCGGTGCTGTTGGCACCTGCCATGAATGGAAAAATGTGGCTGCATCCCGCGACCCAGCGGAATGTCGAGCGGCTGCTGGAAGACGGCTGCCGTTTCATCGGTCCGGCCTCCGGTGATCTCGCCTGTGGTTACGAGGGCATCGGCCGGCTCAGTCCGGTGGAGGAGATTCTGGCGGCGGTGGCAAAGCTGCACGCCTGAGGGCTCCGGCCCGCCGCCGGCCAAGCCATGCTGCGATCTCCGCTCCCGCCAGGAAGGCCTGGATCGAGAGGAACAGCCACAGCAGGAACAGGACGGCGGTCAGGCCGCTGCCGATGATCGTCGCCCACAGGCTGTGGCGCAGATACACGTCCAGAAATTCCTTCAGCGAGGCCGTGGCCAGCGCCCCGAAGGCCGCGCCCACTACTGCATGCCGCCACATCGGCCGCCGCCTCGGCAGGATTTTCAGCACCAGGGTGAAGGCCATCATCAGCAGCACGTAAGTCACCAGCCAGCGAGACGTCTTCTGGAGATTGAATTGGGAAAACCACGGCGAGTCCACGTGGGCGGTGATATAGACCGCCACGCCCTCAAGCATGGTGCCCGCCACCAGCAGCACGCCGAACAGCAGGATCAGGGAGGCGCACAGCCCCCGGGCGAACAAGCGGCCCAACCATCCCTGGGGCGGCCCCGACTGGCCGGCGTCGTTCACCAGGTTCAGCGATTGCTGGAGCTTGGTCAGCACGTGCGAGCCCGAATAGAGAAGCGTCACCATCGCGATCACGAACGCGGTCGGTTGGGAGTGCGGGGCGATCCTCGCGCCTTGCAGCATTCCGTCCACCAGTTCGGTGACGTCCTTTCCCACCAAGGCGTTGAGTTGCAGGTCCAGTTCCCCGTGGGCGGCCCGCTGACCCAGAATCATGCCCGCCACCGTCACCCCGAAGAGCAGGACCGGAGCAAGGGAAACCAGCGAGTAAAAGGCCAGAGCGGCGGCGTTGTCAGTGTGCCGGTGTTTCACCCAATGGCGGGCGAAACTCCGCCACCCCACGATAAGGGCGATCAGGTTCATGCGGGCTCACCCGACTCTAACACGAAATTCCGCGTGGATGCTATTTTTCTGAAGATCGCTGCCGCCGGGGCCCGGCGGTCAAAGCTGTCTCACGCGGATCGTCACCGACCGGCTCGAGCCATTGCGCGGATCCGTCGCCACCAACGTGTGGGTGCCGGGCACCAATACCACCGAGGGCTCCGGGGTTCCCGGTTCGAACCGGAGGGTGGGTGATGACCACACCGTGGTGCCGGGCAGGTTGCTGGCCACCCGCAGGCGTTTGCCGCCCGAGGGCAGTTCCGGATCCAACAGGCACGTGATTCCATCCAAGGGTGCCAGAATCCGCAGCACTTCCGGTGAGGGCTTGTCCCTGGCCAGCGCGAACTCGTTCTGACGCCGGTTGTCCGTACCCGCGAACCACTCAGCGTAGGACGCATCCAGCAGGGCGTGGCCGTCGGCGTCGTAATCGTCGGCACTGGCTGGCGGAGGCAGCCGGTCCACCGGGCACGATTCCACAAATGGCGGGATCGAGGAAACCGTCGCCGGCAAACTCCTACCGGTGCGCCGGTCGACTTCCACAGTGGTGATCGACGCCGGTCGTTCAGTCCATCCCGGCACGGAATCCCGCTGCACCCGCACCATGGTCCGATGGAAAATGGGACCGGCGCCCGCGACTCCCGACAGCCCCTTGATCGGCGTCTGGTCGAAGTTCCCTGCCCACACCCCGACAGTGAAATCACGGGTGAAGCCGAGGCACCAGTTGTCATGAAAGTCGGACGAGGTTCCGGTTTTCACCGCGCAGCGGAATGGCAGTTCCAGCGGCCCGTGGCGGCCGAACGATGGCGCGCGTGCGTCCGAATCGGAGAGGATGTCCGCCACCAGCCACGCGCTGCCTTTGTCGAAGCGCCGCTCATGAGGGACGGCGGATGCCGCAGCCGGAAACAGCACCGGTGGGAAATACAACCCGCCACGGGCCAGCGTCGCGTAGGCGTTCGTCAGCTCCAACAGCCGCACCGGCGCGTTACCGATCGTCAGTCCCAGGCCGTAGAGGGTGGCATCCGGGCCGAGAGTGGTGAGTCCCAGATTCGTCAGCAGGTGGTGAAGCGGCTGGGGGCCTCCGAGGTTGTTCAGCTCACGCATCGCGGGCACGTTCAGCGAACACGCGAGGGCGGTGCGGATCGAAACCGGCCCGCGGTGGGTGCGGTCGAAGTTCTCCGGGAGGTTCAGCCCCTCCTGGGTTCGGAACCGCGTCGGGACGTCTGCGATGATCGAGCCCGGATATTGCCCCGCCGTTTCGAAGGCCAGCAGGTAGGTGAAGGGTTTCAGGGCCGAGCCCGGGGAACGTGGAGCCAGCGCGCCGTTGATCTGCCCGCCGTGGGGATCCTTCCAATTGCCGGAGGACACCAGGGCCAGGATTTCGCCCGTCGCATTGTCGATCACGACCACGGCGGCGTGATGCAGATTCGCGCCGCGGAGGGCCGCCAGTTCCTCATGCACGATCGCCTCCACGTCCTGCTGCAGCGGCAGGTCCAGGGACGAATGCAGATCGCCGGATGCGGCGGAGAACCACGGAGCGAATTCCTTTTCATCCAGCGGCCGGAGATTGAGCGCTTCATGAAACGCCAGCCGGATGCGTTCGGGGTCCGCTCCCTCGCCCTTCGCCAGGCGGCTCAGTACCAGGTCGCGGCGGGCCACGGCCGCGTTGTGGCGCTTCAGCGGATTCAGCCGCGTCGGCGCCTTCGGCAGGCCGGCCATCAGTGCGCATTCTCCTAGCGAAAGGTCCGCCAGCGGCTTCTGGAAGAGGTAGCGCGCGGCCTCGGCCGGTCCTCTACGACGGTTGCCGTAGTCCAGCCGATTCACATATTCGGTGAGGATGCGATCCTTGGTCCAGGTCATCTCCAGTCGCCTCGCGCACAGGGCTTCGCGAATCTTGGCGATAAGGCCGCGGTGAGTCGCGGGCGAGGCGATTTTCACGAGTTGCTCGGTGATCGTCGAGGCACCCGATACGACGTGGCGTTTCACGACGAGGTCCTTCGCCGCCCGCAGGATCGCCAGCATATCGACGCCGCCATGCGACCAGAAGCGCTTGTCCTCAGCGGCCAGGGTGCAGGCGATGAAATCCGGCGGCAGGCCCTCCAGTGCCACCGGCTCGCTGCGGGTGAAATCCCCCAGTGTCAGCCGCCGGATCGGCTCGCCGTGGCGGTCGAGCAGCACCGGTGAAGTGGGCGGTGCTTTCGACAACTCCTCCGGCAGCGACACCGCGAACGGCAGCGCGTACCAGCCAATCGCCCACAGTCCTGCCAGCGCGAGCGGAACCCACACGCGCTTGCGCCGGAGATGGCGGGAAAGTTTCACGGCGGCGGACACCCGCGGTTATTTGGTGCGGAACACCTGCGTGGCGGAAAGGGCGAAGCGTTCCGGATCATACATCGACTCCACCTTTGCCGCCGGGGCGATCGTTTCGCCGGCCACCGTGCAGCGGACCAGATAGGTGACGTTGTAGGTTCCCCGGTGCCAGACGCGGTCGAAGAAGAACACGGCCCGGTCACTGCGCAGTTCGGTATGGGAGATGCTCCAGTCGTGTTCGCTTGTGTGGCCGCCGTTGGCCGCCGCCTGCGAGGCGAAGTCGCTGTTCACCGTTTCGAAGATCGAGGGCAGGGGATCTTCGATCACCAGGTAGCGGTTGTCATCCTTCGGCAGCGTCACCCGCAGGGTCACCTTGACCAGATCACCGACAGCCGGACGCGACAGCGGTTCGCTGCTGCCATCGGCCTTGAGGTGCTCGTAAAAGCGTGTGATCTCCAGCCCGTTCGAGGCCACCGGCTGTTGGGGCATGATCTTCGGCTTGGCCGCCACGCTTACCCGCACGAAGGCCGGGCCGTCGGACTTCACCAGCGCCTTCACGTTGGCACCCGTCACGAACGACCGGCTGGCCACCGGGGTGGCCGAGGCAAGGGTGAACGGCTCCGCGCCCTTGGCGGTGGTGACCGTCACCGCCACATTGCGGTCGCGCTGCGGTTGCTCGGCTTCGGCATAGCTGGCGATTCCCAGCAGGCTCCAGCCGTTCATCCAGGTGGTATGCCATTCACCATAGGGATTGCGGTCGCGGAACAGGCGATCGAGGGCCCGCGTACTTTCGGGAGAGCCCGGGCTGATCGTGGACCAGGCCAGCACGTCCATCGAACTGTCCGCATTCCACGGCATCCATGAATCGTCCTTCGCCTTGTAGGGCTTCGTGCTGTTCAGCACCGCGATGGCCTCGGCCTTCGCGCTTTCATTTTCCGACTCGGCGATGGCCAGGGCGAGGAACCGGCGCGCCCGTGGTGGCACGTTCTCGAGGTGATCGCGCAGCAGGTTCTGATAGGCCTCCTGCGGCTTTCCGGCCATGGCGAGCACCCACAGGGAGCGGGTCGCGCTTTCCATGTCCCACGCGGAATGGACGTCCGAAAGTCCGCGGAGTGAACCGATCAGGTCATTGCACATCGATTCGATCGCCGCCTCCGGCACGACCGCGCCCGCCTGGTCAGCCAGCACCAGGCCGAGGCCGGCGTAGGAGCTCGCCCAATCGACCCGTTCGCGGCCACCCGGCCAGTAGGCGAAGCCACCCGTTGGAAGCTGCATCGTGAGCAATCGCTCGACGCCGGCCTGGATGGCCTTCGCTACCTTGGCGTCCGAAACTTTTTCAAGTCTCGGCACCACCGGTCGCAAGGCCTTCACCGCGAACCACGGCATCATGGAAGACGTCGTCTGCTCTACGCAGCCATGCGGATAGTCCAACAGATAGTCGATCGAAGGCCCGGCTTCCATCAGCAGCGAGCGCGAGAACTCCAGCTTCACGTCGCCCTTGCCTTCCAACAAGGTCGGGTCGAGCTGGCTGCGGAGATCGGTTTCGGCCCCGCCGCCTGCCAATTTCACCAGCTTCGTCTGGCGGATCAGTGGCATCGGGTAGTTCACCGGGAAGCGCGTTTCCACGGCATCGCTGTATTTTTTCATCAGTACCGGCGTGAGGTTCACTCCGTCGATTGAAACGGGTTCGGCGCGGAAGGTGAGCACGGCCTCGCCGGTGGTTTCCACCGCGATCTGGAACGGCACCACTGCCGAGCCGTTCGCCTCCACCGTGACGCTCTGGGTGGTTTCCGCCAGCGCCCGGCAGACTGGGGTGCCGCTGGTCGCATTTGGATTGAACGTGATCTTCCACGTGCCGCGATGGCCGCTGGCGTTCTGCACCAGCACCTGCGGGGTGATCAGGTCCGACTCGTTGGCGAATCGAGGGGCCTTCGGCTCCAGCATCAGCGACTTGTTCACCACGATGTCGGTCTTGAGCATGCCGAAGCGCGAGGCCTGGTCGCTGGCCACCGCCAGCACCCGGTAGCGGGTGAGCGTGTCCGGCACCTTGAACGAGTGGCGGAAATGCCCCTGTGCGTCGGTCACCAGTGACGGTGCCCAGGTCGCACACGGGTCGAAATTCTTGCGCAGTAGCTTGGCGAGGTCGCCGTTCATGTCATCCCCGCCGCCGACGAAGAAGCCCTTGTTGAAGAACTGCTGGTCGTCCGGGTTTTCGGAAATGAAGTTGTCCAGCGAGGTTCCGCAGCCGACGCCGAGCTCCCGCGGATCGTAAAAGAAAGCCATCGGATCGGGGTTTTCATAGCCCATGACGGCCAGGGTTCCTTCGTCTTCCGCATAGAGGGTCACCTCGGCTCCCGCTGCCGGCGAGCCATCGGCCCGCGTCACGGTTCCCGCCAGGATCACCTCGTCACCGGGGCGGTAGGTGGAGACCTGCGTCACGGCTCCGTCCATGCTGACCGGAATCGATTCGGTGGAATTTTCAGCGGCGACCTTCACCGCCAGCTTGTCCCGCAGATCCTCTACCGTCAGCTCGCAATAGCCGAGCCGGAGCTGCGGCTGCTTGAAATCGCGGGCCGAGTCCTTGGAGCCCTTCACCACCAGCACCGAGACGAACGCGTTCGGGGCGTCACCTTCGTTGAGCGGAATCTCGATCACCGGCTTGTCCGCCTTCAGCGCGATCGTGAACGAGCGCAGCACCGATTCGCGTTCCACGGTCACGAGCGCCGTGCCCTCGATCGGGGAAAGCACCAGCACCCGCGCGACGTCTCCGGGGCGGTAGGATTTTTTCTCCGCCACCAGCTTGATCTTCATTCCGTCTTCGTAGGCCCAGGGATACTCCGTGCTACCATACACCCAGTAGGTGGTGGTGGTCGCGAATGGCCGGCCGGCATTGTCCTTGCCCTTGAAGGTCAGGAAATGCCGTCCCGGCTCGGCGGCGGTAAAGGTATAGGGCGAACCTTCGCCCTTGTTGCCGGCGGCCGGAATCGTCGTGATGCCCTTGGAAACTTCCTCCTCATGCGAATCATTGCGCGTCACCGTGGCTCCGCCATCGGTGCGCGTCTTCGACTGCTCATTCACCTCGCGGGTAATCACCGTTTCCAAGGTCACCGGCTGGTCGAACGGCTCACCGGCCGGCGTGACGGCCACCAGTTTCAGCGGCACCTTGTCGCCCACGCGGACCAAACGGTCCGTGCGCGAAACGCCGATGTAAATCGACGACGGGTGAACCGTGGTGGTGCTGCTGGCGGTGAGCGTCTGGTTGTTGGCATCCGTGACTTCGGTGCTTACGGTGACTTCCCGGGTGGTGGGGATGTCACCCTTCGGCAGCGTCACGGCGAACAGGGCCTTGCCGTTGGCATCGAGGTCGCCGCTGCCGTTTTCGGCGGTGCTGCGGTCCTCGTTGTCCTCGCTTTCCTTGTAGTTGAAGTAGTGGAACCAGTAGTGCCAGTCCTCCTCGTGATGGTTTCCGAAGAGGAAATCGCGGAACCGGTCCGGATAGAGATTGGTGTCCGCGATGCGGGTGTTGTGCTCGGCCTTTCCGGCTGCCACCGGCTGGCCTTGGTAGTAGGTCGCGGCGAGCGCGATCTTGACGCTCTCCGCACCCGGTGCCGGCTCGGCAATCTCCTGCTGGACTTCAAAGGCATTGCGCCGGAATTCTTCCACGCGGAACGGGAACTCGAAGCTGGAGGAACCGGATGCGTCCGCATCCTCGTCTTCATCCTTGTCCGCCGCCTTGGGTGCGGCACCTGCTGGCACTTCCTTCTTATAGACGAGACGAGCCGTGTAGGTGCCGGTTTGTTCATCGGGCGTCTTGTATTCCAGGTCGAACGAGCCGTTCGCGGAAAGCGTGATTTCCTTGTTGAGTACTTCCTTGTCGGTCGGATCGGCGATGATCAGGTGCGGCTTGGCGGCATCGGCGGCCTCGATGAGATTGCCATGCTGATTGCGCACGATTCCCTTCAGCCGCATCGTTTCACCGGGACGGTAGAGCGAGCGGTCGGTGAAGCCCATCACGCGCCGCTGCGAAACCGGTGGCTCGTCATACGAATAGTGGACAGGGAAGCGCCACAGGCTGACCCGGGCAATCGAGCCATCGAAGGTGCTGACGTAGCAGTCGTCCCCGAGCGTGGCCCGCAGGTGGCGGTTGTCCTTTTCGCGCGGCAGTTTCGCCAGTCCGTTGGCGTCGGTGGTGGCGGAGTGAAGCAGTTTGGCTTCCTCGCCGAAGACCTCCAGCTTCACGCCGGGGAGTGCCTCTCCCGTTGAGCAGGAGAATGCGTAAATCATCGCCTCATCGGTGGTCAGCTTCCATGCCAGCCCGATGTCGGTAAGCTGGATGAATGCCTGGGCGGAAGGACGGCCGTCATCGTTGGTGATGCCCTCGGTGAGCGTACCGGTTGCTTCGAGGAAATAGGTTCCGTGTTTCGGTGCGCCCGGCAGCACTTTGTCCCACTCCAGCGTCACCTTGCCCGAGGTGTCCACGCCCTTGCCCAGCTCGAACGACTTATTGAGAACTGTCGGCCCGCTGATCAGCTCGAACGGCACCGGCGCGGTCGGCTTGACCTCCGCGCCATCCGGACCCTGTCCCGTGTAATGCCGGTAGCCTTGGAACGCCCGAATCAAGTTCTCGCCCGACAATTGCCGCGCCCGCACGTCCACCTTCTGCACGTTGACGGTCTCGATGGAATAACGGCGGCTACCGGCGGCAAGCTGCGCTTCTTCGGTGCTGGGCAGTGTGAGTTCGGGATCAAGATGCTTGAAGAGGAGCTTTTTGTTTTTCGCTGGCGAAAGGACCCGCCCGTCATACGAGGCCAGCGGAGGGGTGACCGTGATTTCCCAGCCGTCGACGTCCTTGAAATCTCCGTGGATGTGAAGGCCCTCCTCGTCCACCGTGGCGGTCATGTTTTCCAACTCCGGAGCGATGTGGATCGAGGCCTTCAGCAACTCGGCGGAGATGGTTTTCGGCAGGGCGAGGTTGAAGCCGACGAGAATTTCCCGCGGCTTGTCCACGGTGGTGACCGCGTTGATTTCCGAAACCCGCAGCGGATCGATGTCGCCCAGCGCCTGGCTGCTGTTGTCGCGCAGCCTGGCATTCGCTGCGGCGTTTGGCAGGCCCGGCAGGACTGAAAGTTTCCAGCCCTGGCCGACCGGGAGGATGGTCAGCGGAGTGACGACCAGACCTTGCACGAAGGGATCATTTCCCGGGCGCGTCGCGTTCGGATCAACCGGCGTTTTGGCCTTGGCCCGCGCGAACCGCTGGGTCCACGAATAGGTGTCGAGGCTGGTCACGCCGGCTTGGCCTGCGGTCGCCCGCTCGGTCCGGGCCGCGATCCGCACCCCGGCCTTGTTCTCAAACAGAAAGAACGGGGCCGCGACCGCGGGGTCCACATCGTCATTGAACGTCAAAAGGTAGGACGCCTTGCGTGGTGAATAGCCGTCGGCATTGCGGTCGAGCGCGGTCTTCGACTCGATCTGGAAGGGCGTGCTCTCCACCGTCGAGATCACGCCGGCCGGCACAGGCGTTTGATCGAGGTGCTTGTGCCCGCCACGGACCGAGAACTTGTAGGACGTCCCCAGCGTTGGTGCCTGGTCGGGGAGGAACCGCGCCACGTTCGGCGCCTTCCATTCCAGTTTCCCGGGCAGGGCCGGCTCGACCACCAGCCAATCGTTGGCGGCTGGCTTGCCCACGGCATCGTCCGGCACCACCGGCCGGTCGAGGATCAACTCAATGCCACTCTCCGGAATCAGCGTGGGAGTGGAGACGAACAAGCGGGGCGCGGCCATCAAGCCGGCGGTTCCCGCGCCCAGCACGAGCAAGGCGAGACGGAGCGTTTTCATGGGATTCAGGGAAGTACCTGATTGCAACGCTATACGGAATTCTACGGAAATACCTACACCGGACTGCGCTTCCTCTGAAAAAAATTTGTAACTGGCAGCCGCCCCGTTTTCTCGGTTAGGAAACACCCGTGTCCGGCAGAAACATCGTCTATTTCGACCTCGAAACCCAGCGCAGCTTTGGCGACGTGGGAGGCTTCTCCAAGAAGGACAAGATGGGCATTTCCATCGCCGTCACCTACAGCACCGCCCGCGGCACCTACGAAATCTATCGGGAGAGCGAGCTGGACAAGCTCGGCGAAGAGCTCTGCAAGGCGGACCTCGTGGTGGGCTGGAACCACCTCCAGTTCGACTACCCGGTTCTGCAGCCCTATATTTTTCCCACGCTCGCGGACCAGACGCTCAACCTGGACATGATGGTGGACTTGGAGGAGAAGCTCGGCTTCCGCCTGAAGCTCGACTCGGCCGCCTCGGCCACACTCGGCGTGGGCAAGACGGCCGACGGACTCGACGCCCTGAGATGGTGGCAGGAGTACAAAAAGTCCGGCGATTTCAACGTGTTACGCAAGATTGCCGAATACTGCGCCTACGACGTGAAGGTTACCAAATGCGTCCACGAATACGCTCTCGAACACGGGCACCTCAAATATGAGGACCGCAACGGCCAGCTCCAGCAGGTGGCCGTGGAGTGGAAGTGATCAGCGACTTGGATCAGACCGCACCCATCAGGTGCAGCACCGAACCAACGGCCCAGATGAAGACGCAACTGAGGACGATGATGAAGGCGATGGCACAGCGTTCGATGGAGGTGCGGGTCATGGCGGCGCGGTTTTAGCGGCCCCGATGGCGGGAGCCAAGGGGAAATCGTCCAAAAGCGGCGTGTCGTCCTTCAGGGCGATGCCGCTGAGTCCGAGACGGAGGGAGGTGGCCAGCAGCGCGTGGAGCTTGCGGGCGGCGAGGGCAGGGGGCAGGCCCTCCCGGCGGATGTTGGAGACACAATTGCGGTCGGCGTCGGTTTTTCCCACCTGCGGTCCGAAGGTGAAATAGGCTCCCAGGCTGTCGGGCGAGCCGAGGCCGGGCCGCTCGCCGAGCAGCATCAGGCTGATTTTCGCGCCCAACCGCCCGCCGATTTCATCCTGCACGGCCACCCGGCCGTGGCGGACGATGCACAGGGGCGCGAGCGACCAGCCGTTGAGAAGCGGAAGCAGCGCGGTCAACAAGGGCAGGGCCTGTTCCATCACCGCCAGGGTGGAGAGGCCGTCTGAAAGCACGATCGCGAGATCCGGCGCGCCTTGTTTTAAAAACCTCCGGGATTCCATGGCCAGGCATCGCCCGAGATCCGGCCGACGCAAATAAGTCGCCCGATCCGGAGCCTGGCTGTCCAGCAGCATCACCTCCTGGCCCAATGGTGCCAAAAGTGCGGCCAGTTTCTCCGGTTCGAACTCGGCCAGCACGGCGTCCTTCGCCCGGGCATGCGAGAGGCGGAAATCCAGCAGCGGCCGGGTGGGCAGGCTGCCCCCGGCCCGCCCCAAGGCGATGCGGGCGTTCGTGAAGCCGCGCAGATGCTCCCAGGGATCCCTCATTTTCCCACCTCCAGCAGGGCGTGGTTGCCGCCGATCGGCAGCAGGTGCCGGGCGGAATCGGTGATGCGCATTTTTTCCAGCCAGGCTTCGAATTCGGGCGCAGCCCGCAGACCGAGCGCCTGGCGGACGTACTGGCTGTCGTGAAAGGAGGTGGACTGGTAGTTCAGCATGATGTCGTCCGCGCCGGGGACGCCCATGATGAAGGTGCAGCCGGCGACGCCGAGGAGGGTGAGCAGGGTGTCCATGTCATCCTGATCGGCATCGGCGTGGTTGGTGTAGCAGACGTCGCAGCCCATGGGGACGCCGAGGATCTTGCCACAAAAGTGATCCTCCAGGCCGGCGCGGATGATCTGTTTCCCATCGTAGAGGTATTCGGGACCGATGAAGCCGACGACGGTGTTGACGAGGAGGGGTGAAAATTCCCGGGCGACGGCGTGGGCGCGGGCTTCGAGGGTCTGCTGGTCGACGCCGTGGTGGGCGTTGGCGGAGAGGCAGGAGCCTTGGCCGGTTTCGAAATACATCAGGTTGTCGCCGAGGGTGCCGCGCTTGAGCTCGATGCCCATGCCTCGGGCCTCGCGGAGGAGATCGAGGGAGATGCCGAAGCTCTTGTTGGCGGCCTCGGTGCCGGCGATGGATTGAAAAATCAGGTCCACGGGGTCGCCGTTTTCGATGCAGCGCATCGTGTTGGTGACGTGGGTGAGGACGCAGCTCTGGGTGGGGATTTCGTACTCGGTGATGAGGCGGTCCATCAGATGGAGCAGGGCCCCGCACGCGGCGGGGTTGTCGGTGGCGGGGTTGATGCCGATCGTGGCATCGCCGCAACCGTAGAGGAGGCCGTCGAGAATCGAAGCGGCGATGCCTTTCGGATCGTCGGTGGGATGGTTCGGCTGGAGACGGACGCTGAGGCGGCCGGGGAGGCCGATGGTGTTGCGGAAACGGGTGACGACGCTGGCCTTTTTCGCGGCCAGAATCAGGTCCTGGTTGCCCATGATCTTGCTCACGGCGGCGACTATTTCCGGGGTCAGGCCGGGGGCGACGGCGGTGAGGTCGGCGGAGGTGGTTTCGTAGGCGAGCAGCCATTCGCGGAATTCCCCGACGGTGAGGCCGGAGACCGGCGCGAAGGCGGCGGAGTCATGGCGATCGGCGATGAGGCGGGTGATCTCGTCGTCTTCATAGGGAATGATCCATTCCTCCAGGAAGGTGGCCAGCGGCACCTCGGCCAGGCGCATCTGGGCGGCCACGCGTTCTTCGGCGGTGGCCGCAGCGACGCCCGCGAGCTGGTCCCCGGAGCGCAGCGGCGTGGCCTTTGCGAGCAGGGTCTTCAGGTCCGGGAACGAATGGAAATCCCGGCCGAGTTGGAAGTGGTAGGACATCGATGAATCGTTTTTGCACGAGCAGCATCCGTTCCCGAACGACTGCTGCGCTAGGGAAATAGCGCGATGGCCCTAAGGAATGGCGATCTTGCCAAGAGGTAGCGGATTTTCAGCGAGAGCGCGAGGACTTCCCGAGGCGCCGGCGGCGAGGTAGCGCGAAGGTCCTCCTTCGCCTATTGTGAAGACCAGTTTGCTACTTCACCTGCAGTGGGTTGCTTTCGAGAGGTGCGAGCATCTCAAGTAGTTCGGCTTTCGGCTGGCGGATGCTCTCGCTGCCATAGCGGTTGAAGCCGGCGGCTTCGAACATCAGGCCTTTCTGATCCACTCTCTGGATC
>Ga0265327_10002141_pt1 | contig 21806 bp, 24 predicted proteins | sample 41621metaG_FD_202089 | JGI IMG/M metagenome (GOLD analysis project Ga0265327, IMG submission 202089) | Rhizosphere microbial communities from Carex aquatilis grown in University of Washington, Seatle, WA, United States - 4-16-21 metaG | ecosystem: Host-associated > Plants > Roots > Rhizosphere...
GGGATTGACAAACCTGGCTTTTTCCATAAAAACGCTGGAGATGCCGCACCCGAATGGGTAGAGAGTATTAAATTGTTTTCAGAGTCCGCGAATAAAAACATTGACTATATCTTGTGCAATAACAAAGCGACCCTGGCTTATCTGAATAACCTTGGCTGTATCGAAATTAATCCTTGGCATTCCACGGTAAAAGCTCTTGATAATCCCGATTATTTAATTATTGATCTTGATCCTTCCGAAAATAATACGTTTGAACAAGTGATAGAAACCGCTAATGTGGTAAGACAAGTTTTGGAAAAAGCCGGAGCAAGTTCTTACTGCAAAACTTCGGGAGCTACTGGTCTGCATATATACATACCGATGCAAAAAAAATATTCATACGATCAGGTAAAAGATTTCGCACAGATCATTTGTATTTTAACCCATGAACAGTTGCCCAAAATTACAAGTATGGAACGGAACTTAAAAAAGAGGGGTTCTTCCAAAATCTATCTTGATCATTTACAAAACCGAAAGGGGCAAACCATTGCAAGTGTATATAGTCTACGGCCAAAAGTTGGTGCTACCGTTTCAATGCCACTGCTGTGGAAAGAAGTAAAAATAGGATTAAGTCCTTTGGATTTTAATATTCACAATGCATTAACGCGCATTAAAAAAATGAGTGATATATTTTCGGGTGTTTTAGGTAAGGGGATTGATTTGAAAAAGTCTTTGAAGAATCTGGATAAATAGCGTATCAAAACTAAATTAAAAATATCCTGTCTCGTAAATGAGAATCTTATTTGCGATATTAGAGAAGGCTTAAATTAGTGTTGATTCATTTGAATTTCAGAGTTGAAAAACCGTTTCTCCTCTCGTTTTTCGACAACATTTATAAATCCCGTTTCCAGTATTTTTTTAATAAGAACTTTGTTAGCACGCATTTCGGCAATTCTCTCTTTTCTTGCCAGCCAACTTATTCCGAATAGAAAATTCATGAGTTTATCGAAGGGCATGTACACAGTAAGTGACAATAAGCCAATTAATTTCATTTTAAAAGTGGGAGCTAATTTTCTGTAACTCACGCCAAATCCCCCTTCCAGGTATGTGATATGGTGCCAATAGCCACTTGGCATAAATAAGGCATCGCCAGGTTCTAAAATATATTCACTGGCTTCAACAAATTCAAGACCAGGATATTTATTGTAATCAGGATTGTCAAGGTCCACTAATGAATAAGTATTGAATGGTAGCCGGTACAACAGATCAGAATATTCAGGTGAAATCAAAACTACTTTTTTGCGACCGTGAAATTGTGTCAACATCACACTCGACATGTCGATGTCCTGATGAAGGCGAACCTTAATATTTTTAGTTCCAAAAAACATATAACCTATTTTGCCCAGAATACCTTTAAATAAATAGGGACAAGGGAAATCCTTTCTTAATCCAGGTTTCTTCTTAAACATATTAAAGAGAAACATCCGAAGGTGGGAAGGTTCATCTTTAATAATCGTCTCCACGTACGCACCGAAATTCATTTCGAAATCAGGGGTTGTAAAAGCAGAGGATGAATTATTTTTTTTGTTGTTGTCGAAAATTCCAACAGTCACATCGCCGCAATAAGCTTTGATAAAATTAATGTTCCATTTTCTTCCTGCAGGATACATATTGGCCAGCCCCTTTATCAGAAGAGGTTTTTGAGGCTTAAAATAGTTTTCGTTAAAATCTTTGGTACTTATAGAAGTGACGCTATCGATATGAGAGTTAAGTCGCATAAAAATGAAAATTATAATAGTTTATATTAAAAAAGCTTGCCAGTAAATCCTGTCAGGGTTTGAGCTAAGATTCACGAACCCTGACAGGGTTATAGCAAAAAAAAACGGCCTTTTGAGCCGTTTTCTGGAGTTTTGATTCGAAATTAATTTTCGTTATTTCTAACGAGATCCTTAATGGCAGTGCCTAATTCATCCATGTCGTGATTCCATTCACGTTTAAATTCTTCCCATCTGTCTTTGGCTTTTTCTTTTCCGTCTCTCATTCTTGCTTTCATTTGTTCGTTTTTAGCTTCGAGGTTATCAACGGCTTCTTTGTATTTAATCTTGAATGCTTTATCCGTTTTTTCTCTTTCTCGGTAAGTTGCTATTTCGCTCTCGTTGGTGTTTATGCGCTGTTCATTTTCCACTCTGAATTTTTCCCATTCCTCAGAGTATTTACGTTCGGCTTCATCTAGATTTTTTTGAGCAGCGTTTACATTTTCCGCAGCATTTTCAACTTTTTGTTCAGAACTTGTGCTGCAACCTGTTAAGATGGCTGTTCCCATTAAGCCGGACAGAGCCAGCACGATAAATTTTTGTTTACTCATAAGATAGTTTTTGAGATGAACACATTTCCCGAAAGTATCCTGATAACGATCGGAACGGGACAAGTTGTGAATCTTTGATTTCATTGTGTTTATTTATTATTTAAAATTGATTGGTTTAATTCTTAACTACTTCTCGTAAAGTTTTTATGCGATCGTGATCACTCAGTATATCCTGCTTTTGAGATTGAATAAGTCTTTTAAGTTGTTCCGTTAGAATTTGATCGTCATCCGCGAGAACAGCATCATAAGTCTCCAGGGCGGCATGTTCACCGAATTCACACGATGCCAATATTTCCTGTTTATTTTTTCCAGTTAAAGAGGCCTTAATGTCCATCCACAAACGAAATAATTTACCGGAAGTTTTCGTTCCTTCGGTGGGAGTGCCGCCCAGAAGAGTAATTTCCCGACTAAGATCAAGTTTATTTGTTTTACTATGGGAGGCCATGGTAATAAAGAGGTGATCTAATTCCGTGTCTTCATTTTCGGTAATCGCTCTCTCGTAGCCTTGAATCCGGTCGTTGTTTATTTCAACAAGATTATTCAACTGCGAAATAATTTTTTCAGTTTTTTCTTTGGTTGTTGTTTCCATAATATTTAAGTATATCCAACAATATGAAATATTATGCCAGTGACGTTCGAAGGCCGAAGCCCATAAAATAAATGAAGGAGGTAAAATTATTCTCAGTCTGAGAAATAAGAGGGGCAGGCTCTTTTTATTGAATCGCACACATTAATTAATATTCCCCGTTTTGGGGAATATTTTACACTTTCTAGAAAGGTGTGTAATTACCTGATTTTATATCTTTTTGACTTACAGTTGATTGAAAAATTATTTTTTTAATGGCACAATCTTAGTCTTGCAATAACTATCAATTATATATCAATCATAAACTTAAAAAATAAATAATATGGAAAACGCAGGAAAACTTATTGGTGCATTGGTATTGGGAGCAGTTATTGGCGCTGCTTGTGGAATTTTATTAGCACCGGACAAAGGAACAGAAACACGTAAGAAATTATTTAAAGGAGCAAAAGATCTAGCCGAAGATCTAAAAGAAAAAGCTGAGGACAGTATTAATAAATTCAGAGATATGGCTGAAGACCGTGTTGACGAATTTACAAGAACTGCAAAAAACAAAATGGATCACCAGTACAAATCTACCAGTGATAAAATTAAAACGGATTTAGCTTAATAGTTAAAAGATTAGTTGTATGGAGGAGCAAAGCAAAATAGAAGAAACGGTTGATAGCATTAGAGATTATGTTAATACTAGGTATGAGCTCGCAATTTTAAAAGCTTCCGATAAAACAGCACACGTTGCATCTAACACGCTGTCTTTTATTCCTATTCTCTTCATTACGATTATTACAGTTCTTATGTTGAGCTTCGGCTTAGCTTTATTTCTGAATGATGTTTTGGAAAGCGGCTACGAGGGTTTTTTTGTTTTAGCAGGAGTGTATCTTGTGATCGGCCTAATTCTCTTGAGCATTAGAAAAAAGTCAATTGCAAAACCATTGCGTAATATTATCATCAAAGAGTTATTTAAACAACATAGTCTCTAAAAAATGAATCAATCAGCCGTAATTATTCAAAATGACACCGATTTACACCATCGGATAATGAAACTCAATTACCTGAAAGAAGAGCAGGAATTAGTGATAAAGAGGAATGTAAAAGAACTGGTTTATTCTATTCATCCATCCATGTTGTTTAAAAATATCTTAAACAAATTTACCGGTAATCAAGAAACCAAGGAAGATATCAAATCCATTGGAATTAATCTTGGCAAAGATTTTCTTATCTCTAAATTATTCGGGAAAAGTGGTTCTGTGAAAGGATTTATTACTTCGCTGCTTGTGACAAAGGCGACAGATTATTTCATGAAAAAGCACCCGGACCTGATTTCCAATGGCATTCATAAAGTTGAAAACTACATAAAGAGTATGAAAGAAAAATCAGTGGAAAATAATTCTAACTAAAAAACAAATCAATCAAATATAAATCAATTAAAATCTAAACCATGAACAAACTAATCATTCTTGTAGCGACCCTGGCGTTGAGCGGAGCTATAACATCCTGTAAAAAAGACTACGTGTGTAAATGTACCGAAACACACACGAAAGCTGATGGATCCACATTTACAGAACCTACAGGATCACCTCTTACTTTTAAAGACACCAAACCAAGAGCAATAGACAGATGTAACCAACAAGAAACGAGCGGGACAGATCTAATGGGATCTTATACCACCGATTGCGAAATACAATAATAAAAATTAACAAAGCACCGGTGGACCCAAATACAACAAGTATTCAAGTCGCCGGCCTTTGTTTTTTTATCCAATATAAAATCCTAATTTAGTCGTAGTACTATTAATGTTGATTGCTGATGAGTAAAAAGATTTTGATTATTGATGATGAAGCAGACATTAGGTTTCTTTTAAAAAGAGCGTTGACCTCGCATAAATTTTCCGTTATAGAAGCCAGCAACCTAAAACAGGGGCTGGAATTAAATAATCAAAATGAACCGGATATTATTATTTTAGACGTGAATCTTCCGGATGGCAATGGAACCTATTACGCACGAAAATTTAAAAATGAAAAAAACATTGTAATTTTTATTAGTGCTGACAATGACAAATTAGCCGAGGGATACAAAGAATTAGGGGCAAACGGATTTCTAAAAAAACCTTTCGTAATTAACCAATTATTAGATGTAATAAATCAAATACAACCCGACCAATCAAAAATTAATTAAAAACACTATGGCTAAAATTCTGATTATTGATGACGACACAGATATTTGTCAATTGCTCGACAGGTTTCTAAAAAGAAAAGGTCACGATACAAGCTATGTTACCAGCGGTAAAAAAGCACTCACGTATTTGAAAGATAATGATGTGGATATTGCTTTTTGCGATTTCAGATTACCGGATACAGATGGCAAAGAACTTTTATTAAGTATTAAAGAGCTCAATCAAAAAACGCAGGTAATTATTATTACCGGGTATTCCGACGTGAAGATAGCTGTTGACGTTATTAAGAATGGCGCTTTTGATTATATCACAAAACCGCTTTTACCGGAGGAAGTTTTAATGCTGGTGGATAAAGCCGTTAGTCAAAAAGACGAAAGAGCACAATTAAATACTAGCTCTTCTGATAACACCATTTTTGATGGAAAGGTTGAAGCCGTTCCTCATAAAAAACATGTGGTGGGCGATCCTAAAAATTTAGTAGTCGGCAGAAGCAAGGAAGCAGATAAATTACATAATCAAATAAAATTAGTTGCCCCAACAAATTACTCTGTTATTATTTATGGAGAAAGTGGAACTGGAAAAGAATCTGTTGCTTATAGTATTCATAAACAAAGTACACGCAAAGACAAGCCGTTTATAGCTGTGGATTGCGGGTCGCTGACCAAAGAACTTGCCGGCAGCGAATTATTCGGACATGAAAAAGGTTCTTTCACGGGGGCTATGCAAACAAAAATAGGTCAATTCGAATTAGCCAACGGCGGAACAATTTTTTTGGATGAGATCGGAAATCTTACCTATGATATTCAGGTGTCGTTGTTACGTGTTATTCAGGAAAGGAAAATCCGGCGAATCGGTTCTCAGAAAGAAACAAATATTGATGTTAGAATTATTGTGGCATCCAATGAAAAATTAAGCGAAGTAACTGCTAAAGGAAAGTTCCGCGAGGATCTTTATCACCGGTTTAATGAATTCAGTATCGATCTTCCGCCTTTGCGTGAAAGGAATGATGACATTATGCTTTTTGCGGATTTCTTTTTAAGAAATGCAAATGCAGAATTAAATAAAAACATTACCGGCTTTGTTCCGGAAGTTGAAAAAATATTTTTAGATTATAACTGGCCTGGAAATTTACGGGAGATGAACAACATCATTAAACGTGCCGCCTTGTTAACCAGCAAAGATGTGATCACGCTTGAAACATTGCCGCAGGAAATTATTTTTCAATCGAAATTTAATTTGATTGAAGATGCAAAGGACAATTCAACAAGTTATAAAGATATGCCCGACCTCAAATCTGCGGCTCTTCACGCAGAGTATGAAAAAATCCTGGAGGTATTACGTAAAGTTAATTTTAATAAATCAAAAGCGGCTTTAATATTGAATATAGACAGGAAAACTTTATACAATAAAATGAAGACCTTTAATCTGTTAGTGAACGGATAATACTTTTGTAATTTTAATTTGAAAGAACCAATGTAGCAGCATTGGTTTTTTTTTGTTGAGTTTATATCCCAGGCAATATAGTTGGAAAAGAGACATGTCTTTTTTACTTTTGTAATTTCTCAGGCCTGAAATAGTTCCCACTCACCCTAAAAAGATAAATTGGATAAACTATCTTTCAAATTGAAAAGTATAATACCCCCTGAGCATAGAGACAATGTTCTTATTCTACTTATTACTTTACTTGCTGGGATAGTAAGGCTTTTCGGACTAACTGTTCATTCTTTGTGGCTGGACGAACTTCAAAGCGTTGTAACCTGCGCTCCCGAAAATTCTTTCGCACGCATTAACGAGATTTGTACCTCGTCTGCTGACCCAGCTCCGCGCACCTTTTATTATTTACTTAGTCTTTGGTTCCGGTTATTTGGCTACAGTGATGCTAGTGCCCGACTCTTTCCTGCACTCTTTGGAATTGCTTCTATTCCGATCATGTATCTTTTGGGGAAATCTCTTTTTAACCGTAAGGCAGGAATATTTGCAGCATTATTTTCGGCAATAAATTATTATAATATTTTTTACTCCCTCGAAATACGTTTTTATTCTCTGCTCTTTTTTTTCGCAATCCTATCCTATCTTTTCTTTATAAGACTTATTGAGCGTGAGAATAAAAGAACAGCGCTGGCCTACGCATTGAGCACCTTGGCTCTCATTGTATTGCATTACTTTGCCTTGCTTGTATTTGTTACGCAGGTGCTAACCTGGTTGGTTATCAAAAGGAAGGACCTCAAACAATTCAGACAACATCTTTTCGCCAGTTGTTCATTCTTGGTCGTGCTAATTGGATTTATCCCATTTGTACCAGGCCTTTTAACGACGCTCTCCATGGAAGGCTCGGGACAGGCATTCGATGGAGATTCCTTTTTTATGATTACTTACTTCAATTTGTTTTTTGGTACAAATGGAACAGTCGTGTTGACTGCCCTGACTTGTTTGATAATCTTCGTCTACGTTGCTTCGCAAAGGAAATTATTTTTGGAAGGGAAACATAAGTCGCACAGTGCTTTCATTTTGTTAACCTGGATGTTGTTTCCGCTTCTCATCGCTTATGCCAGAACTATTTATAGTTCTTCAGCATTGGCTGATCGTTATGCGATTGTTGTTCTGCCTGCTCTATTGCTTGCAGTAGCGGCTGGCGCGGCCTCGGTGAAAGATCGTTTGTTACAGGCAGGTATTGTGGCATTATTTATTTTAGGTTCTTTGATCAAACTAATTCCCTCGTCTCATTTTTACACAAAAAACGATAAGGATGATTTTAAAGGTGTTGCTCAAAAGATCAAGTCATCAACGCCTGGCTCAACAAGAGTTTCAGTATATTCTGACCGTAACTGGCATCTGCTTTATTATTTTAATCAACTAAAAATTGATCCGATTAGTATTGATGTGAAAGGGGTTACAGATGGAAGGTTCATTACAGGTAAGAGCAAAAATGTTAAAGCGCTTGAGGGCGATTCCACCCTACAGGATTTTTGGCTTGCTTCAGCGCATCGCTCGAATCTGGATAAAATGAGAAATATTTCTTCGATACTACAAAGTTCCTCGTTGTATATAAAAGTAGATAGCTTCGCTGGGAAAGATGCCTTTGCAGACCATTTTGTAAGAAAAGATTGGCAAAAAGGAATCTCCATGTATGAAAGGCTTAACGGTATTACTTTGATTCCCGGAAAAATGTCTGTACCCGAAAACCAATTAATGCATGAGAAAAATAATTACATCGTTGCAATCTGGGGTGGTACCATTCAGTCTCAAATGGTTCATTTGAAGAAGGGCAGTTATAGGCTTTATCTCAGTTGTCGTGGAACTTCCGTAAGAGACACATTTCCGGTGCTTGAAGTTAGCGTAAATTCAAAGGCATTGGGTTGCTGCACCTGTTCTAAAGAGTACAACGATAAAATGTTTCAGTTCAGCATAGCCTCAGATACTTTAATCCGTGTAGGGCTTAATTTATTGAATGATGTATCTGTGGAGCAGAGCAGGGAAGACAGGAATGTGTACTTACGCAAGCTGTTTATAAAGTGAACATTAAGACACTAGGTGTCAGTCAACATAACCCGGAGGTTAAAACTATTTTTTCGTATCATGATTTGAACTGAATGCAAAAATTTAATCAGCGGAATTATTTCCACAAAATTCCTTTCTGTTCCCCAACATGAAGCATTTTGCGTTGAAATTTACTGGCATCTATTTTATACCGTATAAATTATATAAACAATTAAAACTATCATTATGTTACGCTGGTCGGTTATTTTTTTAGTGATTGCTCTGATAGCAGCACTCTTTGGATTCACAGGGATAGCTGCGGGAGCAGCAAGTATGGCTAAGATACTTTTCTTTATATTCCTGGTACTTTTTGTACTTGCCTTATTAGGGGGAGCATTCCTGGTTAAAAAGAAGTAAGCTTTTACTTTTAGTATTAAAACGTCTCCTTACTTTTGTAGGGGGACGTTTTTATTTTCAGTAAATAGTGTCTTAAGATATAAATTTAATTTGACGCTATAAATATAAAACCAGTCGCTGAAAAAACAATCTGTAGTATACTCAACTTAAAAACAATTCTATTTTAATGACGCAAAAAAAAGCCTCCCGTTTCCGGAAGGCTTTATGATTATTTAGGTCTGAACTCTGTTCTGCTTCAGATAACCGTGAAGCGAAACGGTTTTGATTCATTATTGTTTGATGAAACGTTGAGTGTTTGTAGTGTTATCAGAAAGATTTGTGATCTTAACGAAATAACAACCTGAACCCAAACCGCTAACATCAAATTTATTTACTGAGTTGGTATTGGAAGTTGAAGAAAGTGTTCTTCCTGTAATATCTATCAATTCATACTGATACTCATCTGTCGAATTCAAAACTTTAATGTTCAACACATCCTTTGATGGATTTGGATACATTTGAACACCAATGATTTTAGAAAGTTCGGCAACTTTTAACGGAGCACCATTTTCAACTACTGCAAATGGACTCAAAGAAGTTAATCCCAGTCTTGATAATTCGAAAGTACTGTTAACACCTGCTGTAGCACTTGCTGCAGCGCTCATATCCCAAGCAGAGTTAGTGAAATGACTTACATAAGCGTTTGTTCTGTCAAAAGCATTTACTTCTGCTGCAGCTTTCCAGCCAAAACGCACATTGGCATTCACTGTTGTTACACCGGCACCTTCAATCATCCATGTCCTGTTAACTGCTTTTAATACACCCCAAGTTTGGTTTGTAGTCAAAGAATGACATTTAGCACTGAAATTACCAGTTGTACCTGTTGAAGTTTGTTGCACATAAGCAGGAGAATAATTAGTCGAAAGTCCTACAGGAAATGTTACATAAGTAGATCCTGAAATTACATTTTGAATTAACACACCTGAATTAGCATCAGAAGTTATAACATATTTTGTATCGTCATACCCAGTAATAGATGCTGCTGGCATTACTTCAAGATCACCGTTGATCAGTTCCATTTTACCTTTTACAAAAGATAATTCATTTGCAATCATTAATTTGGTGTTAAGCATAATTGTGCTTGCATCAGCCAGGTTGATTTTTAATTTCCCTAACGTGTTATTTCCTGCATTAGAATTATCGAATAACAAAGTATCCATGCTGGTTGCAGTAAGATTTAAGTCCAGTTCTGAAGTTGAACTACCAATAAACATGGCATTTGCATTTTGAGAAATTAACCCGTTAAGAGCAAGTATTTTTCCGTTAAGATCTAATTTTCCCTTAATCATGTTTAACTTTCCTGTGATAGAAGCGTTGCTATTTAGAACTACTTTATTGGTATTAGCAATATAGTTCACCATAATATTATTGAGGCCAGAACCGCTTAACTCAGGTCCGGAAGTACCGTCTGAAACGCCTGCAAATTCAACATCATAAGAAGCTGTTCCAATAAAAGCTCCGGAGTTTAAAGATAAATTTCCTTTTTCAACATGCACTGTTGAGTTTGCTCCCATTGTTAAAATACCAGTTGTTTCAATGCTTAAATTACCATCCATTAAATTAACGTGACCAACGGCTGAAATTGCACTTGCAAGTTTTACATGACCTGTTGTAGTTCTGTTAATAGTAAGGTCGTGAATCATTGAACCTGTACTGAATGTTAAAGCGCTGTTGAGCATTCCGCTGCCATCAATTTCAATATCAGACATGTTATTACAAATAATACTTGTACCGGTAACTGACATTAAATCTCCTTTTAGAGTTAATTTTTTACCATTGATATCAATGTTTCCCGAGTTCATATTAAGATTACCATTCACCATAGCATTAGAAGTCAATTTAATAGTTTGACTATTGCTGCTCAAATTAAGGTAAATATGTTGTGCTGTTGCACTGTTTAATTCAATGCCTGCTGTTTTAGAACTTCCAACGTACATTACGTTATAAGCATTTCCAGAATTAAAAACGCCAGAAGCTACCGCTAGCAATCCATTTCCAACTTTTACAGTAGAACCGGAAGCCATTGTTAGATTGGCATTCGTGTTTAAAGATAAAGTACCACCTTGCAAATCTAACGTATCGGTGATATTAGCGATCGAAGTAAAAGCTAGTGTTGTTGCGCTGTTACTTAGGTTTTTAATATTCAATGTGCCAGCATACGACACAGTACCTAATAAACTAAACATCATTTTACCTACTGTTACAGTTCCATTTCCACTAAAATCACCTTGTGTCATGAAAATCCCATTAGTGGTTGTGCTTGTTAAAACACCATTTACCATGAAGGTTTTTAACAAACCTGTAAATGTTACATCTGCATCTAAAGTAACAGTTATACCGGACGGAATCGTAATGTTTTGGCCGGATACCAGTGATGATGGCGCTGTGCCTCCCCAAGTTGCGGCACTGCTCCAATTTCCAGAAGTGACTGCAGTGAAATCAGCCATCGCGGTTTTTGAGAACAACATTCCCAAAGTAACAACCGCTATTTTTATACTCAATAGATTTTTTTTCATTTTTTTTTAGTTTTAAATTATTAATTTTTATTTGTAATTTTTAAAAGAGTAAAAAGCGTGCCATTGCTTTGATAGGTTGATAAACACTGACTTACAAAGCCTTTACTTATTTGCCATGAGTATTATATTCCTCATTTCAGCTTTTTATTACACAGATATTAAAATAAAAAGGCTCTTAGTTTGCACTAATAGCCTTCGTTTTAGAGGTAGTTGAAGTGTTATTTTTTATCAGCGTTCGTCTTAAGACCATATATTTCTACATGCGCCTTAACATCTTTTGTGTTTGAAAGTGTTTTGTAAACAAACACGATTTTTTTAATCGAACGTTCTCCACCGTTGAGTTTAATCTCCTTGGTTTGTCCTGGCGCCTTAACGGGGTAATTTAAGTTAACCCTTTGGTTGTCCCCGCTTTCGTAATATACTTCTATGTCCTGAATATGGATAGGAGCATCTTCCACTTTGAAAATCAAAGCAGCAAATCTGTCTGCTCCAATAACCGAAACTTCATCACGGTCCTTAGTGAAATCAACCGTCGTTTCACCAATTTTGTGCCACCCTTTTTGATCGCTGACAACCATTTTTGTTTGAGCGTTACCTGAATTATTTATTCCAGCAATCGCCAGGAATAAGAGAAACATTATTTTTTTCATATTTTTTTGTTTTAAATTGTGAATATACAGTCCTGAAGAAAATATTGTGCCATTAACCAAGAACGTTTTTCGATTCTGAATTCTTTTATGCCCTTGATTAACCATTGCCTTTTAGCGCTTTCATCTATAAAGAATCAGAAAGAATTCCCCAATCTGAGACGTACCGCGAAATTAGAGCCTCAATGAAGAGCCCATTTAGAGGATTATATCCGATATAAAATTATGCAGATGATCATTAAATATATCCGGTTCTTCAAGGTTGCAAAGGTGTCCGGCTTTTTTAATTATATGTAATTCTGAATTGGGAATAGTATTAAAAAGAAATTCTGACAAGGGGATTGGCGTTAACAAATCTTCTTCCCCACACAATATTAAAGTGGGAACAAAAATATTTTTTAAGCCGATACACGTTTCCTTCCTTTCAGCTAAGGCCTGAAGCGCCGACGTAATTGTTTCAGGTGCAGTGCCGAGTATAACATTTTTTATTTTTTCAACGAGGTATTTTTTTATTTCCAGCGATTGTTTCGAAAATGCTTTTTTTAGAAAGCCATCTGCAAAAGAAATTAAGCCGCTTTTTTTAATGTCCCCGATTGTATCCATCCGCTTCAGTTTCCCTTCTGCAGTGTCGGCCAGGCATTGTGTATCGCATAAGATAAGTGCTTCAAACCTTTCTGGATAACGCTCTACAGCATTTAGTAGAATATAACCTCCCATAGAGAGTCCGCACACGATTCCTTTTTTTATTTGCAGCGTATCCATAAATTTTACAAGATGATCTGCATAAAAGTGAATACTGCTTTCTTCTGCGCCCATTGCGGACTCACCAAAACCAGGGAGATCGTAAATAATAACGCGGTGCGTTTCCTTTAAAAAATTATATTGAGGTTCCCATGTAGATTTATTAAAAGGAAAACCATGAACGAAAATAATTGCCAAAGTATGTTTACCTGAGTCTTTATAGCTCACAGAAATTCCATTCACATGAATGCTTAAATTATTTTTCATCGATAGGGAGTGTTTTAGCCAAAACTTAAAAAATTGTGCCATGAAATCCCACTCTTCAGAAACGTCCTGTTTATTCCCCATAAATTATTAATAAACCACAAAAGGGCATTAATAAAGGAAAAACACTTGGTGATGGACTTTTTTTTCGCTGGTATACTGTTTGCGGATAGGAAGTGGATTGAATTAAAAAGGTCATGAAAAAGTTAAAAATAATTTTGGCAACACTGGTGACGCTATCTTATACATTAAGCTTTTCACAACAATCGGCCACGGTGAAGGAAACCAGTTCAAGGGGTGCGAAAAGACGTGTGGTAGTTGGTTTTAGAGCTGGAATAAACAGATCAAATGTCTTTGATGAGCAAGGACAAAATTTTGTAGCTAATGCGAAATCAGGATTTGCAGGTGGTGCATTTGTGGCCTTACCTGTAGGAAGTTTTTTAGGGTTTCAACCTGAAATACTGATTTCCCAGAAAGGTTTCAGTTCTAGCGGAACCATTAATGGTGGACGTTATACGCTCGACAGAACAAGTACGTATATAGATATTCCTTTACAAGTTCAACTTAAACCTTTTCGGTACCTGTCACTTTTAGGTGGTGTGCAATATTCTTATTTATTAAATCAACATGACAGATTTGTATATGGAGCAAACAGTCAGGAACAAAGCCAGGCTTTTGCCAACGACAATATCCGCAAAAATATTTTTGGGGGGATAATCGGATTCGATATAAATGTACGGCATATTGTTTTTTCGGGGCGTTATGGTTGGGACTTGAGTACAAACCGTGGTGATGGCTCTTCTTTTACCCCACGTTATAAGAATGTATGGTTGCAAACAACTATTGGTTATAGAATTTATTAAAAATAAACAGAAAAAATAAAAACAAAATAAAAAAAACAATATGGGAAATTTACTTTATACAATAGCAGTAGTCTTAATCGTGATTTGGGCAATCGGATTTTTAGGATTCCACACCGGCGGAATCATCCACATTCTTTTAGTAATTGCAATTATTGCAGTGTTAATCAGGGTTATTCAGGGGAAGAATCCGATTTAATAAGCCGACGTCTTAGCAAACCACCAAAGCGTTCATCGGAATGTTTTTGGTGGTTTTTTTATTCATCGCACTTTATTGAGAAATCCTGATTTATTACCTTAAAAGACAGTCTTCCGAAAATTTCTTTTTTCTAAATGACTCAGTTAGGGGTCTCATTACAATTCCTTCCGCGAGGTTCTTTATTTAAGAGTGATTTTATTTTTGATTTCTCTATTAATTTCTCTATCGAATTATCTGAGGCAAAATTTTCTGTAAGATCTGAACCAGGTTAAGTTCAGGTTTTATTAAATACTCTTTAAGCTCTTCCAACAGATATTTGTTTTTAAAGTTCTAATTTTTCTCCAAGTTTATTATCTATGGCGAATTTCCATAGACAATTCTCTTCACTATATTTCAATTCAAGATTACGGGTGCAGATTCCAAATTCACCATCTTTCATATAAAAGCTGGCCAAGCTTCAATCCAGCTTGTGTCCCTGCCAGTCGCGTATTGACTCGTTTTTAAAACCGCGAAAGAATCAAAAGGGCGCCGTTTTTTTTGCCGCCACGTATTTACCAAATTTAGAAAAATCTTACATGTGAAATATGTCTCGGGCAAAAGTAAAAATGCACGGAGAAATCTACTCTACCTTTGACAAAGAAATTAGTACTCTATTATAAATATTTAAAAATAGAAAAATGAAAATCATTACAACATTAATAGGCATTATGGGATTCCAGTACATGGCACTGTGCCAGGCACCGGCAGCTTCCACTCAAATGGAAAAACCGCTAACATGTTCTATTTCGTATTCAGAAAAGTCAGAGACACTTGTTAACGAAGAGTTCGCAGCAATCAAATGCCGTGAAATAGTTATTACGAGTTTACCTCCTGAATCGCAGTCGGCAACCAACGTTACCATCGACTTCGGCATGACAGGATCTTTTACTTTTAAAAAAGATGCTTCCCTCGAAATTTACAACAACAATGATGTGTACCTTGAAGATATGTTAACCGGAAAAGTTTTTGATCTTAAAACTTCTGAGTCTTATACATTCAATGTTAACCGCCGTATTCCCAACAGATTTGTATTGCATATCGATAAAATGCTTATGCGCTACGCAATGTCTTCAAAATAAACTGACAACAAATTATAAATAATTTAAAACCTAAACAACATGAAAATCATTACAACTCTTATCAGCATCATTGGATTCCAATACATGGTATCTGCTCAAACAGCGCATGTTTCAAGACAACCTTTAAAGGCCGGCGTATCACAAACAAAAATCGGATACATTCTTTCATCTGAAGGATCAGAAGTCGTTAAGGGAAAATTTACCCCTTCCGATCAAACAAAAAATATCGTTATCACCCGTTTACCGGCAGTAACACTGGCACTTACTTCAGTAAATATTGACTTAAACATGCTTGGATCTTTTACTTTTCAGGGCGCACCCTCGTTAATGATTCCGAATAATTGCGAAGTATTTATAGAAGATAAATTAACGGGAAAGATGTTTAATCTTAAAACCCCAGAGGCTTATACATTCAACGTAGTTCAACACATAGAAAACAGGTTCATCATGCATATTCTAGATAAAACCAGTCCTGGTACGCTTGTTTCAGGTGGAATTATCAGAGGGAACAAAACTCAGAGCTAAAATTATACGGATGTAATAAAAAATATAGTGCAATTTAAAATTGCGCTATTATTTTGTTGAATCGACATTTATCAGTTGCTAAGGGCTCGCAAGCATTTTGAAAAATAATTTCTATTAGACTCCTGAATTATTTTTCAAATTCGGATTATTTTTTCTGAGCCAATAGATTTTTTTCAATCAAATTTACTTTTAGAACGTTCTTTTCATAGTCGGTGCGGGTGGTCTTTCCGGTAAGGTATTTTTCAATCATCAGGCTCACAATAGGCGCAGCAAAAGAGCCTCCCGTACCGGCATTTTCAACAATACAGGCAATCGCAATTTTAGGTTGTTCGCGCGGCGCAAAGGCCTGGAAAACCGCGTGATCGTTTCCATGAGGGTTTTGAGCGGTGCCCGTTTTTCCACACATCCGTATCCCTTTTATTTTCGCGCCAGGCGCTGTACCGCCCGGTTCCATGGTTCTTTCCATTCCATCTATTACATTCAAATAATATTCTTCTTTTTGCACGGCAGCAAAATGTTTTTCCTTAAATTTTTTATCCAGTATTTTTTCTTTCCCAATTCCCTGAATACAATGCGGAATGTAATAAAATCCTTTGTTTGCAACTATAGCAACTACATTGGCCATCTGCAACGGCACCAGCAATAATTCCGATTGACCAATTCCAAGCGATACAACGGTATTGCTTCTCCAGTGATTTTTTCCAAAAACCTTATTGTAATAATTTACGGAAGGAACATTTCCCGGTTTGTCGAATGGCAGATCAGAACCCAGGCTGGTTCCCGGCCCGAAGGTTTTAACCATGTCGCGCCAGTGATTATAACCATCTGTAAAATTTGGATATTTTTTTTGATCTACAATAGCCCTGAAAACATAACTGTAAAAAGAGTTGCAGGAAATAGCCACACTTCCAACTAGATCAATGCCACCACCATGCGCATGACATTTTGGTTTCCCATGTCCTAACGGATAGCCACTCTGACAAGGGAACCAGGTGTTGCGATCAATAAGGCCATCGTGTTGTGCAATTAAAGCGTCGATTAATTTAAAAGTTGAACCCGGTGGGTACATAGCGGTTAGTGCGCGGTTAAAAAGTGGACGCGTAACGGAGTCTGCTCCTAATTTTGCATAATTTCTCGAACGTTCTTTGCCGCCTACCAATAAATTGGGGTCGTAGGTAGGACTCGATACCAAACACAAGATCTCTCCGGTAGAAGGATCGATGGCAACGATTGCTCCTTTTTTACCCTGCATGAGGAGTTCACCATATTCCTGTAAGGTTACGTCGATGCTGGAGTATAAAGGTTTGCCACTGATGGCCGTTGTATCCAGTTTACCATCCATGTACCGTCCAATTTCTTTATTATGCACATCTTTAATAACGATGCGGGTTCCTTTCTTGCCACGTAATGCCTCTTCGTAACTTTTTTCCAGACCGCTAATGCCTATGTAATCTCCTTCATGGTAATAGCTATCCTTTAGAGTTTTTTCACGGCTTACTTCGTTTACGTAACCCAGTAAATGCGCTGCCACGGGTTTAGGGTATTTTCTAACGGTTCTGCCCTGTACGTAAAATCCTTTCAAGCGATATAATTTTTCGAGAACAGCAGCATACATTTTCGGCGACATTTGTTTTTCGAAAACACTTTGTTTGCGCGGCGAATTAGGAGCGAGACACGCTTTCTTAATACGTTTTAGAAATTCTTCTTTGGTAATTTGCAGTACATCGCATAGAGCAAGCGTATCACAGCCTTTCACTAATTTCGGCGTCACCATCAAATCATAAGAAGCTTCGTTATAAACCAGCAATTTTCCATTCCTGTCGTAAACACAGCCTCTCGGAGGATATTCGGTAAGATACTGAAAGGCATTGTTATTCGCGTAGATCTTATAGTTATCGTCTACTAATTGAATATAAAATAAACGGGAAACATAAATTAAAACTATCAGGGTAAAAAAACCTCCGATGATAAACTTACGCTGACCTAAAAAACCGCCTGTTCTCATTTACTATGCTAAAGTAATAAATTAGCTTCCACAAAATGGAGGGTAACAAGATATTTTATAAAAACAAAAAGGGAAGACTGTTTAGCCTTCCCTCCCCTTCGCTTCGTTGGGTATTAAATTCCGGTTAAAGAGTATAAAGATTCGAAATCATTGATATAAATACTTTTTCCGTTGGTGCGGATAAAATTTTTATTCTTAAATTCTTTCAAAGTACGAACTAAATTTTCTAAAGAAGTTCCTGTATAGCTGGCCAGGTCTCCGCGGTTCACACGTATTTCAGCTTCATCAGCCACCTGTCCAGGCAATTTGTATTTATCGTTCAGGATCAGTAAAAAATACGCAAGTCTTTCTCTAATGCTTCTTTGAGCGAAAATATTGATACGATTTACCAGCACTGTAAATTCATGACTGATGCTTTGCATGAAAATACGTGAAAGGCGTTGCGACGCTGTTAATACGTTAAGAAAATGATCTCTTTCAATAAATAGAACGGAACAATCTTCCAGGGCAACCGCAGTTACGGGATGTTTGTCATCACACAACACCGGCCTGTGTCCGAAAAGATCACCTGCTGAATAAATGAAAAATATTTGCACGCTACCGTCTACGTTTAATTGCGACACTTTTATTTTTCCGCTCAATAAAACGTAAATTCCTTTTGGAACTTCTCCTTCGTTATAAAGAACTGTTTTTTTATCAACTTTAATAATTTTTGATTGGGCTTCCAATTCTGATCTCTCCTGTTCGGGAATGGAATCCATTCTCATACCGGAATAAAAATGAAAGTAATTCAGGTTATCTGCTATTTTATTTTTTGTTAGTGCGTTCATGCTGGGGTTATAATTAGTTTTTATTTTACGTAAATCGTTTTTTAATAAACTTATAGCACATTAAAAAGAACTTAGACGTTGTAGTAGGAAAACTGGTAAGAATAACCGGTATGCTTTTTATTCTATACCCTCATCGCCAAAAGCGACTAAGAGTATTTTTGAAAAATACGGTTTCTTAGATAAGGCGTGAAGGAGGACCCCTTTTGCCATGCGAATAATGAAGAAGCAAGGAATAGTTACCTCTTACTTCATTAACCGTATAATCGGAAAACTGATAAAATGTTTGAAAAGTAATGTTAGATAAGTTGGGTACAATAACTTTGATTCCTTTGGGCTTTTTGGGTCTCTTTTGTTTATGAAACTTAGCGGAGGTAGATGTTAGTATTTCAGAATACTTTTTAGATTTTTCAAGCTGACTTCCCTTATTGGTAACAATACCTGGGAAATGGTTAGAAGATAAGGTAACCGATTTTCCTAGAAAACCCAGAAGTAAAAAAAGAAAAATATAGCTGAACTTCTTCATATTGGATTCTAAACCCGAAGTAAATATATAAATAAATGCATGACAAAAATCAAACTAATCAGATTTTAACATTCGCCATGCACAAAAAAACCCGTTTTTTAACGTAATCTAAACTGGCATTTCTGGTTTTTTAATATCACTAATCACTTTTTAATAATATTCAATCCTTCCCAGGTTAAACCGTTATCATTATAAACCTGCTTTTCCATTTCTTTTTTGGAATCAAATCTTTTTTCAGGCGGCACTTCTGCAATGGCAATTGTTTTTAAGTCATTCACAAAAAAGTATTGCTCAATCTCAAAAGTTGAACGATCGTTCTTTCGGAACCAATGCCAGTTTATCATTTTCAGATCAACATTATTCTCAATACTTTTTGGGTACCATTTTCCATCCACCAGCTGAAATTCTGATTTTGTTGCGAAAGTAGGGTTCTTGATGCGGATGTTCACAACGAAAAGAATAGGTTTAATGATCGCCGGTATTATAAAATTACCACTACACTCTATTTTTACAACAGCCAGGCTCGACAAATCAATATATATTTTTCCTTTTTCACGCACATGATTTACCTTGCCTCTGCTTTCAAAATCAATTACCATGAGCTCGTTCGTGTTATATGTGGAGGACTTAGCAAAAGAGTATTTGAAATGTTTAAATTGAAGACTGTCCAAAAAAGCCTTCGGTTTGTAACTGATGCCGCTGCTTTTTAAAATTTCGGAAGGACCTCCGAAAGAATCGCTCAAATCTATCGTGAGTTTTTTCCCTTTATTTGTCGAGTCCTTCACAGCGCTTGAATCTTTCACCGCCGTTGTATCTTTTATGGTTTTAGAATCTTTTAATTCAAATTTTCTTCTCGACTCGCTCATAAACGCTACGGCCTGGGGATCGGCAGCCCTTCTAAAGAGTAATAACTGGTGCTGTGGCTTCAGCGTGTCAATAAAATTCAGATAATACGTTTTAAAAACACCTTCGTCACATTTTACGAGATTTTTATTTTCATGCACTTTTTCCCGGTAATAGGCTTCTGTTTGAAAAGGATCCTTCGGATAGTTTTGTTTGATCTTCCGCATGGCCATTTGAATGTAATTTTCAGGCGATAACGGCCGCACCACTATTTCTTCCAATTGCACCACTGTTTCCAGCAGCTTTATAGTAATGGGTTCTTTAATCTCAGTAATGTCCATTAAAAAATGTTTGTACCCCAGATAGTTCACAAACAGCGTATCATTTTTCACTTCTGGTGGAACATACAAGTCAAATTTTCCTTCTTCGTTGGTAACAACTCCTATCAATTGTTTTTTTAGGGAAACCGTTACAAAAGGTAAAGGTTCTTTGGTTACAGCATCAATTATATTACCCGAAATGAGTCGTTTGTTTTGGGAAATCAGAAAGCCGGGACCCATAAAAAGGGCGGCAAGTGAAATAAAAATTTTCCGTTGAACACACATAGATTTAAATCTTATCATAAAACGAATAGCTGTGGCATTTTGTTACAATAAATCAAATATAAAATTAAAATTTTATCCTTCTTATTATTTTATAGACAGGCTCTAAAGGATTTTTGTCAGGTAAAACTAATCGACAGGCTCCTATTCCATATTGAATAGTGTTTTTGGAATCGGTATAATCAGCCCATTCATCTATTAATTGCACCGGTAGATATATCTTAATTGCAAGCTCTTACTATTGAAAATAAATTTGCTGCGGAAATAACCTGGCAGCATATAATTTAATTTCTAAACAACTAAGAACATGAAAACATTAGCAATCGCCATTTTCACATTACTGATATCTTTCAGTCATGTTGCAAAAGCACAACAACAGCGTTCAAACGAAAATGCAAATAAAACCCCGGAGGAAAGAGCTACCATGCATAGTAAAAAATTAACAGAACAACTTGGCTTAAGCGCCGATCAGGAAAAAAGCATTTATACCTATTGTTTACAGCACGCACAGCAACAGGACGCTGACCGGGCCAAATTCCAGGGAGACAGGGAAGCTATGAAAAATGCACATATGCAAAACAGACAGAATCTGGATACTAATATTGAAGGAATTCTTACTTCCGATCAAAAAACAAAATATGCGCAAATAAAGGAAGAAGAAAAGGCGAAATTTCAACAGAATGGTGCACAGCGTGGGCATGGCCGATAGATATCCTGCCACATAATGTGTTTTTAGATAAATTCGTTAATTTATTTTTTTGCTATCTCTGTAACTTGCTTTGTAAAAACATTTTTGCAATGATATTTTATTGGTGGGGACATTTGATAGTTTGTAGTTTCGATGGTAAACGTATTTTTTTCAGGAGATAAAGTTCCCGATGAATTATCACCAACAACAAAATTGCGATGATAGAAACCTGCGGAAATAGAGTTACCGTGTAGCGTTGCGAAAGGCACTACATATTCAGAACCGATCTTGAGTGGAACCAAATTAAAATGATCGTTAAGTGTGTAGGATGAAACTGCGGCCGTATAATTACTTGTTGTGATTGTGGGCTTAGATGCACCTTTTGTAATATCAGCGCTAACAGCAGTGCATG
>Ga0265327_10002143_pt1 | contig 21796 bp, 21 predicted proteins | sample 41621metaG_FD_202089 | JGI IMG/M metagenome (GOLD analysis project Ga0265327, IMG submission 202089) | Rhizosphere microbial communities from Carex aquatilis grown in University of Washington, Seatle, WA, United States - 4-16-21 metaG | ecosystem: Host-associated > Plants > Roots > Rhizosphere...
TAATCCGTGGCAGGGCGAGACGCAGGCACCGCCGTGCTGTAGACGTAGCCGCCCGATGCGCCGACCAGTTGGCGAATCAGCGTCATTTCCTGACATAGCGGAGGATTGTTGATGACGCCGTCGGCGTAAAGTTCTACCCGCACTGTTTTGGGGTCGAGGTTATGCAGATAAAGCTGAAGCTCAAATAGATGATGGTTATTGCGAGTTTCAATCTTTATCTTGCTAAAGTGCAGGGCGGCCCATTTCCGGTCCAGGTCGTGTTGCCATTCGACTATTTGCCTGCCGATTGCGCAATCATTGGCGGCGCGCGAGCGGTAAGCGGCAGCCGCCGGAAGATAATAGTGCTCGGTGTATTCGCGCACCGTGCGGTTGACCGAAAAGCGCGGCGTCAATTGCGCCATGCTTTCCCGCATCCGTTGAATCCATGCGCTTGGAATGCCGTTTTCGTCCCGGTTATAAAACTCCGGAATCACTTCCCGCTCCAGCAGATCGTAGAGCAAATCAGCTTCGGCAGCGTCTCCGGAGCTATCGTCACCGTAGCACCGGCTATCTCCCAGCGCCCAACCCAAGCCAGGTTGGTAAGCTTCCGCCCACCAGCCGTCGAGTACCGAAATATTGAGGCCGCCGTTGACCAGCACTTTCATGCCGCTGGTGCCGCAGGCCTCCCAAGGCCGCCTAGGCATATTCAGCCAGACGTCCACGCCTTGCACCAAGCACTCGGTCAAATACATATCGTAGTCGCTAAGGAAAATCACTCGAGCGCGCGCCTCGGGGCGCTGGATAAAATGTATCCATTGCCGGATCAGGTCTTGTCCGGCCCGATCTGCCGGATGCGCTTTACCGGCAATAATCAATTGCACCGGACGCTGGCTATTGGTTAATAGACGCAGCAAGCGCTCCGGATCGTGCAGCAGCAAGTTCGGCCTTTTGTAAGTCGCAAAACGCCGGGCAAAGCCCAAGGTCAACGCGTTGGGGTCCAATAGATGTTTGGCTGCGTCAATCGCTTCGGGCGATTCGCCGGCGATCGCCAATTGTCTGGCTAAGCGCGCGCAAGCGTAGTCAATCAAAGACTTGCCGGCGGCGCTGCGAAATTGCCAAAGCCGGGCGTCGGGAATGCGGCGAATATCCTGTTCCAGCGTTTCCATGGTGCCCAGCCAACGGTCTTTGCCGCAGGCTTCGGTCCATAGATCATCGGCCGCCGCCGAGTCCCAGGTCGGCATGTGGACACCGTTGGTGACATGCCGGATCGGCACTTCGGCCAGCGGCCAATGCGGAAAAAGAGGGGCAAACAGCTGCCGGCTGACTTCCCCGTGGATGCGGCTTACGCCGTTCACGGCACCGCTGCCACGGATAGCCAGATAGGCCATGTTGAAATATTCCGCTGCGTCGTTCGGATTTTGACGGCCCAGAGCCAGCAAGTCGTCTATCTTTATGCCTAGTCGCTGTTCGGCATAACGGCAGAGGTATTGCCGGATCAGACACGGCGAAAAACGGTCGAATCCTGCGGCGACCGCGGTATGCGTGGTGAACAGATTGCCCGCCCGAGTAACGGCCAGCGCGACATTGAACGGTTGCCCGGTTTTTTGCATAAAACAACGGGCGCGTTCCAGCACCGCAAAAGCGGCATGGCCTTCATTCAAATGACACACTTCCGGTTCAATGCCGAGCTTATTGAGCAAGCGCCAGCCTCCGATTCCCAGCAGTAATTCCTGCTTTAACCGCAATTCCGGCCCGCCGCCATACAGTTCGCTGGTGATGCCCCGATGAGCGGGAATGTTGGCCGGATCGTTGCTATCCAGCAAGTAAAGCTTTAATTTGCCGACCCGAACTTGCCAGATGCGTAACCAGACCGAGTAACCGGATAGGACGATTTCCACGCGCAACCACTCGCCGTTATCTTGGCGCACCGGCGTAATCGGCAATTGTCCGGGGTCGTTATACGGAAACAGGGCTTGTTGCGCGCCGTCTTTATCAATGACCTGACGGAAATAGCCTTGTTGATACAGTAAGCCCACGCCGATGACCGGTACGCCCAAGTCGCTCGCGGCTTTAAGCTGATCGCCGGCGACATTGCCGAGTCCGCCCGAGTAGATGGGCAAGGCTTCGCTGAGCATGAATTCCATGCTGAAGTAGGCGATGCCGGTTAAGGGGCTTTGCTCATGGTTTTGCTGGAACCAAGCGGGAGCCTCCACGACTTGCGATTTGGTCTGCAACAGATCATCGACGTCTTTGCGAAAAGCCGGATCGGCTAACACTGACTCGATTTGGTCGCACGAGGCTGTTTGCAGCACAACCCAAGGATTATGGGTGATGTCCCAAAGTTCAGGATCGAGCCGCCGCCAGATTTCGTCGGTCGCATGATTCCATGACCAGCGGATGTTCAGCGCCAGCTCGGCCAAGGCCTCGAAACCTTCGATTTGGGTCGGCAAGAGGCTGTAGATAGGACTGCACGTGCGTATTTTTTGGCTCATGGTTTCTCCATTCATAGCGGCAGCCACTCTAGCCGCTACATGAATCGGCGTCTGTACGGTAGAGTACATATAGCGTCAGAAGTGAATACAGCGACATCGTCCCCATGCCGGAGCGCTCATCGTTATACACAACATTGTTCAAGAGCCGCCATGCCGTGCGCGCCTTGGGAGCTCGGAGAGCCGCAGAATTTAACTGCACCAAGGCGGTCATTGAAAAGTTCTGCATCTATAGCGTTAGCGTTTCAAATTGTTCAACGGTCTCGTATGCGTTATAAGGCGCGCACGGCACGCCCGTCGGCAGTCTTGGTGGGTGCATCCCTACAGTTGTCCGGCAGGAGAGAGCTTTTTGCTTAATTTAACGGCACCGAGAGCTGGTAACCCGCAGAAGACACGCATGGGGCGGCAACAGAATAGTGAGCATATACCATCGACAAATCCCGGCAAATACGCATTTCAACTTATTGAAATATAATACAATAAATTTATCATGCAAATGACGGTTTAACAAAACCCCAGGCTCGGCAAATGAAATAAGCGCTTATTGGGCTTCATCGTCAATGTGAATCATCAACAGAGGAGAACACCGTGAGAAGAATTTATTTTTTAGTGCCCAATATTGAAATCACTCATAAAATTGTCGAAGAACTCCAGGCAGAGGGCATAGATGATAGCGATATTCATATTTTGGCTAAACGGGACACCCCGCTTGAAGGACTGCCGGAAGCCGGAATCACCATCAAAACGGATTTTCTTCCGGCTGTTGAGCGAGGCGTTGCATTAGGCGGTACAACAGGATTGTTAGCCGGATTAATCGGTTTGCGTCTTGCCGGATTTGCGATTGCGGGCGGGCCGCTGTTGGGAATTATTATGGCGGGTGCGACTATCGGCTCTATGATGAACGGTTTAATGGGAATGAATTCGGGTAATACCCGATTAAAGCAGTTTGAACAAGCCATCGAACAAGGCGAACTTCTGGTTCTGGTCGATATTCCTAAAGAGCGCATAGAAACGATCAAGCAATTGGTCATAAAACATCATCCTGAAGCCGAGTTCGAGGGCGTCGAACCGATTCTGCCGCCACCTTTGCCGTAAAGCCGTTACGCTTGTTTCAGGTCGCGTTGACCTTCAAAATATCCCTACAATGGCTCTTTTATCGTTGCGGCGCGAAAAAAAACGCACCCGGCACCGGAAGAGCCGCCCTCCTTGCTGTTTTGCACTTCGCTTTTCAACCGATATAACTCACATAAGCCCGATAGCCGGCAAAGACCGACAGCATCAGGAAAATAACGCCGCTGACTTTGTGCAATAAGCCTAAAGGTATTTTTTGCAAAATAGTGCGCCCGGCCAAAATACCCAATGCGGATGTTGAGACCAATGCCGCTGTCGAACCGAACCAGACCGCGATAGGGGTAGCGGTACTGCTTAAGGCGACCACGGCCAGCTGGGTTTTGTCGCCGAATTCAGCCACGGTAATCAGTAAAAAAGTGGTAAAGAAAATGCCGTGACCGCTTTTTTCTTTAATGTCTTCATTTTCGTCTTCGCTTTCTATCCGTAACGAATGAATGCCGAAGGCGGCAAACAGGAAAGCAACGATAGCCGCAACCAGATGTTCCGGCAGCCAACTGGCAATGGCGACGCCGAATACAACGGCCAGGCTGTTTAAAAAGGCAAAGGCCGCGACCGCGCCCAATAAAACCGGCAGGGGGCGATGTCTGGACGCCAAGGTCATGCAGACCAGCTGGCTTTTATCGCCAATCTCGGCCGCTGCAATCAGGGCAAAGCTGGTTGCTGCGGTGGCGGACATTTCGGTAAAGTTGCCGGTACTCAGTAATAACAAAAAGTGCTGTAAGGAGCCGTAAAAGCCGTCGAAAATATGTGCCGTGCTTACTGTCATTAGAAAATGTTGTAAATAGCTTTGAAGATGATCCATTTTATTTCCTGAGAGCGATTTTCCCGCTTACCGTTGCCGGGGGGGAGATAAAGCTTTTTGTAACGGCATTGATAACTAAGAGATTAACCCAGCATGTTGTCCAAGGTCATCATGATGATGAAGCCGATCATTAAGGCGAAAGTCGCATAGCGCGAACGACCGTCGGAATGGGTCTCGGGAATGATTTCTTCGCTGATGACGAAGAGCATCGCACCGGCGGCAAAGCCCATGGCTATCGGCAGGATGGGTTCGAAAACGGTGACCATGGTAATGCCGAGCAGGCCGCCTACCGGTTCCACCAGACCTGTTAAGGTAGCAATACCGACGGCGCGCCACTTGTTGTAGCCGAGTCCGACCAAGGGCAGGGCGACGGCCAAACCTTCCGGGATGTTTTGCAGGGCGATGGCGATAGCCAAAACCACGCCGTTTTTCATTTCCCCGGAACCGAAACTGACGCCGACCGACATGCCTTCAGGAAAGTTATGGATGGTGATGGCAATGATGAACAGCCAGACTTTTTTTAGGGAATCCAAATGGGTGTCGGAAATGGAGTCGAAATGCACATGCGGCAGCTGACGGTCGGCGTAATGCAGGAATAGGGCGCCGATCAACATGCCCATGGAGACGATGTAGATGCCTTTGCCCGGCCAAACCAGGTTGCCGTAAGCCATGCCGGGAACCAGCAGGGAAAATGCGGTGGCCGCGAGCATCACTCCGGCGGCCGCGCCGAGCATGCTGTTGAACAGGTTTTTGGAAATGTCTTTAAAAAACAGGGCGGGTAAAGCGCCGACGCCGGTCGCCAAGCCGGCCAAAATGCTGGCCAAAAAACCGATAACTACCACGCGGCCGAAGATTAGATACAAAGCGCCGAACACAATCAGCTGCGATAACAGAAATAATCCGGCGACCGTCGCCCACCGTTGTAACGGCGGCATAGCCATCAATTTTTTATAGTTTTCACCGGCTTTGATGGCGACCGCTTGGTTTTCAATATAGCGCTGCGATTGAGTTATGGTTTTTGTTATCAGAGTCATAAGGTTTACCTGCGTCTGCTTGTTTGGAGTATGTGCCGGGCATTATAACCAAATAGCCGGGGTTTGGGCGTGTTTGTGGCGGGGCCTCAGCCTCGTTATTTAAGGCGGCTCGGATTTTGTTCGGCTATTGAGCATCGGGTTGAGAGTGCAATCCGGAATACGGGTTGTTAAAATGGACGGATGCCGCGTTAAATGAATCTGAAAGTCAAAAAAGGAAAACTAATGAGAGTTTTATTGCTGTTTGCTTTATTTATGGTATCCGGGCAAACCCCGGCCACGACTTTGCCGGTTAAAGAAGTGACGACCGGCGTATATGTGCATTTCGGCAAACATCAATTCCCGGATAGTAAAAATCACGGAGAAATCGCCAATTTGGGTTTTATTGTCGGCCAAAAATGCGTGGCGGTTATTGATAGCGGCGGCAATCCTGACCAGGGTTTAGCGTTAAAACAAGCCGTAACCGAAACCACGCGGACGCCGATTTGTTATGTGATTAACACCCATGTCCATCCCGATCATATCTACGGCAATAGTGCTTTTAAAGCGGCCGGGGTTAACTTCGTCGGTCATCATAAATTAGCCGCAGCGATGGCGGCGCGGGGCTCATACTATCTGGGCAAAGCCGCCGAGCAATTAGAGGTCAAACTGAGCGCGGCCGATTTAATTGCTCCGGATATCGAAGTGAAAGACAGTTTGAAACTGGATTTAGGCGGGCGCATTTTGACCTTAACAGCCCATCCCAGCGCGCATACCGATAATGATTTAAGCGTGTATGACGAAAAAACCCAGACCCTCTGGCTGTCGGATTTATTGTTTACCGAGCACGTGCCGACGTTGGACGGCAGTTTAAAAGGCTGGCTCGGCGAAATCGATAAACTGGAAAAACGGTCTTTTCGTTACGTGATTCCGGGGCACGGCGAATTAGTCACCGATTGGCCGCAGAGTATGCAGGCGCAAAAGCACTATTTAACCTTGTTGCTGACTGAAATTCGCGCTGCGATCAAACAAGGTCGGCATTTGGAAGACGCGGTGCAAAGCGTGGGTTATTCCGAAAAAAATAATTGGGCTTTATTCGATGAATATCACCGTAAAAACGTTACTACGGCTTTTGCCGAATTGGAATGGGAAGATTAACCGGCTGACTGCATTCGTTTTTAACATCCGCAAAACTACAACAAACCAGGAAAAATTATGAAATACTCGAAACTATGGCCTGCACTTTTCATTACGGCCTTATTACCGATGGCAGCGATGGCTGCTGAAGATGAAAATATATGGAATAAGGTTTTGAAAGCTGAATTCTTCGCCGGCCAAGCGATTGCGGAATCCGATCAAGTGATTGAGTTGGAAGCGCCGGTGCGCGCGGAAGACCCTTCTTTAGTGCCGGTCAAAGTCAGCAGCAAAATCAAGCAAACTCCGGAACAGTACATCAAAAAAATCCTGGTGCTAGTCGATAACAACCCTTATCCCTATGTCGGCGAGTTTGAGTTTAGCCCGGACAGCGGCAAAGCCGATATTGCGATGCGGATACGGGTGAATAGCAACAGCTGGATTCGCGCGATTGCCCAAATGAATGACGGCACGTTAACGATGACTAAAAAATTCGTCAAAGCCAGCGGCGGCTGTTCCGCGCCGAGCGGCGCCAATTCGGAAGAAGCGATGGCTCGTTTAGGCAAAATGAAATTTAAATTGGATGGCGAGGTTAAAGCGGGTGAACCGGCTTTGGTACAATTAATGATCAGTCATCCGAATATTACCGGCATGCAAATGGATCAAGTGACACGCTTCGTTAAAAAATCGCATTTTGTTAAGCAAGTTAAAGTGTCGTTTAACGACAAACCGATTTTAACCGCGAAAACCGATATTGCGATTAGCTCGGATCCGAATTTCAGATTCTATTTCGTGCCGGAAAAAGCGGGAGAGTTAAAAGCCGAAGTAAGCGATACCTCTTGCGAAACGCCAACCAAGAGAGATGTTTGCACAAAAGGCGAAACTTACACGGAAACGTTTAAAATTCAGCCGTAGTCTTTATGTAAGTGTTGAAAACACAGGTATATTGCCGTATTTTTCAGGCTTGCTATCGTTCTCACGTCGGAGAGACTGTGAAAATATTATCAAAATGAGTTTAAAAACCTATTCACCACGAAGGCACGAACGACTGTAGGGATGCAGGAGGTAGGGCAACGCAGGAGCAGTTGCCGAGGACACGAAGTTTTCAATACATTGAGTTTAAACAATTATTTTCCTTCGTGATCTTCGTGCCTTCGTGGTGAATGCTTTTATTCTAAAACGAATACTTTCACAGTCTCCGAAGCGTGGGAACGATGTCGCGTTATTCAGTTCGGATTCTATACGACCCGCTAAGGTAAAATGCTTATCGCGGCAACTTAAGCAAGTGTTTATGAAGCTGAAATCCGGTCAAAAGCCTGTCATCAAAATTCGCATAGGGCGAAACAGTTAAACTTCTCCCTGAATTTTTAGCGTTTTCACGCTTCGGCCTGGAAACGATAGAAAGTAATCCTTTAAATAAACTGAGAGAATGGAAGAAAAAGTCAAAAAATACATCGAACGTTTCAAAAATACGGTACAGCCTCTGAGCCATGAAGATGAGAGTATAAAAAAGCCGGATATCGATTTCGTCCGAAGACTTTCGCGTATTATTGAAACGCACCCCCACATTAAAGCCGGGCAATCGAAATATATCGCTGAAAAAGCTTTGGTGATTGCAAGCGCCTTGGACATGAGCGCAGAAGAAAAGAGAGATATTCTCTATGCAGGATTGCTGATACAGCTCGGTAAGATAAGCTTGCCGGATAGATTGCTGACCCGGCCTTTTTATTCAATGTCCACTGTCGACAAATACCGCTATTTAGGCCATGCGGTGGACGCTGAAGTTTTATTACGTGGATTGACGCAGTTTGAAGGCGCGGTTACTTTAATTCGTCATCAACACGAACACTATAACGGTCAAGGCTTTCCCGACGGCTTGGTTGAACAAAATATTCCGCTGGGATCCCGTATTCTCAGTATAGTCAGCGATTATATCGCCTATCTTTCGGGTTCAATGACCGGTAAAGAAATGTACAGAGACGGCGCCCTCAGTCAATTAATGATCCGTAAAGAAAGTTGTTACGATCCTGAAATTGTCGACGTTTTCTTTAATGTGCTCAAAGGCGCAACGGTGGAAGAACTCAAAGATGCAATCTCTAAATCGAAACAGCTCGCTGAGGCTACGGAACGATGGAGGAAAGGGCTGGTATTAAATACGCGAAATAAGCCCCTAAGGACGTTCACGATTGTTGAAATTGCATTGTCGCAACTAAAAATCGGCATGAAAGTGGACAGCATCTATTTTGGCAGTGAGCCTTATATTAGAAGTTGTATTGTCGATCAATCAATCATCGACAATGTCAACCTATTGACAAAGACCGGCGGTAAAAATCCCGTCATTAAAATTGTCCTGAGCATGAAGTAATCAGCGCCACGAACAATTGAGCCGGCTCGGAGCCAAGTAAAATCAAGCCCCCGCTCTAACCCGCCCATACGACCAATACGCCGCACAAGCACCTTCCGATGAGACCATACAGGACCCCATCGGATTTTCCGGCGTGCAAACCGTGCCCAATAATTTGCAATCTTGCGGCTTAAGCGCGCCGCGTAAAATCGCAGGACATTCGCAGCCTTTAACGTCCGAAGCTTGAATAGACGGCATATTAAAGCGATGTTCGGCATCTAAATCGGCATAAGCGGCTTTCAGTTTTAACGCGCTGTCGGGAATCAAGCCTAAGCCGCGCCACTCGAATTGCGGCCGCAGTTCGAACACGTCCCGCATCAGCGTTTGCGCTTTCAAGTTGCCTTTCCGGGTGACGGCGCGGCTGTATTCGTTTTCGACCTCGTGGCGGCCTTCATTGAGCTGGCGTATCAACATCAAGGCCGATTGCATCACGTCCAGCGGTTCGAAACCGGCAATGACTATCGGCTTGGCGTAACGCTCGGCAAATATTTCATAGGGCTGACTGCCGATGACCGTACTGACATGGGAAGGCCCCAGAAAAGCATCGATAGCAACCGGCTGCGGCGCGTCCAATATCGCCTGCATTGCGGCAGGGGTCAGCACATGGTTGCAAAACACCGAAAAATTAGCCAGACCCTCGGCCTGTGCTTGTTGTATCGCAACGGCAGTCGGCGGCGTCGTGGTTTCAAAACCGATCGCAAAAAACACCACCTGTTTTTCGGGATTTTCTCGGGCGATTTTCAACGCGTCTTGCGTCGAATAAATCATCCGAATATCGGAACCGTTTGCCTTGGCTTTCAGCAAACTGTTGCGAGCGCTGGCAGGAACTCGCATTAAATCGGCATAGGTGCAAAGAATGACATCCCGGTTTTCGGCCAGTTGTATCGCGTTATCGATACGGCCGATCGGCAATACGCAGACCGGACAACCGGGGCCGTGGATAAATTCGACATTGTCCGGCATTAAATCCTGAACGCCGTAACGAAAAATGGCATGGGTATGGCCGCCGCAAAACTCCATCAACCGGTAATGCCGGTTGGGATCGACGCTTTGCGCTATCGCCTTGGATAGCTGTTTGGCGAGGTCTTGCTGTCTAAATTCACTGATGTACTTCATAAGTTTGAGGTTAAACCGGCTTCGGCAAATAGGGCTAGGGTTTTTAAGGCTTCGTCCTCGTCGATTTTATTCAGCGCATAACCGACATGCACCAGAACGTAATCGCCGAGTGCGACATCGTCGACCAAGGCCAATGACACTTCGACTTTAACATTGTCGACCGATGCGGTTGCCATGTTGGCAGCCGCATCGAGAGCGACGATTTTGGCGGGGAGAGCTAAACACATAGATTCGGTTTTGATTAGGAGTTAGAAAAATAGAACACGGATGACGCAGATTTGACAGATAAGCACGGATAAAACACACGAAAATAAAATTCGTTTAAATCCGTCTAATCAGTGTTCCATTAGACAAAGCTGGTTGTAAGGTGCGCTGTGCGCACCGTTTCTCGGCAAGGGTTTAAGCATAATCAATACGTTGCAACTCCAATTCAGCCTTTAGCCAGCGCAACCAGCTGTCCATGCCTTCGCCGGTTTTAGCCGACAACGACAAGATCTTGATACGCGGATTGACCTGTTTTGCATACTGTATACATTGCTCGCTATCGAAATCCAGATGCGGCAACAAATCGGTCTTGTTCAAAATCATTAAGTCCGCCGCATGAAACATGTCGGGGTACTTAATCGGCTTGTCCTCGCCTTCGGTAACCGACAAAATCACCACTTTATGCGCTTCGCCCAAATCGAACGCCGAAGGGCATACCAGATTGCCGACGTTTTCGATGAACAGCACGCTGTGGTTTTTCGGCTGCAAGGTTTCCAGCGCATGACCGACCCGGTGCGCATCGAGATGACAGCCTTTGCCGGTATTGATCTGCAAAGCCGCAACGCCGGTAGCGCGAATGCGTTCGGCGTCGCGGGCGGTTTGCTGGTCGCCTTCGATGACCGCAATATCAAGCTCGCCTTTCAGGCGGATGATAGTTTCGGTTAATAGTGTAGTTTTGCCGGAACCGGGGCTGGATACCAGATTTAACACCAGCATGCCGCGCTCGCCGAAATAGCGGCGGTTTTCAGCGGCATACCGATTATTCTTGGCTAAAATATCCTGTTCGATTTGCACCATCCGCTTTTGACTTAAACCCGGCGCATGAGCATGTTCCGCGTTGTGTTGGTGATGATGGTCATGGTCGTGATGGTCATGAGAATGTTCGTGATCGTGCGAGTGGGAATGGCCCTCGCCGCAGCCGCAGACGCCGCACATTATTCTACCTCCAGTTCTTTGATTCGCATTTGATCTCCGCTGTTAACTTGTAATTGATGGCTGCCGCAATGTGGGCATAGATCGTATAAATGCTGCACAACCACATTGCGGCTGCACGGCATACACCAGGCCTGACCCGGTACTTCGATGATTTCAAGATGGGCGTGGTCGGCCAGGGAACCTTGCACGACAATATCGAAACTGAAACGCAATGCTTCAATCTCGACACCGGCTAATGCACCGATTTCCAGCCAAACCGTTTTGACTGTGTTGTATTGCTGAACTTCCGCTTGCTGTTCCAATACCTGCAAAATACTTTCGCAGAGCGACATCTCATGCATGGCAATCCCTGCCATGCACCCTTCGGGTAAGTGCAAATCCGCTCCCAGCGGATTTGTCATGCATGGCTATCCCTGCCATGCAACCTTCGGGTAAATGCTTGTTGTTCCAGACATATTTGTCATGCATGGCTTTCTCTATCTAGTTAACGGGCTGTCCGTCAAATTTAACGCGTATTGTACGCAAGGATCTATCGCATTAATCAACAATTCCGCCTGCCGCCGTAAATCGGTTAAGCTTTCGGCCTGTAATTGTTTCAAGCTTTGAACCACAACACCGTCAGGATGAAAGTTCCATTCGGTCGGCGCGACAAGGCGATAATCATACACCCGCCCTTGTCGTAACTCCAGACGATGAATCAACAAACCGCGCGCCGCTTGAATCTGGGATAAACCTAGGCCATCGTTAGCGGCAGTCATTGCCGATAGAGCCGATAGAGCCGATGGGGCCGTTATCCGCATCGAAAGCTGTTTTAATTGAGAAGGTATTAGCGCTATTTCCAGCAAGCGGGCCAGTATTCTGACTATCAAGCCGTTACCGTAACGGCTGCGTAAATCGGCGATTAAAGGCTGCGACAGTTGCCGGTTCAATAGCGTTGTTTCAAAGCAGCGGCCTTGCCAACACGGCATCCGGCTGAATGTTGCCCGTTCCTGCATCTGCCGGTTCAATGCCTCGGTATCAAGCGGGGGCAAACAAGCTATCGCGTTTTGTCCCGATGCCGCCCAGTTCCGCTTATATAAATAGTTCAGCAAGTGAGCCGGTAACGCATCGTTTTGCTGTAACCAGTCTTGTAATTGCGATTCGCCGGTTAAGGCCTGAAAATCGGCAAGCCGACCGTTAAAAACCGAAACGTCGATTAACGCTTCCAGCTCATCGATTAAATGTGTCAATTGCGTCGCGTCGATGTCGAGACGGCTGTCGAGCTTGAAGGCCTCGCCGTTTTTAAATAAATATCGCTTGAACAAGGCATCGAATTTAAGCAGCGCCGCCAAGGCTTTTTTATCGGGAGCAAGACCGACAAAACCCGGCCAATCCAGCAAAATACGCCATGCATGTTCGCGCAGGGTTTCCAGTTGCACCAGCAGGTTGCGGGCCGCATCAAGGTCAGGCTCGATTGCCTTGCCCAGTGCCGCACGGCAAGCCGACAACGCGGTGTAAGCTTGGGCATTGCCGCACAGCGTAAACAATAGAGGAACGGTATCTAGCAGCTGTTCCGGCGTTTTGCCGATGAATACTTGCGCGACCGTATCGGGACGGGTAGAGGCGATGTGCACTCCGGTTACTGTACCGGAACGGTGATAAAGATGAATGCCAATGGCACCGGCCGGCGTCACTCAAACCTTTCCTTTGCCGAGAGAGCCGCGCAGCAAATCCCGGCGGCTAACGCCGCGCGGCGCGGCTTCGGCCAATAAGCCTTGCAATGCGGCTTGAGCGGCGGCCAATGCGGCGGCTTGATTTTCGAATTGAAACATCGGCGAGAATAAGGAACAAAGCGCGTAGTTACCCAATTGAGGTTCGTTGCCCAAGGTGAATTCGAAGACGCCGTAAGGGTAGCGTTTTTCGATTTTTGTGCCGGGTTGCTGCATGCGCCAAGCGCTGTCCGGTCCCGGTAACAGCATCAGATTCATGAACCAGGGCGTAATCAATATACCCAGCCAATCGTCATTAACCCGGTTAAAACCGATGGCCTGTACCGAAAGTGCGGTATTAACAATCGGCATATCGCGCATGCGTTTATCCAATATTTCATTGAATGCCGCTTCCAGCGCATGCCTGATGTGTTCGCTGTTTTGCCGGATCATGATTTAGCGTAGGGCGTGCCGCGCGCGCCTTCTCCGCAATGTGAGATTAAATCGATAGTTAACATTAAGATCCATGTGGGCGCGCGCGGTATGCCCTAATAGTTACTCATTCCCGTCATCCAGCACCAAAAAATCCTGTTTTTTAGTGTCGCATTCAGGACAACTCCAATGCGCCGGCAAGTGCGAAAACGCCGTACCGGGCGGTATCTGCCAGACCTCATCACCGAGTGCGGGATCGTACACATACCAACAAATCTTGCACTCCAAGCGGGTTTGCGGCGGCAACTTCGACCCATCGCTTCCAAACGCCCCGGCAAAAAAGGAGTCGTTCATAAATACACCTTAAGTATCTCCTCCAGGCGCTCGCAACTGTCGGCAATGTCTTCAGGCGACGCGCAAGCAACGCTGGGCACAGCGCTGACTTCCAGCGTGTTGAGGATCAAGGTGTCCTCCGAATTGAAATATTGCACCCACCAGACGTATCGGGTGCCGGTGGCGGTAATCCGGCAGTTGCCGTAGCCTCGGGATAATATCGTCACCGCACCGCCGCCCAAACGTTGCGCTAAAAACGCCAAATCCTGCTCGGTTTGCGGCAACAGGCTCAAATTGATGGTATGCGCCTCGCCGCCGGGCCGATAGTCGGCGATTTTGGCGTTGAGTTCGGCCAGTAACGGCGGCGCATTCATTACGCCGGGAGGCAGCTCCGTCCAACGCGTATCGATTTGCGTTGCGCTGCCGTTAAAAGCCGATGGCGAAAGCTGTTGCGGAATAATGCCGACTTCCAGCGCGTCATCGATAATCTGCCGCCCGGCATTGAGTTTTTGCAAACGCCAAACGCCGGCCAGCACCGATTCCTGAATACGAGTACTTTGTTCGCCGGAACAAATCACGCTGACTTCGCCTTCGCCAAGCAACTCGTCGACAAAGCGCCGATTGCCTGCATCCAATTGCGTCAATTTAATAGGCGCAAAAATCGATGGAAACGCGGCCAGATTTTGTTGTAATTGCTGCAACACGTTTTTAGCTTGCGCCAAATCCAGCCCATTTAAATCGGTCGAAATCTGCGGCATGCTGTACGTCGTCATTTCCTGCGGCATTTGCAGGTATTCCAACGCGGCGCCGTCTTGTTCGGGCGGTTGACTGCCTTGGCCGAAAATAGGGAGTGAGATAGAGGTCATAATGGTCGTGGATTTTTAGGGCGTTTGAGGGTTAGAGGTTTCGTGCAGTTCTGGCGCGCACGGCGCGCCCTACCTTATTCAATGCACGCCGCCGCAGACTTTATCCAAATCGAAGCCGGGCGGTTGGCTGGGTTCGGAAGCTAAAATCCGCGCGGTTTCCTGTAGATATTCCTGCCAGTTACGGATGCCGGTGATGACGCCCAAATACTCGCCTTTACGCAAAAACACCAGCGACGGCCAGCCGGTAAAGCGAAACCGCGCCTGCAATTCGCGCTCGACAGGTTTGCCGATAATTGCCGCTTGCAGCCTGCAGTTAAAGGCTTTGACCACTTCCGGCAAAATCACCGCGACATCGCTGCTTTCAGGAAACAGGACCGGATCGTTGCAGAAAAACAGCACGACATTTTCATTGCCGTAAACAAAATGATCGTAACTGTCCGCATCCAATAAGGGATAGCCGTGCCGGGTTTGCAGTTGCTCAAGTAGCGGTGATGACATTATTTTAAAAACTCCGGCAATTGCGGTTCTCTATCAACAAGATCGGAAAATAAATGATCGATTCGATTATCGCCCTGCATCGCGAGACGCATGGCTTCGAGCGCGTCGGCGATTTGCCGGGCTTTTTGTGCGCTGATCACTTCGCGGGCGGTGTCCAAAAAAACCAGCAGCCACGTACCGACCGGTTGCGGACCGACCAGCATCATGTCGACCAGGCTTTCCTGGCCGCGATAAATACAGCGCGCCGATTGGTCATGCGAGTCGACAACTTGCATAGGAAGGCCGATACACATCAGTATTTGCCCCGGTAATCGACATCGACTTGCACGGTGCGCCCGTCGGCGGGCTGCGGCGGACGCAATTCAAAGCCTTCCGTTTGCAAGGCGCGGTCGTCGCCGATGCGGCAAGCCTGTTCGGCGCTGGGCCGTTCCAATTCGTAGCGCTGCATGTTTAACACCGGGTCGGCCAGTTCGTTATTTGCATCGGTCGTTTCCGCGCTAATGCCGAAAGTGTGCAGAAAGTTAAGCGCCACATCTATCGCCGGTTGAATTTGCGCCTTGACGATTGGCCGCAAACTGCCGCCGTAGTCGTCCAGCTCCTCGGGCTGGACGCCGACCAACAGCAAATGCTGCGGATAACTGTCCAACATTTGCGCCATCGCCAGCACTTCCTGAAACCCGGTTTGATGCAGGCTCATTTTTTTTGCGCCGAGAAAATTCGGCACGTCCTCGTTTTCGATGCGTTTTAAGGTGCCGGGCGGCAGGCCGTAATCGATCGCATCGAATACGATCAACACATCCGCCGCCTGTACATGTTCGACCAGATAAACGCCTTGAGTGCCGCCGTCGATGACTTTGACGCAGTCGGGAAAACGGTAGCCTTTTTGCAGGCGTTCGATCACGCGAACGCCGAAGCCTTCGTCGGCCCAAAGTACGTTGCCTATGCCCAGCAATAAAATGTTCATGGTTAATGCACGTCGTCTACCGGCTTATCGTCTTTGAAAGTGCGCCAACCGGTTACTATCGCGGACAAAATCGTTTGGCGGGAGAGTCTATCCTCGCGCACGGCGACATAAATATGGGTCAGCACAAAACAAACGATTAGCCACATCACCAGATGATGCCAGCTGTGCAGGTTTTGGCTGTCGCCGAACATAGGCAGCACCCAAGAACTGAACAGTGCGTGTTGCCAGCTGCCTTGTCCGGTGCCTTCGCCGTACAGCGCAAAGCCGGTGACGATCATGAACACCATGCCCCAAACGAACACAAAATGCATAAACAACACCGCCAAAGGATTATGGCCGACGTACTTTTTCGGCTCCTTGACCAGAAAGGCATACCACAGTATTTCATGGCCGACGCCCAGCCAAAAATCACGCGACAATAAAGGCGGCATGAAGATTTGCCGGGCGTGTTCGTTACCGGCATAAGCCCAGTAAGCCCGGAAGATCAGGCCTATTGCCAGTAAGTAGCCGGCGGCGAAATGCAAAAACCTGACGTAGCCCATCACGAAATGATCGGACGCTTCACCGCCCACCGAAGCGAGCGGCGAGGCAATTAAATAGCCGGTTACAGTCAGCGCGACGATGACCAAGGCATTCAGGCTGTGCCAGAGCCGTACCGGTTTTTCGTAGACGTAAACGGCGTGTGGAGCGTGGCTTGAGGTGGCTGTTGACTCACCTTTTTCCTCTAGAGAGGACGCGGCGACGCTTAAATCAACAGCATCGGTTAAAGTTTGCTCAGTCATGGCGATTCCTTATGCAAACAACAACCAAGCACCGGTTAAGCCGGTCAGGGTGCCATAAACGCGGATCAAACCGCCGGCATTGATGCGTTGTGCGCTTAAGCCCAAAACCAATCCGGAACAATGCAAAACCGCAGTAGCCGATACAATTCCGGCGATATAAGCATAAGCCGAAGCATCAACCGGAATTTCTCTGCCATGCGCCAACCCATGCATTGCGGCAAAGAACGCAATCGAGGTTAAGGTAATTATCGTTCCCACGCTCCGGCGTACCCTCTGGGGCATAAATGGGAATGCAGTGTCAGATGCTCCAGCGTCCCTCCGCAACGCCGCGACTTGCAGGGATGCAGGAGGTAGAGCAACGCAGGAGCGGTTGCCGAGAGCGTTGCGGACTGAATTCCCACGCCGGAGCGTGGGAACTATCGGGGCTATGCCGAAACTAAGCGCCATACCGACTAACAACAATGAAACCAAAATAGCCGTTTCAACATAAGCAAAACCAAAGCCGCTTAAGCCAAGTAGCGCCCCTGCCGTCATAAACAACAAAAACACGCCTATCGCTTGCTTGGCAAGTCGACGGCCTTGGCTACTCGCCCATAAGCCCAAACCCAGCATTACCAAAAAATGATCCAGGCCCAAAAACGGATGCTGGAAACCGTGAATAAAACCGCCTGTCGGCAATAAGCCGGTATGCGCCGATACGGCCTGGGAAAACGCGATAAGACTTGTGACCAATAGTATTTTTTTCATAATCTCTTCCTCAGCGTACTTTAACTTGGGTTAATTCCGTGCCGTCCGGGCTGATGATATGCGTCGAACAGGCCAGACAAGGATCGAAACTGTGCAAGGTGCGCAAAATCTCCACCGGTTCCTCGGGACGTTCGACCTTGGTGTTCATCAATGCGGCTTCGAATGCGCCGATATTGCCTTGCTCGTCGCGCGGCGAACCGTTCCAGGTGGTCGGCACTACGCATTGATAATTGGCGATTTTGGTGTTTTCTATTTTCAGCCAATGGCCTAACGCGCCGCGCGGGGCTTCGGTAAAACCGACGCCTTTGACGCTGCTCGGCCAGGTTTCCGGGTCCCATTTGGCGACATTGGCGGTTGCCAAATCGCCGGACTTGATATTTGCGATCATCTTGTCCATGAAATAACGCATCTTGCCTGCTGCCCATTGCGCTTCCAGACCACGCGCGGCCGTCCTGCCCAAAGTCGAGAACAATGCCGTGACTGGAACATCCAGCGTCTTCAATACAAAATTGATTTGCTCGGTAATTTCCTTGTTGCCTTGCGCATAGCCGATCACATAGCGCGCCAACGGGCCGACTTCCATCGCATGTCCGCGCCAGCGCGGGGCCTTGATCCATGAATACTTGGCCGCTTCGTCCAGTTCTTGGATATGAGTGCGGTCGCCTTTGGTGTTCGGCCCCAGCTTGTAGTTCGGTTCGGTAACGCCGTCCCACGGATGCAAGCCCAGCGATTCGTCCGGGTATTTGTACCAGGAGTGCGGGATGAATTCCTTGATTTGCTCGGGATCGGTCAAATCGACTTCATGAACTTTGCTTAAATCGCCGTTGATAATCGCACCGCGCGGCATCAGCAAGTTAGCCGCCGAATAGTCGTTGGCGTCATCGGGAATATCGCCGTAAGACAACAGGCTTTGACCGGAAATACCGCCGCCGTACATCCAACCTTTGTAGAACCCGGCGATAGCCAGTAAGTCGGGGATGTAGACCTGGTCGATAAAGGCGATGGTACGGTCGATAATCGACGATACCAGGTTCAGCCGTTCCATGTTGATCGCGCCGTTGGCGCCGACGCCGTCGATATTGATCGCGCAGGGCACGCCGCCGACCAGCCAATTCGGATGCGGGTCCTTGCCGCCGAAAATAGTGCGGATTTTCATGATGTCTTTTTGAAAATCCAAGGCTTCCAGATAATGCGTCACCGCCATTAAATCCGCTTCCGGCGGCAATAAATAAGCCGGGTTGGTCCAATAGCCGTTTTTAAAAGGCCCCAATTGCCCGGACTCGACAAACTTCAGCAAGCGGTTTTGGGTGTCGCGAAAATAGCCGGGCGAGGATTTTGGATTATGCGGCGAAATCGATTGCTGCAACGCCGAGGTGGCGACCGGATCGGCTTTCAAGGCATTAACCGGGTTAACCCAATCCAGCGCATGCAAATGATAAAAATGCACCAAGTGATCCTGCACCTGCAAGCTGAGCTGCATCAGGTTACGAATCGAATTGGCGTTCTCGGGAATCTTGATTTTTAGCGCATCCTCGACCGCGCGCACCGAGGTCAAGGCATGAGTGCCGGTGCAGACGCCGCAGATGCGTTGCACGAAAGCCCAGGCGTCGCGCGGGTCGCGGCCTTTTAAAATCACTTCCAGACCGCGCCACATGGTGCCGCTGGAAATCGCATTACGGATAATGTTGTCTTCGTCGATATTAACTTCGCAACGCATGTGGCCTTCGATACGGGTGACCGGATCGACGATGACGCGACGGCCCGCGTCATTCAGGTTAAAGCCGTTGGGGGTGCTGGTGACTGTCATTGTTTATCTGCTCCTGGTTGGTTGGCGTCGGCTTTTTTGGAACGGTTCAGCGCGGTCAATCCGGCATGTGCGGCAATACCGGCGCCGACTACGGCGGCCGCGGTGCCGCCGACCGCATCGGCGTTGGCTTCGATACTAAAATCGTTAATATCGGTCAGGCGCTGGTAAAAGCCGCCTTTATCCCAGAAACCGTCCTCGGAACAGCCGATACAGCCGTGACCGGCTTGAATCGGGAACGACACGCCTTCATTCCAGCGCACCGTCGAGCAGGCGTTATACGTGGTCGGACCTTTGCAGCCCATTTTGTACAAACAATGCCCTTGCCGCGCGGCGTCGTCGTCCCAATGTTCGACGAATTGCCCGGCGTCGAAATGCGGACGCCGATAACATTTGTCGTGAATGCGCTGGCTGTAAAACATTTGCGGGCGGCCTTGGCGATCCAACGTAGGCAGTTTTTCGAAAGTCAGCAGATAAGCGACCACGGCGGTCATCACTTCGGCAATCGGCGGACAACCAGGGACTTTGATAATCGGCTTGTCGGCCAGACCGGGGATTTTATGGGTCGGCGTCGCTTGGGTCGGATTGGGTTTGGCGGCCTGTACGCAACCCCACGATGCGCAAGACCCCCAAGAAATAATCGCCTTGCAGCTTTCGGCCGCGTATTTAAGCTGTTCCACGAACGGTTTGCCGCCGATGATGCAGTACATGCCGTCTTCGGCCAACGGCGCGTTGCCTTCCACGGCCAGAATGTAATTGCCTTTATATTTTTCGACGATTTCATCGACGATGGCTTCGGCGTTATGGCCTGCCGCGGCCATGATGGTGTCGTCGTAATCCAGCGACAGCATCGACAAAATCACGTCCTTGGCTAAAGGATGGCCGGAACGGATAAAGGATTCGGAACAGCACGTGCATTCCAGCCCATGCAACCACAGCACAGGAATGCGCGGCTTGGTCTCCATCGCATGAGCGATTTTGGGTGCGAAAGCGGGGGAAAGTCCTAACGAGGCGGCGGTCAAACTGCAAAACTTCAGAAAACTGCGGCGGGTGATGCCTTGCCTGCGCATGACATCGTAAAAGGTTTCATTCATTCAGGAACTCCTGGCGTTATGGGTTGCTTGAAGAATGCACGGCCTACAGCGGGTCTTGAACGTTCTTCAGAACCGCGTTTCCAATACGCGTCGTCTTTACCGGTAGGCTATTTGGCAGGGACGGAGCCGCTTGGAAGCGCTTATTGTTATTATGCTTTTTGATGGCTGCAACTTAAGGCTAACCGTTTGCTGCGCTTGCGCTCGGAAAGTCTCACGATTAAAGTCGGTGAGTAGCCATTCATTATCTCTGACACAGTCATCGGTGCTATGCTTCGCTGCCGACGCTGCTCCGCTAAGCAAGAGCAACATCTATGCCGAACGAATAGCGGACTAGAAACCTTTGTATTTGTGGGATAAATATTAAGCTGGGGGATTTGAAAAAAGAACAGTGGATGTTTGTTATGCAACAAACATAACAAAAGGATTCTAAAATTGCCGGAAAGCTTACATAAAGCGGATTGTAGTCGCTGCGGCATTAGAGCCTTTCAAAGGGCGGATAGATGCTTGTAATCAATAGGTTTGCTGCCTTTCTATTTGAGATTAAGGCCGAGGGCTTTTTGGAAACAACCGGTATTGGCGAAAGGTATGCGCTTTGGATGATTTGCGCGATCTTGCTATCTTTTAATATGCTCCCGCTTCAACGTGGCCGAGTCCAGGAATAAGTAGCTAAGGAATGAGTATGAAATAACTTAGGCAAGTTGCCAGTGGTCGGAGTGCAGGCTCCGCCTCACGGCCATTAAGTTAAAGGTTTTAGTAAGCGCTAGTTCCCAAGCTCCAGCTCTCATCGTTATACACATCTCGATGTAGGCCGGAATAAGCCGGTCCGCGCTTTAGCGCAGGACCGGCGTTTCCGGCATCCCGAGGCTTGGTGGGAGTGCCGGAAACGCCCACCCTGGCTAGCGCCGGGCGGGCTTATTCCGGCCTACTTGTGTATAAAGACGAGCGCTCCGGCGTGTGAATTCATTCGGCAACGCTCCAGCGTTGCGTGACGCTGGAGCGTCACTGGCGGCATTCTCATAGCCGTGGGGGATTTATTAGTACGAGTTACCTTAGCAGATAAAAAAGTTCCGCTGGGTGGTGGGTTAAACCGCCTTCCCGCATCGGTTCAAATCAACCGGCCGGTTGTTGTTTTGCACCCTCCTGCGGCTCTGATTTTTAGCGTAAAATTAAAAAAATATTATTTAATATCAATAAGTTATATTAATAAAGTCGGTTGGCACGGTAATCGCATATAGCCCCTCATAACCTTTCATCATTACGAGGATTTATATGAGTAATTCATCCCTGCCGGGGTTGCCGAAGTCCGGTTTAACCGGTTTAAAA
>Ga0265327_10002144_pt1 | contig 21784 bp, 23 predicted proteins | sample 41621metaG_FD_202089 | JGI IMG/M metagenome (GOLD analysis project Ga0265327, IMG submission 202089) | Rhizosphere microbial communities from Carex aquatilis grown in University of Washington, Seatle, WA, United States - 4-16-21 metaG | ecosystem: Host-associated > Plants > Roots > Rhizosphere...
GCCCGGCAGACGGGGGCGGATTCGGTGCGTCGCCGCACCGGGAAGCAGCAGGAGCGCGAACGCCAACAGCAAGATTCCGGTCATCGCTGCGCCTGCGCGATGATCCGGTCCGACCACAGCAGCCCGAGGCAGCACAGCACCACGCCGACCGCCAGCACCACCGCACCGTCGCCCAGCAGGAAGCGCACGGGATGCGCACCGATCAACTGCCCCAAGACGATTCCGAGTACGGGCAATCCGGACAGGACGGCAGCCGTTGTTCGGGCTCCGGCCATGCCGGCCCGGATCCGCGATGAGAAACGTTCACGCGCAACCACATCACGCTCGGCGGCCCGCATCAGCGGGGCGATTGCCAGGCCGTGGTCGAGCGCCAGTTGCCAGTACACAGCGAGCCGTTGCCAATGGGCGGGCAGCGCGGAAGATGCGGCGACCGCACGCAGCCCGGCCGAGACATCGGCACCCAGCCGCGCCCGCGCCGCGACCTCCCGCAATGCCGTAGCCACCGGCCCGTCCACTTCATGGGCCGCGGCCTCGAATGCCGCCACCGGATGCGCCCCGGCACGCAGTTCCCCGACCAGGATGCCGAGTGCGCCCTGCAGGGTTCGTGCTTCCCTGACGCAGGCCGCCTCCCGTCGCGAACGCCGCCATCGAAGCCCGGCGGTCATGGCCACCGCCGCCCCCGCCAGCATCACCGGTATCGGCAGGACGACCAGCGCCACCACAGCAATCGCTGCCGCCGCCGGGCAGAACAGCCGGGGTGCACCGCGAGAACCCAACCCCAACAATCGTTTTCGTCGCCCCAGCCGTGCCAGTCCACCCGGCCCGGGCGCGACCAGCACGGCCAACGCCAGTATCAGCGCGGGACTCACGACTGCCCCCGCATGGCCAGCAGCTCGCGCAGCGCGGGCATGCCAGGGCCGGTTCCCCGGTCGACGTGCCACGCGGTCACGGCCGTCACGGTCCCGTCCGGGGCCCGGCGCAGTGCGGCGATCTCGCTGAGTTGCCGACGCCCGTCCCGGGCACGGGCGGTGTGCAGCACCACCTGACACGCGGCCGACAGTTGCGAATGCAGCGCTGCCCGGTCCAAGCCGCCGACGGCGGCCAGCGCTTCCATGCGGGCGGGGACCTCGGCGGGGCTGTTCGCGTGCACGGTCCCGGCCCCACCCTCGTGGCCGGTGTTGAGTGCGGCGAGCAGGTCCACGACCTCGGCACCGCGGACCTCGCCGACCACGATCCGGTCGGGGCGCATCCGCAGCGCCTGCCGAACCAGGTCGCGCACCGTCACCTCGCCGACGCCTTCGACGTTGGCGCCGCGCGCCACCAGCCGGACCAGGTGCGGATGCTGCGGAGCCAGCTCGGCGGCGTCCTCGACGCAGACGATCCGCTCGGTCGGGTCGACGGCCCCGAGAAGTGCCGACAGCATGGTGGTCTTCCCGGCGCCCGTGCCTCCCGAGACCAAAAAAGCCAGCCGCGCCGCGACGATGTCGGCGATCAGCGCGGCGGCGGGCAGCGCGATGGCTCCGGACCCGATGAGACCGGCGAGGTCCTGCGTAGCCGGGCGCAGGACCCGCAGCGAGAGGCAGGTGCCGGCCGCGGCGATCGGGGGCAGCACGGCGTGCAATCGCACGCTCAGGCCACCACCGACGCCACCGAGGTGGCCGTCGACCCAGGGCTGCGAGTCGTCGAGCCGGCGCCCGGCGGCGAGCGCCAGCCGCTGCGCCAGGCGCTGCACGGCGGTCTCGTCCGGAAATCGGATCATGCTGCGGCGCAACCCGTTTCCGTCGTCGACCCAAACCTCGTCGGGCGCGCTCACCAGCACATCGGTGGTGCCCGGGGCCCGCAGGAGTGGTTCCAGAATCCCGGCACCGGTCAGTTCGGTCTGCAGCAGCCGCATGCCGGCAAGCACATCGCTGTCGGCGAGCACGCCGCCCGACTCGGCGCGGATGGCCGCAGCCACCGCGTCCGGATGCAGGGCACCGCCGGCCTGCGCGGCCAGTCGTTCCCGGACGCGGTCCACCAATGACGACGTCATGCGCGATCCGCCTCCCCCGGCTGCCGGTGCAGCACCGTCAGCACCCGACGGGCAGCCATGGCCAGCGGCGACCGGCTCCGCAGACTCCGGGCGAGACCGCCGCGCTCCAGCGCCCCGTCGAGGTTGCTCTCCGCACGCATGGCCGCCAGCAGCGGCAGCCCGAGGATCGTCGCCATCTCGGCCGCGCGGAGCCCGCCCGGCGCGGGTCCCCTGACCACCAGGCCGACGTTCGGGTTGAGGGCCGCCACCCAGTCGGCCACACCGCGGGTCGCCGCACAGGCCCGCAGCTCTGCCGGCGCAACCACGACCACGAGATCGGCCACGGCCAGGACCGTCTCGGCCGCGACCGATGCCTGCCGCGGCACGTCGCAGATGACGGTGGTGCCGGCGCGGCTCCCGGCCTCGACGACCGCGGCGAGCGCCGTCGGCCGCAACTCGACGGCGGTGCGTCCGGCCGACAGCACCACGACCCCGCGCCGGCGCGGCAGCGCATCACGCAGTGCCGGATAACTCAGCCGTCCGCCCGCTGCCGCCAGGTCCGGCCATCGCAGGCCGGCGTCGCTCTCGGCGCCGAGGGCCAGGTCGATGCCACCGCCCCAGGCGTCGACGTCGACGAGCAGGCATTCGCGGTCCGGTTCACCCGCCGTCTGGGCCAACGCGATCGCAAACACCGACGCACCGCCGCCCCCGCGTCCGCCGATGACCGCGACCACGGCGCCGCGGCGCCCGTCGGATTCACCGGCCGCGGCATCGGACAGGACGCCGACCAGACCCGACTCCTGGCCGGGCAGGGTGATGACCTCCTGCGCACCGACCGCCATCGCGGCCTCGAACTCGAGGGTCCCCGGCGCGGCGTCGGCGATCAACAGCACTGCGGGCCGCCGGGGCATCCCGAGCTCGCGGCAGTGCTGCGCCGCCGCGACATCCAGCAGCACGGCCGCGGCGCCGACCCACGCCTTCCGGCCCGACGGCTCGGCCGCGTACACCACCCGGATGCCCGCCGCCGCGGCGATGCGCTCGATCTCGTCGCGCAGTCCGGCGTCGGCGATCAACGCCAATACCCCGTTCGTTGCCATGTCTCCACCGTGAGCCGAGGCAGACTGCGACACCAGAGCGCGCACGCAGAATGTGGATGAATCGCAAACTGTGGACAACTTTTTTGACGGGCTCGTGAGAATGTCGTTCCGCAACTTTTCGCGTACTCGGCGCGACATTCGGCGGGCCTGCGTCGTCTCGGCTGCGCCGTGCCCGGGAAAGAAGAATCTGGCGCCGCAAAAAACGGGCCGAAGCGGCAGCGCCGCGAGAAAATCGACCACCCCTGAAAAAGGGACGACCCCCGCCAGGGGGGGAGGAGGCGGAGGTCGTCGTGGATCAGCCCCGGGGGGTCGGGCTGATGCACACCCGGAGCTAGCCGGGTAAAGCCCACTATACACACGTCAACAGGGCTCTGCGCAACTGTTGATTGTCTGTGAAAGGGGCGTGTCAGCACGTCAATCGCCGCCAAAGCCGCACCACCGGCGACCGACACGGCGACACCGCCGTCTACCCGGCACCGGTGTTCCGGAGCATATGCTGGGAGCCGTGACCGCATTCGATCCGGCCGCCCAGGCCGCGGCCGCGCCGCGTCAGGAGGCCGAGTCGAGCGCTCCGGTGCGCACCGCAGCCTTCTTCGATCTCGACAAAACGGTGATCGCCAAGTCGAGCACCCTCGCTTTTAGCAAACCTTTTTTCAACCAGGGACTGCTGAATCGGCAAGCTGTCCTCAAGTCCACTTACGCACAGTTTCTGTTCCTGATGTCAGGCGCCGACCACGATCAGATGGACCGCATGCGGTCCTATCTGACCAACATGTGCACCGGCTGGGACGTCGAACAGGTGAAGTCCATCGTCGCCGAAACGCTGCACGACATCGTCGACCCACTGGTCTTCGCCGAGGCCGCCAACCTGATCGCCGACCACAAACTGTGCGGGCGTGACGTCGTGGTGGTGTCGGCGTCCGGCGAGGAGATCGTGGCACCCATCGCCCGCGAACTCGGCGCCAATCATTCGATGGCCACGCGCATGGTGGTCGCGGACGGCAAGTACACCGGCGGCGTCGACTTCTACTGCTTCGCCGAGGGCAAGGTGCAGGCGATCGAGGACCTCGCCGCCCGCGAGGGTTACGCGCTCGAGCACTGCTACGCGTACTCCGACTCCATCACCGATCTGCCGATGCTCATGGCGGTCGGCCATCCCACGGTGGTCAATCCGGATCGCGCTCTGCGCAAAGAGGCTGTCGCCCGCGGCTGGCCGGTACTGACCTTCACTCGCCCGGTCTCGCTGCGCGACCGCCTGCCGGCGCCGTCGGGAGCCGCGGTCGCCACCACGCTGGCCGTCGGCGCCAGTGCTCTCGCGGCCGGCGCCGTGGCGTACTCACTGCTTCGCCGCCTGAACTTCTGAAAGCTACCGACGAGTTGCTGAGTCCCCCTCCGTAACAATCACAAATCGCCGGCGATTGGCCCTTGATGTGACTGCGGTCACGTAGTACAAAGGAAGCACGGAAGCCCCTAAGGCCAAGACCGGACCGGAAGAGAAGGTTCGACCTCCCGAAGTGGGCATCCCAGCACGGAATACCGGCACCCACGCGGAGCACATACCGCGACAATGGTAAAAGCGTTGTGGGCCTGCGTAATTGCGAAGAGCGAACGGCTAAGAGAATTCCTTGGGTGGAGTTGTAGCCGCAGCGCATTGCAGGGACGCCGAGGCCACCCACACAACCCGACAAGCACGCTTGGTAACCGGGGTTCCGTGCTAGCGGGCGGCGAGCCGAGTCAGATGCCCTCTGACGACGGAGCGCCGCCCGCTTTTATGTTTGCGTGTTTGCTGAAGAAGGTCAGGGATCGACCGCTACTTGCCAGACGCCTGTGCGATCGACAGCGCCTCGCGCGCCCCCGAATGCAGAGCGCGACTGCTTGAGATCAGCCAGGCCGTCAGGCCGTCAGCCGTCCCCGACGCGAAGCCCCGTGCCGTGGCACGGTATTCGCCGACCTCGCGCATCCAGTACATCTCGGGCACGCCGAGCCCATGCGGGTCGAGTCCACTGGACATCGTGATCAGCCGGGACACGGCGCGCGCCACCACACCGTCGGCCACTCCGAACGGAGCCAGGCTCAGGAGTTCGCCATGAGCGACGGCAGCGAGCACCGTCGCCGGCACCCGGCTCCCGCCACCCACGATCTCGCCGAGCAACTCCAGCCGCCGGCCCACGTCCGGGTCGTCGGTGCGGGGCCGGCCGAGCTGGTCCGCGTCCGTCAGATCCGCGGCCGCCAGTGAGTGCAGACGCGCGATCGCCTGCAACGGCGCCCGCTGCCACACCCCGACCAACGCGGTCGCGCCGCCTTCGAGGGCCTCGGCCACCCGCAGCGCGCCGGCGAGCACCGCGTCGGCACGCTCGCCTTTGGCCGGGGTCTCGCCGTCTTTACTGAAACTCAGTGATCCGTCGTCGAGTACGGATGACGCGCGGGCGGCCCGCATCGAGGCCTCGGCCGCGGTGGCGGGCCAACCGCGCAGGTTCACCTTGTGTCGGTGGGCCCGACCGAGCGCTTCACGCGCCTCGTCTCCGGCCGCGGCCACGCCGGGCAGTTCTGCCAAAGGAGCCAACGGGTCAGGTGCAGCCACGTCCGCACAGGGTAGTGCCACCAGGTGGCCACCACCAACGTCCCGGTGGCGGGCCACCACCAACGTCATTGCAACGTGCCAGTGACTACGCTCACAGCCATGACACAAGACACCGCTGTGCCACAGGCTTATCCGCCGCCTGCCGAGTTCGCCGCGCAGGCCAATGCCACTGCCGCGCTGTATCAAGAGGCCGACGCCGACCGCCTGGATTTCTGGCGCCGACAGGGCGAGCGGTTGTCTTGGGCGACCCCGTTCACCGAGGTCCTGGACTGGTCGAACGCGCCGTTCGCCAAGTGGTACGGCGACGGAAAGCTCAACGTGGCCTACAACTGCGTCGACCGCCACGTCGAAGCCGGCAACGGCGACCGCGTCGCGATCCACTGGGAAGGCGAGCCGGTCGGTGACGCCCGCGACATCACCTACGCCCAGCTCAAGGATGAGGTCAGCAAGGCCGCCAACGCCCTGACCGCCCTGGGCCTGCAGGCCGGCGACCGCGTCGCCATCTACATGCCGATGGTCCCCGAGGCCATCGTCGCGATGCTGGCCTGCGCCCGGCTCGGCGCCATGCACTCGGTCGTGTTCGCCGGCTTCTCGGCGACCGCGCTGGCCGCCCGTGTCGAAGACGCCCAAGCCAAACTCGTCATCACCACCGACGGCCAGTACCGCCGCGGCGTCGCCGCCTCGCTCAAGTCCGCCGTCGATGAGGCCGTCGCGAACCAGCCGTCCGTCGAGCACGTTCTGGTGGTCAAGCGCACCGGCATCGACGTCGACTGGACCGAGGGTCGCGACGTGTGGTGGCACGAGGCCGTCGACTCTCAGTCCACCGAACACACCCCCGAAGCGTTCGACGCCGAGCAGCCGCTGTTCCTGCTCTACACCTCCGGCACCACCGGCAAGCCCAAGGGCATCGTGCACACCAGCGGCGGATACCTGACCCAGGCCTCCTACAGCCACCACAACGTCTTCGACATCAAAGCCGACGACGTGTACTGGTGCACCGCCGACATCGGCTGGGTCACCGGGCACACTTACATCGTCTACGGGCCGCTGTCCAACGGCGTCACGCAGGTGGTCTACGAAGGCACGCCCACCTCACCGAACGAGCACCGGCACTTCGACATCATCGAAAAGTACGGCGTCACCATCTATTACACGGCCCCGACGCTGATCCGCACCTTCATGAAGCTGGGCCACCAGATCCCCGCGGCGCACAACCTGTCGAGCCTGCGGGTGCTGGGCTCGGTGGGCGAGCCCATCAACCCCGAAGCCTGGCGCTGGTACCGCGAGCACATCGGCGCCGGCCAGACCCCCATCGTCGACACCTGGTGGCAGACCGAGACCGGCGCCATCATGATCTCCCCGCTGCCCGGTGTCACCGCCGCCAAACCCGGCTCGGCCATGACCCCGCTGCCCGGCATCAGCGCCAAGATCGTCGACGACGACGGCAACGAACTGGTCCCCGGCGCCGACGAAGCCGAACACGTCACCGGCTACCTGGTCCTCGACAAGCCCTGGCCGTCGATGCTGCGCGGCATCTGGGGCGACGACGAACGTTTCAAGGACACCTACTGGTCCCGCTTCGCTGAGCAGGGCTGGTACTTCGCCGGTGACGGCGCCCGCTACGACGCCGACGGCAACATCTGGGTCCTGGGCCGCATCGATGACGTCATGAACATCTCCGGCCACCGCATCTCCACCGCCGAGGTCGAATCCGCCCTCGTCGGGCACTCCGGCGTCGCCGAGGCCGCCGTCGTCGGTGCCACCGACGCGACCACCGGCCAGGCAATCTGCGCGTTCGTCATCCTCAAAGAATCCGCCCACGGCGGACCGGAGAACATGATCGAGGAACTGCGCGCACAGGTGGCCCGGGAAATCTCACCCATCGCCAAACCACGCGAGATCCACGTCGTCCCCGAGCTGCCCAAGACCCGCAGCGGCAAGATCATGCGCCGCCTGCTGCGCGACGTCGCCGAAGGCCGCGACCTCGGCGACACCTCAACCCTCGTCGACCCCAGCGTGTTCGAAGCCATCCGCGCCAGCAAGTAGGCCCGGAACGCGAAGAGCCCCCAACATCACGTTGGGGGCTCTTTCGCGCGCTCAGGCGATCGGCACGTACCCCGCGCCGGGCCGGCTCTTGGCATCGAGATCGGCGATCACCGCGTTGATCGACACCGTCACGGCCGGGGTGTGCAGTGGCACGTACTTGACGACGCACGTCGGCAGATCATCACTGAATGCCCCGTGGATCATGCCGACCAGCTTGTTGTTCACGGTCACCGGCGCACCCGAGTCGCCCGGCTGCCCACACACCTGGTCCACGATGGTCCCCGGGTCCTGTCCCGGGCCCCAGGTGACACCACAGGTGTAGCCGGTGGTGCGGCCCAGCTTGCACGCCACCTGACCGAAAGCCGGATCCGGACCGATGCCGTCGATCTGGAAACCGTTGACATTGTTCAGGGGCTGCACCTTGGCCGGATCGAATTCGATGACGGCGTAGTCCAGGGGCTGGCTGCCGGCCACCATGACGCCCAGGGGGCCGCGGTTCTCGGCGCCTTCGGCCGACACCTCGTGGCCGGGACCACCGCAGTGCGCCGACGTGAAGCCGACCAGCTTGCCGCGGTTGTCATGCCCGATCGTCGTCAGGGTGCAGAAGGTGTCGCCGTCCACGACGATGCCCGAACCGCCGCCCAGCGGCACCGGTGCGTCCGCGTGTGCCGGCACCCCGACCGACGTGCCGAGCAGAGCAATGGCCAGGCCAGACATCGAAGCAATCAGGGGTGCCGAACGCATCGGGGCAGTGTATCGCTGGGCCGGATCGTTAAGCGGCGTCCCACGTGGCAACATATGCCAGGACTACACCGACGCCGGGAGGACGTGTTCGTGAGCAATGGCGATCGCAAGAATGGCCCAGTTCCAGCCACGGTGACCTCGATCCCGCTGGTGGATCCGCATGCGCCCAAGGCTGATCCGTCGATCGGCGACCTGGTCAAGGAAGCCACCTCGCAGATGTCGACGCTGGTGCGCGCCGAGGTCGAGCTGGCGCGCGCCGAGATCACCGCGGACGTGAAGAAGGGCCTGACCGGCAGCGTCCTGTTCATCGCCGCCCTGGTCGTGCTGTTCTACTCCACATTCTTCTTCTTCTTCTTCCTCGGTTCGCTGCTGGAGCTGTGGCTGCCGAGCTGGGCGTCGTACCTGATCGTCTTCTCGTTGATGGTGCTGACGACCGGCGCGCTGGCGTTCCTGGGCTTCCTCAAGGTCCGCAAGATTCGCGGCCCGCGGGACACCATCGCCACGGTCAAGGAGGCCAAGGTGGCGCTGACGCCTGGGCACGACAAGCCCTCGAGTCAGATCACCGCCCGCTCTGCGTCTAGCGACACCTCAGGCTGGTAGTGCCGCCACCTGATCCGTCGGTCGTCCGGATCGACGGTCCGTGGCGACACCTTCAGGTGCACGCGAACGGGATTCGCTTCCACGTCGTGGAGAGCGAGGGCTCGGAGCCCGACGATCGGAACGCGGACGGCTCCTCCAACGCCGAGCGCCCGCTGGTGATCCTGCTGCACGGGTTCGCCTCGTTCTGGTATTCGTGGCGGCACCAGCTGCGCGACCTGCGCGGCGCCCGCGTGGTCGCGGTCGATCTGCGCGGCTACGGCGGCAGCGACAAACCACCGACCGGCTACGACGGCTGGACGCTGGCCGGTGACACCGCCGGTCTCGTGCGCGCTCTGGGACACCACTCCGCCGTGCTGGTGGGGCACGCCGACGGCGGCCTGGTCTGCTGGGCCACCGCCATGCTGCATCCGCGGGCGGTGCGGGGTATCGCGCTGGTCAGCTCACCGCACCCGGTGGCCCTGCGGGCCTCGACGCTGACCGATCGGGACCAGCGGGCCGCCCTGTTGCCGGCGATGCTGCGCAATCAGGTGCCGTGGTGGCCCGAACGTGTCCTGACCCGGCGGGGCGGTGCCGCCGTCGAGCAGCTGGTCCGTAGCCGTGCCGGCACCGCCTGGCCGGCTTCGGCGGATTTCGCCCAGTCGGTGGCGCACCTGCGCACGGCGATCCAGATCCCGTCGGCGGCGCACTCGGCGCTCGAATACCAGCGGTGGGCGGCACGCAGTCAGGTCCGCGGCGAAGGCCGGCGCTTCATGCGGGCGATGAAGCAGCGCACCACCGTGCCGATCCTGCACCTGCACGGCACGGCCGATCCCTACGTGCTCGACGACCCGGTTCGCCGGACCCAGCGCTACGCCCCGCAGACGCGTTTCGTATCCGTCACCGGCGCAGGCCATTTCGCGCACGAGGAGCAGCCGTCGACCGTCACCTCGGAACTGTCGACGTTCCTGCACCAGCTATCCGGCTGAGATGCACTTTCCGGTCGGCACCGCGTCCTGATTGTCGACCTTGGCCATCTGCTTGGCCACCTCGTCGGCGGTGAGGACGAAGCCGGTGTCGGCGTCGTCGACCGCGGCGCCGAACACGACACCGAGGACCTTGCCGCTGCCGTCGATCAATGGCCCGCCCGAATTACCTTGGCGGACATTGCCTCTGATCGTGTAGACCTCACGTGTGACGGTCGTGGAGTGGTAGATGTCCGGGCCGTTGAGCTTGATGACCTCGCGGATGCGGGCCGGGGTCGCGGCGAACTCACCGCCACCCGGGTAACCCATGACCACTGCGCCGGTGCCGGTCTGGGCCTCCTGCATATCGAACTTCAGCGGTGCCGCGGGCAGGTCCGGTGCGTCGAGAATCGAGATGTCGGCCTCGGGGTCGTAGGAGACGACCTTGGCGTCGTAGCTCTTGTCGTCGACCTGGACGGTGACGCTGTTGGAGCCGGCCACCACGTGCGCGTTGGACATCACCCGGCCGGGCGCCACCACGAAGCCGGTGCCCTCGAGCACCTTCTGGCAGCTCTGCGCGACGCCGCGGATCTTGACGACGCTGCCCTTGGCCGCGGCCACCGCCGGGTCGGCCACGAGCGTGGGGTCAGGCGCCGAGACGCTGACGATCGGGGTCCGGCCGAACGGCTGCAGCACCGACGGCAGGCCCGAGGTGTTGAGCAGCGCCGACAGCCGCGTGGGCACCCGCTTCAGCCAGGCCGGCGCGAGGTCGTTGACCTCGGAGAGCACCCGCGAGCCGTTCACCGCCGCAGCCAGGTTCGGCTGGTCGGACGACGTCAACGGAGTGGCCAGCAGCCAGGCGGCGACCAGGACCGCGACCAGTTGCAGCGCCATGCCGACGACCGAGTCGAACCCGCGCACCACCTCGTTGCGCATGGCGCCGCGGACGGCGCGGCCCAGCACCACACCGGCGATCTCGCCGACCACGACCAGGCCCAGGATCAGAAACAGGGCGATGAACAGCTTGCTGCGGGCGCCGTCGACATGGGCCACCACGTGCGGCGCGAGCAGCACACCGGCAACCGCGCCGAGTACGACACCGAGAAAAGACAGCAGCGAGCCCAACGCCCCCGACCGCCAGCCGGAGACGGCAGCGACGAAGGCGACGGACAGAACGGCCAGATCCAGCCATTGTGAAGGTGTCATGGTTGATCCACACGGTAGCTGCTGGACCCGCCCAGCAGCGCCATTGCCGCGTCCAGTTCCTCGATGACGTCGGCGTTCCATGGCTCGGCCCACCCTGCGACGTCGAGCATCGCGGAGATCACCTGCGCCGTGAAGCCCCACACCAGCATCTGGTTGAGCAGAAATGCCGGGCCGGCGAACCGCCGGGTGTTCTCCTTGCGATACACCATCAGCCGGTTCTCCGGATTGACGAAGGCGCGCACCGGAACCCGCGCGGCGATCGCCGTCTCCGCCGGGTCGACCGCGAGGACCGGGCCGGGATCGGGCGAGTACGCGAGTACCGGGACCACGTGAAAACCCGAGGGCGGGATGAACATTCGGTCCAAGGTCGCCAGGACGTGCAGTCGGGAGACGTCGAGGCCGGTTTCCTCGGTCGCCTCTCGCAGCGCGGTCCCGATGGGACCGTCGTCCTCCGGATCGGACGCGCCTCCCGGAAACGCCGCCTGGCCGGCGTGGTGCCGCAGTGTCGACGCGCGGACGGTGACCAGCAGGTCGGCGTCGGGCGGCAGCGCACCGGCCGGAGCGTCGGGCGCCCCGGAGAACAACACCAGGACGGCGGCGTCGCGCTTGGTTCCGGTCAACGTCGCGGTCGCACCGGCGGCGGTGATGGCCGCCAGCACGCTGGCCGGCACCCGGCGGCGGTAGGCCTGCGGCAGGTCCGGCGCGTTGTCGACCAGTGGGCGCAGCCAGGCCGGGGCGGCCTGCGGGTTCAGCACGTTCACCCCGACACTCCTAACTGTGGGTTCACCGCCGCGACGACCTCATCGACACTGGTGAACGGCCGGGGCAGGACCTGCGCCACGCTACCGTCCGGGCGCAGCAGGACGGTCGCAGGCATGACGTTCGGCACACGCAGCGCCGCCGCGATCAGCCGCCGGCCGTCCTGCAGCATCGGCAGCTTGACGCCCAGGTCGGCCAGGCGCAGCAGCCCGGCGGTCTCGTTCTCGTCCTGGTGGACCGTCAGCACCGTCACCTTGGTACCCATGCGGCGCTGGTACTCGGCCAGCGCGGGCAGTTCGTCCGCGCAGGGGCCGCACCAGTAGGCCCACAGGTTCAGCACGACGGCTCGGCCGGCGACGGCCTTCGCGACGTCGACGGGCACGCCGTCGCCCGCGCAGTCGACCGTGATGCCCTGCAGGGCTTGCGGGCCCGGCTGGCCCTGCGGCGTGGGACAGGGCGGCAGGGCCGCCTTGGCCCGGGGCCCGGCCAGGGCCGCCGGGGTGTCGGCATCGCGATGTGCCCGGGCGACAGTCTGCCGGCCCGCCGGCCCGGACGCGGTCCGGTCGTCACCGAGTTGTCGCCACAGCGCGACGCCCAGTACCACGAAGACTGCCAGCACCACCACGGTCCAGCGGGCAGACCGACTCACTCGGTGATCCCGGCCAGGGCCAGCAGGTGCTCGGTTTCCGGCCCCTTGACCAGCGCCGCGGCGGTCGCCAGGTCCGTGGGTCCGGTGCCGTAGGACGGGCAGTCCCGGGCCAGCACGCACACGCCGCAGGCCGGCGTGCGGGCGTGGCAGACCCGGCGCCCGTGGAAGATCACGCGGTGCGACAGCAGGGTCCACTCCTTGCGCGGGATCAGCTCACCGACCGCGTGTTCCACCTTGACCGGGTCTTCCTCGGCGGTCCAGCGCCAGCGTCGCACGAGCCGGCCGAAGTGGGTGTCCACCGTGATGCCCGGGACGTCGAAGGCGTTGCCCAGGATGACGTTCGCGGTCTTGCGCCCGACTCCGGGCAGGGTGACCAGTTCCTCCAGGGTGTCGGGCACCTCGCCGTCGAAGCGGGCCACCAGTTCCTGCCCCAGCCCGATGATCGAGGTGGCCTTGTTGCGGTAGAAGCCGGTGGGCCGGATCAGCTCCTCGAGTTCGGTCCGGTGGGCCTGCGCGTAGTCCAGCGCGGTCGGGTATTTGGCGAACAGCGCCGGCGTGGTGAGGTTCACCCTCTTATCCGTGCACTGCGCCGACAGGATCGTGGCCACCGCCAGCTCGAGCGGATTGGTGAAATCCAGCTCGCAGTAGACATGCGGGAACGCTTGCGCCAGTTCACGATTCATTCGCCGGGCGCGACGCACCAGACCCAGGTGGGTTTCGCGGTCGTATTTTGCGGTGGATCGTCGCGCAGGCACGCCGGTAAGCGTACTGAGAGAAGTCGGTAAGGATACTTTGACCGGCGTCGTTTCGTGATCACCCTGAGACATTCGGCGTGTTTACTTCTGCGTGTGTCCTGGTTGCTCGTAGTGTGCATTCCCGGGTTGCTGATGCTGGCAACCTTCGGGTTGAGCCGCCTCGAAGCCATGCTCGATACGTCCAAGGAGACGTACACCGCGGCCGACGTCAAAGCCTTCGTCGACAAGGTGAAGACGGCGTGGTCGCAACAGGCGGCAGCCGCGGACACATTGCCGCACCGATCGGCGCCCCGATTCGAAGAACCCCGCGCGCTGTCGGCCCCGTCGCCGACGCGGGACAACCCGCTCGGAGCCTTCGGTGAACCCGAATTACCCAGCCGTGCGTACGCCCACTATGCGGGCAATCCGCAATTTCGCGAGACTCGCCAGGCAAATCGTGTGTAGCGTGGCTGGTTGCGAAACGGCTTACCACTAGACTGACTTTGTTAACCAGTTCACTGGCTAGCTTGCGCGCGTTTTTTATCACTCACCAGCCTTAGGGAGCAACGTGGACGAGATCCTGGCGAGGGCCGGAATCTTCCAGGGTGTCGAGCCCACCGCGGTATCCGCACTGACCAAACAGCTGCAGCCGGTCGACTTCCCCCGCGGACACACGGTGTTCGCCGAGGGCGAGCCCGGCGACCGCCTTTACATCATCATCTCCGGCAAGGTGAAGATCGGCCGCCGGTCACCGGACGGCCGTGAGAACCTGCTGACGATCATGGGCCCGTCGGACATGTTCGGTGAGCTGTCGATCTTCGACCCGGGTCCCCGGACGTCGAGCGCCATCACCATCACCGAGGTGCGCGCGGTCTCGATGGACCGTGAAGCGCTGCGCGCATGGATCGCGGACCGCCCGGAGATCGCCGAGCAGCTGCTGCGCGTGCTCGCCCGCCGGTTGCGCCGCACCAACAACAACCTGGCCGACCTGATCTTCACCGACGTGCCCGGGCGCGTGGCCAAGCAGCTGCTGCAGCTGGCCCAGCGCTTCGGCACGCAGGAGGGCGGCGCCCTGCGCGTCACCCACGACCTGACCCAGGAAGAGATCGCCCAGCTGGTCGGCGCCTCCCGCGAAACCGTGAACAAGGCACTCGCCGACTTCGCGCACCGCGGCTGGATCCGGCTCGAGGGCAAGAGTGTGCTGATCTCCGACTCGGAGCGGCTGGCGCGCCGCGCGAGGTAGTACGTCACGCGAACTGGGGCACCTCCCGCTTGCCGGAGGTGCCCCGTTCGTGTCTAAGCAGTCCGCAGGTAATCCAGCTGCGCCTGCACCGATTTCTCGGCGGCGTCCCACAGTTTCTGGTCAACGTCGGTGTAGACGTGTTCGACGACCTGCCGCGCCGAGGCCTCGTCCCCGAGCACCTTCAACGCGCTACGCACCTGATCCAGCCGCTCCTCGCGGTGGGCGAGGTACATGGTCGTCACCTCGGCCAGGTCGGCCAGGTCGGGACCGTGCCCAGGGAGAACGGTCCGCGGCCCGAGACCCTGCAGCCGCCGTAGCGATTCCAGGTAGTCGCGCAGACTGCCGTCCTCGTTGTCGATGACGGTGGTGCCGCGGCCCAACACCGTGTCGGCGGTCAGCACTGAACTCTTCCCGTCGCTGCGCTCGCCCTTGACGTCGTCGACGACGAACGACAGGGAATCAGCGGTATGCCCCGGCGTCGCCATGACCTTGATCCGCAGGCCCGCGGCGTCGATCACCTCGCCGTCGGTGAGCGGCCCGCCCAGGCCTCGCAGAAACCCGCTGCCGACCGACCGCACGACCGCCCCGGTCATGCCGACCAGCTTGTCGATGCCGCCCGTGTGGTCGTCGTGCTTGTGACTGATCAGCACCAGCGGGATCTTGCCCAGCGCCGCAATCCGTTCGAGGTGCGCATCGTCGTCCGGCCCCGGGTCGACGATGACCATCTCGTCGCTACCGGGCCCGCGCAGCACCCAGGTGTTGGTGCCGTCGAGCGTCATGATCCCGGGGTTGTCGCACAGCAGGACCGAGGCCGATTGGGTCACCGGCCGCAGCACGCCGTACGCGGGATGGGTCATGCGACCTCGACGATCAACTCCACCTCGACGGGAGCATTCAACGGCAACTCGGAGACGCCGACCGCCGAGCGGGCGTGCGCGCCGGCCGGGCCGAACACCTCGCCAAGCAATTCGGACGTCCCGTTGATCACCGCGGGCTGCCCGTTGAAACCGGGCGCCGAGGCGACGAAGCCGACGACCTTGACGATTCGCACCACCGAGTCGATGCCGACCAGCGCGTGCACTGCGGCCAGCGCGTTGAGGCCGCAGATCCGGGCCAGTGCCTTGCCGTCATCGGCACTGACGTCAGCGCCGACCTTGCCCTCGGCCGGCAGCTTGCCGCCCTGCATGGGCAGCTGTCCTGAGGTGTAGACGAGGTTTCCGGTGCGAACCGCGGGGACGTAAGCAGCAAGGGGCGCAACGACTTCCGGCAATTCGATGCCCAGTTCGGCGAGCCGCTCCGAAACGCTCACTTCGGCCGCTTCAGGTACGCGACGTGCTGCTCACCGCTCGGGTTGGCCAGTACCGAAACCAGCTCCCACCCGTCCTGGCCCCACTGGTCCAGGATCTGCTTGGTGGCGTGGATCAGCAACGGGACGGTGGCGTACTCCCACCGGGTCGGTTCGCTCATGCCGCCGAGCTTATCGGCAGCGGGGTACCGCATGGTTAACATGCTGGGGTGACCTCCGAATCGACGGGCCAAACCCACACCGGTTGGCCCGCACGCCTGGACCAGGCGCGCCTCCATTTCGTCACCGGCAAGGGCGGTACCGGCAAAACGACGGTCGCCGCGGCGCTGGCACTGGCGCTGGCCGCCCGCGGCCGCAGCGTGTTGCTGGTCGAGGTCGAGGGACGCCAGGGCATCGCCCAGCTCTTCGACGTGCCGCCGCTGCCGTACGGGGAGCAGAAGATCGCCACCGCGGAGGGCGGCGGGCTGGTCAACGCGCTGGCCATCGACACCGAGGCCGCGTTCCTGGAATACCTGGACATGTTCTACAACCTCGGCATCGCCGGCCGCGCCATGAAGCGCATCGGCGCCGTCGAGTTCGCCACCACGATCGCTCCCGGCCTCCGTGACGTCCTGCTCACCGGCAAGATCAAAGAGGTCGTGGTCCGCAACGGCAAGAGCGCCAAGGAGCTCAAGGGCCAGCGGCCCTATGACGCCGTCGTGGTCGACGCCCCGCCGACGGGCCGCATCTCCCGCTTCCTCGACGTCACCAAGGCCGTCTCGGATCTGGCCAAGGGCGGCCCGGTGCATTCCCAGGCCGACGGCGTCGTGAAACTGCTGCACTCGGAGCTCACCGCCATCCACCTGGTCACGCTGCTGGAGGCGCTGCCGGTGCAGGAGACCCTGGAGGCCATCGAGGAACTGCGGGAGCTGGAACTGCCGATCGGCAGTGTCATCGTCAATCGCAACATCCCGGCATACCTGTCGCAGGATGATCTGGCAAAGGCCGCCGAGGGCGTCGTCGACGCCGACGCGGTGCGCGCCGGACTGACCGACGCCGGAATCACGTTGTCCGACACCGACTTCGCCGGACTGCTCACCGAGACCATCCAGCACGCGACGCGCATGATGGCGCGCGCCGAGAGCGCCGAGGCGCTCGACGCCCTCGAAGTGCCTCGCCTCGAACTGCCCGCCCTCCCCGATGGGGTCGACCTGGGCAGCCTGTACGAACTCGCCGAAGCACTCGAGCAGCAAGGGGTTGGCACCAAATGAGCGGCAAGCCAGGCCATGAACTGTTGAAGCTGGACATGCACGCGATCCTGTCGGACAAGGCGAACCGCGTCGTGGTGTGCTGCGGCGCGGGCGGGGTCGGCAAGACCACCACGGCCGCCGCGATGGCGCTGCGGGCCGCCGAGTACGGCCGCACCGTCGTGGTGCTGACCATCGACCCGGCCAAGCGCCTGGCGCAGGCCCTCGGCATCAAAGATCTCGGCAACACCCCGCAGCGCGTGCCGCTGGCGCCTGAGGTGCCCGGCCAGCTGTTCGCGATGATGCTCGACATGCGCCGCACCTTCGACGAGATGGTGGTGCAGTACTCGGGCGAAGACCGCGCAGACTCGATCTTGGAGAACCAGTTCTACCAAACCGTCGCGACGTCGCTGTCGGGCACGCAGGAGTACATGGCGATGGAGAAACTCGGCCAGCTGCTGGCCGAGGACAAGTGGGATCTGGTCGTCGTCGACACCCCGCCGTCGCGCAACGCTCTGGACTTCCTGGACGCCCCGAAGCGCCTGGGCAACTTCATGGACAGCCGCCTGTGGAAGCTGCTGCTGGGACCGGGTCGCGGCATCGGCCGGCTGGTCACCGGGGCCATGGGTCTGGCGATGAAGGCGCTGTCCACCGTGCTGGGTTCGCAGATGCTCTCCGACGCGGCCAGTTTCGTGCAGTCGCTGGACTCGACGTTCGGCGGTTTCCGGGAGAAGGCCGACCGCACCTACGAACTGCTCAAGCGCCCCGGTACTCGGTTCGTCGTGGTCTCGGCCGCTGAGCCCGACGCGCTGCGCGAGGCGTCGTTCTTCGTCGACCGGTTGTCGCAGGAACAGATGCCGCTGGCCGGCCTGATCCTCAACCGCACCCACCCGATGTTGTGCGACCTGACCGCCGATGCGGCCGACGAGGCCGCGGCCAAGTTGGAGCAGTCGGGCCAGGACACCGATGCGCTGGCCGCGGCGACGCTGCGGATCCATGCGAACCGCACCGTCATCTCCAAGCGTGAGGTGCGGCTGCTGTCACGGTTCACCGGGGCCAACCCGCACGTGGCGCTGGTGGGCGTGCCGTCACTGCCGTTCGAGGTGTCCGACCTCGAGGCGCTGCGGGCGATCGCCGATCAGATCACCGGGGACATCGTCAAGGCGTAAGCCCCGGCGTCGGTCAGCTTTCGGCGCGTTCGACCGAGATTCCGGTGAGGCACTGCTCTTTCTCCCGGATTCCGAAGTTGAGGGTGCCCCAGCCGTAGCTGACGCTCCAGACGAACTCTTCGTAGGCAGAGTGGCCGGTGGGTGCGTGCGTCTGCTCCGCGGACGGATACCGGGCGCGAACCATGTCCGCGGTGATGCACGGAGTCGGGACGACGTCGACGGACGCGAACAGCCACCGCCCGTCGTTGATCGCGATCACCGACGACGACACCTGCAAGGTCGGGCTCAACCGCACCGGACCGCCATTGAGCCGCACCGGATTCACCTTGTCGGGCTGTAGTTCAGTGCCCAGCAGCTCTGAGAACTTGTCCGCGGTGAGCGGAGTTCGGGCCACCAATTGCTCCGCCAGTTGCCAGACGTCCCCGGGTTTCGGCGCCGACACGGCTACTCCTTTCGTTGGTTGAGAGCATCCTGCACAGAGCAGGACACCGCTGACCACGGCTGCGAGGATTCTCATGGGTGGTAGCCCCGCCCGTAATACTCGCGGTAGGTCGTGGACGGATCGGTCGACGGAATTAATGTGCCCCACACCCTGCCGATCTCGCGGATCGCGTGCTGATAGCCCTCGGGCGTGCTGCCCGCGCTGACATAGGCGTCGTAGACCGTCTTGAAGTAGTCGTCGTTGGGCTGCGGCGGGATGATTTCCGGACCGCCGGACGCGAGAATTTCCCGCTCGATCTTCATCGTATTCATGCAGGCTGCGCCCTCACCGTCCAACATCGAATCGACGTAGGCGTCCTTTGAGCTCCGGTCCACCGGCGGGCTCTTCAGCGCGTGGCCCAATTCATGAGAGATGGCATTGACCCGTTGGAACGGACCGTTTTTGGCAAGGTCGGGATCGATGTTGATGGTCTTCGCACGCGAATCCGTGTACGTCCCCTTCCCTGGCACCGACGTGAATTGCCAGCCTGCGGCCTTGGCCTCCTCGTACTCGTCGAGCAAGGTGGGCGACAACCGCGCGATTCGCCACTCCTCGTCGGTGAGCACGCCGTCGAAAGGCCGCACTGGGTTACCGGGGACTTCTTTGTCGTCGCCCAGCCCCTGCTTGATATCCGTCAGCGGACTGGGCGCAGGCGGGTCTTGCTTCGCTTTGTCGGCGAGCTCGTCCCAGGCGGCGCGAATGTCGTTGACCCGGCCGGAGATAGCTGCCATGTCGCCGTGTGCTCGCTTGATGATGTCGGCGATCTCACCGCTGCCCTTGACAACAATCTTGTTCAGCTGCGCGTCGCCGGCGGCAGTCCTGGGCAGCCCGGCGGCAGCGTCATTGACCCAGCGACGTACGGCGTCCAGGTCACGGCGGCCGGCGATCACCGCCTCCGCTGATCGGGTGACCTCCGCCCCGAGCTTCTGATCGAGCTCGGCCATCCGACCGAACTTGCGCGCAATCGCGTCGTTCGCATCGGAGTATTTGTCGGCGGCGTGCCCGCTCCACTGATCCCCGGGGGTCGCCGATTGGACCTGCGTTTGAAACTCCCGGAACTGTGCGCTCTCGTCGTACCCAGTTCCGTCGACCGGTGCGCCCTCCCCGAACACTGCCCGCGCCCGATCCCAGATCGAGTTGAAAGTATCCAACGTGCTCATGCCACGCCGCCCCTCCCCCGGGATATCGCGTCAGAGCCAGTCTATGGCGCGACGCGGCGGGGTCATCGACGGCAATTTCTACCGTCAGGCAAAGCGCTATGGGCAGCAGGAACCGCCGAGAAGTGCGGTGATGCGTTGCGCCAGAAGGAAATTAGACCGCGTTGCGGTGCTTGCGCTGGGTCGCGAAGAACTCCGCCCAGGACACCACCTCGGGGTGCTGCTTGAGGAGGGCGCGGCGCTGACGCTCGGTCATGCCGCCCCACACGCCGAACTCGACGCGGTTGTCGAGGGCGTCGGCGCCGCACTCGACGATCACCGGGCAATGCCGGCAGATGACTGCGGCTTTGCGCTGTGCGGCCCCGCGGACGAACAGCTCATCCGGGTCGGCCTGTCTGCATCGGGCTTGGGAGACCCAGGCGATTCTGGCTTCAGCTTCAGGTTGGACCACACCCTGCATCGCGCCGTTTCCGGCCTGGGGAGCGATTGTCGCGCGAACTACTGGCTGTGTACCTGCCACCAGCGATCCCTTCGTCACACCGTCTCCCGACGGCCGAGTCCTCCCGAGTAGGTCGCTGATGCGATCTACGCCACATTGCGGCTAGTAGTGTTACCTAGATCGCATTGTGTGTTCAAGTTAGGTGGTCAGGGGCCTATTGCGCAATGGGTCTGGGGCCGCTTTTTTGGGACGTGTGTCCAAACGTTAATTTTTGCCCGTGTCGCAGCCCCCTAGATGCCCTAAGGACGTGGTAATCGACCAGCACTCAGCTGCTGGCCATGGCGGTCGCTAGGCTGTACCCCATGTCCGAGCGACCGCAGAATCGTCCGCCGACCGCGGTCACCGTCATCAAGATGACTTGGTGCGTTCTGCTCGCCAGCGTGGTCCTCGCCGCGATGATGTTCCCGCTCATCGGGGGTGTCGGCCTGATGTCCAACCGGGCATCCGACGTCGTGGCCAACGGTTCGGCACAGCTGGTCGAAGGTGACGCGCCCGCCGTATCGACCATGGTGGACGCCAAGGGCAACCCCATCGCCTGGCTGTATTCGCAGCGCCGCTTCGAGGTTCCGAGCGATCAGATCGCCAACACCATGAAGCTGGCCATCGTCTCGATCGAGGACAAACGGTTTGCCGAGCACAACGGGGTGGACTGGAAGGGCACCCTGACGGGCCTGTCCGGCTACATGTCCGGGTCCGCCGATACGCGCGGTGGATCCACCATCGAGCAGCAGTACGTCAAGAACTATCAGCTGCTCGTCGTGTCTCAGACCGACGCCGAACGGCGGGCCGCCATCGAGACCACGCCGGCCCGCAAGCTGCGTGAGATCCGCATGGCGCTGACCCTGGACAAGACGTTCACCAAGCCCGAGATCCTGACGCGCTATCTGAACCTGGTGTCGTTCGGCAACGGGGCGTTCGGCATCCAGGACGCCGCCCAGACGTACTTCGGCGTCAACGCCTCCCAGCTGAACTGGCAGCAGGCCGCGCTGCTCGCCGGCATGGTGCAGTCCACCAGCGGACTGGACCCGTACGTCAATCCCGATGGCGCCCTGGCACGTCGAAACCTGGTGTTGGACACCATGATCCAGAACGTCCCCCAGGAAGCCGAAGCGCTGCGGGCCGCCAGGGCCGAGCCGCTCGGCATCCTGCCGCAGCCCAACCAGCTGCCCCGTGGCTGCATCGCCGCCGGTGACCGCGCTTTCTTCTGCGATTACGTGCTCGACTACCTGTCGAAGGCGGGGATCAGCAAGGACCAGGTGGCCAAGGGCGGCTACCTGATCCGCACCACCATCGACCCGGACATCCAGAACTCGGTCAAGTCGTCGATCGACGGCA
>Ga0265327_10002145_pt1 | contig 21782 bp, 19 predicted proteins | sample 41621metaG_FD_202089 | JGI IMG/M metagenome (GOLD analysis project Ga0265327, IMG submission 202089) | Rhizosphere microbial communities from Carex aquatilis grown in University of Washington, Seatle, WA, United States - 4-16-21 metaG | ecosystem: Host-associated > Plants > Roots > Rhizosphere...
ATGAAGGCGACATACGCACTGAATTTCACGCGTTCCGCCACCGCGCCGCTGATGAGCGCCGGCGTGATGATGGCGAACATCATCTGGAACAGCATGAAGGTCTGTGCCGGGATCGTCCCCGCGTAATCCGCATCCGGGGCCGCGCCGACACCCTTCAGGAAAAAGTGCGTGAACGGGTTGCCGCAGAAGGCGTTGCCCGGCGCGAACGCCATGCTGTAGCCGTAAACCATCCACAGCGCCGAGATCAGCGCCATCAATATCAGGCTGTGCATCATGGTGGAGAGCACGTTTTTGCTCCGCACGAGGCCGCCGTAAAACAGGATCAATCCCGGCGCGGTCATCATCAGCACCAGCGCGGAACTGGCGAGCAGCCACGCATTGTCACCGGTGTTCACGGTGACCAGCGGCGGGGCAGGGGTCTGGATTTGCGGGGTGTTTTCGGCTCCCCCAGCCGAAAAACTGAGCAGCGCCAGGCATGAAAAGACAAAAACCAGCCGTCTCACCAAAGGAGTGGAATTCATGGAGGCGAAGTTCACCAAAATCATGCCGTGGTGTCAATGTCACGCATTGCGCAAAACTTGTTCGATTTTGTCGTCGCATCCGTTTACTTTTCCCGCCGAATGTCCGCCGAAGCGCAACTCACTCCCATGATGGCCCAGTATCGCCGCATCAAAGGCGAACTGCCCAAGGACGCGCTGCTGCTGTTCCGCCTCGGCGATTTCTACGAGATGTTCTTCGAGGACGCGCAAACCGGCGCGCAAGTTTTGAACCTCTCGCTCACCGCCCGCAACGGCGTGCCGATGTGCGGCCTGCCGCATCACGCAGCCAACGGCTACATCGCGCGCATTTTGAAAAGCGGTCGCAAAGTGGCCATCTGCGATCAAACCGAAGAGGCGCGGCCGGGAAAATTGGTGAATCGCGAGGTCACGCAAATCCTTTCACCCGGCACGCATTTCGACGAGCGGATGCTCGTCGCCGAGCGGAATAATTTTCTCGCCGCCGTATATCCCAGTGGAAAAATTTTCGGCCTCGCGCTCGTGGATTTGACCACCGGCGACTTCCAGACGACGGAACTGGAAAATGATTCCGCCTTGCTCGCCGAACTCGAACGTCTGCGGCCCGCGGAAATTATTTTCCCGACCGAGGCGGTTTCGCTCCGCGATTTGTTGCGCGGCGCGTTCCAGATCTTGAGCGGCTACGATGATTGGACGTTCGCGCCGGAAACCGCGTTCTACACGGTGAAGGAACAGTTCAAGGTCGCCTCGCTCGACGGCTTCGGCTTGAAGGACAAGACCGCCGCCATCGGCGCGGCGGGCGGCGCGCTGCATTATCTCACGCAAAGCCTGCGGCGCGACGTGAAGCATCTCACGCGCATCTCGTTTTATCAGCGCAGCGATTTTCTCACGCTCGATTACACCACGCTGCGGCATCTGGAAATCCTCGAGCCGCAGCATCACGACGCCCCGCGCAACGCGAGTCTTTACGGTGCGCTCAACAAGACCGTCACGCCGATGGGCGCGCGGCTCCTGCGCAACTGGCTTTCGCAACCGCTTGCCAAGGTGGAAGCGATCCGGCAGCGGCAGGATGCGGTGGAAACGTTCATCAACAATTCCTTCGGCCTCGACGCCTTCCGCCAGCAACTCGCACAGGTGCGCGACCTCGAACGCACGCTGGGCCGCCTGAGTTCCGGTTCCGGCAACGCGCGTGATCTGGTGGCGCTGCGCCTCGCCCTCGAACAAATTCCGGCGCTGAAACAGACTCTTGTTGGAGTTCAAGCCTCAGCTTGTTCACGCGCCGACAAGCTAAACCTTGAGCTCCAACCCGGCGCGACGCCCGCCTTGATTGACTCGCTTAATTTGCAGATTTCCGAGTCTCCCGATCTCGTCGAAATCATTTCCCGCGCCATCGTGGATGAGCCGCCGCTGCCCATCAAGGAAGGCGGCATGATCCGCGACGGCTTTGACGCCGCGCTCGACGAACTCCGCACCGCTCAGCGCAGCGGCAAGGATTGGATCGCCAAATTGCAGGCGGACGAGATCACGGCCACCGGCATTTCCTCGCTCAAAGTGCGGTTCAACTCCGTCTTCGGCTATTACATCGAAGTCACCAAGTCGAATCTCGACAAGGTGCCGCCGCACTACCATCGCAAGCAGACCGTGGCGAACGGCGAGCGGTTCATCACGCCCGAGCTGAAGGATATGGAAGGTAAAATCCTCGGCGCCGAAGAACGCAGCGTGAAGCTGGAATATGAAATCTTCCAGCGTGTACGCGAGGAAGTCTTAAGCCAGTTACCGAAAATCCAGCAGACCGCTTCCGCTCTGGCGCAACTGGACGTGCTGTCGTCGTTCGCGGAAATCGCGCGGCTGCATAATTACTGCCGCCCGCACGTCGCCAATGAGGGCGTGCTGCAAATCCGCGATGGCCGCCATCCGGTGTTGGAACAGCAGCTCGTCGAGGAACGCTTCGTGCCGAATGATACGGGATTGGCAAGCAGCACCAGTTCGTCTCCCTCTCCGCCAACGGGAGTTGGGGGAGAAGGTCGGGGTGACGTGGAGCAATTACAAACCCCTATCACTCTCCTCACTGCGCGGGGCGAGGGAAAAGATTTTGCTTTTGCCCAAATTGCGCTCATTACCGGGCCGAACATGGCGGGCAAATCCACTTACATTCGGCAGGTGGCGTTGCTGACGCTGCTCGCGCACACTGGCAGTTTTGTTCCCGCTGTCGAGGCGCGGATTGATTTGGTGGATCGCATCTTCACACGCATCGGTGCGAGCGATGATCTGTCGCGCGGACAATCCACCTTCATGGTGGAGATGACCGAGACTGCGAATATCCTGAACAACGCTACGGCGCGCAGCCTGATCGTGCTGGACGAAATCGGCCGCGGCACCAGCACCTTCGACGGCCTCTCGCTCGCGTGGTCAATTGTTGAACATTTGCACAATCAGGTCGGCGCGAAAACGCTGTTTGCCACGCATTACCACGAGTTGACCGAGCTCGCCGCGCGGCTGCCGCGCATCAGGAATTTCAACGTCGCCGTGCGCGAATGGCACGATTCGATCGTGTTTCTCCGCAAGATCGTCGAGGGCGGCACGGACAAGAGCTACGGCATCCAGGTGGCGCGGCTCGCGGGTGTGCCGAAGGAAGTGCTGGAACGCGCCAAGCAGATTCTCGGCAATCTGGAGGAATCCGAACTCACGCCGGAAGGCAATGTGCGCCAGCCGCGCAAGCAGCAGGACCGTGAGAAATTAAAAGCCCTCGCCCCCGCGCCGCAGATGGATTTGTTCTCGCGCTGAAAGTCTTCGATGAACCCTTCGCCAACCAAGTTCAGCCGATTTCTTCAGAAATTTACCGTGCTGCGCGGCGCCCCGCGCGAGTTGTGGATCATCTACGCGGCCTACATCCTCGAAAATCTCGCCTACAAGGTCGGCGCGGCCACGGTGCTCACCCTCTGGCTCTCGTCCGACCTCGGCTTCGGCGATAAGTCCGCCGGGGCGATGGTGGCGACGTGGTCGGCGGTGATGACGCTCATCACGGTGTTCATCGGGCCGCTCACGGATGCGCTGGGCGTGCGGCGGACTTTTCTGCTCGGCTTCGGCGTCTGTCTCGTGGCGCGCACGGTGATGACGCTCACGGCGGAACGCTGGGTGGTGCTGCCGTGCGGCCTGTATCTACAGGCGGCGGGCATCGCGCTGATGATCCCGGTGATGACGGCGGCGATGAAAAAATATTCCAACACGGCGCAGCGCTCGGTAGCGTTCTCGCTCTACTACGCGCTGATGAATCTCGGCTTCGCGATGGGCGACTGGCTGTTCGACCGCGTGCGCAGTCCGGTGCACGGCCTCGGCGAGCACGGCCACTGGTCGTTGCCGCTGCTGGGCACGGACTTGAGCACCTACCGCGTGCTGATTTTGCTGGGCGTGGTCTTCACAATTCCGGGAATGCTGCTGACGTGGTTCTGCCTGCGCGACGGCGTGGAGGTGACGGATGCGGGCGTGACCATCACGCCGCGCGAAAAAATCGCGGCGGCAAATCCGCTGGCCGCGCTAGTGAAGACGGTGCGCGACACGGCGGTGAAGACGGGAAAAATCTTCGCGAGCCTGTGGCGGGAGCAGTCGTTCTATAAATTTCTGGCGTTCATGACATTGGTGGTCGGCGTGCGGATGATTTTTTATCATCTGGCCTTCACGTTCCCGAAATACGGCCTGCGCGAACTCGGCGACGGCGCGCCCATCGCGCAGATCAGCAGCATGGTGAACTCCATTCTCATCGTGGTGCTGGTGCCGATCTGCGGCGTGCTGACGCAGAAGATCGCGGCGTATCGCATGGTGACGGTGGGGAGTTTCATCTCGGCGCTGTCGGTGTTTTTCCTCGCGGTGCCGGCGGAATGGTTCAAGCCGCTGGCGGAGGGCTGGCTGGGCAATCTGATCTGCCACCAGTGGTTGCATATCAACGGCGCGGTGAATCCGCTATACATCGCGATTTTCCTGTTCGTCTCGCTGCTCTCGGTCGGCGAGGCGCTGTGGTCGCCGCGCCTTTACGAATACGCCGCGGCCATCGCGCCGAAGGGCCAGGAGGCGTCCTACATGGCGCTGTCGGTGCTGCCGTATTTTCTGGCGAAGTTTTTCGTGGGCGGCAGTTCCGGCTGGCTGCTGGCGAATTTCTGCCCGGCCGAAGGCGCGCGGAATCCGGCCATGATGTGGCTCATCATCGGCGGCATGGCACTGGTGACGCCGCTGGGCGCGATTTTGTTCCGGAAATATATTCAAGTCCACGAGGCGGGCCGCTAGACTGGCCGCACAATCCTTAAACATATCTATGCAAATCAATCTCATTCCCGAAAAACTCCGCCGGCTGGAAATCTCCGGCCGCGTCGAAATCGTCAACGGTCGCGGTGGCCTGCCGCTCGTTAAGATCACCACGCCGTGGAGCAAGGCGGAAGTCTATCTGCTGGGCGCGCATATCGCCGGCTTCCAGAAAAACGGCGAGCCGCCGCTGCTGTTCATGAGCGCCAAAAGCTGGTTTGAGGCCGGCAAGCCGATTCGCGGCGGGGTGCCGATTTGTTTTCCGTGGTTCGGCGGGCGTGTTGGCGAACCGGCGCATGGTTTGGTGCGAATAATGCCGTGGGAACTGGTCGAGGCTGCGGCCGCGACGAATGGCGCGGTGACGATTCGCCTGCGGCTGGCGAAAGTCAGCTTGAAGTCGGAATGGGCGGCGCTGCGCACGGAATTGGCCGTCACCGTCGCGGAAACGCTGACGATGGAGCTGGTGGCCACGAATGAATCGGCAGACCAGACGCTGGAGATCGAGAATTGCCTGCACACGTATTTTCAGGTCGGTGATATCGGCGCCGTTTCGCTTGCCGGTCTGCAAAACACGCCGTTCAACGATTTCGCCGCCGGAGCCGCGGGCGCGGGCAAGGTGGAAAATGATGCCGTGCTGCGCATCGCGAAGGAGACCAACCGCGTTTATCCCGACCACACCGCCACGGTGGAAATCCGCGATGAAAAGCTGAAGCGCCTCATCCGTGTGGAGAAATCCAACTCCAAATCCACCGTCGTCTGGAATCCGTGGACGACGCAGAAATTGCCGGATGATTTCGATCCGGCGGAATACAGCCAGATGGTCTGCGTGGAGTCCGGCAACGTGAAGCAGAACAAGATCTCCCTCGCGCCGGGCAAGGCGACGGCGCTGAAGGTGGTGGCGGGCAGCGTGCCGCTGAAATGATTTCGCTCTCTGAAGTCCAGCCGAGCGGCACGGATTTGGTTTCCCAGGTCGAAGAGATTTTTTCGCCGACCGGCATCCTGTCGCGCGCGAAGAATTTCGAGTTTCGTCCGCAGCAGCAGGAGATGGCGGTGGCCGTGGCGCGAGCGCTGGCAAATCAGGAGCACCTCGCGGTCGAGGCCGGCACGGGTGTCGGCAAATCGCTGGCGTATCTGATTCCTTCCATCCTGTTCGCCGTGGCGCAGAAGAAGAAAGCCATCGTCTCCACACACACGATTAATCTGCAGGAGCAGCTCACGGAAAAAGATCTGCCGATGCTCACCGGCGTGCTCGGCGCGCTGCCGGAGCCGGTGAAATTCAGCTACGCGATGCTCAAGGGCCGCGCGAATTATCTCTGCACGCGCCGGCTGCAAAAGGCGATGCAGCAGAGTGGCAACCTGTTTACGTCGTCCGAAGCCGAGGAATTGCAGCGTATTTACGAGTGGTCGAAAGAAACCAAGGACGGCAGCTTGTCGGATTTTGAGATCGAGCCGGACCCAAAAGTCTGGGCGCAGGTCTGTTCCGAACGCGGATTGTGCTCGCCGAAAACGTGCGGGCATCAATCGGATTTTGCGCGCGACCATGACCCATGTTTTTTTCAGCGCGTGCGGAACCGGATTTTGTCCGCCGACGTGGTGATTTTAAACCACACGCTTTTCTTCACGCTGCTGGGCGGCGTGGACGAGGAGATGGAGGGGGGAATTCTGTTCAAGAACGATTTTGTGGTGTTCGACGAGGCGCACACGATGGAAAACGTCGCGTCGCGGCACATCGGCTTGAGCGTGTCGAGCGGGCAGGTGCGCTATTCGCTGAACCGGCTGTGGAATCCGAAGACGGAAAAAGGCCTACTCGCCACGTTGCGCCAGGGCAAGGCCGTGAAGCTCGTCGCGGATATCCTTAGCGAGTCGGACAAGTTTTTTGAGAGCGTGGAGGCGGCATGCGAAGAGATCCAGGCGGAATCGAAGAGGATTACCGAAGCAGGCGGCTCGCGGGGGCGCTCGCCCCACCAAAGTAAACGCGAGTGGAAAGAGTTGCGCATCCGGCGCGCAGAATTGGTGAAAGACAACGTCACGCTGCCCATCCAAAGATTGCGCGAGGCGGTGAGCGAACTGGTCAAAACCAGCGAGGACAAAGATATCGGGCAGGAATTGATCGAGTGCAACCGGCGGCTGGGCGAATTGAAGATCGAAGTCGCGGAGTTTTTGAACCAGGAAGCGGACGATCATGTTTACTGGGTTGAGCGCGGCGGCAAATCGCAGCGGAATCTGTCGCTGAACGCGGCGCCGGTGGACGTGGCGGAATTCCTGCGGCGCCGTTTGTTCGAGACGGACACGAGCGTCATCATGACGAGCGCGACGCTGGCCGTGGCGGAGAAGGCAGTTGAAGGCTCGAAGTTGACGGTTGCAGGTTCAGAAGGTTCGCCACGCCGGAAAAGCGCCGCAGCAAACTCATCGCCGCTCAATTATTTTGCGAAGCGAGTTGGTTGCGAATCTGCGACGAAACTGCAGGTGGGCACGCCGTTCGATTACGAGCGGCAGATGAAATTATTCACGGTCAAGAAAATGCCCGACCCGCGCGAACACGGTTACGCCGATGCGCTGGTTCATTGGGTGGAACATTTCGTGAAACAAACGCACGGCAAGGCTTTCGTGCTGTTCACCAGCTACAAGCTGATGCAGGAAGTCGCCGACCGGATGCAGCCGTTTTTTGACAAACTTGGGCTTGAACTGATTGTGCAAGGCACCGGCACGCCGCGCTCGACGATGCTGGAGCAGTTCAAGGCGGATGTGGACTCGGTGCTCTTCGGCACGGACAGCTTCTGGCAGGGCGTGGATGTGCCGGGCGAGGCGCTCTCCAATGTCATCATCACGCGACTGCCGTTCGCGGTGCCGGATCATCCGCTCATCGAGGCGAGGCTCGAGGCCATCGAGGCGCGGGGGGGGAATTCATTCGGTGAATTTTCGTTACCGGAGGCGATTCTGAAATTTCGTCAGGGCGTCGGGCGCTTGATCCGCACGAAGACAGACACCGGCATCGTGGTGGTGCTGGATAATCGGATTTTGACGAAACAATACGGGCAGGCCTTTCTGGACGCGCTGCCAAAGTGTCCGGTGGAGATTGTGTGAATTAAAAACCGTTAATCCGCTTCCCGCCTTGTCGGCAACAGGTTTTCTGGTATTTTCTCCGCCTTTGTGAGCATTGCCAAAGAAATCCAGAAACGCCGCACGTTCGCCATCATCTCGCATCCGGACGCGGGTAAGACGACGCTGACGGAAAAACTGCTGCTTTACGGCGGGGCGGTGCAACTCGCCGGCTCCGTGACCGCGCGCAAAAATCAGCGGGCCACCACCTCGGACTGGATGGAACTGGAAAAGAAGCGCGGCATCTCCATCAGCTCGACGGTGCTGCAATTTGATTACGACGGCTTTCGCATCAACCTGCTCGACACGCCCGGTCACAAAGATTTTTCCGAAGACACTTACCGCGTGCTGACCGCCGTGGATTCCGTGGTGATGGTGATTGATTCCGCGAAAGGCATCGAGCCGCAGACGCGCAAGTTGTTTGAGGTTTGCCGCCAACGCGGCGTGCCGATTTTCACGTTCATGAACAAGTGCGACCGGCCAATGAAGGAGCCGCTGGCCTTGCTGGACGAACTGGAGCGCGTGCTGGGGATCGGCGCGTTTCCGGTGAACTGGCCCATCGGCAACGGTGCGGATTTTCAGGGCGTTTATGACCGGCAGACGAAGCAGATGCACCTGTTTGAGCGCGTGGTGGGCGGCAAATATCGCGCGCCGGTGTCCGTGGGGGAACTGCATGACCCGGCGGTGCGCGGCAATTTGAGCGAAGCCGACTTCCTCAAGACGGTCGAGGAACTGGAAATGCTCGAACATGCCGGCGAATTGTTCGACGAAGCCGCCGTGCTGGCCGGCAAAAGCACCCCCGTTTTCTTTGGCAGCGGCGTGAACAATTTCGGCGTGCAGCTCTTGCTCGACGGATTTCTCAAACATTCGCCCGCGCCAAAATCCCGCGTGATGGGCGGCATCGAGATCGCACCGGAAAATCCCGCATTCTCCGGCTTCATCTTCAAGATTCAGGCGAACATGGATCCGAAGCATCGCGACCGGATCGCGTTCATCCGCGTCTGCTCCGGCAAATTCGACCGGGACATGACGGTGCATCACTCGCGCTCCGAGAAAAAAGTTCGCCTCTCCAGCTCGCACAAGCTGTTCGGCAACGAACGCGAAACAGTGGACGAAGCGTTTCCCGGCGACGTCATCGGCCTCGTCGGCCACGACAGCTTTGGCATCGGCGATACGCTGACGACGGATCCCAAAATTCTCTACAAGGAAATCCCTCGTTTCACGCCGGAAGCTTTTAGTTATCTCCACAATCCGAATACCGGGAAATACAAACAATTTCGGCAGGGCCTCGATCAGTTGTTGCAGGAAGGTGTCATACAGGCGTTGTATCTGCGCAACTCTTCCATCAAGACGCCGCTGCTTGCCGCCGTTGGGCCGCTGCAGTTTGAAGTCGTCCAGTTCCGCCTTGAAAGCGAATATGGCGCGGAATCGCGACTTGAAGCCGCGCCTTGGAATGTCGTTCGCTGGTTTCCCACCGACATCACGGAAGATGCGCTGGATGCGCTTTCGTTGCCTACGGGCGCGCGCGTCGCTTACGATATCGGCAAGAATCCGGTCGTGCTTTTTCAAAACGAGTGGTCAGCGAATTATTTTGGTGAGACCAACAAAAATTGCCCGCTTTCCGCGCTCCCCGTGCAGACGGCGAGGGAATAGATGCGGCGGAGGGAATTGGCCGCGGAGGAAAACAGCGGATTTACGGTGCGCGGCGGGACAAGACCTGCTCGTAAACTTTTTTCAATTCACCGCCGACTTCCACCCAACTGTGCAATTTGAGGGCTGGGACAGCGAGGTGGGGGGCATCCGCGTAAAATTGTTTCAGCCGCAGCACGTTTTCATCGCTGTAGCCGATGGTTTGGAAATAGTGCGCCTGATTCCCGAAGCGTTCGCGCGACCAGTTTTGATCTTGAACCAATAAGGGGAGTCCGCAGGCGACGGCTTCGTGTGCGGACAGGCACCAGTTTTCAAACCGGCTCATCAGCACAAATCCCCGCGCCGCTTGGAGGAGTCCCGTCATTTCCCCCTCGCTGTCGGTATGGGGTTGGTGTCTCACCCAGCGATGGTCGATCAATTCCTTGAAACTCAGCCAATAAGGGTCGCTGGGATGATACGGCTTGCCGACGAACAAAATGGGCACCTGGGCGGCGTGCGCCAGTTTGGCGAGGGCGACGGAATTTTTCCGCTCCGTGATGGTTCCGGTGGTGATGAGATGGCTTTCACCGCGCGGACCTGGCCCGGCGTTCAGAAAAACTTCGGGCAGGCCGAGCGGTACGATGGAGATGCGTTCCGATGGGACCTGATAGACTTTTTCTAAAACAAATTTTTCACATTCCAACCCGACGACGTTGTGGGGCGCATGGCCATAGGTGCTCCAGTTCAACTGGCCTTTCACCTGTCGCAACAGGGGTATTTTCAGGGCGGCCTGAATCAGCCAGCCTTGTCGCATCAGCCGGGCTTGAGAACGGTTGCAGGTTTCCGTAAAAAGGTTGGTCATGACCACCGGCATTCCGGCGTTCCGGGCGATGGCCAGATAGGAATTGCTGGCCGTGCCGAAATAATGGATGAGATCGCCGCGCTGCGCCTTGTCCCACCAGCGGAGGTATTCAACCTCGACGCCATGGGCTTCGAGGCCGGCCTTGGTCTGCTCGATTTGAATTTGCGCGCCGCCGTGGGCCAGCATCGCCGGAACCGGGCTGTCAATGAGGACTTTCACCGCTGGAAATGTGCCGTTCACCGGGCGGTCAGACAATGTCATTTTGAAAGATTCTCGGAAAAGACTGGAAAAAACTTTGCCAGTTGGAACAATTTTATGCATGCGACTCCACCAACCATCCTTGGCCAACCGGCTGGGCAAACAAGTGGCCAAACCTTTGAGCTGGCTGGCGTGTGCGCGCTGGATTTATCCGGTGGCACGAATGGCGGATGCGTATCTGAGTTTTCTCATTGGCAAAGGTTCCGGCACGGGATGGGATTTGCGCGAGGAAGTGCGCGGCGCCGTGCTGCGTATCCGCCGTCCGCGCCCGGTGGTTTTTGATGTGGGGGCGAATGTGGGAAGCTGGACCCAAAACCTCTTGCAACTGGTTCCCGGGGCAAAAGTCTATATGTTCGACCCATCGCCCGGATGTCAGGCGGCCATCCGTGGGAAAAATTTGCCCGGGGTCACGATTGTCCCCTGTGCTTTGGGAGAAACGCCCGGCGAAATGCCTTACTATACCAGCTCGCCCACCGATGGCAGCGCCTCGCTGCATCAGCGGCGGGACACCCCCTTTGAAACCTTCAATTACCAGCAAATGACCGTCCCCGTCCGCACTCTGGATGAAATCATCGAAACCGAGAAAATTGATTTTGTGGATTTCATGAAGATGGACATCGAAGGTCACGAATTATTTGCCCTCAAAGGTGCCCGCCGCGCCTTGGCCGCCGGAAAAATCCGGGCGCTGTCGTTCGAATTCGGCTGCGGCAATGTCAATTCCCGCACTTTCTTTCGTGATTTTTGGGATCTATTGGGAGCGGCTAATTTTGCCATCTATCGCATCACCCCGGGCGGAAAAAATATTCTGGTTACAGACTATTACGAAGATGCCGAATATTTTCGCGGCGCGACTAACTATATAGCCGAGCTAAAATCGAACCCGTGACGTCGCAATCCAGCTTGGACGTCGTTTTATGCAGTCAGCATTCTTTATCACCGGCACCGGTACCGGTGTTGGAAAAACCGTCTTGACGGTTTTGTTGGCGCGGTATTTGAGAGATCGCTGCGTTGGCGTGGCCGTGTTCAAACCCGTTTGTTCCGGCGGTCGCGCCGACGCCCGGGCTTTGCACGCCGTGCTCGGCGGTGCGCTGACGCTGGCTGAAATTAACCCGTGGCATTTTCGCGCCGCCCTGGCACCGGCGCTGGCGGCGTCGCGCGAAAAAAAATCCGTCGCGCTCGCCCAAGTGCTCGGTCATATTCGCGCGCTTCAGGAAAATTTCACCGTGACGCTCGTGGAAGGCGCGGGCGGCTTGTTGAGCCCGCTCGGAAAGGACTTTAACTCCCGCGATTTGACTATGGCGTTGCGCGCCGCCCCCGTCATCGTGGCGATGAATAAGCTGGGGGCGGTGAATCATCTGTTGCTGACGCTGGCAGCGCTGCCCAAGGATTTTCGTGCTCAAGCGAAGGTTGTTTTGATGTCGCCGCCAAAACCCGACGCTGCCACGGCGTCCAACGCGAAGTTAATAGCGCAATTTTTCCCGTCAAAAAATATTCTGACCCTCCCGTGGCTGGGGCGGGGATTCTCTCTGGCCGCCGCCCTGAAAATACCCGCCGTCAAACGCACGCTCGCCGCCGTGGTCAAAGATTAATCTTTTGCCGGCGCGTTGGTGGCGCGAAAGGATTCCCGCCACGGCTGCCGGTTTTTATAAAGCTCCAGCCGCTTTTGCAGGAGCTCAAGATTCTTCATTTTTGCCGCGGTGGCCAGGGTGAGCGCGTTTTCCACGCAGACTTGTGCGTTGGTGAAATCGCCGTTGGCCGCGCAGGCGATGCCGAGCGCATCGAACACGGCGGGCTGGTTGCCGCCGGCAATCAGGTTGGCCTTGCTGCCGAGGAGGACGGCAAATTTGCTGTCGCGGGCGGCGGCATTCTCGTTCGCCGCCAGATAATATGCGGCCGTCGCCAGGATTTTAAAATTGTCCGGTGCCATCCGCAGCGCAGTGCGAAGTTCGTCCACCGCTTCGGCATCCCGACCCAGCTTGAATAGTGTTTTTGCCGCCTCCACATGCGGCCAGACGTATTGCGGATCAAATGCTTCGGCCTCGGTGAATGCGGTCAGCGCCTCATTTGACCGGCCGAGCGCGGCGAGTTCGATGCCGATGAAATTTTGCAGCTTGGCATTGCCGGGGCGCCGGCGGAGCGCCTCGCGAAATTCCGCCAGCGCCTCGGCGTGCTGATTCATTTTGGCCAGCAAATTGCCGAGGTTGGTGTGAAGTTGGTAACGGCTTGGCCCCAGTTTTTCCGCCTGCCGATAAATGGCGAGGGCTTCGGTCTGCCGGTTTTGCAATTCCAGTGCGACGCCGAGATTGACAAGGGCGACGTCGTTGTTTTGCGTCACGGCGGCGGTGCGGCGGAACAGGGTTTCGCTGTCACGCCAGAATTGAAGCTGGAATTCCGTGGCGAAAATGCACGCGACCAGCAGCGCGCCGGCAAGGGCTGTAACCAGGATTTTTGGCGTATGAAATTGTACCGCCAGGTCCGCTGCGAGGAAAATGACGGCGATGAAAAAACCAACGGACGGGAGATAAGTGTAGCGGTCAGCCATCGCCGCGCTGCCGACCTGCACGATGCCGATGACCGGAATCAGGGTGCCCAGAAACCACAGCCAGCCGACGCTGAAATAAGGCCTGATATTCCGCCAACGCCAGGCGGCAATAAAAATCAGCGCCAGCACGGCAACGAAAAGCGCGACTTGCAGCGCGGAAAACTTTGCCGGCATCGGATATATGGCGGCAAGATGGACCGGCACAAAAAAATTCAGCAGGTAATTCACCACGGCGACGGGCGCATTTTCCAGCCGGTAGCGCAGCGAAATGTCGGTGAGCGAGACGACGGCTTCGCAGTTTTTTTGCGCGAGAAAAGTAATGACGCAGGAAATGGCGGTGAGGGCGAAGAAGGGGATTTTTTCGATCCAAACCGTTCGCCGAAAATTGGAGCGTGAAAACCGCTGCAACGGCCAATAATCCAGTAATAGCAAAACGAACGGCAGGGTGACCAGCATCGGCTTGGCCAGCAAACCCAGCGCGAAGAAAGCCAGCGCGAGCCAAAAGCTGCGACGGCAATTTTGCCTGGCGAATTTTGCGTAGCTCAAGAGGGTCAGCATCGCGAAAAAGGTGCTCAGGACATCTTTGCGCTCGGAAATCCAAGCGACCGATTCGACATGCAGCGGGTGCCATGCAAACAGCGCGGCGGCGAGCGCGGATGGCCAGATTCTTTCGGTGAGCCGGAGCAGCAGCCCGAATAGCAGCGCGGCATTGGCCGCGTGGAAAAGTATGTTGACGAAATGATGCGCCCCGGGATTCAGGCCGAACAGCGTGCAGTCGGTCATATGCGAAATCCAGGTGAGCGGGTGCCAGTTGCCGGCGTGAAAGGCGGTGAATGCCCATTTCACTCCGGCCGGCGTCAGGCCGGCATTGACGTGGGGATTGTCCGAGACGTAATCGTTGTCATCATAATTCAGAAAGCTGAACCGTCCCGCTGGCAGAAACACGATCAGCGTGGTGAGCGCCAGCAGCAGGGCGATGAAGCGTGGACGTGACATCACGCTTGTTTTAAGCGATTTTACGCCGGTGGCAAAGCGGATTCATTTTCGCGTAAAATGTTTTTGCAATTCTTTTGAGTGGACCTGATACTTTGCGCGGCGAACCGATGCTCGGAGTTTCGCCGCTTGGCCAAACCGGTTCCTCACCACCAAGTTTAGAATTTATTTTATGAGCGGGTTATCTCATGCACTAGTCGGAGCGGCCTCTAATCAGACCGAACTCCTTTACATTTGGGGCCGGGCGACCATTGAGGCGAAAGCCATCATCGCGCTGCTCTTTGTTTTTTCCATCGCCGCCTGGTTTGTGATGATGTCCAAGGTCATCCAGATGCGCCGCGCGCGGAAATTGAACGCCCTGTTCGGCGAGGAATTCACCGCGCAGAAGGCCGTGTTGGAAATGTTCGACCGCAAGCTCGAAGTGGAAGGCTGCCCGCTCTACGCCGTCTATCAAGCCGGCTGCGTGCAGCTCGACGCGCGGTTGCGCGGGCCGGGCGGCGACCGCGCCAAACAGCAAATCAGTCTCAAAAACATGGAGCACATCAAGCGCGCCATCGAAAACGTCGTTGCCAGGGAATCGCTCAAGCTGGAATCCGGCCTGATCCTGCTCGCCATTGCGGTGAGCGGTGCGCCGTTCATGGGTTTGCTCGGCACGGTCTGGGGCGTGATGAGCACGTTTGCCGGCATCGCGCAGCAAGGTTCGGCCACCATGGCGGCGATGGCGCCCGGTGTTTCCGCCGCGCTGGTCACCACCGTCGCGGGTCTGCTGGTGGCGATTCCCTCGATGTTTGGCTACAACTGGCTCGTTCACAATCTGCGCGCGTTCACGGTTGAGCTGGATAACTTCGCGCAAGAATTGGTTTCCAAGATGGAAACAGAGTTTCTGGCTGATGAGTAGTTGCAAATTGAAGGTTGCAAGTTGCCGTTAAAAGACAATGGCCACGGTTCGACAATTTGAAGATTTAAATGTCTGGCAGGATGCCCGGCAGATGGTTTCGGCTGTTTATACCGTCTCAAAAACGCGGGCGTTCAATGTGGATTTCGGTCTTCGTGACCAGATTCGCCGCGCCGCGGTTTCAACCATGTCCAATATCGCCGAAGGATTTGAGCGCGGAACCAGGAAAGAATTTGTTCAATTCCTGAATATTGCCAAGGGGTCGAACGGCGAAGTCCGTTCGCAACTCTGCGTCGCTTTCGATCAAAAATATATCGGCGAAAAAGAATTTAACCCGTTGCGTGATGCTTCAATTGCCCTGTCCAAGAAGCTGGCCGCCTTCATCCGCTATCTCGAAGGCTGCACGGCGAATTCACGCGTAAAAAAATCGCCACGCGCCGCCGCCAACCTGCAACTTTCAACCAGCAACTTGCAACCATGAGAAGGTTTTCACAACGCAGTCATCTGGTGACGTTGAGTGAAATCAACATCACCCCGTTGCTGGACTTGGCGTTCGTGCTGCTCATCATCTTCGTCATCACCACGCCGCTGCTGACCCAGAGCATCGAACTGAAGCTGCCCCGCGGCGGCCGGCAGGATAGACCCCTGAACAAGGCGGACATTCGCACGGTCGAAATTTCCAACACCCGGTTTTATGCGCTCGAAGGGAAGCCCATGCCGATGCCGCAGATAATCGCCCGGCTCGCCGGCGAGTTTCGGAACAATCCCAAACTGGTCGTTAACATCTGCGCGGACAAGGATTGTCGCTACGACCTGGTGGCGCAAATCGTTGACGGCTGCCAGAAATCCGGCCTCACGCGCTACTCGCTGCGCACCGACCCGACCCCCAAATGAACCGGCTGCAAAAAAAATGCCTCATTGCCACGGCCGGTTTTCACCTACTGCTGGTGCTGGTGTTGCTTTTCGGCGCCGCCTTTTTCACGCCGCGTTCCAAGCCGGACGACACCAAAATCCTCGATGTGATTCCGGCGAACTTGATTGATGAAGCCTTCAGCAGCGGTGTCAAAAATGCCCCGCCGTCCGCGCCAACTCCCGTTGTTCAGACGCCGCAACCGCAAGTGCAGCCCCAGCCGCCACCACCGCAGCCGAAACCGGAGCCGATCAAGCCGCCCGAACCCGAACCAGTGAAGCCGCAGAAACTTACGCCGGACGACTTAAAGCCCTTGGATCCGGTCGAAAAAGTGACCAAACCGGCACCCCGGAAACCTGAAATCAATCTTACGCCGGTAGTTCGCAAAATTCCAAAAGAGACGACCGACCCTTCCGCCGCCGATGCGGCGTGGGAAGCGAAGCGCCTGCAGGATCAGCGCCGAAAGGCATTTCAAAGCGCGGCGCGCTCCATCAAAGAAAATGCCGCGTCGGCCACCACCGTCGAAATGCCCGGCACCGGCAGCGTGTCGTATGCGAATTACGCGTCGGTCGTAAAAAGTATTTATGAGCAGGCGTGGACGCCGCCGGACGACACGGCGAGCGACGACGCGAACACCAAGGTCAGCGTGACCATCAGCCGCGATGGCGCGGTGATTTCCTCGCGCATTCTGAATCCCTCCGGCGATTCGCGCGTGGACAACAGCGTGCGGCGGACTCTTGACCGCGTGACTTTCGTCGCTCCGTTTCCCGACGGTGCGAAAGAAAAAGAACGGACGTTTATCATCAACTTCAACCTCAAAGCCAAACGACTGCTCGGATGAAATAAATGAACCGTTTACAAAAAAAATGTTTTGTTGCCACGATCAGTTTTCACCTGTTGCTATTGGTGATTTTGCTGGTCGGGCCGGGTTTCTTCACCACCAAGCCGAAGGTGGATGAATCGCCGGATACACGCTCTCCGATTACGATTGTCCTCGACCCCGCAATGTCGGCAGACAAGCCAGTTGCCAATCCGTCAGCGCCGCTATTGCTTAATAAGCCAGCGGTGGTACCCGTCGCCTCAGTCCCGGCGCAACCCTTAATGCAAAATACCAGCGCCGCCTCGGGCAAATCCGCCAGCGCGCCTCGGATCAAGCCGAATATAGATCTCGTTGTGCGAACCGATTCACTTGCGAGTGGCAAAAACCTTTCATCGACATCAACCCCTGATAGTTCTGGCGATGAGCGAGGCCGGCGTGCAGTTGCCATTAAAACGGTGGTTCGATATTTGAAGGATAATTTAACCACTGGCACCGATGTGGAAATGCCTGCTTCCGGTGGCCTTTTTGATTCGAACTATGCTGCTGCCGTTAAAGACAAATATGCGTCAGCTTGGAATCCGCCGGACGACACGGCGAGCGACGACGCGAACACCAAGGTCACGGTGACTATCAGCCGCGATGGCACGGTGATTTCCTCGCGCATCCTGAATCCCTCCGGCGATTCGCGCGTGGACAACAGCGTGCGGCGGACCCTTGACCGCGTGACTTTCGTCGCGCCGTTTCCTGACGGTGCGAAAGAAAAAGAACGGACTTTTATAATCAACTTTAACCTCAAAACCAAACGACTACTTGGATGAAAAAAATATTTTATAACTCTCTAATCATCGGCCTCGCCGCTGTCGCGCTCACGGGCGCGCGGGCGGAGGAAATTGACATCACTCACACTGGAATTTTCGGCCAGAAGCCCATTCCCGTTGCCTTGAGCGGATTCACCGGCGAGGCGCGGTCGGTGTTGGAGTTTGACCTTTACGTCCAGGGCTTCAGTCTCGTGTCGCCGGACGCCGCGCAATATCTCATCAACGGCAGTGAAGTGGGCAATGTCGCCGGCAGCGTCACGGACAAGTTTGCCCGGAAGATGATTCTCTCTCGCAGCTACAACGGCGCGGGTTTGCGGCGGCAGGCGCACATGTTTGCGGACGAAATCGTGCAGGCCATCCAGAATAAGAAAGGCATCGGCCAGACGAAAATCGCGTTCAAGGCGCAGCCTGGCGGCATCGGCGCGGGTGAAATTTACGTTGCGGATTTTGATGGCAACGGGGCGCAGGCCGTCACGACTGACCGTGCTATTGTCGCCAAGCCGGCGTGGGTGCCGGGGCGGCTGGCGTTGTATTACACGTCCTACGCCCGCGGCAACCCGGACATTTTTTACCATAACCTGTCGAACGGTCAGCGGAAGCCGGTAGCGGGGTATTCCGGCCTGAACGACGGTGCGGCGGTGTCGCCGGACGGCTCCAGGGTGGCGATGACGTTGAGCAAATCCGGCAGCGCCAATATCTGGGTTGGCAACGCGGATGGTTCCAATTTGAAGCGCCTCACCACCGGCGTGCAGGATTCCTCGCCGTGCTGGTCGCCGGACGGACAATGGATTTGTTTCGGAACAGAAATCAACGGGCGTCGCCGACTGGCGAAAGTTTCCGCCAACGGCGGCGCGGTGCAACCGCTCAACACCGCCGGCGTTTCCAATCCGACAGAGCCGGACTGGTCGCCGGACGGCAAATGGATCGCGTTCACGCGGCAGGCGGGCGACTTCGACATTTGCGTGGTGCCGGCGGACGGCAGTTTGCCGCCGACCGTGCTGGTTAGCGGCCAGAATCCCTCCTGGTCGCCGAACTCGCGGACGCTGGTGTTCAATCATGCCGTTGGTTATCGCCAGGTGTTATCTGTGCTTGACGTTTTCACCAAACAATACAAGGATTGTGTGCGAGCGACCGGAAGTAATTCCCAGCCCGCTTGGGCGAAATAGTTTTCCATTTCGTGACCGTATTTTAACCGAACTTTTAACCAAACAAATAATATGAAGATGAACCAAATAATTTTCCCGCTGGTGCTCGCGCTGGCCGCCACTCTGGCCGCCACCGGCTGTAAAAAAGGCCCTATTAAGCCCACGCCTTTGCCCGGTTCGCGCGCTGCGCAAGTTGGTAACGACGGCAGCGCCGGCACTTTGCCGCTTGGCGGCACTGTGGGTGGTAGCGATACTAGCGCTGGCAACGGTCCTGGCGGAGGCCCGCTGGCTAACCGTGATGATTTTGATGGGCCCCAAGACCGAGCTGCACTGGCGGCTTACACGGTTCTCTTCGCCTTTGACAGCGCGGTGGTGAAAAAGGGTGAGCAGTCGAAAATTTCCGCCGTTGCCGCCGCCCTGGCTTCTAATGCCAGCGATAAATTAATTATCGAAGGCAACTGCGACGAACGCGGCACGGAAGAATACAATCGTGCCCTCGGCGAACGCCGTGCGCTCGCGCTGCGCGAAGCCTTGTCGAAAGCCGGTGTCAGCCCGGATCGCATCCGCACCATCAGCTACGGCAAGGACAAGCCCGCAGATCCCAGTCACACCGAAGCCGCCTGGTCGAAAAACCGCCGCGGCGATTTCATCCTGGTTCATCCGAAGACCGGAGCTTGATTCGAAAATCTCCCAAACCAAAGGCCGCGTGCAAACGCGGCCTTTTTTGTGTCTTTACTAAATCAATTATTGGGCGTATTTTGGGAAACTAAATACTTATGTATACGAATGCGATGCTTGCAGCTTTTGGTCTTGGCGGAATGGAAGTCGTTTTGATTCTCGCCGTGGTGTTGATTTTGTTTGGCGCGAAGAAAATTCCCGAACTGGCCAAGGGTCTCGGTAGCGGCATCAAGGAATTCAAGAAAGCCACGAAGGAAGTGACGGACGAAATTCAAAATTCCGGCACCTCGAACGCCAGCACCGAATTGCATGCTCCGGCTCCCCCCGCGCCTTCGCGGGCCGATTCGCCGGTGCCGCAGTCCAAGCCGACGGAGACCAAGGTTATTTGACAACCGCTGCCGCCGTTTCCGCGTAGAAGCGCATGGCTGATTTTTCCCCAGAACCGCCGGAGGATGAAGGCGGGCCGGTCAAATCCTTTCTTGAGCATCTTGAAGATTTCCGCTGGCTGCTCGTAAAACTTAGCGTGGCGCTGGCGCTGGCGATGCTGGTCTGTTTGATCGGTGCCAATTACGTGATGGCCATCATCAAGTGGCCGCTGAGCCGGGCCACGGTCAGTTATCCCGGCACCAACCAGGTCGTCACGGTCAACTTCGGCACCAACCAGCTGGGGCATTTCCAGCTTTCTCCCGCGCAGGAACAGGCGCTGCAGCTCGGCACCAATCGTTTCGTCGCGGTTACCGTCGGGCCGCTCCTGCTGGGCACGAATCAGGTCCTGGGCTGGCATTTGGATCCCGCGGTGGACGCGGCGGATAGCGCGCAGCGGATGCAGATTGATCTGGTCAATCTGAGTCCGGCGGGCGGTTTTTTTGTGGCCATTCAGCTGGCTTTCTACGGCGGCTTGGTGCTGGCTGCGCCGTTTCTCTTTTACTTCATCCTGTCGTTCGTGTTTCCCGCGTTGAAAATCCGTGAGCAAAAATATGTTTATCGCGCCCTCGTGATCGGCGGCGGCTTGTTCCTTGTCGGCGTGAGTTTCTGTTATTTTGTGCTGATGCCGGTGGCACTGGCCGCCTCGCAGAAATATTCCAACTGGCTCGGGCTGGGTGCCTCGCAATGGCGGGCCGAGGAATACATCAGTTTTGTCTGCCGCTTCCTGCTGGGCATGGGCCTGGGCTTTGAATTGCCGGTGGTGATTTTGACCCTGGTGAAAATCGGCATCCTCAGCTATCGCACGCTGGCAAATGCGCGGCGCTACATGATCGTCATCAACCTGATTCTGGGTGCGGTGCTGACCACGCCCGAAGTCGTGACGCAAATTTTGATGTTCATTCCGCTCCAGTTTCTTTACGAGCTGACCGTTTGGATTGCCTGGTATTGGGAACAAACCGACCGACCCAAAGCCCGCCGGGTCTTTTTGCTGGTCCTGTTGATAATCGCGGCCGTCATCTGGCTGCTTCAGCAATATGGCTGGCCCTGGCTTAAGCTGCAGCTGCATTGAGTACGACAAAACGTGCTTTACAAGCCGGCAATTCGGCGTAAAGTCAAAGCACCAATCTGAATACACTATGAGAAAGATATTTTTCCCTCTCGCTGCCGTGCTGACGGCGGTTTTATTCACCGGCTGCGCTGGTCCCGAACGTAAACTAGGCCGGGGCGTGAACAACTGCCTCGAACTCGTCCGCTGGGGCGAAATGCGTCGTTCCATTGAGCAGGATGCCCTGTTTGGCGAGCCTGGCAGTGGTTGTTTTGGTGCGATCCACGGTTTCGACCGTTCCCTCCAACGCACGGGCCTCGGGATTATTGAAGTGGCCACGTTCCCTATCCCGTTTGGTGGTCGTCCATTCTATGGTCCGATCCTGACCAAGAGTTTTGCGCCTGATCCGGTCTATCCCGCGAGCTATCAGCCCGGACTCATTTCCGACCCCATGTTTGATACCGACACCTACTCCGGGTTTAGCGGCGGCGACATTGCGCCCTATATGATCGGGAGCCGGTTCCAGGTGTTTGCCAACTGAAAATAATTTCCCCGCAGCGCGCCAACCCGGGTTGGCGCGCTTTTCATTTCCCGCGATGAATAATAATCTTTTTCGTGTCTTCCGCGGGTTTCGCGGATAAAAATACTTCGCCATGCGCCTTGAAAAAAAATCGCCCTGCAAGGTCAACCTCATCCTGAACATCCTGGGCCGGCGGCCCGACGGCTTTCACGAGCTGGAAACCGTCATGCAGCCGGTGAACCTCTGCGACGAAATGACCTTCGCGCGCGCTGGCTCCAGTCTGCAACTGACGTGCAGCCATCCCGAACTGCCGACGGACGCAAAAAATCTCGTC
>Ga0265327_10002147_pt1 | contig 21772 bp, 22 predicted proteins | sample 41621metaG_FD_202089 | JGI IMG/M metagenome (GOLD analysis project Ga0265327, IMG submission 202089) | Rhizosphere microbial communities from Carex aquatilis grown in University of Washington, Seatle, WA, United States - 4-16-21 metaG | ecosystem: Host-associated > Plants > Roots > Rhizosphere...
TTCGTCGGCCTTGTCGATAACATGGTTGTTGGTGATGATGTAGCCGTTTTTGGCATCGACGATGACGCCCGAGCCTAAACTGGAGCGTTCCCGCTGGCGCGGCATATTGGGGATTTCAAAGAAGCGCCGGAAGAAGGGGTCGCGCATTAGCGGATTGTCGGCGACCTCGATCTTGGTCTTCGTCGAAATGTTGACCACCGCCGGGGTGGCTTTTTTCAGCATGGGGGCAAGCGAGGGCAGCGCCTGTCCGTCGATGCTCAACGGCCAGGCGGCTTGCGCCTGATAAGGGTCTGCGGCCAAGAGGGCGGCGGCCAGCAGTAAAGCCTGGAGAGGTTTGTGCGTACGCATGTCCGATACCTTAAAGACTGGATTTTCTCGAAAGGGGAGCCGTCGGCCTGTCCATGCGACCGGTCGGGCAGGGCTATAAAATAAGGCTTGAAACGGAGGAATGAAAGGGGTGGTTTGAAATGCGCCGGCATTTAGCCGGAACAACGGCCTGGCGGCCGACAAGAAGCGGGTGGCCTAGTTACGGCCCTAGGCGGCATGAAAATGCGCCCTGTTGGGGGCGGCGGGGCCTCCTGCGCGTTGAACGCGCCGGAAGCCCCGCCGTGGGGGCGGCTTTACTTGATCTTGCCTTCCTTGTAGATCACATGCTTGCGGACGACGGGGTCGAATTTCTTAATTTCCAACTTTTCCGGCGTGGTGCGCTTGTTTTTGGTGGTGGTGTAGAAGTGGCCGGTGCCGGCGCTGGAATTCAGCTTGATTTTGTCGCGCATGGTGCTTTGCTCCTGATTAGACGGCGTTGCCGCGTTTGCGGATATCGACCAGCACGGCGTCGATGCCCTTCTTGTCGATGATCCTCAGGCCGTGGCAGGAGATGCGCAGGCTGACCCAGCGCTTCTCGCTCTCGACCCAGAAACGGCGGTCGTGCAGGTTCGGGTTGAAGATTCTCTTGGTTTTGTTGTTAGCGTGCGATACGTTATTGCCTACAATGCGTCGCTTGCCTGTTACCTGGCATTCTTTGGACATGGTTAACCTCAGGTTGGTGCCGCCCGGCGGGGGTTTTTATCAAACTGTGCTTTATATAGGATTAACCATTTTCATGTCAAGTGGGGCCGTCCGGCCCCGCGCCACCCTTTAGCAAGGAAAACCACCCCATGAGTCTTAAACTGGGCGTCGTCATGGACCCCATCAACGCCATCAACATCAAAAAAGACACCAGTTTCGCAATCCTGCTGGAAGCGCAGGCGCGCGGCTACGAGCTTTGGTACATGGAACTGAACGATCTGTACCTGCGCGACGGGCGCACCCATGCCCGCATGCGGCGGCTGGAAGTCGCCCGCGACCCGGCGCGCTGGTTCGCTTTCGTGGATGAGCGCGACACGCCGCTGGACGGGCTGGACGTGGTGCTGATGCGCAAAGATCCGCCGTTCGACCAGGAATATATTTACGCCACGTATTTGTTGGAATGCGCCGAAGCCCGCGGCCTGGCCGTGGTCAACAAACCGCAGTCGCTGCGCGACGCCAACGAGAAGCTGTTCACTTCCTGGTTCTCGCATTGCTGTGCGCCGACCCTGGTGGCCCGCGAAGCCAGCCGGTTCCGGGCGTTCTTGCACGAACACGGCGAGATCGTGCTGAAGCCCTTGGACGGCATGGGCGGGGCGTCGATTTTCCGCGTCGCCGTAAACGACCCCAACTTGAGCGTCATCCTGGAAACCATGACCCAGCACAACAGCCGCTTCTGCATGGCCCAGCGCTATTTGCCGGAGATCGTCGATGGCGACAAGCGCATCCTGGTCGTCAATGGCGAAGCGGTGCCCTATTGCCTGGCCCGCATCCCGCAGCCTGGCGAGAGCCGAGGCAACCTGGCGGCGGGCGGGCGGGCGGAGGGGCGCGAATTGACCGCCCGCGACCGCTGGATCGCCGATCAAGTCGGCCCGACCTTGCGCGAGAAGGGCCTGGTGTTCGTCGGGCTGGACGTGATCGGCGATTACCTGACTGAAATCAACGTCACCAGCCCCACTTGCGTGCAAGAGTTGGACAAGCAGTTCGGCTTGAACATTGCCGGCCAGTTGTTGGATCATGTACAAACCATCGTGCGCGCTTGAACAATCCGGCCATGCGCGTTGATTTTCACAACCATGACCGCCTGTTGGTCGCCCTGTTTGCCGCCACCCTGTTCCATGTCTTTCTGATTTTAGGCGTCAGTTTCGATTTTCCCAAGCCTAAGCCCATTGAGAAGTCACTCGATATCGTGCTGGTCAAAACCCCTTCGGCCCAGGCACCGGAAAAGGCCGACTTCCTCGCCCCCGAGCACCAGCTCGGCAGCGGCGAGGGCAAGCAAAAAGCCATCCCGAAAGCGGCCCCCGCGCCGCGCCCAGGAACCGGCAGGGAGCTAGGCCAGCCTTCCTTGGAGCAGCAGCCGGTGCCGGTCGCCAAGGCGGGCCTCAAGCCGAAGTTGACCCAGGACAAGGCGGAGAAGAAAGTGGCCGCCGATGCCGGCGAGGATCAGCCGACCGAGGCCGAGCGCCCGCGCCTGACCGCCGCCGAGTTGAGCCAGCAAATCGCCGAACTCAGCACGCAGCTCAACCAGTCGCAGCAAAGCCAGGCCAAGGAGCCTAGGGTGGTCTACATCAACGCGGTCAGCGCCCACCGGCACAAGGCGGCGGCTTACGAGCACGCCTGGCAGCAAAAAGTGGAGCGCATCGGCAACCTCAACTTTCCCGACGAGGCGCGCCGCAAAAAATTGTCCGGAAGCCTGACCCTGGCCGTGGGCGTCAAGCAGGACGGCAGTGTTTACAGCATCAAAGTGCGCGAGTCTTCCGGCGAGGCGGTGCTGGACGAGGCGGCGCAGCGGATCGTCCGGCTGGCCGCGCCGTTTGCGGCTTTTCCTGAAGAGTTGAAACAGGAGGCCGATGTGCTGGTCATCACCCGCACCTGGCAATTCACCTTGGGCCATCGCATGGAAACAGGCCGTTGATAGGTTTCCGACTTGCAGCCTTAAGCCTCTAGGCCGATACTAATCCCATGATCGAACAAACCGACAATCTAACCAATCATTTCCTGATCGCCATGCCCGGCCTGGCCGATCCGTTTTTTGCCAAAACCGTGACTTATTTGTGCCAGCACAACGCCGACGGCGCATTGGGCATCATCATCAACCGCCCGTCCGAGTTGACCTTGGGCGACATCATGCAGCAGATGAACATCGACCTGGACGAGTCCGAAGCCGGCAAGATGCCCATTTTCTTCGGCGGGCCGGTGCAGCCGGAGCGCGGTTTCGTGCTGCACGAGCCGCTAGGCCGCTGGGATTCCACGCTGCAAGTGTCCCCCGCCATTTCCCTGACCACCTCCCGCGACATTTTAGAGGCCATCAGCCTCGGCAAGGGGCCGCGCAAGGCGCTGGTGGCGCTGGGCTACGCCGGCTGGGGCAAGGGCCAGTTGGAGCGCGAAATGGTCGAAAACGCCTGGCTCAGTGCGCCGGCGGCCAACTCCATCCTGTTCGACCTGCCTTCCGCTAAACGCTGGAAGGCGGCGGCGGAGCTGATGGGCATCAATATCTCCTTGTTGACGACGCAGGCGGGGCATGGGTGATTTTGCCGGTGAAAGTCAAAGATCTCATCGCAAAAATCGAAGCTGACGGTTGGACGCAAGTTCGGCAGAAGGGAAGCCATCGGCAGTTTCATCATCCGTCAAAGCCGGGAACTGTCACCGTGTCAGGCAAGCCGAGTGTGGATGTTCCTCCCGACACGCTCAATAGCGTTCTTAAACAAGCAGGTTTGAAATAATGATGCGTTATTTAGTCGTCGTTGAAGAAGGCCCGGCGAGTTTTGGTGCCTATGTGCCAGACCTCCCGGGTTGCATAGCCGCCGGAGAATCGAGAGAGGAAGTTTTGCTGCTGATTCAAGAAGCTATCGAATTTCACTTAGAAGGACTTAAAGAGGAAGGGAGTGCGTTTCCCCGTCCGCATTCATCCAGTGCGTTTGTGGAAGTTCGTGCTTGAAAACATAATGTCGGGCGCGAAGAACCGCGCCCGATCTACAGCTGAGTTTATTGTTAATTTTTGATATGATGGAATCAATTTTAAAAATCTCGCCTGATCTAGACAAGAATCAATCACTTTATAGAATAGTGGATTTTTTCGCAGCCGCTGACATTATTGATAACAATAGAATTAGATTATCTAGAGCCGATACTTTTACAGATCAAAACGAAGGACTTGAAAGATTGCTTATCCAATTGGAGGCGTCTAGGCGAATGCAATCGTGTGGGGGCATGGGATGGTCAGACAATGTTTCTGCTAGACAGCAGCACATTAAGACATTACAAAGTCACTATGTCAGTTGCTGGACAAACAAACCTGAGTCTGTTGCAATGTGGTCTTTGTATTCTCCTGACTATTGCGGCGTTCAAATTAAGACATCTGTTGAGCAGATCCAAGCTGTTTTATTAAATTTTTTAAATGAAAAATCATTTGCAAAGGTTTCACAGTCTGACGCAGAAAAGCATGTTGTCGTTGCGTCATGGATGGGAATTTATCCAGTATCCTACGTATCCTTACCTTGCCTTCTAAACAAGATAACTCGTAGAGTAAAGGCTTATGAACGCATTAAGGATCGTTATAGCCGACTTGAACTGGATTTGCCAGGTGTTGGCAATATTCCAGCTCGATTTTATAAAAGAGAACAGCAGCGTCGCCTGGTTGTTAGCGACAACAAAGTCTGCTATCTCAAAGACTCAAGCTACGAACATGAGTTTGAAATCAGGGCTGTAGTTCGACTCGGCGAAAGCAAATGCGATGAAAGTCTGTTAAAATTGAGAGAGCTTCTCGACCCAAAGCATCCGCAACATGATAACCTGTTACCTTATTTTTCAGAGTATTTTGGTTTGGTAGAGTTTACGCAATTGCCCCGTTTTGAATTTCCTCGCTGCTCAAAAATTTTTGTGCAATCCGTGAAAATTGATCCTAGATGCCCGCCTCATAAGCGTAATTTTATGGAAAAATGGTTTCGTGAAAGAGATATTGAGATTGAGGAGTCATCTTGTTTTGGATATATACCAAAGACTTTTACTGTGTTTCCAAAAAACTGATGCTAATCTAACCGAAGCGCGACAGGGCTTGCAGCCAATGCCGTTAAGTTATGCCATCGTAGGAGCGGGCCATGCCCGCGAACGATGCCGCCATTCCCGCGATCAGTCGCGCCCACGGGGCGCTCCTACGGCGGTTTTGCCCTTAACTTAACGGCATTGGGCTTGCAACCCCGTCGCAACGTTTGAATTTTCTACGATGCCGAGCATTGCGCGGCCATCAAACGGTGCGGGCGGGGCGGATGCCCCGCCCGGCATAGGTGCGCGAATCGTCCGGCGAGGCGGTGCTTTTGGGAGTGCTTGATATGAGACAAGTCTTTATTTATCCCGGCGGCGACGGCTATTGGGTGGCCGAATGCCCAAGCTTGCCTGGCTGTGTCAGCCAGGGCAAAACCAGGGAAAGCGCTATCAGCAACATCAAAGAAGCCATCGAGCTCTATGTGTCCGTTCTGGAGGAGGACAATTTGCCGGTGCCGAAGGAAGCCTACGAGGCTTTGCTGATTGCCTTATGAGCAAGCTTCCAAATCCACTTTGAGATTAAACAAAGTCTGTTTCAACAGAAACCGTTTTAAACCAAGCTTTACAGTTTCGGAAGGCAGGCTTGAAGATAAGGGTAACCTGTGGAATTTGTATTAAGCGACCATGCGCAAAAAAGAATTCAGAAGCGCAAAATTAAACGAGAATGGATAAAGGCGGCACTTGAGGAGCCGGATGTTGTTGAAAACGACGCGGATGATGCAGAATTGTGCCACGCGGTTAAAGCGGTTCCAGAAAAAGGCTTGCAAAAATTGCGCGTGGTTTATAACGAGACAACCGATCCGTGGGTTGTTGTCACGGCGTTTTTTGAATAGGGTTGAGATGATGAAAATAGAATTTGATCCAATCGCCGACGCGATATATGTCGAACTTGCCGAAGGAGACGTTGATCGGACGGAAGAAATTAAACCTGGCTTGATTTTGGATTATGACGCTGAGGGCAACGTTTTAGGCGTCGAGCTGCTGTATATCAGTAAACGCGCCAGCCATTCTTTAAGCAAAGCGGCCTAAACGGAAAACAGGCACCACGGATGGGGCAAGTCACTAAATCCGCCATTCGCGGTAAAATTAGCCGCGCCTTGAATCTCCTCGCCCCGCCGCGCCCCACAAAAACAATATGCCCGATTCTTCTACGCCACCCTCCCAACAAGGCTCCTATCTAGGCTTCGACTACGGCGACAAGCACATCGGCGTCGCCGTCGGCCAACGGCTTACCTGCACCGCCACTGGCCTGGAAACCATACCCGCGCTGGTCAAAAAACCGATGTGGGACGCCATCACCCGGCTGGTCGATACTTGGCACCCGCTGGGACTCGTCGTCGGTATTTCTTATCAAGACGACGGCAGCGACAATCCGATCACGCCGCATATCCTTAGGTTTTGCCGCCAACTCGAAGGCCGCTATCACCTGCCGGTTTATACGATGGACGAAACGCTGTCCACCGTCGAATCGAAAAGTCTGTTTTATCAAAGCCGGGCCAAGCGCTCGACCGGCTTTGGTGCTATTAAAGATATCCTCGCCGCCCAGTTGATTTTGCAAACTTGGCTGGAACATACCGCCCAACAGGAAAGGCAACATGCGTGATTCGCTATTTAACGTTGAAGTACGTCTTGAACGACTGGCGGTTGAACTGCTGGCCGAGGTTGCCCGGCGCGATTTGCGCGATCCTGTCATGATTGGCATCCACACCGGCGGCGGCTGGGTCGCCGAGAAACTCCATGCCCGGCTAAGGATAAGAGAGCCTTTGGGGCTGTTGAACATTTCGTTTTACCGCGACGATTTCTCACAAATCGGCATGCATCCCCACGTTAAACCCAGCAACTTGCCATTTCGAGTGGATGGGCGGAATATCATTTTGATCGATGATGTGCTGCACACCGGCAGAACCATCCGCGCCGCGCTGAACGAGATTTTCGATTATGGCCGGCCTGCGCAGGTGGTGCTGGGCGTGCTGGTCGAGCGCGACGGCCGCCAGATCCCGGTGCAGGCCGATTGCCGGGGGCTTAGGCTGGATCTGGCGCCGGGCGAACGAATCAAATTGACCGGCCCGAAGCCTTTGGCCTTGGGCATCCACTCCTCTTCTCCCGCAGGCGCAACGTGAACAGAGCCCTTCAATTCGACGCAGGCGGACGGCTGCGTCATTTCCTGACCATCGACGGCTTAGACCGTGCCTTGCTGGTGCGCATCATGGATGTCGCCGAGTCCTTCGCCAGCGTGACGGAGCAACAAGTTAAAAAAGTGCCGCTGCTGCGCGGCAAGACCGTCGTCAATCTGTTCTTCGAGAACAGCACGCGCACCCGCACGACGTTTGAACTGGCCGCCAAGCGCTTGTCGGCGGACGTGCTGAACGTCAACATCGCCACGTCTTCGACTTCCAAAGGCGAAGGCTTGCTGGACACCATTCGCAACATCGAGGCGATGCAGGTGGACATGTTCGTCGTGCGCCACGCCGAGAGCGGCGCGGCGCATTTCATCGCCCGCCACGTCGCCCCGCATATCAGCGTGGTCAACGGCGGCGACGGCAGCCATTCCCATCCCACCCAGGCGATGCTGGACATGTTCACGATCCGCCAGTTCAAAGGCGATTTTGCCCGGCTCAAGGTCGCCATCGTCGGCGACGTGTTGCACTCGCGGGTCGCCCGCTCGGAAATCCTCGCGCTGAACACGCTGGGCGCGGCGGAAGTGCGCGTGGTCGCGCCGAAGACCCTGCTGCCGGCCCAGGCCGAAAGCTTAGGGGTAAAGGTGTTTTACGATTTGGACCAGGGTTTGGAGGATGTGGACGTGGTCATCATGCTGCGTTTGCAAAAAGAGCGCATGAGCGGCGCGTTCCTGCCCGGCGCGCATGAATATTTCACCTATTTCGGCCTGACCGAGGCGCGTTTGCGGCGGGCCAAGCCGGACGCCATCGTCATGCACCCGGGGCCGATCAACCGCGGCGTGGAGATTGATTCGCGGGTCGCCGACGGGCCGCAATCGGTGATTTTGCGGCAGGTCAGCAACGGCATCGCCGTGCGCATGGCGATCATGTCCATGCTAATGCGCGGCTACGACGAGGTGAGCGGAGGAGGCTTGTCATGAGTGAGGAACGTTTGCTGATCCAGGGCGGGCGGGTCGTCGACCCGGCCAATGGCGTGGACGCGGTGTTATCGGTCGCCATCGCCGACGGCCACATCGCCGCGGTCGGCCAGGTGCCAGAAGGGTTTACCGCCGACCGGGCAATTGACGCCAGCGGGCTGGTCGTCTGCCCCGGCTTCATCGACCTGTGCGCCCGCTTGCGCGAGCCGGGCGCCGAGCATAAAGGCACCATCGCCAGCGAAACCGCCGCCGCCGCCGCCGCCGGCGTGACCACGCTGTTCTGCCCGCCCGACACCCATCGCGTCATCGACACCCCGGCTGTCGCCCATCTGGTGCGCGAGCGCGCGGAAGCGGTCGGCTTGGCGCGGGTGTTGCCCATCGGCGCGCTAACCCGAGGCTTGCAAGGCAAGGAATTAAGTTCCATGAACGCGTTGAAAGAGGCGGGCTGCCTGGCCGTTAGCAACGCTTACGCGCCGTTGGAATCGCTGCTGATTTTGCGCCGGGCCTTGGAATACGCGGCCAACTGCGGCTTGCTGGTCGTCGTCCGCCCGGAGGAGACTAGCTTGCGCAACCGGGGCTGCGTCCACGACGGCGCGGTCGGCAGCCGCCTGGGGCTGCCCGGCATTCCGACCGCGGCGGAGACCGTCGCCGTGGCGCAGACGCTGGTGCTGGCCGAGCAGACCGGCGCGCGGGTGCATTTCGGCCAGTTGAGCAGCGCCCGCGCCGTCGCCATGGTCGCCGAGGCGCAAAGCCGGGGCGTCGCGGCCAGCGCCGACGTCGCCGTCCACCAGTTGCACCTGACCGAAACCGCCGTCGAAGGCTTCGACGCCAACGCCCATGTCTATCCGCCGTTCCGCGCCGAGGCCGACCGCGACGCGCTGCGCCAGGGGCTGGCCGCCGGCACGCTCGCCGCGATCTGCTCCGACCACCAGCCGCACGACCCCAACGCCAAGCTCGACGCCTTCCCGTCCACCGAGCCCGGCATCAGTTCCTTGGAAACCCTGCTGCCGTTGACGCTGCGGCTGGTCGAGGCGGGCTTGTTGGATCTGCCGACGGCTATCGCCCGATTAAGCTGCGGCCCCGCTGCGATCATGGGCCTGGCGGCGGGCACTTTGACTGTCGGAGCGCGGGCGGATGTCTGCCTGTTCGATCCGGGTTTGGAATGGATTGCCCAGGGGGCGGATTGGTTGAGCCGAGGTGTCAATACGCCGTTCTATGGGGAAAAGTTTGTTGGCCGGGTGAGCCAGACTTTGCTGGGTGGGCGGATGGTCTATTCCTCGGCGGAAAGCCACTAGACTAAGCGGTTGGCACCAACGATTGGAGGTACACATATGGCGACGTCGATCCACCTGACCCCCGAAACCGAGCAGCGGCTTGACTTCCTCGCCGCGCAGACCGGCCGCGGCAAGGACTACCATCTGCGTGAAATCATCGAGCAAGGGCTTGAGGATAGTGAGGACTACTATCTTGCCGCCGACGTGCTGGAGCGCGTCCGCAAAGGCCAAGAGCGGGTGTATTCCTCGGCGGACATGAGAACAGAGCTTGGCTTGGACGATTGACTATACCGATACGGCCAAAGGGCAGTTGCGTAAGCTCGACAAGCCAACGGCCCGACGCATCGTCGATTATATGGACGAGCGCATTGCCGGATTGGAAGATCCGCGCAGCACTGGCAAGGCATTAACCGGCCCGTTGGGCGGCTTGTGGCGCTACCGCGTGGGCGATTGCCGGATTATTTGCGACATACAGGATGGCGCGTTGCGTGTTCTCGTTGTGCGGCTAGGTAATCGGCGGGAGGTTTACCGCTAAAGCCGCCGAGCCCAGGTAGCGTTGCCCATCGCGCCTTTTTTCCAACTAACGACTAAAAATCATGGACTACGATTTCTCCCGCCTTTCCACCCGCTCGTTCGAGCAACTCGTACAGGCCTTGGCCGCTGCTGTCATGGGGCCGGGCATCGTTATCTTCGGCGATGGCCCGGATGGAGGGCGCGAGGCGACTTTCAACGGGCGCATTCCCTTTCCCAACACTGCCGACCAATGGCATGGCTATGGCGTGGTGCAAGCCAAATTCCGTCAGCGGCCCGAAGGCAGTGGCAAGGATGGCGCTTGGGCGTTGGCCGAGCTAGAAAAGGAGGTGGATAAATTCGTCAATAGTGGACGCGATCTACGCAAACCCGAATATTACCTGTTCGTGACCAATGTCGTGTTGACTCCAGTCGCAGAAACCGGTGGCAAGGACAAATTGACGCAGTATCTTGAAAGTCAAAAAAGTGAATTGGGTCTGAAGGATTTCCGCATCTGGGATTACGACCAATTGCGCGTTTTGCTGGACGGTCAAACAGATGTGCGCACCGCCTACACGGCATGGGTTACGTCCGGTGATGTTTTAGCCAAGATACTGGAAACCATGCAGCCACGCCAAAAGGATTTCCGCGCAATGATGCGCAATTATGTGCAAAAGGAGTTGCGCGCCGACCAATACGCCAAGTTAGGCCAAGCGGGCTATAATCCCAACGACCATATTCCCCTGGCTCGTGTATTCGTCGATTTGCCGACGGGCGATCCGCGACAAACAACGGGGGCCATCGTCGCTTTGCAAGTGCTGGCGGCGCAACGCCTCGACCCTCGTTCAAACCCACAAGAATCAGGTAGAATGCAACCGAGCGGGGCGGAGGTGACAACCCAAATACCGGGACGGGTTGTTTTCATCGGCGGGCCTGGGCAAGGTAAAAGCACTCTCAGTCAGTTTCTTTGCCAATTGCACCGGGTCGCGTTGCTGAAGCAAGAAGAGCAAATTCTATTAACGCCCGAAGCTAAAGACGCCTGTGCCCTTATTTGCCAACAATGCGCCCATGAAGCACTGGAATTGCCCAACATGCCGCGCTTTCCAGTACGGGTGGAATTGAACCACTTCGCGGCTAATTTGGCTGACGGCAAGGCCACTTCTCTGTTCGATTATCTGTTACAGCGTATCGGCCAATGTGCCGAACGGGATTTGTCCGCCGATGATTTGCGCGATTGGCTGGCGGCTTATCCTTGGCTGCTGGTGCTGGACGGCTTGGACGAAGTGCCGGCTTCGTCTAACCGCAGCGAAGTTCTTGCCGCCGTGCAAAATTTCCTGGTGGATGCGCAAGGCTGCAACGCCGACCTGCTGCTGGTTGCCACTACTCGCCCGCAGGGCTACAACGACGATTTCTCTCCCCGCTATTACCGACATGCCCAACTTCTGCCCTTGGATGTGCCCCGCGCCTTGCACTATGCCGGTCGCTTGGTGGAACAACGCTGGGGCGGTGACGCGGACAAGGTGGAAAAACTCATGCAGCGGCTTGAGCGGGCTGGGGCAGAAGACGCCACCGCCCGGCTGATGCAAAGCCCCTTGCAAGTCACCATCATGGCCTTACTGGTGGAAACCATCGGCCAGCCGCCCAAGGAACGTTGGCGGCTGTTTAACGAGTATTACCAAGTCATCTTCCGGCGCGAAAAGGAGCGTGACATCCCCGCCGCCGAACTGTTGAACGCCCACCAAACCGACATAGACACCATCCACCAACAAGTCGGCCTGCGTTTGCAGGCCGATTCCGAACGCACCGGCGGCACCGAAGCCCTGTTGCCGCAGGATGAATTCGCCCAAATAGTGGAACGGCGCTTGGCAGGTGAAGGCCACACAGGCACGGACGGGGAACGATTGCGACAGGCTATCATGGATGCAGCGTTGGAACGTTTGGTCTTTCTGGTGGCTCCACAAGCAGGCAAAATCGGCTTTGAAATCCGCTCATTGCAAGAATTCATGGCCGCGCAATGCCTGACGAATGGCAGCGACGAGGATGTTAGAGAGCGGCTACGCGCCATCGCCCCAGCATCCCATTGGCGCAATGTCTTTTTATTCGCTGCTGGGCGCTGCTTTCACGAAAAACAACATCTGCATGATAGTTTGTTGGCCTTGTGCCATGAACTGAACGAAGGCGAAGGTACGCTTGGCGGCGGCGAATTGGAAAAAGCCATCCTTGCTGGCTCCAGACTGGCTTTAGATATTCTCGAAGACGGCGCATTGGCCCGCCAGCCGACCCAACTTAAAACTTACACCCGCCTCGCGTTGCGCCTGATGGAACTGCCTCCTTGTCCTGAGCAGCCACGGTTGGCAAAGTTATACATACCTGAATTGGAGGAGTTGTATTGGGAGGAAATTAAAAAACGGCTCGATGATGGAACGCCTGAGCGGCGGCTGGGGGCTTGGCGAGTGTTATTGCAGTTGGTTTACCAAGGCGAGGCATGGGCGCAAAGCTTGGCCGAGACGCGCTGGCCCGCTGATCCTGAGAATGGTATTCAGATTGCCAAGGCGGCTGATGGAGTTGAAGTGAGCGATTGGTTGCTTGACCATTGGGCTGAAACAATTCCCAAAGTTTCGCCTATCCAAACCCACTTGGGATCTCCCCAAGAGTGGAACTCTCGTTGGCTGTCATCTGTCATAGATAAACTTAAAGATAGGCTGGTATTTTTAAAAAGCTTGGAATTTGGACGTTCAGCACGCGGCATACAGCTTGAAAGCATTTCGAGGAGTCGCTTTGAGTTAATTTTGGTATGGATGTTTCTCTTAAACGAAAAACGGAGTCCTGTCCTGTACATGCCCGCTCAAGATGCACGAAAGGAATGGAGTTGGCTGGTACAAGCGGGAAACTTTGCCGATAATTGTTCTAAAGAACAGCTTGCCTATCTCTTAGCAGAGCTGGCTTCTTGGAAGCCAGAAGATCGAGAATTATTCGGCGAAATTTATTATTGCCTTCCATGGGTCGTTCAGGCTTGCGTTGAAATGGCGGGTAAAAATGGCAATTTTCAAAGTTTGGCAAATTCTGTTTTATCAGGTGCTTTAGGGGGCGCGGAGGATTGGAAACGTGCGGAAGAGCGATGGGAGAATCAGGGCGTAAGAATTGTGGACTCTCATTATATTCCGGAATCTGGATTGCCATTTGATCGACACATTGCGGAAATTGGTTTTCCCTTTATTATTTCTTCAATGGCATTTTATCACGGGCATAAGGGACAAGAACATATCCCTGTGGTTTTACAACTTCAGGAGCTATGGCGCTTATTGCCTCCATCGTTAGCACGGCAGGCTACCGCCGAAAACTTACTTTTATGCCTAGCAATCGCGGGAGAAAATCATGAGATATGGGGGGAGTTAAACTCAACCGAATTACAGCAGTTAGCAACAGACAAACGACAAGACTATTTATATTGTGGGCTACTGGGCTCGTTACCCGATAATTGCTGGAAAGAGACTAGCGGCATTGAAGCTCTGCAAGTTCTGGGCGAAAGCCATCATCTTATTGAACCATTTAGCAACGTAATATCTGTGCATGATTTAGCTTTCCGGCTTGAATGCTTGGTCACCCTACATCCAAATAAGGGAGGACTGTTGCGCTTATTGTCTATTCCATGCCTACTTGGACATCGGCCCAGTTTTTCAAGTGCCGCCCCGAATCCTGACACCTTCAGCGATCCTCGCCATAAAGCCGCAGCTATTTTGATAAGAGTTGCTCAAGCTGATTGGTTAGAAGATGAAGCTACCCGACTTGCCGACAGGCTGGCAGGCTTGGGCGAGTTAAGCAATAAAACCATCAATAATACTTTGAGCATCATCGAAAAGCAGGAAATGACAGGCCACCCTGTGGAAGTGTTGTTGACCCGTATCTATTCCCTTCTGCCCCCCAGCGCTTGGGAAACCAGCCGCAATCTCCTTCAAGCCATGCAGGAGCAGCAACGACGGCGTTTGACCGGTGCCGCGATATTATCCAGTTGAGTGCTTAATCACCATGGATGCAAAATCCGAGCTAACCACCCGCCTTTTCCTGGCCCAAGTGAACAGCCGTTTCAATATGGCCGGGGCCATTCTGTTCGGTAGCCAAGCCCGCCGTGATGCCCGTTCCGATAGCGATGCCGATCTCGCTATCTTGCTCAAAGGTAAACCAGGGCACCGTCTGGATGTGGCTTTGGAGATGGCGGATATGGCGTTTGATGTGATGCTGGAAACGGGGGTCATGATTGACCCCCTCCCGCTCTGGGAAGAAGAATGGTCGCATCCGGAGACCTTCAACAATCCAGCGTTGTTGGAAAATATCCGCCGTGAAGGGATTTGGCTGTGAAGGCCGAAGATTACATGACCAAAGCCACACGGGCGCTGGCGTCGGCCAGGCTTTTGCTGGAAGCGGGAGATTGCGACGGTGCTTGCAACCGCGCCTATTATGCGATGTTTGATGCCGCCCACGCCGCGCTGATTAGCGCGAACGCGGGCACCAATCCGGCAACCACTAAAACCCATCGTGGCCTGATTGCCGCATTTGGCGAACATTTGGTCAAAACCGGTTTGTTGCCGGTCGAGTTGGGCCGTTCGTTGAACCAGGTTGAGCGTATGCGGCTATTGGCCGATTATACCGGCGAGGAAGTTGATATTGACAATGCCAAGAAAGCGGTGAGTCAGGCGGACAATTTTGTATCCGCCGTCCAGCAACGCTTTCCACATGGCTAACGCTTATTCCGACTCTTCGCCCCGCAACCAAGCCAAAGCCTTTTCCTTGTCGCCATAGTCGAAATGCCGCACCTCGGCATGGACGAAATAGCCGACGATGGCGGGCATGATCGTCAAAAAGCCGCTGTTGGTCACGGCGGCGACTTTGGCGATGTGGCGGTGGTGGTCTTTGACGAATTTAAGATGCGACAGCAGCGCGGCGAAGTCGGCCCAGCCGGGGAAGGATTCGGTGTGGATCAGCAGGCCGCGCAATTCGCCATCCGACTCGATGAACGGGTCGACGATGTGCGCCAGCGCCTCGAAATCGGTTTGGCGCAGCGGGCCTTCCGGGGTGACGACCAGGATGCCCTGGTCGCGCAGCAGTTCACAGTGGATCATGGCTCAAGTCTCCGAAATGGATTGCGGGGTGGACTCGTAGTACGCCCTTGCCCAATCATTGTCAATGACGGGCTTTACGCATTGCCCCGCCGTCCAGGCTTCGATACTCTGGGGCGGTTTGAGACAAGCCCCATAAAAAAACGCCCCGAAGGGCGTTTTTTTTAGCGCAGATGGTGCTTTTGCATCCGGTACAGCAAAGTGTCGCGGGAGATGCCGAGCAGGCGGGCGGAGCGGCTGCGGTTGCCGTTGGTGCGGGCCAGGGCTTGCTGGATCAGGTCGAGTTCGACTTGCTCCAGGTCGATGCCGCCTTCGGGCAGTGCGAACGCGTCTTTGGCGCCGCCGCCGCTGGGCGCGGGGCTGGTGATTTCCCGCGGCAGGTTGCCTTCTTCGATGGCGCGCCCGGCCAGCAGGATCGACAGCCGCTCGCAGACATTGCGCAGTTCCCGCACATTGCCCGGCCAGGCGTAGCCTTGCAAACGGGTCAGCGCGGACTTCGACAAGATCGGCGGCGGCAGCTTGTGTTCTGCGGCGAAATGGGCGATGAAATGCGTCAACAAGATCTGGATGTCGCCCATGCGCTCGCGCAGCGGCGGGATGTCCAGCGGCACGACGTTGAGGCGGTAGTAGAGGTCTTTGCGGAACTCGCCCTGGGCGATTTTCTTTTGCAGGCTGGTGTTGGTGGCGGCGATGATGCGCACATCGACATGTTGCGACTGGGTGTCGCCGACCGGCTGAATTTCGCCGGTTTCTAAAAAGCGCAGCAGCTTGGCCTGGATCGGCAGCGGCAGGGAATCCACTTCGTCCATGAACAAGGTGCCGCCGTCCGCCGCTTGCAGCCGGCCGGTCTGGTTCGCTACGGCGCCGGTGAAAGCGCCGCGGCGATGGCCGAACAGTTCGGACTCGACCAGGGATTCGGGCAGGGCTGCGCAATTCAGCGTGATGAACGCTTGTTTGGCGCGCGGGCTGTGGGCTTGCAAGGCGCTGGCGAGCACTTCCTTGCCGGTGCCGGTTTCGCCGCTGATCAGCACGGTGACATCGGTCGATGCGACCATCTTGGCGCTACGCAGCATCGCCTCGAAATTGGGCGATTGCCCAATTAAAGCTTTAAACATAAGCAAGCCTCCAAAAAAACGGCATCGCTGCCGTGGGACATATTCGGTTTGTTGCCGGAACTAGACCATTGCTCCGAGCAAGCCCTGTGGGTTTGCGCAGATAAGGTCAACCGGATTGGATGGAGGGCATTATACACAGCCGGCTCTGGTCATTGGCACAAATTTTTATCGCTTAAGGCTCGGAAAATCCCTTATGCGGCGATTGGTTTTAGAGGCGAGTCGGTGATTTTAAACTTGCCCCGGAACATGCCCATCCAGCAGATCCATAGGATGGTGCCGTGCTGGCCGGGAGTGGATTCGAGTTTGTTCGCCGGTGTGCGGTTTGATTTCCCGCCCAGCGTGGGCGCGGTCGCATTCGGTCATTTCTGGGCGGCAAGAAACTAGACGGCTGGAAACCTTCGGAAGTGATGTCGGTGCGGAGGGTCTGAGCGCTCCCGGCTGTAAACGGGCAAGACCGCCTCGTGAGACGCAGGCAAGCTGGCCGGCTAGTGCTGGGGCTTTCGGCTAGAGAGTCGAGGTCATATCCCGTACTGCTTAGAGTCAGCTCCGATTGAGCATGATGCGATTTTTTATTTTATACACCATTACAATGATTCGATAAGAGCAAGGCTTGAATTTCAATAAATCCTTCGCTATCCAGGATTGCCTGAACAGGAATGGCCCGCGCCGCCGATGTGGCGCGGGCCGTCCTTAAGGCTTTAAGCCGAAGCGGCCACAACCACGTCGTAGATTTCCTTGGCGGCAGCCTTCGGGTCGGCAGCGCCGTAGATGGCAGCGCCGACGACAATGATGCCAGCGCCGGCCTTGACGACCTGCTCCGCCGTGGAGGCTTTGATGCCGCCGGCGACAGAGATGGTCACGCCCAGGTTCAGATCGGCAATCGCTTGCAGATCGGCGAACGGGGTCTGGCCGGCAGCCTGCGCGTCCAGACCGGTGTGGACACCGATGATTTGCGCGCCGAGCTTGGCGGATTCCGCTGCGACAGCGGGCTTGTCCGCCACGTTGATCAGGTCAACTTGAACCTGCTTGCCGCCGTTCTCGGCAGCCGCCTTGATGACGCCGGCGATGGTGGCCGAGCCGGCAAAGCCCAGCACGGTGGCGATGTCCGCGCCATCGGCATAGAACGGGGCGGCTTCATAGGCGCCCGCGTCTGCGGTTTTCAGGTCAACCAAGATTTTTTTGTTCGGGAACTCGGCGCGGAGCAGCTTCAACAGAGCAGCGCCGTTGTACTTGATGGACGGGGTGCCGATCTCAATAATGTCGATGTAGTCGGCGGTGGCGCGAGCCAGACCGAGGGTCGTTTCAACGTCCAGGGTGTCGAGTGCCAACTGAATCAGGGGTCTTGCCATGGTTATGCTCCTAGTGTGATGCTTAAGTTGTGGGGTTTTTTGAACAACGCATTGGCCCCGTGCAAGGCCAATGCCATATTTTACTCGATAAGACGCGGTCTTGTCCCGTGTAAGGCGCGATGAGAGCCATCTTGCCGCCATTCATGCAAACACGATAAAAACGCGGTGAGCCAGATAGGCCGGGTTAGGCGCGTCTTTTTGCGCCGCAACCCGGCCTAGGCGTCTTGACAATAAAATACCTTACGGGTCATCGGATGGTTTTTTTTGTTTTGCCACCGTTCCTATGGCGCTGCTTGCATGAGGCCAGGCGGCGTTGACAAGCGCCGCAATCTGTCGCTGCCGCCGCTGCGTTTGCCGGGCAGCAGTCAAACAGCAAATTTGTTTTCCTGGCAACAAGCATTCCTGCTGGGGTGCTGCCGCGCCGTCCGCTTGCTTGTTGGCACTTGTCATGCTTATTTCGCCGAGATTCGCTAAGATAGCGCATGGCTTGGCAACAATCCCTCCGTCGCGCAGGCTTTTTTTGTGTTTTCCGTAAGCCTGATAAATACCGCCAGCCTTCCTACGCTTGCGAACCTCTCTTCCATACCCCACCGGCGCATGACCAAAACCGTTCTTACTCCTCTGCTGCCCCGGCGCGGTTTGTTACGCGCCACGGGCGGCCTCCTCCTGGTTGCCGCTTTCTTCGCTGCTTTGGGCGGATGCTCCCAAGATTCTCCGGCCATGCCGAAGAACCCGCCAGAAAAAGACGGCGGGAAAACGCCCGAAAAAATTCCCGTGCTGGCGGTAAAAGTCACCCGCAAAACGGTGCCGCTGCGGCTTGAGGCCATCGGCAACGTGGAGCCTTACACGACCGTGTCGGTGAAGTCCCGCGTCGAAGGCCAGTTGAACCGGGTGGCTTTCCGCGAGGGTGACGCGGTGGCTGTGGGCCAGTTGCTGTTCGAGATCGACCCGCGCCCGTACCAGGCGCAGTTGCGCCAGGCCAAGGCCAACCTCGCCCGCGACCGGGCGCAATGGGATAACGCCAAGGCCACGTTACGGCGCTATGAGGATTTGCAGGGCAAAAATTTCGTGTCGGCGGATGTGTTGCTGACGGCCCGCACGGCGGTTGAGGTGGACGCCGCGAACATCGAAGCCGACGAGGCCACGGTGCAATCCGCCCAGTTGCAATTGGAATACGCCTCGATCCACTCCCCTCTAGCGGGTCGCACGGGCCGGGTCATGGTTCATCAGGGCAATCAGGTCAAGGCGGACAGCATCCTCGTCGTCATCAATCAGGTCGAGCCCATCCGCGTCAGCTTTGCCATTCCCGAGCAGCATCTGCAAGCGCTGCGCGATGTCGCCAGGGCAGGGGAGGTGAAGGTGCGGGCGAAAATCGACGGTGCCGCCGAGCCGCAGCCGGTGGGCAAGCTGAGTTTCATCGACAATGCGGTGGACGCGACGACCGGCACGATCAAGCTAAAGGCGACTTTCGACAATGGGGATCAGCGCTTGTGGGCCGGCCAGTTTGTCCGCGTGGCCGTCGACCTTAAAGCGCAGGCCGGGGCTAAGGTCGTGCCGGCCAAGGCGGTGCAAATCGGCCCTAAGGGCAGTTATGTGTTCGTGGTCAAAGCGGACATGAGCGTGGACAAGCGCGACGTGGTGATTGAGCGGGTGCAGGACGACGAGGCTGTCATCAGTTCGGGCTTGGAAGAAGGCGAGCAGGTGGTGCTGGACGGGCAGTCGCGCCTGGTCGGCGGCGCTTTGGTCGAAGTCAAGCCGGCGCCATGAACATTTCCGCGCTCTTCATCAACCGTCCGGTGATGACCAGCCTGGTCATGCTGGCCATCCTAATTTTTGGCGCGTTCGCCTACCGCCTGCTGCCGGTCGCGGAACTGCCCAATGTGGACTTCCCGACGATCCAAGTGTCCGCCAGCCTGCCCGGCGCCAGCCCGCAGACCATGGCCTCCGCGGTCGCCACGCCTTTGGAAAAGCAGTTGTCCACCATCGCCTCCATCGACTCGATGAGTTCGACCAGCACGCAGGGCAACACGCAAATCACCCTGCAATTCGCGCTGGATCGCAATATCGACGGGGCCGCGCAGGACGTGCAGACGGCGGTGTCGCTGGCGCAGCGGCAATTGCCGCCGGAAATGCCGGCACCGCCCTCGCTGCGCAAGATCAACCCGGCCGACACGCCGGTGTTCATTTTGACCCTGTCCTCGAATTACCTGCCCTTGTCGGCGGTGGACGAGTACGCGCAAACCCTGCTGGCCCAGCGCATTTCCATGAGCCCTGGCGTCGCCCAGGTGCAGGTCAACGGCTCGCAAAAATACGCCGTGCGCGTGCAACTCGACCCGATGGCCTTGGCTTCGCGGGGCATCGGCATCGACGAGGTGCGCGACGCGCTGGCGCGGCATAACGTCAATTTGCCCACCGGCACTTTGTACGGCAAAGACCGGGTGTATTCCGTGCAAGCCTCGGGGCAACTCGCCAACGCGGCGGATTTCCGCCCGGTGATCGTGGCCTACCGCAACGGCTCGCCGGTGCGCCTGGCGGATCTGGGCAAGGTCTTGGATTCCGTGCAAAACAACAAGATGGCCGCTTCGACCGACCTGAAGCCTGCCATCTATCTCGCCATCTTCCGCCAGCCGGGCACTAACGCCATCGACGTGGTGGACGGCGTCAAGGCGCTGTTGCCGAAATTCCGCGAGCAGATGCCCGTGGGACTGGATATGAACGTGTTCTACGACCGCTCGCAGTCCATCCGCGAGTCGGTGCGCGATGTGCAATTCACCATGGCTTTGACGCTGGGCCTGGTGGTGATGGTTATTTTTCTATTTTTGCGCAACCTGCCTGCGACTATTATTCCCAGCCTGGCCTTGCCCTTGTCGCTGGTGGGCAGCTTCGCCGCGATGTACCTATTGGGCTTCAGCATCGACAACTTGTCGCTGATGGCCTTGACGCTCAGTATTGGCTTTGTCGTGGACGACGCCATCGTCATGCTGGAAAACATTTCACGCCACATTGAGGCTGGCGAAGACCCGTTCCGGGCCACGCTGCAAGGTTCTAAGGAAATCGGCTTCACGATTGTGTCGATGACCTTGTCGCTGGTCGCCGTGTTCATCCCGGTGCTGTTCATGGGCGGCATTTTGGGGCGGCTGTTGCATGAATTTGCCGCCACCATCGTTGTCGCCGTGTTGATTTCAGGCTTCGTCTCGCTGACCTTGACGCCGATGCTGTGCGCCCGTTTATTAAAACCCCATGCCGAGCACAAGCCCGGGCGTTTTTTCCGCGCCAGCGAATGGGTGTTTGAGGGCTGGCTGGGTTTGTACCGGCGCAGCTTAGGCTTCGTGTTAAGGCACCAAACCCTGACTTTGCTAGTTTTTTTCCTGGTTTTTTTCGCCACGGGCTGGCTCTATCAACATTCGCCCAAAGGGTTTTTGCCGGCCGATGACACCGGGCAATTGCGCGCCACCACCGAAGCGGCTTCGGATATTTCCTTCGAGGCCATGAAAGCGAAACAACGGGCGTTGGCGCAGATTGTCAAAGACGATCCTAATATTGAATCAGTCAATTCCGTGGTCGGCGTGGTGGACTCTGGATCATTGAATACGGGTCGTCTGATTATGCGCTTGAAACCCCGCGAGCATCGGCTGGCCGCCGAAGCCATCATCCAAGAGTTACGCCCCAAGCTGGCCGGTATTCCCGGCATCAAAGCCTTTTTGCAAAACCCGCCGATCATCCGCATCGGCGGTCAGAACACCAAAAGCCAATATCAATACACCTTGCAGGCAGCGGACACGACCGAGCTATTTCACTGGGCACCGATCATGGAGGAAAAACTGCGGGGCTTGCCGGGATTTTTGGATGTCAGCAGTGATTTGCAACTGAACAATCCGCAGGTAAAGGTGGAGATTGACCGGGGCAAGGCATCGGCCTTGGGCGTCAGCGCCCAGCAGATTGAAGACGCCCTTTATAGCGCTTACGGCTCACGCCAAGTGTCCACTATCTACACGGCGACTAACGAGTATTGGGTGATTTTGGAGCTAGACCCGCAATACCAGCTTGACCCGCAGGCGTTGTCGATGCTGTACATCCGCGCCTCGGCGGGAAACTTGGTGCCCTTGGGTGCGTTGGCGAAACTGGGCACCGGCTTGACGCCCTTGTCCATCGCCCATTTAGGCCAATTGCCGGCGGTGACCTTGTCGTTCAGCTTGCCGCCCAATGTCGC